>Ga0315904_10011688_pt1 | contig 11177 bp, 7 predicted proteins | sample LakEriMetagenome_6_FD_203529 | JGI IMG/M metagenome (GOLD analysis project Ga0315904, IMG submission 203529) | Freshwater fungal communities from buoy surface, Lake Erie, Ohio, United States - Buoy 12 MA120 | ecosystem: Environmental > Aquatic > Freshwater > Lake | place: USA: Lake Erie, Ohio... | reverse complement strand
CCGGTGCGAACCCGTAACGCATGGAGAACGGGACGGCGGTTGACCCGGAGTCCCCCGGCTTCCGCCGGGGGCTTTTTGGGGGGGCGCGCCGGGAAGCCCCGGGTGGAAAAGCCGGGGACTCCGGGTGTGAAAACCACCCCGCCGTCCATGCGGCACGACGGCACGACGCCGCAGGTTCGCGCGAGCCTACTCCAGCGGATTGAAGACCAGGCCGCTGGCGAGCTTCGGATAGAAGTAGGTGCTCTTGGCCGGCATCCGCTCCCCCGTCTCGCTCACCTTGCGGATGTCCTCGACGCTCGCCGGCATGACGAGGGCCGCCAGGGGATACCTGCCGCCGCCCAGGCCGTCCACCACCTCGCGGACGAGGTGCACATAGCCGGGCGTCGGGATCTCCTTCGCGCCGAGCAGTTCGCCGATCACGAGCCGGTGGAGGATCGACACCCCCAGGCTCCGCCAGGCAGCCCCGTGATCCGCCGCCACCTGGTCCATCCGGGCCCGGCCAGCCGGGGTGATCCGGGCCAGCGTCCAGGCCCGGTCGCCGGCCGTGTAGAGACCGAGCGTGCCCTGGTCATCCCCGGCCTCGATCAGCCCCCACACCTGCTCGGCATCGGCCGGCCCCGTGCCCGCCTGCTCCGTCGTGAAGCAGTCGCCCAGTCGGGCCTTGAGGTCGGCGGCCGTCGCGACCGCAGGCTGCACGAACAGCCGGTGCGTCGGCAGCACCACGAGCCCCGGATCGCTCATGCCCACGAGCATCATGAGGACGAAGTTCGCCGGATGGTCGGCCGGCAGGGCCGCACCGCCGTGCTCGGCGGCCCAGGCCGCCGCGACCTCGTCGCGGTAGTTGCAGGCGGTCTCGTAGCGGTGATGGCCGTCGGCGATGAACACCGGCTTGGGGCCCATCAGTCCGGCCACCTTCGCCGCCACGGCCTCGTCCACGAGCGGCCACATCCAGCTCTTCACCCCGAGATGGTCGGTCGCCTCGACCGGCGGCTGGCCGGCCACGGCCGCGTCGAGCAGGGCCTGCACCTCGCCGGCCGGGTCGGGGTAAAGCCCGAACACCTGCGAGAGGTTCGCCCGACAGGCCCGCGTCAGCAAGAGCCGGTCCTGCTTCGGACCGCTCATCGTCTCCTCGTGGGGATGGATGTTGCCGGTGCCGAACCGCTCGAGCCGCACCCGGGCCATGACGCCGCGACGGACGTGCGTCTGGCCCTCGACCTCGAACTCCTGGTGGTAGACGTACAGGGCCGCGGCCGGCTCCTGCATCACCACCCCCTGCTCCCGCCACTCGCGGAGGAACTTCGCCGCCCGGGAGTACTTGTTGCTGCGGTCGTCGTCGCCCGGCTCCTCCCGGTTGAGCTCCAGGCGGATGACGTTGGCCGGGTGCCGCTCGTAGAGCCTGGTCTGCAGGGCGGCGTCGATCACGTCATAGGGAGGCGCGATCACCTGCGACAGGGCGCCGACGTGCTTGGGGTCGTAACGAAGGCCGCGGAGCGGGGCGACGATGGGCATGGGGTGGGTGGTCCTCGGGCGGTGCTGGTGGTTGGAAGTCGAGGTCGGAATGGTAGCAAATCCGCCGGTCGTTTCCCGTGAAACACCGCCCCGCGCTCGGGGCTGCCCAGACCTCTCGCCGGACGTTCGCGGCGCTTCGGCATCCTGAACGGCGGGAGTGGGCGAATGCTGCGAAGCCCGAGGCGGCAGCCGAGGGAGTGCGGACCGCTTCCGGCGAGATAACGCGCATTCCCTCAGCTCACGCTTCGGGCTTTTCAGCAGGCGATGAAACAGTCGCCAAATGGATTGCTTCCCCGACGCGGCTCCGCACGCCGCAGCGGCGGGCCGCCGCGTGCCGCCGCCCAGCGGCGGCCCTGCTCGCCCGGAGGTGCGAGCAGCCGGCCGTCCGGGCACACCTTGGCTGTGCCCGCGACGGCCCAAGCAAAAACCGGCAGGATGCCGGTGTTTTGCGTGAAACTAGTACCGGTAGTACTCGGGCTTGAACGGGCCTTCCACCGGCACGTGCAGATACTCGGCCTGCTCGGCGGTGAGCTTCGTGAGCTTCACGCCCAGCTTGTCGAGGTGCAGGCGGGCCACTTCCTCGTCGAGTTTCTTCGGGAGGCGGTGGACGCCGATCTCGAACTTGTCCCCCTCCGTCCAGAGGGCGATCTGGGCGAGCACCTGGTTGGTGAAGCTCGTGCTCATCACGAACGACGGATGGCCCGTGGCACAGCCGAGGTTCACCAGCCGCCCCTCGGCCAGCACGATCACGCTGTTGCCCGAGGGGAGCGTGTAGCGGTCCACCTGGGGCTTGATCTCGACCTTCTTGATGCCCTTCGTGTTTTCCAGCCAGGCGACGTCGATCTCCAGATCGAAGTGGCCGATGTTGCAGACGATGGCGTCGTTGGGCATCCGGGCGATGTGCTCGCCCCGGATGACGTCGCGGCAGCCGGTGGCCGTGACGAAGATCTGGCCGCGGGAGCAGGCCTCCTCCATCGTGGTCACCTCGAAGCCCTCCATCACCGCCTGCAGGGCGTTGATGGGGTCGATCTCGGTGACGATCACGCGGGCGCCCAGCGACTTCATGGCGTGGGCCGAGCCCTTGCCCACGTCGCCATACCCGGCCACCACGACCACCTTGCCGGCCACCATCACGTCGGTGGCCCGCTTGATGCCGTCGGCCAGGCTCTCGCGGCAGCCGTAGAGGTTGTCGAACTTGCTCTTGGTGCAGGAGTCGTTGACGTTGATCGCCGGCAGCTTCAGCTCGCCGTTCTCATGCATCTGGTACAGCCGGTGGACGCCCGTGGTGGTCTCCTCGGAGAGGCCGCGGATTCCACCGATCAACTCCGGAAACTTGTTGTGCACCATCGAGGTCAGGTCGCCGCCGTCGTCGAGGATCATGTTCAGCGGCTGGCCGTCCGGGAAAAACAGCGTCTGCTCGATGCACCAGTCGAACTCTTCGTTGTTCTGCCCCTTCCAGGCGTAGACCGGGATGCCGGCCTTGGCGATGGCGGCGGCGGCGTGGTCCTGGGTCGAGAAGATGTTGCAGCTGCTCCAGGTGACCTCGGCCCCGAGCTCCTTGAGGGTCTCGATGAGCACGGCCGTCTGGATCGTCATGTGCAGGCAGCCGGCGATCCGGGCCCCGGTGAGCGGCTTCGTGCGGCCGTACTTCTGCCGCAGCGCCATCAGGCCCGGCATCTCGTTCTCGGCCAGCATGATCTCCTTGCGGCCCCAGTCGGCGAGCGACAGGTCGGCAACCTTGTACGGGAGACGGGTTTCGACGTGGGCCACGGAGAACCTCCTTGAAGACGGGAAGACGTGCGGACAGCCTGAACAGCAAATCTTAGCGGTCCGGCGCGATTCGCAAAGGGTCGGCCGGCGCGAGGCTTACATTACCCCCAACGCACCGCGGGCCTCGGCCACGAAGGCCCGCACCAGGCCCGCATCCTTGACGCCGGGGGCCGACTCGACGCCGCTGGCGGTATCCACGGCCCGGCAACCGCTGGCCATGATGGCCGCCCGCACGTTCTCCGGCGTCAGCCCACCGGCCAGCGCCAGCGGCACCGGCACCGGCGCGGCCCCGGCAACCGCAGCCCAGTCGGCCTGCGCGCCGGTGCCCCCGAGTCGTCCAGCGGCGGCGCCCCGCGGCACGGCGGCATCGACGAGCGCCATCGCGGGGGCCGCGCCGGCGGCGGCCGCCAGATCGATCCAGCGCCGCGCCCCTGCCAGCGGGTCGCCGGCCGTGCCCCCCTCCTCCAAACGCACGGCGCGAATCACGGGCAGACCGAGGAGCGCCGCGCACAGTTCGGGATCGTCGACCACGCGATCATCGCCGGCGGCGAACAGATGGCCGTGCAGTTGGATCGCGTCGAGGCCGACGCTCGTCGCCACCCGACGGATGTCGGCGGCCCGTGTTCCGGCGAACACCCCGACCTTGAGCACGCCACGCGGCACCGCCGCCGCCACGGCCCGCGCCGCCGCGACCTCGAGATGCCGCGGCGAACCGGCAACGAAGTTCAGCCCCACCGCATCGGCGCCGGCGGCGGCCACGAGCCGCGCGTCGCCCGGCACCGTGACGCCACAGATCTTCACGCGGAACAACGGTTCGACCATTCCGACCTCGTACGCGGACCGCCGCGCGACGGCGGCACATTCGGTGCGACCGCGCGCCGGGGTGCCGTCGACCCGATCCGGAAAGTCTACGCCGCCGTCAGACGGTGCAGGAACCCGGGGGCGTTGGTCGAAACCTCATGGTGCAGGCGGCCGGTCTCGCCGTCATCCCCTCGGAACCAACTCCACGATGCACGCTCGACGCCGCCATCCCTCGACCCGCCCCTTCATGGCCGCGCCGCGAACGCAGTTCTACCACCCGGCGCCGGCCACCGAAGCGGCGCTCATGGGCACGGAGCGGGCGATTCGCCGGGCCGAGGGCGTGGCGATCGTGGTCGGCCCCCCGGGCACGGGAAAGTCGCTGGTGCTGGCACTGGTCGCGGAGCGGGTTCGCGACGACTTTGACGTCGCCCTCCTTTCGGGCGCGCGGATCTGCACGCGGCGGGCCCTGTGGCAGGCGATCCTCGCCGAGATCGGAGAACCGTATCGGGGCATCGACGAAGCCGAGCTGCGGATCGCGCTCGTGGAGCGGATCCGCGGCCTGGCCGCAGCCGGTTCGGGGCTCGTCGTGCTCGTGGACGAGGCGCAGACGCTGCCCACGCGGCTGATGGAGGAACTGCGGCTCCTGACCAACGTGCCCACGCCGCTGCCCGCGGTGCACATCGTGCTCGCCGGCTCGACCAAGCTCGAGGAACTGCTCGGCCTGCCGCGGATGGAGAGCCTCGCCCAGCGGATCGCCGTGCGCAGCTATCTCGAGCCGCTCGACCACGCCGCGACCGTCGCCTATCTGCGCACCCAGACGAAGACGGCGGGCTGCGACTGGGACGCGCTGTTCGCGCCGGGCTGCGACGACGCCGTGTTCACCGCGACCGACGGCGTGCCCCGGCTGATCAACCAGCTCTGCGACCATGCGCTCGTGCTGCGCGGCGACGCCACGACGCCGGTCGCGGCCGCCGCCATCGCCGCGGCGTGGCGCGACATCCAACGGCTGCCGGCCCCGCCCCGACACGGCGACCCGAGCCCGGTGGGGGGCGGTTCATCCCTGGGGTTCGGCAGTGGCGGCGATTTCGACAGCGACCTGACCGACGACGTTCCCGCCCGTGCGGGCATGGACGTCATCGAGTTCGGCGGGTTCGACGAGGGCGTGGCGGTGGCGGACCACGACGACCCGCCGCGGGCGGGCCGCGCGGGTGATCCCTGGAGCGGCCCAGAGGTGGAACTCGTGTTCGAGGGATCGGGCGATCCCTTCGAGGAGTTCTTCGAGCAGGAACGCGACGCCGTCGAGCGGTTTTTGATGCGGGGCCCCGACGATTTCCGGGAGTGCCGACACGTGTCGAGCCGGGAGGGCGAGACGATGGCCCGGCAGCTGTCGGCCTGCGAACGGATCGAGCTGCCGTCGGTCACGCCGGCCGCGGCACCAACCGCGGACGACCGCCGGGCCGACGGCACCACGGCGATCCCGGACACGGCGGCCGCCGATGCCGACGCGGACGACTCCGACATGGTCGTGATCGAGGAGGACATGGAGCCGTTCCAGACGCCGGGTCGGCCGGTGGTCGCGGCCGTGCGTCCGGGGGATTACCGCAGCCTCTTCGCCCGCCTCCGCCGCGGCGACCGCTCGGCCCCGTCGGGACGCTGACGACCGCCGGCAGACGGTGCAGCACGTCTGCCCAAGCAGGATGCGCCGGCCATCGACCCAGGGAATCGTCGGTGTTCCCTGCGGTCGACCAAGTGGACAAAGGCCATGGAAGGCTTCGTCCACGGAAAGTTATCGCGGCAGCGGCGCGGGGCCGAGGGTCGGCGACAACGGAGCCTGAAGTTGCAGTTGTCCTCCCGGCGGTGACGGTGGCGCCGGTTCCGCCTTCTCCCCGGTAGCGACGGCCAGGCCCTCCTGCGCATCCTTGAAATTCGGACTGATCTCGAGCGCCTTGCGGAAGGCACCGACGGCCTTCTCCCTGTCGCCATGCTTGAACAGGGCAACGCCGTAGTTGTTCCACAGCGCCGCTTCCCGCGGCAGCTTCTCGAGCAAGGCCTGGTATTGATCGGCGGCCTCGCCGAACCGACCGGCGGCCGCCAGCGCGTTGGCGAAGTTGGCCTGGATCGCCGGCAGGTGCGGCGTGACGCGACAGGCCTCGCCAAACTGCTCGACGGCGAGATTCATCTCCCGCTTGGCCGCCTCCTGATTGCCCTGCTGGGCGGCGATCTGCGCCCGGGCGGAATGGGTGGTGCCGAGGTTGTTGTGGGTCTCGCCCAGATCGGGCCGCAGCCGCGTGGAGTTCTGAAAGTGGTAGTGCGCCGCCTCGAGGTCGCCCTTGGCGAACTTCTTCGCGCCCAGGCGATTGTGGGCCTGCCAGCATCCGCAGCCCTCGTGGCAGGGATGCGGATGGCCCGCGATCGTATGCGGCCAGAGCGACTCCTCGTCGGTCCAGACGTGGGCGTAACGGAACGACGAATAGCCGACGACCGCGAGCAGCATCGCGCCCACCGCCAGCGCCGCGGGCCGCTCACTCGACTGCGCCCGGGCATACCAGGCGGCGGCGCCCGCCACGAGAAGGCCGATCACACCGAGCATCGGCGTGTAGAGGAAGTGGTCGGCGACCCAGGTGATCCGCATGTAGGAGATGGTGATGAACCCGAGGATCGGCAGCAGCATGAGCACGAAGAAGCCGCCTACGAAGACCGCGTGCCGCTGCCACGTCGGATTCTCGGCCGTCCCCCGGTGCTTCCACAGCCACCATCCCGTGCCGAGCATGATCGGCCAGGGCAGGAACTGCCAGACCTGCGGCGGATCGACCTGCCACTTCGGATAGATCGTCAGCAAATCGAAGGGCCAGATCGTCTTCCACAGGTAGAACAAGACCGCCATTCCGGCCGTGGCGATCCGTGAGGCGACGCCGCCGACGGGGATCGCCTCCTGGCCGATGGCCCGGCTCCATTGGAAGTAGCAGGTTGCCAGGCCGAGCACCGCCGAGATCCAGAAAAATGGCAGGGCGTAGAGCGTGTATTCCGCGAGCGGTGAGCGTTCTCCAGACTTGGCCGACGCTCGCGACGCGAGGGCGTAGCCCGCCAGCCAGACCGACGTGACGGGGCCGAGGAGGGCGATCCCGCCACATGTCGCCCACCATCCCCAGGTGCTGACGCCGGCCCGCAGGGCCCTGAGCCACAGCATCTGCGGCACGACCGTCAGGGCCAAACTCGCCCCCACCAGGAGCAGCGTCGTCAGGCCGCGACGATCGAGCGTCAGGCCGTGCTTCCACCAGCCGTAGACCAGGATCAGAAACGGAAACATCACGACTGCGGTCTTGGCGAACATCGTCAGCAGGAACAGCACCACCGCCAACACGTAGTATTTCGCCGCCTGGGCACCGTCGCGCTCCTCGTCGAACTGCACGAAGGCGGTGCAGGCGAGGAGGAAGAGCGGCTGGGAAAGCGTGTTCTTCACCTCCGACACCCAGCCCACCGTCTCCACGCACACCGGATGGATCGCGAACAGCAGACCTCCCAGCCAGCCGCCCGGCACCCGCATCACGTGCAGCAGCCGCCAGAACAGCAACGCCCCTGCGATGTGGAGCAGGACCATGGTCACGTGGTATCCGTAGGAGTTCATCCCGAAGAACGGCCACTGGGCCCACAACGCCATGTAGGAGAGCGGAAAGTAGTCGGCTCCCTCGGGACTCGTCCACAGCTTGACGAGCGTGGCCCCGGAGTTGGCGGGTTCCCGCGGATCGGGTGACACGCGATGCTGCACCGTGAGATTCTGGGTCAGCAGCTGATCGTCGTCCCACAGCCAGTCGCCGCCGGTGTCCCGCATGATGGGAACGTCGCCCTGCTTCGGCGACAAGCGGTGCACGAACTGATTGAACCGCGGATCCCAGGTCCAGTCGTCGTTGCAGACGGGACCGTAGATCCACAGGCTTGCCAGCACGATGACGGCGAACTTGAAGATGAAGTCGCGCCAGCGTCCCGCCGGATCGTCGCCTGCCTGCGCTGCGGTGGCGGCTCCTTCGGCGACCGGCGGTTTTCCCGACCCGCGCGGCGGCCGCATGTCTCGTCTGGTCGTTCCCATGGTGCACGAGTATAGCCGCGAACTCCACCGCCGAAACCGACCGTTCAGGGCGCCGCTTTTCGGCGGGCCAGCAGCCGCCCGAGGTCGGCCGCGTACTGCCGCTCCATCGCCAGCGCCGCCACGCGGGCCTCCGGGTCGGCGAGCTTCGCATCGACCTCGATTGCTTTGTCGAGTGCCGTAAACGCTTCCGCTGCGCGGCCCTGGTCGTCGAGGATCAAGGCCAGGGCGGCCCACGGGTCGCCGCGCTGGCCGCCCGACAAATCGATGGCACGCCGGGCGGCCTGCTCCGCCTCCGGCAGCCGACCAGCCTCGCGCAGGGCCTCGGCAAATCCCACCGCGGCGGTGTACGCCACGGGGTTCTTGCGAAAGGTGTCGGCCCATAACGCCAGCTGGTCGGACCACACCTTCTGCCGCGCCATGCAGCCGACCCCGAGGAGGATGTCGGCGACGATCACGCCGATCAACAGGCGAGATCGCAGTCGTTCGCGCCCCGCCAGCCACGGCGCATCGAGCAGCAGGCCCACCGCCACCGCCACGCCGGCCATGGGAAGGTAGAGATAGCGATCGGCGGCGGCCCGATAGATGGGGATCACGTTCGACACCGGTAACAACGGCACCACGATGAGCGTGATCGCGATCAGCATCCGCCGGTCGGCCCGGATCGCGAGGGCCGCCGTCACGACGAGGGCCACGAGTACGGCCACGGCCACGGGCAGCGGCAGGTGGGCGACGGAATGCAGCCCGTAGTCGGCGCAGAGATTGATGGGCAGCACCACGAGCTGGGCGTAGAGGGCGAAGATCCGCGGCGCGATGAGCATCGCGGTCGCCAGCGACCCGCCCGGATACTCAGGCCGGCTCTCGAAGATCCTGGAGCCACCCGGCTCGAGCAGGAACCGGGCCGCGAGAAAGCCCAGCACCGCCAGCTTGGTCCCGCCGATCACGGCGGGCCAGAACCAGCCCGGCTCGCGGCGGCGAAACAGCAGCCAGTAGGCACCGATGACGGCCGGCGCCGCGATGCCGGATTCCTTGCTGCCGATGGCGAGCAGCCCGCAGGCGACGCACGCGGCCGCACGCCAGCCATCGCGGCCCGGAGCCTCGGGCCGCCGGCCCATCGCCAGAAGCAATCCGCCGAGGGTGAAGAACGCCACCAGGAGATCCTCGCGAAACGTCGGCTCGCAGACGGCCTCCGTCACGACGGGATGTACGCCGAAGAACATGGCCGCCGCCGCGGCCGCCAGCGGCCCGGAAGACGAGGGCTGCGCCCCGGGAATCCCAGCGGGCGTGCCGCTGCAGAGGCGGCACAACACCATCCACGTCAGCACGACGTTCACCGCATGCAGCAGCACGCTGGTGAGATGGTATCCGAACGGGGTCCTGCCCCACGCCGCGGCGTCGAGCATCAGCGATGCCAGGTGCACGGGGCGATTGAAGTCGAGCACGTCCATCCGCAGCACGCCGAACGTGAGCACGGGCCACCAGTTCCGTGGATCGTGCAGGAACGGGTCGGTGAGGATCTGCAGCCGGGCGTCGTACACGAACCCGGCGGCGAGCGTCGTCGAGAACACCGCCACCGTCAGCCCGGCGAGCACGGCCGCCTGCCGCCAAGGGGAAAGCCGTTGAAGATGATGCTGCACGTCGCTCATGCGGATTCGCCCCACGCCTGATACCGGCCCGCCCCGCCTATGGTAGTGATTGGTGGTCGAGCCGCCTCCGCCCCGGCCAAGAACGGCCGTGGCGTGACTCCAGGGCGTGCGGAAGCGACAATCGAGGCATGCCCTCTCCCGCCCCAATCGCGTCGTCATCCACCGACCTGCACTCGCCCGAGCCGTGGGCTCCGGGCCGGGTGCTCGTCAACACCTCGACCTACAACGAGCGGGACAACATCCTCCGCCTCATCGACCGGGTGCTCGCATCCCGTGACGACATCCACATGCTGGTCGTAGACGACGACTCTCCCGACGGGACCGGCACTATCGCCCTGGAGCGGGCCGCGACCGAGCCGCGGCTGCACGTGCTGGTGCGTCGCGGCCGGCGCGGTCTCGGCAGCGCCATTCTGGAGGGGCTGCGGGTGGCCCGCGACCGGGGCTTCGAGGCCGTTGTCTACATGGATGCGGATTTGAGCCACGACCCGGACGACGTGGTGCGGCTCCTGGCGGCCCTCGATCCGCCGGGCGGCAGGCCGGCCGACCTCGTAATCGGCTCACGCCGGGTGCCGGGCGGGCGCACGGTGGGCTGGCCGCTCTCCCGGGAAGTCGTCAGCCGGCTCGTCTGCTGGTTCACCCGCTGGGTGCTCTGGGTGCCGGTGCATGACGCTTCCGGAGGGTTCCGGGCGGTGCGGCTCGCGCTGCTCGATCGCATCGACCCGCCGGAGTCGCAGGGCTATGCCTTCCAGGAAGATCTGCTGTGGCGGCTTCACCGGGCCGGGGCCCGGATCGTGGAAGTGCCAATCACATTCACCGACCGCACGCACGGGTCCAGCAAGGCCGACTTCGCGGAAACAGTGCGGAGCATCGGCGACCTGCTGCGGCTCGCCCGCCGCACCTGGCTCGGCTGGTGACGGCCGTCCTTCGCCGACCAGACAAGAACCGGAGAGCACGAGTGGCGACGAACGTTCAGGCCCTGTTTCTCGATCGCGACGGCACGCTGATCGACAATCGGCACTATCTTCGCGAGCCGGAGGGCGTGGCCATCCTGCCGGGCGTGCGCGAGGCGCTCGCCCGCGCCCGCGACGCCGGAGCGAAACTCTTTCTATTCACGAACCAGTCGGGGGTTGGGCGGGGGTATTTCACGCTCGCCGACGTCGAAGCCGTGAACCGGCGGATGATCGATGCGCTCGGGCTGGGCGCCGACCTGTTTGCCGGCATCTGCGTCGCCCCGGAGCGGCCTGACGAGCCGCCGGTTTACCGCAAGCCGTCGCCGCGGTACATCCTCGAGATGCTGGCGGAGCACGCGATCGCGGCCGAGGCGGCCTGGATGCTGGGAGACACGCCGACCGACTGGGAGGCGGGCCTCA
>Ga0315904_10011686_pt1 | contig 11177 bp, 9 predicted proteins | sample LakEriMetagenome_6_FD_203529 | JGI IMG/M metagenome (GOLD analysis project Ga0315904, IMG submission 203529) | Freshwater fungal communities from buoy surface, Lake Erie, Ohio, United States - Buoy 12 MA120 | ecosystem: Environmental > Aquatic > Freshwater > Lake | place: USA: Lake Erie, Ohio... | reverse complement strand
TGACGACCCGGCGTCGTTTGATGCCGCCGTGGCGAGCGGTCTGGCCGCTGGTGATGTCTCGTCTCCGGCGAAACGACGCGCGGACAATGCCGGCGTGAGTGCGGAGGCGGCGGGTGTGGACTGCTCGGGCTTTGTTTCGCGCTGTCTAAAACTGCCGCGTGTGCACGACACCTCGCAATTGCCCGCGGTGTGCACGGAGTTGCCCTCCGCGCTCGATTTGCAGCCGGGCGATGTGTTGAACATCCCGCGTCGTCATGTGCTGCTCTGCGCTGGCTGGACGGATGCCTCGAAAACGTAGCTCTTTTACTATGAAACCGGTGGCGGGCCGGATTACTGGAAGCCTGGGCTCAAACAGGCTCCGCTGGATGCGCTCCTCGCGCTCGGTTACAAGCCGCTGCGCTACAACGGCATGGCGCATGAGCCGGTGCCCTCCGGCAAGCAACCCCGTGAGGTGCTGACCCGTGCGGCGAAGGCCTCGGCGGCGGTTGTGACGCATCCGACGATCGGTGAGCCGTGAGGCTGGCTGGGCGGTGTTTGAAAACCATCGAGGCCCTCGAAAAGGCGCGAGCAAAGTGGCCATCTCGCTCCGTCGAGATGAGCGAAAGGCTCTCGCTGACACCCATGCATCCCGAAATTCGTCACCGGTTCAGCCCTCCTCACCCTCAGTTCCTCTCGCGGAGCGAGAGGACTACTTTGCTTCGCCCTAGCGCAGTCCTTGGGTTTTCAAACACGCCACAGCATCTACGGCCCACAAATTCCCCGCATTGGATGGTGGACGGCTCCCGCTAGACCCGCTAAAAACGGGCGTTTAGTCCGCCTTCCAACCAACCGCTCATGTCCACAGCCACAGCCTCCGCTCCGTCGTCGTCTGATTCCAAGAAGACTCTCCGCAACGCCGTCATCCGCTTCGCCGGAAATTCGCAGGATGGCATTCAGTCCATCGGCGGCTTCCTCGCTCGTCTGGCGGGTCGCACGGCGCAGGAAGTGATGACTTACATGACCATCCCGTCCACGATCAGCGGCGGGCCATCCATTTTCCAGGTGCATCTCGGCAGCGGTGAAGTGCTCACGGCGGGCGATGAGGCGGACGTGCTCGTGGCCTTTTACCAGCACAGCTACGACAGCCATTTCAATGCGCTGCGCCAGGGCGGCATCTGCCTCTATGACAGCGGCGAGGTGAAGGAGATCAAGCATGAGCGCGGCGTCTTCCACATCGGCATTCCCTTCACCGCAGCGACCGTCGAGGCCATTGGCGGCTCCGCCAAGGATCGCGGCAAGAACATGTTCGTGCTCGGCCTGATCGTCGCCGTGTTCAATTTGGACAAGGACAAGCTCGTCGGCATCATCAGCCGTCAGTTCGGCAAAAAAGACGAGTCCGTGCTGCGCAATGCGCTGCTGGCCTTTGATGCCGGTTATGCGTATCAGATCGGCGACATCGAAAAGTTCGCGCTGGCTCCCGGCGAGGCCGACTCCGGCCACCGCATCTCCACGGATGGCAATCAGATGCTCTCGCTCGGCCTTCTCGCCGCAGGCGTGCGCTACGGTGCGGCGTATCCGATCACGCCGTGGTCCTCCATCATGGAAACGCTGCGCAGTGAGCTGCCACGCTACGGCGGTATCTTTGTGCAGGCGGAGGACGAGCTCGCCGCCGTCAGCATGGCCATCGGCGCCGCCTTCGCGGGTCATCTCAGCATGACGGGCAGCAGCGGCCCCGGTTTGTCGCTGAAGATGGAAGCGCTTGGTTACGCCAGCATGGCCGAGCTGCCGCTCATCGTCGTCAATGTGCAGCGCGGTGGTCCTTCCACCGGCCTGCCGACGAGCGTGGAGCAAAGCGATCTCATGCAGGCCATCTACGGCAGCCATGGCGACACGCCGCGCTTCGTTTTGGCACCGAAGGATGTCGAAGACTGCTTCTACATCGCCCTCGAAGCCGCACGCATTGCCAAGAAATACTCCAGCCCCGTCATCATCCTCAGCGACCAAGCGCTCAGCAGCCGCATCGAGGCCTTTGAAGAGCCGGATCTCGACAAGCATTGGGTCGAGCCCACGCTCGATCAGACGCCGCGTGAGGCCGACTGGAAGCCCTATCCTTTGGACAAAACCACGCAGCATGCCCCTCCCGGAACGAAGATGCTCGGCGGCAAATACCCGCACATCTCCGGCCTCGAGCATGACGAATTCGGCCACCCCTCCGGCAATGCCAAGATGCACCAGCAGATGACCAACAAGCGTCGTCAAAAGCTGCTCGATGCCGCCGCCGAATTCCCCGCGCCCGAAGTGCATGGCGATGCCTCCGGCGACGCCCTCATCATCGCCTGGGGCAGCGCCTGGGGACCTGCGAAAGAAGCCTGCGACCGCCTCCGCAGCGAAGGCCACAAGGTCAGCGCCGCGAACATCCGCCACCTCCACCCGATGCCGGACAAGCTCGAAGGCGTCTTCGCGAACTTCAAACAAGTCATCTGCGTCGAGATGAACGACTACGGCGCTTACGGCTACGGCCAGCTCGCCATGCTGCTCCGCGCCCGCTACGCCGATCCGAAGATCAAGAGCGTGTGCAAAACCGACGGCCTCGCCTTCCGCGTGCGTGAGCTCGTCACCGGCGTGGAAAAGCACCTCGCCTCCGCGAAATAAGCCTGATCGTTTTCATCTTCGTCCCTCAACCAACCTTTTTTCCAAACCGTCGTCATGTCCACCGCCGTCGCCACTCCTGAAGCCCCAGCCGCTCTCACCACCGCGCCTGACGCTCCCGTCGTCGAAAAACTCACCAAAAAAGCCCTCACCGCCGATCACCCGACGTGGTGCCCGGGCTGCGGTGACTTTGCCGTGCTCGCCATCTTTTACCGCGTGCTCGAAAAGCTGAACATCCCGCAGGAAAAGATCGTCGTCGTCGCCGGCATCGGCTGCTCCTCGCGCTTTCCTTACTTCATGAACACGCACAGCCTGCACTTCATCCATGGCCGTGCGTTGCCCCTCGCCACGGGCGTCAGCCTCAGCCGTCCGGATGTGCATGTCTTCGTCTTCGGCGGTGACGGCGATGGCTTCTCCATCGGCGGCAATCACCTCAACCACGCCGCCCGTAAGAACATCAAGCTCACCTACATCATCATGGACAACTTCGTCTATGGCCTGACGAAGAACCAGACGAGCCCCACCACGCCCATCGGCCGCAAATCCAAGACCGATCCCACCGGCGCCATCGACCGTCCGATCAATCCCATGAAGCAACTCCTCGCCAGCGGAGCCACCTTCATCGCCCGCACGCACGCTGCGCAGGTGAAGCACATGGAAGAAGTCTTCACCCGCGCCATCCAGCACGATGGCTTCAGCGTCGTCGAGTGCCTCAGCGAATGCGTCATGTTCTACCCCGGAGCCTTTGACGACAGCTGGCCGAAAAAAGGCGGCGTCTGGGAAACCATCGACGAAACGCAGCACGACGTGACCGACGACGTCGCCGCCTTCAAACTCGCCGACAACCTCGCCCCCGGCAAATTCGGCGTCTATTATCAAGTCAATCGCCCCACCAAAAACGCCCTCGAGCAAAAGTGGATCGACGACACGCAGTCCAAACTCGGCGGCGCATCGCAGAAAGATCTGCTGAAGAAGCGCTTCGAAGCGATGCGGTAAGCGCAGCGCTAGATCCGGGGCATTCCAGCCCCGCCTTGGATGGGGCCAGAAATGGCCCCATTACTTTTTAAGCCTGCTCAAATCGCCGCGCCGCTTGCGTATGAATGCGCATGCTCCGCTACGCAGTCCCATTCGTCCTTCTGCATTCGTCTTTCGTCATTGTCCACGCCGCTCCCGGCGTGATCGATTACGAAAAGCAGATCCATCCATTCCTAAAGGACAACTGCATCGCCTGTCACAACAAGACGACCACCAAAGGCGGGCTGAACATGGAAACGCCTGCGCTCATGGAAAAAGGCGGGGAGACGGACAAAGGCCTCATCCCTGGCAAAGGCATGGAAAGCATCATTTACCAGGCCGCAGCGCACACGTGGGACAGCGAAATGCCGCCGAAGGGCAACAAGGTCGGAGCGGTGAACCTCACCAGCAACCAACTCGAGCTTTTGAAGCAGTGGATCGATCAAGGTGCGAAATCCTCCGGCAAAAAAGAGCAGGTTATCGCCTGGGAGCCCGTGTCGGCGAGCTTGCAGCCGGTCTATGCCGTCGCTTTGGCACCGCAGGGAGATTTTGCCGCCGCTGCACGTGCGAATCAGGTCAGCGTGTATCATCTGCCGACGCAAAGCCTGCTCATGAAGCTGCCTGCGGATGCGCATCGCGATCTGGTCACCGCGCTGGCCTTCAGCCCGGACGGAACACGGCTCGCGAGCGGCAGCTTTCGCGAGGTGAAGCTCTGGAAAAAGACCGTCACCGCCGCTGCGCCCGCTGCGTCGGTCAAATTCACCGCCATGCAGGAAGCGGACAACAGCATCAAACTCAACGAAGGCCCCAAACTCATCGCTCACATCAAAAGCGACCTGATCACGCAGCAGGCGCTGACGAAACTCACGCACGCGGCGGCGCGGGCAGGCTTGGAGGTCACTTTTCAAAACGAGGCCATCAAACGCGCTGAAACCGACGCGACGGAACAAACCGCCCGATTGAAAAAAGCAGGCGAACTGGCCGAACTGGCCAAAAAGGCGCTGGAGGACAAAAAGAAGGACCTGAAGGCCAAAACCGACGCCAAAGCCGCTGCGGACAAAAACACCGCCACGGATGCCAAAGCCACCGAAGCCAAAGAAAAGGCCGCCACCGACCTCAAACTGGCCCAGGAGGCCCTCACGCGTGCCGAGGCTGCCATCACGGACACGGCCAACGAAATCAAACTCGTCACCGAAAACGAAAAGAAGGCCAAGCAGCGCGTCACCGATGCCAAAGCCCATCTCGAAGTCGTGAAGAAAGCACTCGAGAAGGCGAACGCGGACCGCGACGCGCTCACGAAGACTCTCGCGCAAAGCATGAAGAAGGCGAAAGCGCTTGGCTTCAGCGCCAACGGCCTCGAACTCGTCGCCACGTATGAAAGCGGCCCTGCGCAGGCCTGGAGCACCGTGAATGGACGCCCCATCGAACCCGGCAGCACCGCCACGAAGTGGACGCTGGAGCGCACCTTTGGCAGCGGCGATGGCAAATCGCCCATTACCGACCGCGCGAACAGCCTCGCCTTCTCACCAGACGGCAAAACGCTCGCTATCGGCAGCGGCGAGCCTTCGCGCAGCGGCGACATCACTCTCTTTGAAGTCGCCAGTGGCAAACTGGTGAAAACCTTCGCCGAAAGGCATCTCGACAGCATCTTCGCACTCGATTTCACACCCGATGGCAAGCTGCTCGCCTCCGGCGGCGCGGACAAAGCCGTGCGCATCACGGATCTGAGCACGGGAAAGCTCGTGAAAACCTTCGAAGGCCACACGCATCACGTCCTCGGCGTGACCTGGCGTGCCGATGGCCGTCTGCTCGCCAGCAGCGGCGCGGACAACGTCGTCAAAGTGTGGGACTGGACCACCGGCGACCGCCGCAAGAGCGTCGATGGCTGGGACAAGGAAGTCACCGGCATCCGCTACCTCGGTGCCGCCGATCAACTCGCCACCAGCGCCGGCGACAGCAAGCTACGCCTCATCACCAGCGACGGCGGCGAAGTGAAGCAACTCCCCGGCTCCACCAGCTTCCTCCAATCCCTAGCCACCACCCAAACCGGCGATTTGATCCTCGGCGGCGACCAAGACGGAACCGTCCGCGTCTGGGACGTCGCCGTGGCGAAGGTCGTGGCGGAGTTTAAGCCGTGAGGTTTCCGGTGTTGAGATTCGATTGGCAATCGAATGCCGCACAAGCTAAATTCTGCTCATGACCGATGCCGAACGCGCACACACCAAACGCTGGGTAGATACTTGGGCGAGAGCCGCGCCCGAGTTGCAAAAAGTGCGTGATGCCGACATCCGGGCGGCGGACACAGCACAATCCATGAGGGTTTTCACTGGTTCAGCCACTTGGGCAGTCGCGAACCGGCCTGCGGAAGCTGGATCCGGTCTCATTGAGCAACAGCGCTGGTTTATCAAAGCTTTCAGCGCCGCATGAACGAATTGACCCGACTGGCCTTGGAACTCCAGACCTTCTTCGAAGCGCGCAAATGGTCGTTTTGCATCATTGGTGGACTCGCGGTGCAGCATTGGGGTGAGCCTCGCTTTACCAAGGACGTGGATATCACTTTGCTCACAGGATTTGGCAAAGAAGAGGCATTTGTCGATGACTTGCTCGCCGTTTACGAATCGCGCATCAAAGATGCGCGGAACTTTGCCCTGCAAAACAGAGTTCTACTTCTCCGCTCGAGCCAGGGTATTGGCATCGATATCGCCTTGGGAGCACTGCCTTTTGAGGATCAGGCGGTGAAGCGGTCCCAAAAAATCGAGATGGAGCCCAGTGCCAGTCTGAGACTTTGCACGGCCGAGGACTTGCTTGTCATGAAAGCCTTCGCCAGCCGTCCTTTGGACTGGAATGACGTTCGTGGCATTCTCGTTCGTCAAGGCACGGGCACGCTCGATTGGTCTTACATTCACCGGCAGCTCCAGCCCCTTTGCGAAATCAAAGAAGCCCCCGAAATTCTGACTCAGCTCGAGAAGCTGCGCCGCGATGTGGCGCTAAGCGAGGACGCGTAGAGAGGACAAGCTTCGAAAACGTTGTGGTCCGATTTTGGCAATCGGGATCAAGACTTACTCAGTGTGCAGCGTTGGTTCGCAGCCATGAACCGACTTCTTCTCGCCTGTGCTGCCTTGTTTGCTGTTTCAGCCTCTGCTTTGGAGGTGAAGAAGGATCTTCGTTATGTCGAGGATGGGCATGCGCGGCATGTGCTGGACATTTATGCGCCGGAGGGAGCGAAGAATCTGCCGGTGTTGTTTTGGATTCATGGCGGCGGATGGCAGGCGGGGGACAAATCGTCGGTGGATGTGAAGCCGAAGTGGTTCACGGAGCGCGGGTTTGTGGTGGTCTCGACGAATTACCGGCTGCTGCCGGACGTGGACATGGGGACGCTGATTCGCGACTGCGCGAAGTCGTTTGGCTGGGTGCAGAAAAACATCGCGCAGCATGGGGGCGATCCAAAACGCGTGCTGGTGGCCGGACACAGCGCAGGGGCGCAACTGGCGGCGATCCTGTGCACCGACGATCGCTATTTGAAGGAGGTGGGTGCGGATTTCGGCTCGCTGATCGGCTGCGTGCCGGTGGATGGCGATACGTATGACGTGCCGGCGATCATCGAGGTGGCGGAGACGCGGAATCGTGTGCACGGGCTGCCGCAGCCGAAGTATGGGCACCGCTTGAAGTTTGGAAATGATCCGGCGCTGCACCGGGATTTCAGCGCGGTGACGCACATCGCGAAAGGGAAGGGGATTCCGCCGTTTTTGACGCTTTATGTGGCCTCCCACCCGGATACGACGGCGCAGGCGATCCGGCTGACGAATGCGCTGAAGGCCGCGGAGGTGGATGCGCGTGCTTTTGGGGCCAAAAACACGAATCACACGAAGCTGAACGATGATCTCGGCCTAGAGGGCGATCCGGCGACGAAGGAACTGGAGGCGTTTGTGGGGAGGATTTTGAAGAAGTGATGTTGTGGGGCTGTGGCGGGACTTTGGGATCGAGGAGGAGTAGGAGGAAGAGTAAGAGGAGGATCACCTGCGGTGGGCGGTGAGATCTTTCGTTGCCCGAAAGGGGATGTGAGTGTTTGTTGGGCGGCCCATGAGCAAGCCCAGAACCGCCAAACAAGCCCGCAAGACCGCTGAGACGGACATCGCCATCGAATTGAATGTCGATGGCAGCGGCGTGTCGCAAATCGACACCGGAGTGCCGTTTTTTGACCACATGCTGACGCTGTTCGCGAAGCATGGGCTGTTTGACCTGAAGGTGAAGACCATCGGCGACATTGAGGTGGACTATCACCACACCGTTGAGGACACGGGCATCGTACTCGGCTCCTGCTTCCGCGAGGCGCTGGGGAACAAGGCGGGGATCGTCCGCTATGGATGGGCTTTGCTGCCGATGGACGAGACGCTGGCGCGTGTGGCGCTGGATCTGAGCGGCCGCCCATTGCTGGTGTATGAGACGCCGGACCGCGTGGAGGCGATCGGCGGGAAATTCAGCTTCCAATTGGTGGAAGAGTTCATGCGCGCGTTTTCGTCGTCGTTGCTGGCGAATGTGCACATCGACATCCTGCGTGGCAAAGATGCGCACCACATGGCGGAGGCCATGTTCAAAGGCCTGGCGAGGGCGCTGGATGCCGCGACGCGGCATGACCCGCGTGTGACCGGCATCCCCAGCACGAAAGAAGTCCTGTGATGAAGAAAAAACTCGGTGTGCTGGATTATGGCGCGGGAAACCTGCGCAGCGTGTTGAACGCCTTTGAGGCGATCGGTGAACATGCGGCGCTGGTGACGAAACCGGCTGATTTTGACGGGATCGACCTGCTGGTGTTTCCCGGCCAGGGCGCTTTCGGCGACAGCGTGCGCATTTTGAAGGAGCACGCGCTTTGGGATCCGCTGAAAGCGTGGCTGGCAGCGGACAAACCCTATCTCGGCATCTGTCTGGGCTATCAGCTTCTCTTTGAAAGCAGCGAGGAGTGTCCTGGAGTGGAAGGCCTGTGCGTGGTGAAAGGCCGTGTGCGGAAGTTTGATGCCGTTGGCGGTTTGAAGATCCCGCACATGGGCTGGAATACCGCGCGCTGGTCCGCTGAACATGAGGCGGTGTGGAAGGATCTCACCAACCCGTCCTACGTTTATTTTGTGCACTCGTATTACCCTGAGGTGCAGGATACTTCGCTGGCGCTGTGTCGCACCGATTACGGTGTGGAGTTTGTCAGTGGTATTGCCCGGTCAAATCTCGTCGCAGTTCAGTATCATCCGGAGAAGAGCCAGGAGACGGGGCTTAAGTTGTTGCGCAATGCCGTGGCGTTTTTGTCGTGAGCATTGCTACACGACGTTCAGCCATCGTGGTGCAATAGTGAGTCAGTGATTCGCCGTTTTAGCAAAGTTTGAACGGACATGTGTGTGTAATGTCACTGCATCGCCCGCTTTTCCTCCAACCCGGTTTCATGAGCAAGACAGTCTTGTCGTATCTTCATCTCGTCATCCTATTCTTCACCGTGCTGAATGCACGCGCCGTTGAACTGGTGGAAGGTCCGAAGGTGGAGGTGGCGGAGACGAGCGCGGTGATCACGTGGAAGACGGATGTGGCCTGCGGCACGCGCTCGCAGTTTGGAGTGAATGCGGAGTTGCTGAATCGCAAGGCTGAGGGCGCGGTGAGTGTGCAGCACTCAGTGACGCTGGAGGGGCTGAAGGCGGGCACGCTTTATCATTTCAGCGTCGGCAGCGCGCGCACGGATCTCGCCAAAGGCAGCTTCACCACGAAAGGCGGCAGCGCCACGCCACCTCCTGTAGTCGCACCGCAGCCTTCGATCATGAAGCGCGTGCTGGATGCCATCGTGCCTGGCAAAAAAACGCCGACACCGGCCACGGAGACGAAAAAAGCGCCTGCCAATCCGGCGGTGAAGCAACCTACGGTCAATGCGCCGCCGACGCGGCAGACCTGGGGCAGCATGGACTCGCTGCAGGATCACTTTGAGCGTCATGGTCCGGATTTTCAGAGCCGCAGTGCCGATGAGTATGCGGCGCAGGCTTGGCAGTTTCTCCAGCGCGCGCGAGCGGAAGGCCTGCCGATGAAACTGGACGAGACGGATGGCACGGTGCGCGTGTTTGATCCCAAGACGCGCGCGTTTGCCGCCTACAACCGCTTTGGCAGGACCAAGACTTACTTCCGGCCGGACAGCCCGAGCTACTGGCAGCGCCAGCCGGGCCGTCTGATCAAACCTTCTGATTTCCCCCCGCAGCAGAATCGATGAGCAAAAAAACCACCCAGAAGTCCAAATCCAAACCGGCATCACGTGCCACGGGCGGCTCCCGACCGCGCCTCAAAACCGAAAAGGAGCCCAACCCCATGAAAAAACCCTCCATCAACCACCATTGCCCGGTCTGCGGCTACGCTGATCTGGCAGAGCCACCACGCAATGCCACCGGCGGAGCCTCGCTCGAGATTTGTCCGAGCTGTGGCTTCCAGTTTGGCGTGGATGACGATGACAAAGGCATCACCCACGACCAGCATCGCGAGCGATGGATCGCCGAAGGCATGCCCTGGCGCAGCAAAGGCAAGCCAGTGCCCAAAAACTGGATCCCGCAGACGCAACTGGCCAATCTCGCGCTGAAGGTGACGCTGGGCCGCGTGAAGGGGCGTCCGCCGAAGCTGAGCTTCAATTTCTAACCTGATTTGTACCTGTCTTTGCTCAAGTGGCGGCGATCCAGCGCTGCCACACGAGCAAGACGGGCATCAGGCACACAAACATCAGCGCGAGGTTGATGGAGATCGCAGCGACCGCAAGCGCATCGACCACGACGATGCCTGCCAGCAGCAATCCAACGGCTTTGCCGATGGCCGGACCGCCTTTTCGCAACAACTGGGTGGCCATTGCCACGAGGAGAGCAAAGATGGCCAGCACGACGAGCGGCCACGGATTCACGGGCAGGGAGTAAAACCGGCGCGCAAACAGCAGCGCGGGTGTGTAGAGCAGCACGAGCGCTCCGAAGGTCATGAGAGAAGGCAGCGCTCCTTTTTGATGCTCGCGCCGGGCGGCGAGCGTGATGCCGATGATGTAGGCACCGAGTGCGATGGCCATGGGAAACACCTGCACAACAGCCGAAGAGTTGAAGCCCAGATCGAGCGTGCGCGATGCCTCAGCCGTGCCGATACCGATGCTCAAGCCAATATACTGGTCCACCGGGAAGGCCGAGGCGGCCATCAAGAACAGAAGCACCCGGCACGCGCCCATGATGATCACTGAGCCGGACCACTGCTTGTGATACAGATCGTAAAACACGATGGCAGCGACCAAAAAGGCGGTGATGGATGGGCTGGCACCCTGCAGCACCGCGAGAGTCGATCCGAGGAGCAACAAAACCACGGCTACGATGCCGGCCGTGCGGCGCGTGGTGTGTCCGGATGGGATGGGGCGCTCACGACGGTGTTTTTGATCAAACTCCGCGTCGGCCACATCATTGAGGATCATGCCGCCGGTGTAGAGCAGTGATCCGGCAATGATGAGCATGACGAGGCGCGGATCCTGCCAGGCACCGCCGGCCAGCATCCAG
>Ga0315904_10011685_pt1 | contig 11178 bp, 6 predicted proteins | sample LakEriMetagenome_6_FD_203529 | JGI IMG/M metagenome (GOLD analysis project Ga0315904, IMG submission 203529) | Freshwater fungal communities from buoy surface, Lake Erie, Ohio, United States - Buoy 12 MA120 | ecosystem: Environmental > Aquatic > Freshwater > Lake | place: USA: Lake Erie, Ohio... | reverse complement strand
TTTGCCGTCGCGATCGAAGCAGGCGTCGTGCGGATGGACGAACTTGCCCGCCTCCCAGCTCTTGGGATCCTTCCGCAGTGCGAACATGTCCCCCTTGACCCGCTCGGTCCACTGGGGATCGTACCCGAGGTGCACGATTGGGCGATTCTCGATGTCGTAGATCGAAACCCGGGCAAACAGGTCGGGAACCAGCAGTTCGCTCCCCCGGATGTCGAAGTGAGCCGGGAACGTGTGCTCGGGCTTGGGATCGATCACGAAACCCTGGTGCTGCCCGTCGAGGGTGAAGTATTGCAGTCGGTTGTTCGCCCGGTCGGCCACCACCAGGCTCGGGGGTCGCCCCGGACGGTTGTCGAGGATGATCCCATGCGGTGTCTGCAGTTGCCCGGGCTCCTTCCCGGCACCACCCCAGCTCCGCACCCAGTGGGCGTGCTTGTCGAACTGGTGCACGTAATGCGAGCCGTAGCCATCGACGACATAGAATCCGCCATCAGGCCCAAATGCCACATTGGTCGGGTTGAACTGCCCGACCTTCTGGTACTTCTGCGATTCAAATGGATAGCAGAGCTTCCAGATCTGCTCGCCACCCAGTGTCGTCTTCAGGAATTGACGGTTGAAAACATCGCAGAGGTACAGGAACTCTTCGTTCCCTTCCTTGCGGATGTCGATGCCATGCCCACCATGATGATACTCCTTGCCGAACGAACGCACCGCCTTGCCGGTGGGATCGAAGACCACGACGGCATCGACGGGCACCGGGGTGTGACTGCGGTGCTTGATATAGATGAAACCGGCTTCGTCGATGGCCACCCCATGGGTCTCACCCCAGGCCAGACCCTCGGGCAGAATTCCCCAGTTGTGGTGGCATTCGTACTGGTGATCGCCCGAGCCAATGATCACAGGCCTGCTTCCCGCCTTGTCTGTGGCACCAACAATCGCCGGAGTGGCGAAGGTCGCGGCCGCCGCCGCGGTGGCCTGGAGAAATTGCCTTCGGGAAGGGGAACCAGCCGGGGGCAGGGGGGGCATGGCAGGTCTCGGCCTGGGGGGCACGGGGAGCAAGACTCGGAGGGAGAGCACTCTGTTGTGAATGAATCTTACGGTGGATTCCGACGGCCTGCCATCGAACGGGCGGCTACACAAGGCCGATGACCCCGACTAGAATCTTTTTCGTACGTCCAAGGCCGGTGGTTTTGTCGGAAAAGAACCCCCGGTCCTGCCTCGTCGAAACCCGCGTTCCCGGCACTCCGCCAGTCACTCCGCCAGTCACCCCGTACGGGAGCCTGTTCATGTTGCGTCGTCGTTTCGCCTGGGTTTTGGTCTGCGGGCTCATCGGGCAAATCTTTCACGAAAGTCACCCCGCCTGGGGCCAGGAAAATGCCGCCGCGCCGGCCACCGAAGAGGCCCCGGCGATTCAGTCGGCCACCAGTGAGCAATACTTTGAACTGATGCGAGTCCTGGCCGACGCCTTCGAACAGGTCGACCAGAACTACGTCAAGGAAGTGGACCGCCGGAAGCTGGTCGAAGCGGCGATCCGTGGCATGATGCGCGAACTCGATCCGTTCTCGAACTACATCAATCCCGACGATCTCGGAAACTTCCGTGATGAGGTCGAGAAGGAATTCGGCGGCATCGGCATCCAGGTTGGGTTCATTCCCCCCTCGGGCGCGAATCGCCGTCTGACCGTCACCGCACCTCTTCCCGGGACTCCCGCTTTCAAGGCGGGTGTGCGCCCCGGAGATGTCATCCTTGAGATCAATGGCAAGTCGGTCGAGCAGATGGAAATGTCCGATGCCGTCAAGGAAATGCGTGGTCCCGCCGGCGAAGATGTCAACGTCACACTGCAGCACGCTGGTTCGAATGAGATCGTCAAGCTGACGATGCAGAGGGCCATCATCGAGGTCCCGACGGTGCTGGGTGACACCCACAAGACCGATGGCTCGTGGAACTTCATGCTCGATGACCAGCGGAAGATCGGCTACATCCGCCTGACCGGTTTCAGCCGGCATTCCGCCCGCGAACTGGTGGAGGCCCTCAGGGAATTGAATGATGCCGGCATGAAGGGGCTGGTCTTCGACCTGCGTTTCAACCCCGGGGGTTTGCTCAACATCGCCGTCGAGATCGCCGACCTCTTCATCGAAGAGGGAAAGATCGTCTCCACCAAGGGACGCAATACCGTCGAGCGTCCTGCCATGGCTCGCAAGGAAGGGACGCTGAGTGGCTTCCCGATCGCGGTGCTGGTGAATCGCTTTTCGGCCTCGGCCAGCGAAATCGTCAGTGCCGCCCTGCAGGATCACGACCGGGCCGTGATTGTTGGAGAACGAACCTACGGCAAGGGGAGCGTCCAAAACGTCATCGACATGGAGGGGGGCAAAAGTGCCCTCAAGCTGACGACTGCGAGCTACCACAGGCCGAATGGCAAGAACATCCACCGCTTCCCCGATTCGAAAGAAGAAGACGACTGGGGGGTCCGTCCCAATGACGGTTACGCGATCAAGTTCTCGAACGAGGATTTGATTCGCTATGACGCCTATCGCCGCCAGCGCGATGACATTCGCGCTCCCGAAGGTCCCAGGGTCGAGTTTGCCGACTCACAGTTGAACAAGGCCCTGGAATACATCTCGTCGAAGCTGGGAGTGGCTCCTCCCGCCAAGCCCGAACCGGCTCCCGCCGAGACCAAGCCCGAGGGGGCCCCGGCGGCCGAGACCAAGCCTGAAGAATCCCAGCCCGACAATCGCAACCCGTGAGCATGATCACTCCGCCGTCCCCCCGGCGGCTCCTGGCGATTGAGACCTCATGCGACGAGACGGCGGCAGCCATCGTTGATGAAAACCTTCACGTCTTGTCGAATGTGGTCTCGTCTCAGACGGGCCTGCATCGTCGATTCGGTGGGGTTGTTCCAGAAGTCGCGTCACGGGCCCACGTGGAGCAGATCCTGCCGGTGATCGAGCAGGCACTGGCCGATGCACAGACTTCCCTCGACCAACTGGCGGCGATTGCCGTGGTCACGCATCCCGGCCTGGTCGGTTCACTGCTGGTGGGGCTGACGGCGGCCAAGACGTTGGCGCTGGTACTGGATCGTCCCCTGGTCCCGGTCAATCACATTGAGGCCCACCTCTACGCCTGCCGGATGCACGCCGGGCGGGAAGTCTTCCCGGCCATCGGGCTGGTGGTCTCGGGGGGGCACTGCAATCTCTACGACTGTGCCGGCCCGTGGGACTACGAACTGCTGGGCTCGACCATCGACGATGCCGTCGGCGAGGCCTTCGACAAGGTCGCCAGTATGCTGGGCCTGCCCTATCCCGGAGGGCCGTCAATCCAGCAGGCGGCCCAGCGGGGTGATCCGAAGCGGTTCCGGTTCCCGCGCAGCTTCGAGAAAGACCGCGAACGCCTGGAATTCAGTTTCAGCGGGCTCAAGACGGCAGTCCTCTACGAGATCGCTGGCAAGCCACCCCGCGAGTACGACCCGAAGTCGCTCGACCCGCAGTTCGTCGCCGACGTAGCGGCCAGCTTCCAGGTGGCGGCCATCGATGTGCTGGTGGCCAAGTGCCGCCAATCGCTCGCAGCCCGGGGACGCCGCACGCTCTGCGTGGGAGGCGGTGTTGCCGCAAATGCCCTGCTGCGCGAACGTCTCACCCAGGTGGCCAAACAGGACCGCTTCGAACTGGTACTGGCACCGTTGCACCTGTGCACCGACAATGCCGCGATGTCGGCCATCGCCTGGGAATTGCTGGCGGCCGGACGCACCGCCGATCTGTCGGTCGACGTGACGGCTGGCCTGGTCCGTCGTCGGAATGTTCCCTCTCAGTAGGCCGTCATCTCCAGGGCCGAGGATTCCGGCATGCATCTGGCACTGATCACGGCAGGCGGCGCGGGGATGTTCTGCGGTTCGTGCATGCACGACAACACGCTGGCCCGCGCCCTGCGTGCCCAGGGACACCAGGTCACCCTCATTCCGCTGTATACCCCCATCCGGGTCGATGAAATCGACGTCAGCGAGCACCGGGTCTTCCTCGGCGGAATCAACGTCTACCTCGCCGGCCGTTGGCCCTGGTGGAATCGACTTCCCCACTGGGTCAGGGGTTGGCTCGACTCGCCGGCCGTACTGCGGTTTGTCAGCCGGTTCGCCGTCTCCTCGGATGCCCGTGAACTGGGAGATCTCACCGTCGCGCTGTTGAAGGGGGATCACGGCCCCCATCGTGAGGCGATTGCCGAACTGGTGGCCTGGGTGGCCACCGAGTTGCGCCCCGACTGTGTGGTCCTCAGCAATGCCCTGCTGGGAGGGGTTGTGCCGCTGTTACGGCAAACCTATCGCGGCCCTGTCTGGTCGCTGCTGCAGGGGGATGACATCTTTCTCAACGATCTGGTGGAGCCGTATCGTTCGCAGGCGTTCGCACAGATGCGCGACTTGATGCCGCAGTTCACCGGGTTCCTCACGCACAGCGATTACTATCGCCAGGAGATGTCACGGCAGTTGGCCTTTCCAGTCGGACAGGCCCGCGTGGTTCCCCTGGGAATCGACTTCACGGGTCATGACGGTCAACCCCGCAGGGGGGCGCAGGAGCCGTTCACCATCGGCTATTTCGCCCGCATCTGTCCGGAGAAGGGATTGCACAACCTGGTGGAGGCGTTTCGACGGTTGCACGCCCGTCATCCGCACACGCGACTGCGGGCGGCGGGATTCCTGGGGGCCCGCGACCAGGCATGGTTTGACCAGTTGCAGCGGGATGCGGCCGACCTGGGGCCGGCCTTCGAATACTGTGGCAGCCCTCCGGATCATGCGGGCAAGGTCGCCTTTCTCAAGTCGCTCGACCTGTTTTCGGTTCCCACCAGTTATCGGGAACCCAAGGGGTTGTCGATTCTCGAAGCCCAGGCGAACGGCGTCCCCGTGGTGCAGCCCCGGCATGGGGCCTTTCCCGAGCTGCTGGAGGCAACGGGAGGAGGTCTGCTGGTTGAGCCCGGAAGTGCCGAGGCCCTGGCGGAGGGACTTGAACGCCTGCTGCTCGACAACTCTCTCCGGACGGGGCTGGCGGCGACCGGGTGGCAGCGGGTGAGAGAATCCTTCTCCATGGAACGCATGGCCCGCGAAACGGCGGCTGTGTTGCAGGCGACGGGTTGAGATGGTGTGACGGCATTGGGGAGGCACGTGTTGCCCGTTGTGCCCCTGGGGGAAACCCACCTTCCCCAGAATCCCCGATTCGTGCTAGAACCCCCACACTGTCGACGTGACAGAAATCCCGTTCTCCTGCTGCACCTGGAAAGGATTCCCGTGGCGGTTTCGAGCCCTGTGACTCGCCGGATTTTCCTCGACTGCACCCGTACGTTCCTGACCCGGGTTCACACGGGAATCGAGCGAATGGTCAGTGGCCTGTTGCATGCCGCTCCCGAGCTGGGGGCCAACTTCCAGGCCGAGTGCATTCCCCTCTTGTTTCGCACGTCGACGGGGTTCGAGGCACTCTCGGAACAGGCGGTTCACGAGCGGTTTCGTCCGCGCGATCCTGCCGCGGTGGGTCGGCTGACGTGGCGTCATCGCCTGCGTCGCGAACTCGACCGGACCGGCCTGATCGAATGGGCCCGCAGCACCCGCAATACGCTCGACACGGTGGCCGAGACGACACTGTCGCCAGTACGGGCCTGGTTGCCGGCGAAAGTCGACTTTCGGCCGGGTGATCTGATCGTGCTGCTGGATGTGAATGTGCGGTCGCGGTATTGGGCCGACCTGCAGCGGGCCCGGGCTGCCGGTGCCAAGGTCTGTCTTGTCGTCTGCGATCTCATTCCCCTCAGCCACCCGCAGGTGGTCGATGCCGGTGTGGTGAATGACTTTTCCCGCTGGTGGCGGAACGCTGCCCAGACAGTGGATTACTACCTCAACATTTCTGAGTCGACCTGGCGCGAGGTGCAGTCGCACCTGCCTTCCGTGCTGGGGCCAGACCTGGCTGCCCGGGCGCGGGGCAGCTGGTTCCGGCTCGGGGTCGGTCTGCACACGATGAGTGCCCGGTCCACCTGCCGCGACGAGATTCAGCAGGCGTTCCGGAAGCAGAACGGAAGACCGACTTATGTCACGGTCGGCATGATGTCGCCCCGCAAGAATCACGCGTTGGCGCTCGATGCGCTCGACCGCTTGTGGGAGCACGACTCGGCCCCGGCCCTGGTGATCGTCGGCAAATATGGCTGGCGCTGCGAAGAGATCGCCCAGCGGATCCGCAATCATCGCGAATATGGCCACCGCCTGTTCTGGTTCGAGTCGGTGACCGATGACGAACTCGATTACTGCTACCGGCACGCCACTGCGACACTGACGACCTCGTTTGCCGAGGGATTCAACCTGCCGATTGTCGAATCGCTCAGCCGGGGGACCCCGGTTCTGGCGGCCGACATTCCCACGCACCGTGAGGTGGCGGGTTCGTATGCGGCGTTCTTTTCCCCACATGACCCGGCCGCTCTGGCCGAGGTTCTGATGCAGCCGGAGGCGGCCCTGCGGCGGCAGCAGGTTCTTTCTCCCGCGACGTTCACCTGGCCCGACTGGAACGCGAGCTGCCACGAATTCCTGGTGCGGCTTCTCGACCTCGATGCGGACGCCCGCCATGAGCAGGCGACGATCGCCCCGGTCCCCAGTCGCCGCGCGGCCTGAACGAAAAACGGGGACGCAGCTCGTTTCTGGGCCGGAAGCCGAAACGAGCTGCGTCCCCGTTTCCACGGGCGGCGGTCATTTTGCCTGCGAGAGCGCGGCCATTTCGTCGGTCTGGGCCTGCCAGAGAGCTTCGAGTTCGCGCACGCGGTCGGGGTACTGGGCGGCCAGGTTGTGCCGTTCAGCCCGGTCGGTCGCGAGGTGGTACAACTCCCACGGTTTTCCCTTGGCGGCCACCAGCTTCCAGTCTCCCACGCGGATCGCCCGATTCCCCTCGTGCAGCCACCAAAGGCAGTCCCGCGTGACGCTTCCGTCGCGGATGAAGGCGGGCCGCAGGCTGTGACCAGGGGCCGGAGGAATCGGCTGTCCGTCCCATTCCCGCAAACGGTCGATGCCCGCTGCATCGAGGACCGTCGGAACCACGTCGACCAGGTGCGCAGGGTTGTGCCGCAGCTCTCCCCGGGCGGCGATCCCGGCCGGCCAATGCACGATGAAGGGGGTGCTGATCCCCCCTTCATGGACCCAGGTCTTGTGGCGGCGGAACGGGGTATTCGCCGCACTCGAAAACCCCGGGCCCAGGCAGAGGTACGACTTGGCGGATCCGGGGGGAACCGCCGGGTCATGCCCGCCGTCGCGCACCATCATCTCAGCACTCGCTCCATTGTCCGACGCAAACAGGATCAGCGTGTTGTCAAAGGCCTGCATCGACCGCAATTGGGTCAGGATGCGGCCGATTTCCTGGTCCATGCGGTCGACCATGGCCGCGTGAATGGCCATCTTCATCGCCTGGAAATCCCGCTGGAGCGGTGTCAGCTCACTCCAGGGAAGCGGGCGGTTCACCTCCCCCTCGCCAAGCTTCACCAGCGCATCGGGATAGTGATAGGGAGGTCCCACTTCCCGCTCGAGTGCTGACAACCCCGGGGGAACCAACCCCGCCAGCTTCTGCCGGGTGTGTCGGGCGTCACGCATCTCCTCCCACCCGTCGCGATAGCGATCCTGGTACCGCGCGATGTCTTCAGGCAGGCCATGCAGGGGGAAGTGCGGGGCGATGAAGGCGACGTACGAGAAGAAGGGACGGTCGGGATGCTGGAGGGCGTGGTCACGCAGGCATTCGATCGCATGGTCGGCAGTCGCGATGGTTGCGTAATAACCGGACTCGTCTTCGGGGACCTTCACGGGTCGGTCGTCGATGCTGTTTCCCCTTGCCGAGAAGAAATTTCCCTGGTTGCGCATGTCGAGCGAGCGGTCGAAACCACCAGCCAGCACAGGGCCATCGACATGCCACTTGCCGGAGTGATAACACCGATAGCCATGCGGCTTGAGGTGATCGGGCAGCAAGCGGGCCCACGCCGGTCGCTGCTGCTGCGTCCCCCCAGGAACGGTCGGCAACGCGTCGCGGCGGACCTGCTGGGCGTAGTATCCCGTCAGCAGGGCAGCCCGGCTTGGCCAGCAACGTGCCGTGTTGTACGCCTGGGTGAACCGCAGGCCCCCCGCCGCGAGCGAGTCGAGATGCGGTGTGGCAATCTCCCCGCCATAACATCCCAGGTCGGAATAGCCGAGATCATCGGCCAGGATCACCAGCACATTGGGCCGCCCGGCGACGGCGGACCGCGAAGAGAATGCCAAGGTTACCAGCAGACCCAACACGAGAGGGATTCTCATCACTCCAGACTCCGCAGCAAAGGCAACTTTTCTCATTCAACTCGGCATCAAAGGCGGGCCCTCCGCGGCAGCCCGCACCACCTGCCGGTCTTCGGGAACCCCTCACGAGCCCCACCCGAGTGTCCCCGCCATTCCGCTGACAGGGACTTCGGACCGGCCCAAGGTCACCGGCATCTCGGCGTTCGCATCACACCGGTTGATGACCAAACCGATGCGTTGGGGATCGACGGGAAAACAAGGTCCCGATCGCTCACGACGCTGTCTGACCCGCTGTGCGAATGGCAGGGGAAACAGCCGCAACCATGAGACGTGATCAGGTCTCTTCCTGACGGGGGTAGAGCAGCCGTCCACAGGTCCGGCAGAACATGATTGTCCCCGAGGCGATCGAGACGGCATTCTGCGGAGTGAGTCGGACGTAGCACGAGGTGCAGGTGGAATTCTCGACCGGCGAGAGGGCCGAAGCTCCATGCGCCTGGACCAGCCGCAGGTAGGCGGCCCGGATTTCGTCGGGCAGGAAGGTCTCGACCTGCTGCAATTCTCCACGAAGCGTGGCAAGTCGGGCATCGAGTGAGGGTCGCTTCTGGTCGACCTCGGCCGCAAACTTCTTTTCTTCGGCCTGGGCAGTCGCCAGGTCGGCTTCGAGCTTCTTGACTTCGGCCTGGGCTTTGTCGACCTTCTCGAGCGTCTCGAGGATCTCATCCTCCAGCACGCTGTTGGCCACCTTGTCGGCCTCGATCTGCCCCTTGATGATGTCGAACTCGCGGTTTGAGGCCGCCTGGTTCAACTTCCCCTTCAGATCTTCCAGCTTGGCTTCGTTGGTCTTCAGCTGCAGGGCCTTCTGGTCCGACAGCATCTTGAGTTGCTTCTGCTTGAGACGCTGTGCTTCCAGTTCGGCTTGGCGGGTGGCCGTGGTGTTGCTGCGAGCTTTCAGTTGGCGGGGGCCCCGGTCGATCTCTTCCTGCACCTCCTGGATGGCCAGATGCAGCCGATGGAGTTCGGGGAGAGTATTTGCCTGAGCGTGCGTCATGTGTGTTCCAATTCCCTGCGAGACGTCGGCGATTCTAATGCACGCTACCTGTGAATGGTAGGAATTGCCTTTCTCCTGTGAAAACACCTGCACCCACCTCCCATCCTGCCGGTCACCCTCCGCTGGTGATGCACCCGAAGAACCGCAACACCAGCCTCGGCACTGAATGTCGCACGACTCGTGGCAGCATGGTTCGGGAGTCGTCCTGGCCGACACGCCCCCATCGATTGTCCGACTGTGCCGATTCGCCCGACCCTGTCCGCCCCGCAGTCTTGGCGCTCCCCGGGATACGGAAGTATATTCAAGTTTGTTGATGCGTTTCCCGAAGAGGGGAACGTCAGCGAAATCTTTCGGCACTGGAGCGGTCTGTTTCCTCATGACTGGCCTGTCAAACTGCCGTCGTCTGCTGTGGGGGAGCCTGTGGGTTCTCCTGGGGAACGCTGCGCTCGCAGCTGAACCGGGCTCTCGAGCATTCAACTTCGAGAATGACATTATTCCCATTCTTTCGAGGTTTGGCTGCAATGCCTCGGGCTGCCATGCCAAGGCGGAGGGGCAGAATGGGTTCAAGCTGTCGGTCTTTGGGTTCGACCCGATGGCCGACTACCTCGCCCTGACACAAGAGGCGCGCGGACGGCGGGTGTTGGCCCCGGTTCCCGAGCAGAGCCTGCTGCTGACCAAGGTTTCGGGAGGGGTGCCCCACGGCGGAGGGGTGCGCATTGACCGCCACAGCGAATTTTACCAGACCCTGCGCGACTGGGTCGCGGCCGGGGTGCCGTTCGGTTCCGCGACCGATCCGCAGGTGGTCGGGGTGGCGGTGGAACCCCACGAGCAATCGCTGACCCCCCGCCAGCAGCAACCGCTGCGTGTTGTGGCCACTTACAGTGATGGGCGGAAGGTCGATGTGACACGCCTGGCGAAGTTCCAGTCCAACAACGAAGGTCTGGCGACTGTCGATGAAGCGGGGCTCGTCACGGCCGGTGAAACCCCGGGTGATGTGGCCGTCATGGCCGCCTTCATGGGACAGGTCGACGTGTTCCGTGCCTTGGTCCCCCGTCCGGAAACGATCGCGAATTACCCGACTCTCACCGAGTTCAACTTCATCGACGGTCATGTGGACCGGAAATTGAAAAAGCTCAACATCCTCCCCTCGGGGCCGGCCACGGATGCCGACTTTCTGAGGCGGGTGACACTCGACATCATCGGCACCCTGCCGACTGCCGAAGAAACCCGCGCCTTCCTGGCCGACGACCGGGGAGACAAGCGGGGCCGCCTGGTCGATCAACTGCTGCAGCGTCCCGAGTACTCCGAGTTCTGGGCACTCAAGTGGGCCGACCTGCTGCGGGTCGACCGCCAGGCGCTGGGGCACCGGCGGGCGTTCGAGTACTACCAGTTTCTCAAGAACCGCCTGGGCAGCAACACCCGGTATGACCAGTTCTGCCGTGAGATCGTCGCTGCCCGGGGACCACTCAGCGAACAGCCCGGGGGGAACTTCTACAAGGTGGTGACCGCCCCAGGCGCGATGGCCAGTACGCTGTCGCAGGTGTTCCTGGGGGTGCGCATCGAATGTGCCCAGTGCCACCATCATCCGTTCGACCGCTGGAGCCAGCACGACTACCTGGGGATGCAGGGGTACTTCATGCAGGTGGCGTTCAAGCCGACCCCCCTCGGCGAGGCACTTGTCAGCAATCCTGCCGGGAAGGTGACGCATCCGCGCACGGGCGAAGTGGTCTTCACGCACGCGCTGGGAATGGCTGCCCCGACCGAAGATCCACCGGGCGATCGACGTCGGCAGTTGGGGCAATGGCTGACTTCGGCCGAGAATCCGTGGTTCGCCCGCAACCTCGTGAACCGCATGTGGGCGCACTTC
>Ga0315904_10011682_pt1 | contig 11178 bp, 20 predicted proteins | sample LakEriMetagenome_6_FD_203529 | JGI IMG/M metagenome (GOLD analysis project Ga0315904, IMG submission 203529) | Freshwater fungal communities from buoy surface, Lake Erie, Ohio, United States - Buoy 12 MA120 | ecosystem: Environmental > Aquatic > Freshwater > Lake | place: USA: Lake Erie, Ohio... | reverse complement strand
CCAAAACCATCCCATGAGAACTCTATGTCTGCACTCATGTTTTCAAAACTATGTTTTTTATTAACTAAATCTGTTCTGTAAAGTAACCCAACTAATTTATAAGCTAAACCACAATCAATATGTATTTTTTTATCTTTTAATAAAAAAATTATTTGTTCTAATTCCAATCCCGTCAGATCTGAAATCTCATAGAAATCCATACCATCATTCCACATCTTATAGACGAGGTTTGAGTTTTTTTCGTAGTTTGATTCAAAAAGTTTTGAGTATTGGGATTCAGAGATTATTATTTTCATTTTATAAACTAATACTCAACGTCGCACTTGATTGGTTTATCAATAACTTTAAATCTTTCATTTTCCACAGATTCAAAAATATCGTCACTTTTGCTTGATAACATCTCATCTAATATTTCATATGTTCGATCTAAATTTTTGCAAATAAAATTATTTACATCCTCAAACGATCTTTTAACCACAGGCAAAGTTGCTGTAACCATATCTTCATCATATTTTGGACAAACTAAAACTGCGTGAAATCTCTCTTCACCTTGTTCTAAAAGTGGTTTAAATAACGCAACTTTTATTTTACAAGATTCTCCAGATTTAGGGTGAGTGTATTTTACATCCTCTTCAGAGTAATTTTCTTCTTTTAGAACCTTTCTAACTATTCTTACTAAATCGGATTCTGTTAGTCTAACTATTTTTTTCATATTAAAATTTTTAATTTTTTTCTAAACGAGACATAAAGTAATCTCTAATCCTACTATAATATTCGTTTGTTATATATCTTTGCATCTGATTTCTTAATGTTACTTTCTCATCACCTGAAAGTCTAGTTTTGTTAGCAAGTTGATTTGCAAGTTTCATCACCACAGTACTTTCGAAAGGAGCATAAAGTCTTTTTTCTAACGGAGATGGATCACTTCCTTGTAAATATTCATAAACTTCGTCCATGATGGGGTCTATCAATCTTTCAATTTCACTCATCCTTCTAATAAGACCAAGTTGGTTTTCTGAAATAATAATTTTCATATAGTATAAATAGTATTTAAAATAAAAAACCCACCTTTAATGGGGTGGGTTATAATATTTTTATATTAGTTAAGTTTAAAATCCGTAATCACCTGGGTATTTCATACTTTCCTTACCTGAAAGAGTAACTTTTAATTTACCATTTGAACATCCCCAATTTCCGTATTCAACTCGAAATTCAGCACCAGGTTTATTATTTCCTGTGGGAGTTACTCTAAAGTTATAACCATTTTTATTAGTTGAGGTAATTGCTCTTGCGTCTTCATATTTTTTACCACCAACTTCAAAAGAAGATTTTTGGTAATAATCAGGTAAAGGATATTTCTTATTAACATCAGGTGGTGCAAATCCACCTTTTTTAAGCTTGAATCCTTCGTCGGTTAAACATGATTCTGAATATTCTAAACCTATTGGTTTTTCTTCGGTTTTAACATTGTTGATAATATCAATTCCTAAACAAGATTTAATTGCTCTTGCAGTTGCCGGTCCTACTATACCATCTACACTAAGTCCTGATTTACAACAATCATTTAATTTTTGTTGTACTTCTTTAACTTGAGAAGATGTTTGTTCACTTAATAAATTCTTATTAAAAAGGGCTAATTGTTTTTCTGATAGAATAATTTTCATTTTTTACCAATTTTCTTCGTCAAGATCTTCTCGATCCATTTTATTTTGTGCTTTATAATGATGTCCGTCTTTTTTGAAGAAAGCAGCATCTTTCAACGTCATTGCAATTAAACTTCCAATTCCTAAAGAAACACCTAAACCAGCACTAACTACAGCACCTACAGGTAATGCAAGTGCAAGACTACCTAATGCTGTATATTGAATTATTTTATGAAGAATTTTTCTGAACTTGTATTCTTCTTCGCTCATACCAATATCTTCTTTTTCTTGTTCAGTTATTTCACCCATTTCCTCGGCGCTCTCGAATTCATCCTCGATAATACTTTTCAATTCCTCAGGACTTACACTTCTTATGAAATTTTCAAGATCTTCTTTTTCATCATCATCAAGATCGTCAACAACTTCTGCAACATCTTTTACTGCCTCTTTTTCTTTTGACATGTCGTCAAAATCAGACTCAAGGTCCATTTCTTCAGAATCTTCAATCCAATCTTCCTCAGACTCAATGATTAAAGGTTTAACATTACCCATTTCTGATTCTAAAAGATTAAAAAATCTGCTCTTATAATTTTTAATTTCTTGTTTCATAGCAAATGATTTTTTCTTATAAATACTCTGTTTTTCTATATTGGTAAATATTTATTTAAAAAAAATACATTATGATGGACAAAAAAATATTAGAGGAAATTAGAAGAATGCAATTCATTTCCGAATATGACACAAGCACAACAATTACAGAACAAAGAAAGGGAATTAAAAAAGCCCTATACAAACTAAATAAATTTGGTGATAAATATTCACCAATACACTTTGAAAGAGGTAGTAAGTTTGATGTTGATTTAGGAAAAACAAGAAACATTATTGATAGGTCTTGGGGTCAGTCTGGAGCGTCTGATGAAATTGATTATGAAGATGATAAAATGTGGACCGATAGTGGTCATGAAGAAGCTGGATTTGGTGATGTTGCATATTGGGAACTTGGTGATCCATCTATGAGTAATGAAGAATTATCTCAAGTACTTGCATCTGAAGAAGCTCAACAAGCAAATAATGGAATGAGAAAAGCAATGGACTCAACGTCACTTCAAAATTGGCAAGAATTAGTTGCAGACAAAAAAAGTGTTAAATTTGTTCTTGAATGTATAAATCTTTTTATTGAGAAGTATTCGGTGGATTACTCAACTCCTAAAAAAGATCTCAAAATATTAGTTGGTGATAATTCCTTCATGGATTATGCAGAAAAAACTACAGAAACTCCGGCAGAACCTGAAGATTATCAAGTACCAATGAGTTTACCTGTTAATAGTACTCCTGATGCTAAGTTCTTCAAAGATAATAGTTCAGAATTAGAACAATTATTTATTTCTGAAGTTGATGGTATGATAACCGCAATTAAAACTCAAATGGCAAAAATGAAAGATCCTCAAGTTTATCTTTCTTATTTATCAGTTTTAACTTCAGCATCAAGATTAAGAAATACTAAACTAGCGGTCAATAAAACTTGGTTAGAACTCTCAAAAGAAAGATCTGACGCCGCAAGAAATTATGTTATCAGCCGTTTAGATGAAATAGGCGTACTAAGAGATAAACAAGACGGTGTTATGATCACCACAGAATATAAAATTGATTACTCAGGAAAAAATGGTGATGGTTCTTCCGGACCAAATCCAGAAAAACCTTACCAGTACAATACTGATGGTTTAGGAAATTGGTATTGTGGAGACTCAACTGAAAAAGGAAAAAAATGTAGAAACACAAGAGATTCAAAAGGAACTCCTGAAACTATAGAAAATTTAGAAAAAAATAAATATTTGGTTGTAAACATTGCCGTAATATTTAAAGCACAAAAAGAAAAACCAATAGAAGGTAAACCAGGTGAGACTCCTGAACCAGATCTTATAACTAAAGGAAGTTACAACGTTAAATTTATTTTACCTCCAAAAGGTGGAAGATTTAGATTTTGGTTACCACAAATTACTATTCAGTTTGGTAGAAGAAAAAAGATGCCAAAAGACACATTTTTTAATAACCCAAAAAATTGGGGAAAAATAAAATGTTTTTTTAAGTAATTTATTTTTTTATCTCCGTTAATTGGATTACAATCATAATTCCCCAATCTGTGAAGGTCACGCCAAAACCAACTTCATAGTTTGGGGTATTTTTTAACAAAATGTCCGAGTGTTTTTGACTAACAATAAAAATATCAAAGATACAATCCGCAATAATTTTGTTTAAATTCCCATAAGAAGGGTCCAAATTGTTCAAAGTCATATTGTCAATCCCCGCCATGACTTCAGCAACGTAATTACCACTCAAGTAAAATTCGTTTTTTGTAATATCGGTATGTTCCCATTCTTCTGAAGGTACATCAGACATTAAAATAGAGTACTCTGTTGCACTTTTTGTCAACTTTTGATTCTCTACCACAGGAGGTTTACCGTAGTCCTTTCTAAACTCATTAAATGATGTCAGCAAATATTTTTTTACAAGATTTGTGTCAACGTTTTTAATGTAGTATGATGAGGTAAGTTTAAAAAAATCTTCTTTTTTTGGTAAAATAGAAACTTCACCAACTTCAAACACATTAGAAGATGAAAATCTCCACACATCAGAATATAGTGGATATGAAGTTTGGGAAAATAATAGGTTTGGGATAATCAAACCAAGAGCCGGAATTAAAAGATTTTTCATAAAAAATTATTTCATAAAACAAATATAAGATTTATTTTCTGTTTATAAAAATAAATCTCAAAATAAGTAGGATTGGAATTACGAAATTAGTTGAGGTATGTAAAACATTACCTAAAACAAAATATGATACCAAATTGGCAACAATCATTAAGGAAATTAAAAAGATAACTTGATATTTTAGACTCATAAATAAAATGTAATCATTTTAAATATGTTTGTCAATTACTATCTAACTCGACGAGTGACAACTTTACTACAACCATGACCGGTTGATTTAGGTATCCAACTTGATAGGGCAACTATTCCTTTAATTATGATGTAAAGTATAATTGCTCCCGCAATAACCCAAACGTATAAAGGTGCTGTAATCCCAAACAAAACAAAAGCCGCGGTTAAACCACCTTGTTCATTTATAGGTCCATTTTTTAATTTTTTGGAGTTTTTAATTTTTCTTGTTAAGTCTCTGAATCCTGAAACTAATTCTTTCCTTTTACCAGTTAAAACTAATTCTTTTACTTTTTCTTTAATTTTATTGATCAATTCCACAACCTCAGGTTTTGAATTCGGTTCTGGTTCTGCATCATCAATAGAACAATCACAAATACTTTTAGCATATTCAGGGTCAATTGGTTCGCCTAATTCTGTGGATAAATCCATAACTTTCTGAACAGCCATTTGACTTTCTTCTTTTTCCTCAACCAACATTCTATTCTCTAATAGAATATTTGCCTCTTGTATGTGTCTAATTTTACTAAAACTTCTATTCATAACTTAAATTATTTACTCCAACGAGACTCAACATCACGTCTCATTCTTCTTGATGACACTATTTCGTCAGTAATATCTTCTAAAATATCAACAATCTCTTCGTGACTAGCATTTGAGTTATGAATCAAGGACATTATCTCACTTCTAAGATCTCCTTCGTTATCCATATCATCTTGTTCATTTACAATCCTTTTAACAAGTTTTGTTATATCTCTTTCTGTTAACTTTTGAATTCTAGCCATATCGGTTTTATATATAAATATATAACACTTCCAATTATAACTTTGATGCGGTCAACATAATCTGATTAAGTTTAACTTCTAGATTTTTAATTTCACTAAGTTGATTTTGATTTAGTTGTAAAGACTCGCCTTTTATTGATGAAATTTTGTTTTGTATTTTGGTATACTCAAACATCAGTTGATTATACATTTTTGCTTTCTCTTCGTTGTTCATAATATTAAATATAAGATAAGACTTGTTTTCTTAAATGGTTTAATTAAAACTTAGAATTCAATATTATTTTTAATCGATTCAAGTCCTTTACCTTTAGCTTCAATCCAATTGTTTTCATTTTTTTTAGAATAATAGTATTTTCCGTTACTCAACTTATAATCATAAGATCTATCATTAGTCGTGTTAATTTTTTCTCCATCTTGAGTTGCGGAATCAGTAGTTGTGTTGTCGGGCTGTTCTGTTGGCTGAGGTTCATTTACTGTAACGTTAGATTGAACAAATTTATCCCACTGATCTTGTGGCATAGATTTAAATTTTTCATATAATGGTTTAGTAGATTCGAGACTATTAACAAGTGAGTTTAACATATTTTTTTGTCCCTGAGTCATAGGTTGTGAATACGATTTCAATTGTTTAACTAATTCATCAAACATATTACTTCTTGCCGCCTTCGCTAAAGCAAAAGTTACATTTTTCATCTGATCTTTATTAAGATCATGATATTTTTTTCTTGTGTTTTGATCTAAGTTGTCGTTAAATGCTTCTATATAGGATACGTCTTCTTCTGTGGTACCAATCATTTTTGCAAAATCTTTTGTGAACTGAGATAATTGCCCTACTTGGTTATCTTCATATAGATTTAAGATTCTTTTTTTCTCCTCTTCAGTGATAAAAAACTTTTTCATATAAAATAAATATCAAAAAACTTAATAAATTAGTCTTTGAATATTTTAGCATCGGAAAAAGAATCGGGATCTATAAACTCAGATTCCAAATAATCAATGACATCTCTTAGAGCCTTTGCCTGATCCTTAGGTGTTTCTTCCGCTCGTATAGATAAAGCAACTCCTCCGACCAATACAGACCTAATCATATCAGGATCCAAAGATTTTGGTGCAAGAATATTAAATAAAAAATTATTTTCACTTTCTATTGTTACTTCTACCGTAACCTTAATTTTATTTTCTTCCATTATTAGTTAATAATTAGGGTTAAACTCACCTTGATATGGTCTTTTATAATTTTCATATTTCCAATACTTATCCCAACATTCAAAAGGTTGTAGATTAGAAAATTGTGCAGGTATCATTTGATCGGGATTAAGGTAAGGTACAAAAGTAATCATTAGGTGTTTATTGATTTCAGGAATAAATGAATCTATTTCATCGTAAATTATATCCATAGAAAGATATCCATTATAGGTTGTGGTTCTATACACCGGTTCAAAAGTCATAGGATTATAGATCGCTTGTCCTACAACATCAAATATGACTAACTCCATATAGGTATGTCCATACCATTGAGGTTTTTGTTCTTTTGGGTTTCTATTTCTAATAAAAATATCAAATCTCAAATCAGGATATGTGTCCTCAATAAATTTACCAAGAAGTTTTAGGTATTTGTCTTTAATTAAAAATAATATCTTAGTATCCTCTTCTCTTTGTTTGTACTCAGAGTAAGAGGTAATAGGTCGACTAAGCATTTCATTTACGAAATCTTCATTTTTTTGTAATCTAAAAAGTGGATCATTACACATAAAAAAAATATAGACAAAAAAAATCCCCCAGTCAAAAGAGTAGGGGGTTTATATTTTATTCTTTTTATTCTTTTTCACATTGAAGTTATATTTCTTACTATGATCAACACCCCTAGTAGTTTTGGGATAGAAAAACTCAATACAATCAATATCAAGACCCGTCTTATCAGTAACATAAGAAAGAACGGTTTTGGCAAATAATTTTTTTCTTGTTGCCGCTTTTGGTATAAAGTCATTTATTTCTTCTTCGGTTGAGCCAATAACATACATATCTTTTTTACATCCACGAGCTCTTCCGTGTTTGGTATAAACATAAAAAATTTCATCACCCTCATTTGATAGTATCTCAATCAAATCATTATTCCACCTATATGAAATTTTTGGCCCATATAATGCATTCAATAACTTATAAATAAGTCTTTTATATTGTGATTTGGTTATTTCTACTATCATAATTTTATAAAAACTTTCTAATGATTCTTTTAATTACAGATTCATCAATCTTACCTTTTTTAGTTCTGTTTTCATCATGACCATAAACGGTTGAATAAACGCTAAATGGCAGATCCTCCAAATGATCCAGATAAAAAGTTTCATCAAGTTCACGAATATACCAAAGAGAATCGTTATATGCCCTTTCAGCCCATTTATAATAGTAGTCCTCACCATTTTTAGTTATACTATCAATAATAATATCTATATCACCAACAGCATCTATTCCTGTACCAATAACACTTCTAACAACTATATGAAATTTAAATTCATAGATAATATCTTGCGTGACATTGTTATACCCATCATAAACATGTTCAGTATCTGTAAGCGTCATTTCAAACTCCTTGTTTTCAAAGAGTTTCTTTAATAAATTTTTTAGTTTTTCATTTCCAAGCGATATTTTCATGGATCAACATAATTAAATACCCAAACTGCGGTCCATTTACCATCTTTCTTTGGGAATAATGACTCAAACATCTCATCAATATCATTTGTTATGGGTGAGTTATCTGAATCTCCATCATGAAATGACTGTTCATGATCGTTTGTCTTTATAAAAAATCTATACAACGGAACTTCATATGGAAATGGATCTCTAAATCTAAATGGCTCAACTTTAAAACTATCGATTCCTTCATACCAAGGATATTCAGATAAAATATGATCAATATACTTTTCTAAAACCCTAATCTTTTTAATAGATTCAGCTTGTTCCTCTGTAATTATAATTTTCATAAAAATAAATGAAATCCTCCGTTTAATATTTGTTCAACATCTTGATCATACTTCTCGTTGAACCAATCGACTACCATTTTTTTATTAGGGATATAATCCATAATTGTGTTATATATATCTTCTCTAATGTATAAAGATTTTGGATGTTGGATTGGTCTAATTCTACTTTGTGGATCATCTGAATCCCACCAAGAACTTTTAAATGGCTCAACAACTCTAAAGACCATTTTATTTAGATCAGGATTATAATACCCAACACTACTCTTATGAATACTTCTATTGTCTCTAATAACCATAGATTCCAAATTATCTAAATCCAAGTCAGAAAACATCGAGTTAAAGAATTTCTCAATAAGTGTTTCGTTAATAATTCTTTTAATTAGATGATCCATAATAATAAATATACAAGTCGACCCCTTTTTCTTAAAGACCTACTAAGTAAATCACTTAAATAAATCATAAAAAGACCCGAAGGGTTCGGTCGGTCGATTTTTTCCGACGAAGTCGGGACCCGCGGTCTACGCCCCCAATAAGAAAGGCAGAAAAACAAAAAACCCCACTGTTTAGGTGGGGCTATTTACTTAATTTAATTTAAATTTAACCAAGAACTTTAATTATTGATTTAATTTTTGTTACCAAATCCTGAGGATTAGAGTAATCGATTTCCTCCATATAACTGTAACTTCCGTTTAACTTATTATAATAGTTTTCAACGCCCATTGCATCTTCAAATAATTTAGACTGAATCTCGTCTTTTGTCGTAAAAGAAATATCTCCGTCACTAGCAATACTTAGACCCCAATTTTTATCTTTACCTGCTTCACTATGTGTTCCCCAATTCAAACTTGTGATTGGTTTACCCTCATATTTAAAGTTAATAACCTTAGGGTTATTAAATGTTTTCAAACCTGAAAGAACTTTTAACCAATTTTGGTTTCCATCCATCATTGACTCTTCTTCAGAGATCAATGTTTTAACGTCACCCAATTTACTATTGACTAACTTACTGAAGTTATCAATCTGAAGTCTTTTACCTCCTGAGTATTGTTCAAGAATACTGTTTTTTTCTTGTCTACTGATATTGTTTAAAATATGTTTCATAATCTTTTTATTTATAAATATATGATGAGGTTATTTTAAGTCTCTAAATTCATTATAAATGGATGAAGAAATCTGATCAACCATTTTTTGTCTTACTCTTTCTATCTTATCTAAAGATGCGTCGGTGAAATTATCACAGTATACCTGAATATATTTTTCTCTCATACTACCGTCACAATCAATGTCGTCGTAGTTATCAATTATCTGATCCATGATTTTAATTGCATTACTCAATTCACTTACGGATCTTTGTTCATTAACCATTCGTTTTACCATACGGGTTAATTCTGATTCGGTGAGTCTTAAAATTCTTTTCATACAAATAAATATTCTGATTTTCTCAAAATTTTTCTGGAAATTTTTTTTCAGTATTTGACTATATCAGAATAGGGGGGTCGTGTTTTAGAAATACTTTTATAAAACAAAATAAAATCCGAAGTTGTTAAAATATCAATGAACCCAAATTTTTTATAAAAACGATCTAAATCCCTGTTATTATTTTCTCTATAAAGAAAAAAAAATTTTATATTACTCTTCTCAAGAAATTTTTCACACTCATGAATGATTTTTGTCCCATAACCTTGATTTCTATATTTTTCTACAACATTAAGATTTAAACCATATACGGTATTAGAAAAGTTAAATGGACATATGTCGGGAAGAAGGTTATAAATTTTGGGGTTTGTATATTCAATGTTTTCTAAAAACGTCAAATCAATTGACCCAATAAGTTCTTTATCGAATAATTCAATCTTGAGTGTTTCGTTAATTTTACCTTGATATCTGAAAGTCATCAATTTCTTTTTTTAAGTCTTACCAAGAACTTCTTGGCTTCCTTTCTATGAATCTCTTCCAAGTACTCCTCAAGATCTTCCGTTTCCCCAACATAATCCATTAGAGGAATAAACGAAGAACTTGGTAGGGTCATGAATTTAAATATAAGATCATGTGGTGGATCAAACTCCCAATTACAAATGGATGATCCAGCATGATCGGACATTTCATTATCATAGTCTTTAGGGAAGAATGTAACAAGGGTCTGTATTTTATTATCCCCACGATATGTGGCACCATCACCTTCAATATCATAGTACTTTGTAAGAAGTCTAACTGATCTGTTGGTCTCCTCTTTAATAAGACTCTCATTAAGAGATTCCTCTTCGTTGAAATACAGATCAATAATATTCGAAAACCTTAAACCCATTACATCAATTCCAAGCATCTCGGGGATTTCATTTTCAATAAAGATATTTCCTTTCTCATCAATAAACTTCTCATGATCCCCCATATCTAAATAAAGATATTCGTATCCGTCAAGTTCAAAAAGATACATAGGTCCAAATTTGTTTAAATAACGATTGATCATTCCATTAGCAAAATGTTTATCAAATTCCATTGGAACATCATACGATGAGGTTATTTGTTCGATTTTACCTGTGAAATCAATACCCATAACTTTGGTTAAGAACTTTTTGTTTTTTTCTAAGTTCTCCAATAGATAGACATACTGTGATTCTTTAATGAAGATTTTCATATAATGATAAATATAGGGGGGAAATAAAAAACCCCTCCGTTGAAGGAAGGGTTTTAATGTATAGTTCTTTATTTTTTTAATTATTGAAGTCCGACATATGAACGAAAATCATCTATGAGTTGATCATAAATCATATACACTTCGTCAATATTTTCACACTCCATTTCTTCAGCCATATCTAGGAACCCTCCAAGTTC
>Ga0315904_10011679_pt1 | contig 11179 bp, 7 predicted proteins | sample LakEriMetagenome_6_FD_203529 | JGI IMG/M metagenome (GOLD analysis project Ga0315904, IMG submission 203529) | Freshwater fungal communities from buoy surface, Lake Erie, Ohio, United States - Buoy 12 MA120 | ecosystem: Environmental > Aquatic > Freshwater > Lake | place: USA: Lake Erie, Ohio... | reverse complement strand
GCGAAACCGGGCGCGAACGGCGCCGCCGAGGCCGCCCGCGAGAAGCGGCAGGCGCGAAAAAAGCAGCGCTAGAGCGCATCCCAGTTACGTATGGCACCGGCTTCGGGGGCGGCAAAAGTCTCGTCGCTGGGGCGAGGATACGCCCCACGCTCCTCGAGCGTTCGCCGACCCCCTCGCCTACCCCTCTTGTTTTCCTGGAACAACGCTTCAGCTCACCGTGATTTGCTCCAGTGGTCCTGGTAAAAAGTCTTCCATGACCTGTTCCCCTTGGGCCGACCGGGGGAAACGGCGGGTGCTTCCCCGGTCGGCAGTCGTCGCAACCGGCTCCGGCAGGGTTGTGCCACGGTCTGCGAGCCGCCGGACACTTGCCGCCGCGTAGCATGGTTTGGCGGCCCGCCGCGGTGGTGCGGTCGCCCAGGCCGGCCGCAGGGACGCGCTCCCCAGAGGAGCGTCCCATGTCCACCGTCTCTTCCGCAGCCGTGGCCTCGACCACGGCCGTCGTTCCCCGCGCCGCCGCCGGTGCCACGCTGCGGGTCGGCCTCGTCGGCTGCGGCGCGTTCGCCCGGTTCTCGATGGCCCGGTACCGAGCGTTGCCGGGAGTGACGGTCACCGCCGTCGCCGACATCGATCCGGCGGCCGCCCGTCGCGCCGCCGGCGAACTGGCCGCCGAGCCAAGGTCTCCGGAGGCGGTCCTCACCGCGCCGGACGTGGATCTCGTCTACATCGCGACGCCGCCGGCCTGGCATCAGCGCCAGGCGCGGGTCGCGCTCGAGGCGGATCGGCACGTGCTCGTCGAGAAGCCGCTGGCCACGACCGTGGCCGACGCCGAGGCGCTCGTCGCGCTGGCCGCCCGACGGGGCCGGGTGTGCGTCGCCAATCTCGTGGAACGGTACAACCCGCTGGCCGACGCGGTGGCGGAGGTGATCCGTTCGCGGCTCCTGGGCGACCTCGTGCACGGGCTGTTCGTCAACGAGGCGGCCGACGAGGGGCTCGCGGCCGGCCATTGGTTTTGGGATCGCGACGTGAGCGGCGGCATTTTCGTCGAGCACGGCGTCCACTTCTTCGACCTCGTGGCCTTCTGGCTCGGTGCCGGCGAGGTCGTGGCGGCGGCCCGCAGCGTGCGGCCGGTGGCGGCCGGCGGCGACGGGCGGGCCGTCGAGGAGCAGGTGACGTGCACCTGCCGCTATGCCGGGGCGCCGGGCGCCGGGCGGCCGAGCGGTGACGCGCGGCACGGGGGCGTCCTGTTCCATTTCGAGCACGGGTTTCATCAGCCCTCGCGGATGGACCGGCAGGAGTTGCGGCTGGTGTTCGAGCGGGGCGAGGTGCGGCTCTTCGACTGGGTGCCGACCCACGGGGAACTGCGGGCGCTGCTCGACGAAGACGCGATCGCGGCCGTCGCGGCCCTGTTGCCGGCCGCCACGACCCGCGTGGTGGCCCGCTACGACGGGCCCGCGCGGCAGGTCCGCGGCCGGTTTCGGCCGTTCGAGGCCTCGGCCCTCGTCGAGATCACGTTCGGCCTCGGCAAGGACAAACTGGAGGTCTACGGCGACGTGGTGGGCGCCTTGGCGGCCGACCAACTGGCCTGGATTCGGGATCCGGCGCACCGGCGGCGGCTGACCGAGGCCGAGGGCGTGGCCACGGTGCAGATGGCCTGCGCCGCCGATCGCCTGGCCATGACCGGCCGGTAGCGACGAATCCGGCGCCGGCCACCAGAATGGGAGAGGCCGGCAGCGCGACCCTGGCGGATTGTCGGCCCTGTTCGGCCTGTCGCCCGCATGTTCTCGTCCCACGAACTCGTCGTCGCTCCTGCCACCGTCCCCGGGCCGGGCGGTCGGGCGATCGTGCGGATCGCGGGGGACGGGCTCGAAGGGCTGCTCGCGCGGCTGTTCGACGCCTCCGCGCCCGGGTTCGCGGCCGCCGCTGCGCCGCCGCGGGTCGTGATGGCGCGGCTGGCGGGCGATGGGCTGGGACGCGAGTGGGGCGCGGTGCCCGTCGCGGTGCTCCATTGGCCCGGGCCCCGCGGGCCGATCGGCGGGCCGCTCGCGGAGGTGCAGTTGCCCTGCTCGCCGCCGCTCGTCGAGGCGGTCGTGGCGGCGGCCTGCCGCTGCGGGGCACGGCTGGCGCGAGGCGGCGAGTTCACGCTCCGGGCGTTCCTCGCCGGCAGGCTCGACCTGCTCCAGGCCGAGGCGGTGCTGGGCGTGATCGATGCCCGCTCCCCGGAGGAACTCGCCGCCGCCCTCGATCGCATGGCGGGCGGTGCGGGCGCGACGCTGCGCCGCAGCCGCGACGCGCTCCTCGACCTGCTCGCCGACATCGAGGCGGCGATCGACTTCGCCGACGAGACGACGCCCGACGCCGTGCCGGCCACCGACGCCGCCTGGTGGCGGGAGGTCGGGGCGCGGCTGGAGGCGGAGCACGTGGCGGTCGCCGAGATCGAGACGCACCTGGCCCGCCGCGGTGCCGGGGCCGGCGACGTGCCGCGGGTCGTGCTCGTGGGCCGTCCCAACGTGGGCAAGAGCAGCCTCTTCAACCTGCTCACGGGCCACGCCGCGGCCCTCGTGGCCGACGAGGCGGGCACGACCCGCGACTGGCTCCAGGCCCGGCTCGACGGGGGCACGGGGCCCGCGTGCGTCCTCGTCGATCTCGCCGGACTGCCCGCAGGCGAGGCCGGCGACCCGCTCGAGGCGGCGGGGATCGCCGCCGCCCGGGAGCAGATCGCGCGGGCGGACGTGGTCGTCGTCTGCCGCGACGCGGGAGAGGCCCCGGGGGCGGCGCTTCCACTGCCGGCGGTGCCCCGGATCGACGTCACCACCCGTTGCGACCGGGCCGCCGCCGCGGTCGCCCCGGCCGCCGGCATCCGCACGAGCGCCGTCGCCGGCACCGGCATCGGCGACCTGCGGATGGCGATCCAGGCGGCCGTCGCCGCCCTGCCGCCGCGGGAGTCGCCGGCCACGCTGCGGCTGTCGGTCGGCGCGGCGGTCGCCCGCGCCGCCTTGGCCGACGTGCTGCCCGCGGTGCGGGCCGCGGCGGACGGGAGGCCGGCCGACGAGGCGCTCGTCGCGGCGCAGGTGCGGCGGGCGGTGGATGCGCTGGGCGAGGTCACGGGCGCCGAGGTCGGCACCGATCTGCTCGATCGGATATTCTCCCGGCACTGCATCGGCAAGTAGCGACCTATCCCGCGCGGAGTGCAAGCGGCGCGTGGCCATCGACCTGCAACCACTTTGCGACCGCCTCGCCGCCGGCGCCGCCCGGCACGCCGGGCGGGATGCCGCAGCCCGGGCCGCGATCGCGCGGGCGACGGCGGCGGCGGTCGTGGCCGCGGCCCGGCCGTGGGTCGAGGCGGCGCTGGCCACCAAGGCGGCCGCGGGGATTCCGGCGGCGGTCGCCGAGGAGACGGCCACCGGTCCGCTCGGCACGCTGCGGCTGTTGCTCGTGACCGCACGGCGGCTCGACGAGATCGCCCGCGACGGCCTGCCGCGTCCGTCCCGTCCGCCGCGGATTCTCCATCCGCTGGCCGGGGCGGCGGGGCCGGAGTCGTTCGTCGCGGTGGACGTGCTGCCCGAGCCGCGGCTCTGGGACGGCATGGTGTTTCGCGACCACCGGGCCACCGTGCGGTGCGCCAATCCCGGCGGCATCGACGCCTTCACGCGATCCTGGCGGGAGGAGGCGCGGGAACGGCCGCGGGAGGGCGGGCTGGCCGTGGTTCTCGGCGCGGGCAACGTCACCGGCCTCGCCGCCGCCGACGTGATCGCGCAGATCTTCGAGCACGGCCGGTCGGTGCTGCTGAAGCTGCACCCGCTGCACGCCGCCGTCGAGCCGATCCTGGCCTCGGCCCTCGCCCCGCTGGTCGCCGCCGACCTGCTGGCGATCGTCTGCGGCGGCCCGGACCTCGCCCGCGCGGCCGTCGCCGCGCCGCAGGTCACGCACGTGCATCTCACCGGCGGCCGGGCGGCCTTCGACGCCCTCGTCTGGGGCGGGAGCGGCTCCCGCGCCGCCGATGCCCGCCCCGCGCTCGACAAGCCGATCAGTTGCGAGCTCGGCAACGTCACGCCGTGGATCGTCGTGCCGGGCCGGTATCGGCCGGCGGCGCTGCGGCGTCAGGCCGACGTCGTGGCCGCTTCGATCGTCAACAACACGTCTTTCAACTGCATCGCCACGAAGTGCGTGGTCACGTGCCGTGACTGGGATCAGCGGGAGGAGTTCCTCGGCCTCGTGCGGCGCCGGCTCGACCGGATGCCGCCGCGGCCGGCCTGGTATCCGGGGTCGGCCGCGGCCTGGGAGGCCGTGACCGGCCAGGCGGCGCCGGCCGACGGGATGCTGCCGTGGATCTTCCGCCGCGACGTCGATCCGGTCCGTGAGCCACACTGGCTGGAGCGGGAATGGTTCGGGCCCGTCGCCGTCGAGGTGCCCCTCGTCGCCGACTCGGTCGACGGTTTCTGCGGCCGGTCGGCCGCCCTGGCCAGGAGCCTGCCGGGGAACCTGGCCGCGAGCGTCACCGCGCCCGCCCGCCTGCCGGCGGCCGACGAGCGGAGCGTGACCGCGCTCGTCGAGCACCTCGAATACGGCGTCGTGGCCCGCAACACCTGGTCGGCGCTCGCCTATTCGTTCGCCAGCGTGCCCTGGGGCGGCTATCCGGGCGGCACGCTCGCCGCTCCTGGCAGCGGCATCGGCCGGGTGCACGACCCGCTGCTGCTGCCGCTGGTGCACAACACGATCGTCGAGGCGCCGCTGGCCAGTTGGCCCGCGCCCGCCTGGCTGCCCTGGCACCCGCGCGGCGAGCGGCTGGCCAGGGGGCTGCTCGACACCTACGCCGCGATCGCCGCCGGCGGGGCGGGGCTCGCGCGGATGGCGGCCATGCTGCCCGCCGTGCTGGCGGGATGACGCTCAGCGGCCGCGGCCGCGGCGCGGCGCGGGGCGACCCCGGCCCGCGGGGCCGTGAGCCGCGGTCTGCGCCGGCTCCGCGCTGAACTTCTCCGCCTGGCCGGTGAGCTCATAGAGGAACCGGCTCGGCTTGGAAGGCCTGCTCTTGCCCCATTTCGTCCGCGTCAGGCAAAGCGAGAGCACGAGCCGCCGCTTGGCCCGGGTGACGCCCACGTAGCACAGCCGCCGCTCCTCGTCGATCGCGAGCAAACCGTCGTTCAGCGAGCGATGGTGTGGCAGCAGGCCCTCCTCCATGCCCACCATCCACACGCAATCGAACTCCAGACCCTTGGCGGCGTGCAGCGTCATCAGCCGCACCGCGCCGGCCTTGGGCTTGTCGTCCTGGAAGCGGTCGTCCTCCTCGACCTGGAGCACGAAGTCGTCGAGGAAGCCGCGCACGAGCGTGGCGAACTCCTTGCCGGACCCGTGGGCCCGCTCGTGCTGGTCGAGCGCGTCGGCCACCTCCAGACAGCAATCCCAGCGCTGCAGGGCCTCGTTCGGGTCTTCGGCGTACTCCTTCTCGAGATGCTTCTGGTATCCCGCCGTGGCGAGCAGGTCGCGGAGCACCGCCCCGGCCCGCGTCTGCCCGGGCTCGACCGGCGGTGACGACTGCCGCAGGGCGACGAGCCGCTCGAGCGCCGCCATGCCGCCGGCCGCCGCCGTGGAGAGCGTGCCCGCGTCGCGGGCGGCACGCAGTTCGTGCCACAGACTGTGGCCCTGCTCCTGGGCCCGGCCGCGGGCCGCCTGCACGGCCTGCGCGGAAAGGCCGCGCGGGGGCACGTTGGCGATCCGCGACAGCGCCAGGTCGTCATCGGGATCGACGAGCAACCGCAGGAAGGCCATCACGTCCTTGACCTCGCGACGGTCGAAGAACGAGCGGCTGCCGACGAGCTCGTAGGGAATCTGCCGCCGCCGCAGCTCCTGCTCGAAGGCCCGCGTCTGCTCGCCGGTGCGGAAGAGGATCGCCGCCTCCTGGGGATCGACCCGCCGCTCCCTGAGCAGGCTCTCCAGATCGCCGACCACGCGACGCGACTCGTCGAGCTCGTCCTGGGCCTGGAGCACGGCCGGCGGCACGCCCGCCGGCAGGTTGGCCACCAGCGTCTTGCCGTGCCGCCGCGCGTTGCGCTCGATGAGCAGGTTGGCCGCGCGGATGATCTCGGGCGTGGAGCGGTAGTTCTCCTCCAGCTTCACCACCCGCGCGCCGGGCCAGCGGCGGGCGAAATCGAGGATGTGCGACACCTCCGCGCCCCGCCAGGAGTAGATCGACTGGTCGTCATCGCCCACCACGCACAGGCTCTTGTGGTCGCGGGCCAGGGCCGTGAGGATCCGCTCCTGGATGGCGCTGGTGTCCTGGTATTCGTCGATCAGCAGGTGGTCGAACCGACCGGCCTCGTCGCGGCGGGCCTGCTCGTCGCCGGAGAACAGCTCGTCCACGAGCAGCAGCAGGTCGTCGAAGTCCACGGCGCCGGCGGTGCGGAGGGCGTTCTGGTAGCGGCGGTAGCCCGCGGCCGCGAGCGTCCACGAGTCGTCGGCGTCGGTGGCGACGGTGTCGAGGGCGCCGTCCGGCCGAACGGCCCGGCTCTTCCAGCGGCCGATGCGGTCGAGCAGGTCGCCGGGCCGCAGCACGGTGTCGGGGACCCGCAGTTCCTTGAGCGCGGCCCTGGCGGCCGCCTCCTGCTCGCCACGGTCGATGATCGCGAACCGCTCCGGCAGGCCGAGCCGGGAGGCGTTCCGCCGCAGGATGCGGACGCAGAGCGAATGGATCGTGGAGATCTCCGGTTTTTCGTCGAGCTTCCTGCCCAGCAGGGCGGCGGCCCGGGCGAGCATCTCGCGGGCGGCCTTGTTGGTGAACGTGACGGCGAGGATCCGTGCCGGGCGGGCCCCGTGCCGCACGAGCTGGGCGATCCGCGTGATGACGACGCGGGTCTTGCCGGTGCCGGCGCCGGCGAGCACCAGCAGCGGCCCGGGTGGGGCGAGCACCGCCTCCGCCTGGGCCGCGTTGAGGCCGGGCACGCCCACGCGGGGGGCCGGGCGGGGCGGGACGGGGCGAGAGGCGGGCGGCGATTTCATGGCGAGCGAATGTAGCACACGCGCCGCGGCGTCGGCCGGGGCAGGCGAATCACCTTGACGTGCCGCGGATGGAAGTCTCTATTTTCGGCTCGCGGAGGAGGTGGCGGCATGGACTCGGCTCGACGGGACAAGCTTCTGGAGAACGACCTCGCCGGCAGCACGCTGCAACTGGTGGATCGAATCCGCCCGCACGCCCGCACGATCCTCGCCGCCCTGGGGATCGTGTTCGTTTCCCTCGCCGCCTGGACGCTGATCTCTTCCCAACTGGAGGCGGCGAAGGCCCGCAGTTGGGAGACCTGCCTCGCGGCCATGGACAGGGGCAACGCCCAGCGGCTCGAGGACACGATCCGGCAGCATCCCGACACCACGGCGGCGGGCTGGGCCCAGCTCATCCTGGCCGACGCGGCGCTCGCGCAGGGCAGCAACCTCCTCTTCGCCGACCGGCCGAAGGGCATCGCCCTCCTCGACGAGGCGGGCGCCCGCTATCGGCAGGTGCTCTCCTCGCGGCCTGCGGCCTTGCTGGCCGAGCGGGCGGTGTTCGGGCTGGCGAAGGCCAACGAGGCCCGGGGCGACCTCGAGGAGGCCCGCCGCGGCTACGAGGTGGTCGTGGCAGACCATCCGGGCGGGGCATCCGCCGGCCTGGCCCGCGACCGCGTGGCCGCGCTTTCCCGGGAGGCGACCCGGCAGTGGTACGATTGGTTCGCAGCCCAGAAGCCGCCGGCCCCGCCGCCGGCGGATGGCGCCGCCGTGACCCCGGACACCAAGCCCGTCGATGCCGCCACGACCGATGCCGCCGAGCCCGCCCCCCCGGCGGCCGGCGGGTGAACCGGACGAGTGCCCCGCCGAGTCCGCCGGCGCCGCTCCCGGTACGGAAATCGCCCTGGACGTCGATGCCGCGGCGGCCGGATCGCGGGTGGACGTGTTCCTGGCCCGCGCCTTCCCCGGCCGCAGCCGCTCCTTCCTGGCCCGCGCGATCGAGAAGGGGGCCGTCCGCGTGGATGGGCTGGCCGCCCGGGCGGCGGTGAAGCTCAAGGCCGGCAGCGTCGTCCGCTTCGTCGTGCCCGAGCCGCCGCGGGCCGGGCCGGAGGCGGAGGAAATCCCGCTCGAGTTCCTTCATCTCGACGACTGGCTCGCGGTCGTCAACAAGCCCGCGGGGATGGTCGTGCACCCGGCCAAGGGAAATTGGAAGGGCACGCTCGCCGGCGCGCTCAAGTGGCACCTGGAGCGCGCGGGGGGCGGCCTCTCGCAGGCGGGCGGCCCCACGCGGCCGGGGATCGTGCACCGGCTCGACCGCGACACCAGCGGCGTGATCGTGGTCGCCCGCACCGAGGAGGTGCATCACGCGCTGGCCAGGCAGTTCGAGCGGCGCACGGTGGAGAAGACCTACCTGGCGATCACCCAGGGGCAGCCGCAGTTCGACCGCGACGAGATCAGCCTCCCCATCGGCATCCATCCCTACCAGCGCGAGAAGATGGCGGTGCGCCGCGACCACGCCACGAGCCGCGAGGCGGTGACGCGGTTCGAGGTGGTGGAGCGGTTCCGGGCCGCCGCGCTCGTCCGCGTGACGCCGAAGACCGGCCGCACCCACCAGATCCGCGTGCACCTGGCGGCGGTCGGCTGCCCGGTGCTGTGCGACGGCCTGTACAGCGGCCGCACGGTCATCGAGCCGGGCTTCATGGGCCTGCCACCGGATCATCCGGCGGCGGGCGGTCCGTTGCTGGCGCGGCAGGCCCTGCACGCGGCGCGGCTCGTCCTCGACCATCCGGTGTCGGGCGTGCGGACGGAGTTCGCCGCGGAGTTGCCCGCCGACATGCAGCGGACCCTCGCCGCCCTGCGGGCGGGCGGGTGAGCCGCTCACGCACGATCGTCGAACAGCAGGATCGCGCGGGGCAGCGTGGAGTCGATGACCCGGGCCACGGCGATCACGAACCCCGCGGCCCCGTCCCGCCAGCCGCCCGACGCGACGTAACTGCCGAAGAAGGCCGCGGCCCCGCGGAGCGGCAGCGACCAGGGGGGCGGCCGCTGGCCCTTGCGGCGCATCACCTCCGCCTTCAGGGGCGCGTACCGGACCGCACGACCGATCACGTCGGAGAGCGTCTCGTAGCTGGAGTGGATGATCGATCCGGGCAGCAGGGCGGCAGGCTGCGACGCCTCCACCTCCTCGTGCACCAGCAGGGGCTTGAAAGACGCGGTCGTGCGGTTGAACAGCCGCAGCACCTGGTCGCGTGCCCAGGGGCCGTGGCGCACCTCCTGCCGGCCGATGAAGGTACGGCGCCGGAATCGCCAGCAGTCGGCCGGGTCGGAGAGATCCACCGCCGCGATCGACCGCCTGGCCTCCTCGTCGAGGACCTCGTCGGCGTCGAGTGACAGGATCCAGTCGTGGCGGGCCAGTTCCACCGCCCGGCGCTTCTGCGGCCCGTAGCCCAGGAACTCCTGACGCTCGAACCGGGCGCCGGCGGCCCGCGCGATCGCCTCGGTGCCGTCCGTGGAGCCGGAATCGAGCACCAGCCGCTCGGCGCAGAAGTCGCAGGCCGCGAGCACGGCGGCGAGGTGCCGCTCGGCGTCGCGGGTGATGATCACCGCCGACACGGGCAGCGATCCGGTCGCGGTGCCGGTCATGCCTTGCCGTCCGGGGGTGGATCCACGGGCTCCGTAACTTCGACGGCAGCCTCCGCGAACCGCGCTGGAAACTCCATGATGAACGAGCTGCCCTCACCCGGCCGGCTCGTGGCCCGGATGTCGCCGCCGTGCTCCCGGAGGATCTTGCGGCTCACCGCCAGCCCGATGCCCGTGCCGCGTTCCCCCTTGGTGGACACGAACAGGTTGAAGATCCGCTCGAGGTCCGCGGTCGGGATGCCGGGGCCGTTGTCCGTGACCACGATCCGCACCATTCCGGCCGCCCGGTCGATGCCCGCCTCGATCGTCACCGCGGGAGCCTGACGGCCCTCGACGGCGTCGAGGGCGTTGGTCACCACGTTGAGCAGGGCACGTTCGAGGCCCTCGGGGTCGAAGACGACGTGCCGGAGGTCGCCCGTGGGCTGCCAGCGGATGGTGGCGCCGGTCTCCGTGGCCCGTTGCTGCACCGTCTCCACGACATCGCTCACGAGGGCGTCGATGTCGCCTGGGAGAGGATCCGGCTCCCGGTCCTTTCCATAGGAGAGCATGTCCATGACCAGGTTCGAGATCTTGGTCTGGGTGCGGTTGACGATGTCCCAGCCCTTGCGAACGGTCGCCAGGTCGCCGGAGTCGAGCCCCGTCTCCACCAGATAGCTGCCGCCGCGGATTCCCTGCAGCTGGTTCTTGATGTGGTGCGAGATCGTGGCGATGGTCTGGCCGACCCCCGCGAGCCGCTCGGACTGCACCATGGCGGAATAATAGGTGGTGTCCTCGACGGCGAGGGCCGCCTGATGGGCGATCGCGATCATGAGCTTGAGATGGTCGTCGCCGAACCGCCCATGGCCGGGCTCCGGCGACTGGGTCGGCGGCGTCATGGTGTCCACGTAGATCACGCCCACGACGTCGTATCGCCCCCGGAGCGGCACGCAGATCGCCTCGCGGACCCCGGCGTGCACGACGCTGTTGCCCGCGGCGAAGCGGTCGTCGTCCTGGGCGTCGCTGGTGAGCACGCCCTCGCGGTTGGTGAGCACGTAGTCGAGGATCGAGCGGCTGATCGTCAGCGGCCCCGGATCGCCGTCGCGCCGGTCGCGGCGGGCCTTGGTCGAAAGTTCCTTGGTCTCGGGATCGAGCAGCATGATGCAGCCGCGATCCGCCTCGATCCACTCGAAGACCAGGTGCAGGATCCGGCCGAGCAGCTCGTCGATGTCGAGCGTGTGGCTGACGGCCAGCGATGTGCGATACATCACCTGCACGTTGCCGCGGGCCCTGGCCAGCCAGTGGTGCTGGGGCTCGTGCGGCGAGGCGAGGACGATCGAATCCTCCTCGCGGATGGAGCGGATGATTCGCGAGCCGCCGCCGTCTTCGTCGCCGCCCACGATGTCCACGAGCCCGATGGCCTGCTCGTCGTCGTGATCCTTGGCGTAGACGAGGACGGTGCGGCCGATGCGGATGCGGTCGCCGCCGGCCAACTCGGCGCGTTCCACCTTGCGGTCGTTGACGAACGTGCCGTTGGAGCTCTTCAGGTCGCCCAGCACCAGCGTGTCGCCGACCCGGCGGATCTCGGCGTGCCGGC
>Ga0315904_10011678_pt1 | contig 11180 bp, 12 predicted proteins | sample LakEriMetagenome_6_FD_203529 | JGI IMG/M metagenome (GOLD analysis project Ga0315904, IMG submission 203529) | Freshwater fungal communities from buoy surface, Lake Erie, Ohio, United States - Buoy 12 MA120 | ecosystem: Environmental > Aquatic > Freshwater > Lake | place: USA: Lake Erie, Ohio... | reverse complement strand
GATCTGGGCCGGGTCTGGCGGATCGCCGAGATCAGCACCAAGCCGTTCCCCTCCGGCCGCGCCAGCCATGCGGCGCTGGGGGCCTTGCAGGCGCTGGCCGGGCAGGCAGTCGAGCAGATCGAACTCGCCTGTCCGCCGCTGATCCACCGCCTGGTCGGGCGCGCTTACAAGCCCGACACGACCCCGGCCTATGCCCGGCTGTGCCTGCCATTCCTCGCCGCGCTGATGTTGACCGATGGCCGGATCGATCCCCGCCGCTTCACGCCAGAAAACTTCGCCGATCCCGCGCTCGCGGCCCTTGCGGGCAAGGTTGCGCTGGTGGCGGATGGCAACCAGGATCCCAACGCCCTGTTCCCGCAGGAGCTGCGCGTCACGCTGGCTGGCGGGGGCACACAGGCCATCGCCGTTCCGCATACGCTGGGCAGCCCTGACGCACCGCTGTCGCCCGCCCAGACCCAGGCCAAGCTGGACTTCGCCCGCGAACTCGCGCCGGCCGGGCACGATCCGCGCCTGTTCTCTGACCCCCTGACCTATTTCACGGACCCGATATGAGCTTCCCGACCTATTTCGAGACCTTCGACATCAAGCAGATGCTGGCCGATTACCCGGTCGGGGACGCCTTTACGGCGCGCTATCGCAGCATCAGCCGGGATGAGATCTTTGCGATCCAGGATGCCCAGTTCAAGCGGCTGATGCAGCGCGGCTGGCAGATCCCGTTCTACCAGCGGCTATGGGGTGCGCAGGGGATCGAGCCGGGCGACATCACGGGGCTGGCCGACATCACCAAGCTGCCGGTCTATGACAAGACTGACCTGATGGCCTCGGTCAACGCCTATCCGCCTTATGGCGATTTCGACGGGCGCGGCACTGATCCGGTGATTTTCCACACCACCAGCGGCACCACCGGCCGCCCGCAACCGCTGATGTTCGGGCCCAAGGGGCGCGAGGTGACCAACCTGCTGGTCGGCCGGATGTACCGCTGGATGGGGCTGAAGCCCGAGGACGTGGTCCATTCGGTGTATGGCCACGGCATGATCAACGGCGGGCACTACATTCGCGAGGCCGTGACGCACTTCACCAATTCGCTGTTCCTCTCCGCCGGGACGGGGATTGAAACGCGCTCGGTCAACCAGGTGAACCTGCTGGCAGACTTCGGCGTGACGGTGATGGTCGGCTTCGTCGATTACATCAGAAAGCTGGCTGAAGTTGCTGAAGCAGAGCAGCTTTTTGATCGGATCAAGCTGCGCATGATCATCGGCCACCTCGGCACCGAGGACCGCGCCGCGACCGAAGCGGCCTGGCACGGGGCCAAGGCCTATGACTGGTACGGGGTCGGCGATACCGGCTCGATCGCCGGGGAAGGGCCGGACCGCGACGGACTCTACGTCTGGGAAGATGCCCAGTACCTCGAGCTGCTCGATATCGAGAGCGGCACGCCCGTGGCCAAGGGTGATACCGGGGACATGGTCGTCACCTGCCTGTTCAAGGACGACATTGCCCCCTGCATCCGCTTCAACACGCATGACATCACGCATGAACTGGATGGCCGCGGCGAGCTCGGCTTCAAGCGGATTGCCGGGTTCAAGGGCCGCAGCGACAACATGGTCAAGCTGCGCGGGATCAACCTGTTCCCCCACGCCATTGCCGCGCTGATCGAGAACCGGCCCGACCTGACCGGCGAATATGTCTGCCACCTGCGCCGCGATGCCGCGACCCAGCGTGACGACATGGTCGTCACCATCGAAAGCCGGGGCGGCAGCAATGCCGGGGACCTGGCCGAAGTGCTGCGGCGCGGGCTGGGCGTGGAAGTGGCGGTCGAGCTTTGCGCGCCGGGTGAGACGGCTGCCGCGACCCAGATCGACACCCGCCAGAAGCCGATCCGCCTGATCGACGAGCGGGGGGTGTGATGCACGATCCCTACAATGCCTTCGTCGATCTCGATCCCCGCGCCCATGGCGGCGAGGGACCGTTGGCGGGGCTGACTGTAGGGGTGAAATCGAACATCATGGTCGCCGGCCTGCCCTGGACCGGCGGAATGGGCCTCTATCGCAACCGGATCGCCAGCCGCGATGCCGAATGCGTGACCCGGCTGCGCACCGCCGGGGCGGCGATCCTCGGCACGGTCAACATGCACGAGGCGGCGCTGGGCGCGCATACCGACAACGTATTCTATGGCCGCACGCATAACCCGCACCGGCACGACTATACCCCCGGCGGCTCGTCCGGCGGGAGCGGTGCGGCGGTGGCGGCGGGGCTATGCGATCTGGCGCTGGGCACCGATACCATGGGTTCGGTCCGCATCCCGGCGGCCTATTGCGGGGTCTATGGCCTGAAGCCGACAAATGGCGCGATCAGTGAGGATGGCCTCGCCTTTCTGGAGCCAAGCCTCGATTGCATCGGCCCGCTGGCGCGCGATCTCGACGTGCTGGAGCGCGCCTGGAATATCCTCGCGATTGATCCGGGCGAGGCGCGCCCGTTTCGCCACGCCTGGGTGCTCGGCCGGCAGAGCGAGGTCGAAGTGCAGCCCGCCGTCGCGGCCGGCTTCGAGGCCGCGCGCCGCGCCCTGCCGCTGGCCTGTGAGACGCTCGACCTGCCCGAGCGCCTGACCGATGTGCGCATGGCCGGGCTGATTGCTGCGGGGCACTGGCTGGTGGACGACTTGGGCCCCGAATACCGCGCCAACAACCCCGACCTCTCGGACGAACTCAAGGTCATCCTGGCCATCACCAGCTTGCGCGAGGCTTGCCCCGAGGTGCTGGCCCGCACCCGCGTCGCGCTGCGCGAGGCGATCGGGACCGATACCGTGCTGATCATGCCGACCGCCCCGCAAGTCGCCTTTGCCCACGGCACCCGCGCGCCGTCCAATCAGGCGGACTTTACCTGCCTCGCCAATGTCGCCGGCCTGCCCGCGCTGGCGCTGCCCTCCGGGTGGAGCGAGGACGGCCTGCCGGTCAGCGTCCAGCTGGTCGGCCCGCCGGGTAGCGAGCCGGGCCTGATCGCGCTGGCCCGCCAGCTAGATAACCAGTTGCAAGCTTACCGCCGTCCGCCACAATCCGGCATCTGAAGGGAGAGAAACCATGCGCATCGTCTGCCTGTTCAACTTGAAAGAAGGCGCCAGCCGCGAAGCCTATGAAGCCTGGGCGCGCGGCACCGATATTCCCGGCGTCAATGCATTGGGATCGGTGCGCGGCTTCACCGTCCACCGCGCCACAGGCCTGTTCGGCTCGGACGCCAAACCGCCTTATGATTACATCGAGGTGATCGATATCCACGGGATGGATGCCTTCGTGGCTGACGTGTCCGATCCCGAATTCCAGAAGGTCGCCGCCGGGTTTGGCGAATTTACCGACAACCCGACCTTTATCCTGACCGAGGACCTCTGATCATGAGCCGGTTCGCGGGCAAGACCATCGTCGTCACCGGCTCAGGCAAGGAAAAGGGCCTGGGGCAGGGCATCCTGCGCCGCTTTGCTGACGAGGGCGCGAACTGCGTCGTCTCGGACCTCAAGATCGATGCCGAGGCTGAAGGCGTCGCCGAAGATCTGCGCGCGCGCGGGGTGAAGGTTGCGACGATTGCCTGCGACGTGTCCGATCCGGCGCAGTGCCAGGCGCTGGTTGACCAGGCGGTTGCGGCATTCGGTTCGGTCGATGTCTTCGTCAACAATGCCGGGATCGGGTTCATGATGAAGCCGATGCTGGAGGTCGATCCCAAGGACTGGGCGACGGTCATCGCGGTCAACCTGTCGGGAGCGTTCTATTGCACCCAGGCGGCGGCCAAGGCGATGATTGCTGGCGGAAAGGGCGGGCGGATCATCAACATCGCCAGCCAGGCTGCCAAGACCGGCTTCCCGCACCTGCCGGCCTATGTCAGCTCGAAGCACGGCATGGTCGGTCTGACCCGGGCGACGGCGGTGGAGCTGGGCGCGCACGGCATTACCGTCAACGCGGTCTGCCCGAACCATGTCACCACTGGCCTTGGCGCGCAGCAGAACGAGTATTTCTCCAAGCTGCTCGGCTTCGACACGGTCGAGGCTTACCTGAAGAACATGGCCGCCAAGAACCCGATGGGCCGCCCCGGCCTGCCGAGCGATACGGCCGCCGCCTGCGCCTGGCTGGCGAGCGATGACGCCTATTACGTCACCGGCGAGGCGCTCAACGTCTCGGGCGGCGAGGAGATGCATTGATGCGTGAGGAACGGATGGACTTGCCCGGCGGCGCGAAGATGGCGCTGTCGGTGGTCGTCAATGTCGAGGAAGGCAGCGAGCAAACCATCGCCCGCGGCGACAAGGGGATGGAGCCGGTCGACGAGCTGGGCATCTTCATCAAGGCCCCGATCCGCAACTATGCGAACGAGAGCAATTACCTCTACGGGATCAAGGCCGGCGCGCCGCGCGTGGTCAAGCTGCTGAAGCAGTTCGATATCATGGCGAGCTGGACGGTCGCCGCGCTCAGCCTCGAAAACCATCCCGAGATTGCCGAAGCTATCGTCGAGCTGGGCCATGAGCCGGTCAGCCACGGCTGGCGCTGGGTCCACCAGTTCCGCCTGAACGAGGAGCAGGAGCGCGAGTTCATCCGCAAGGCCGTGACCAGCATCGAGCGGACCTGCGGGGTGCGCCCCCATGGCTGGCTGTCACGCTATATGCTGACCGACAACACCCGCCGCCTGCTGATCGAGGAGGGCTTCTCCTACCACATGGATGACTATTCGGGTGACGTACCGTTCTGGGATAAGGCGACCGTGCCCGCCAAGCCGATGGTGATCGTGCCGTACCAGCTCGACAACAACGACATGAAGATGTGGACCGATCCGGCCATGACGCCGGAACAGTGGCTGGCTTACGCCAAGCGCAATTTTGACCAGGTCTATCGCGAGGGCGTGGAGGGCAATCCCAAGATGATGAGCCTGGGCCTCCACCTGCGGATCATCGGTCGGCCCGGGCGGATCTGGGCGCTGGAGGAATTCTTCAAGCACGTCCGCCAGCACGACGGGGTCTGGGTGACGACGCGCAAGGCGATTGCCGATCACTTCGCCGCGACGGTGCCGGCATGACGCTGCGCCTCACCACCGGCGAACACGTCGCCCGCCTGTTCATTGACCGGGCCGACAAGCGCAACGCCTTCAACCAGGCGATGTGGGACCTGCTGCCCGACCTGGTGCTGCAGGCCATGGCCGATCCCGCAGTGCGGGTGCTGACAATCGAATCCGCCCATCCCGGCGTGTTCTGCGCCGGGGCAGACATTGCCGAACTGCTCGCCAACAAGGACGATGCCCAGTGGCGCGCCGCCAATCAGGCCGCAATCAACCGCGCCCAGCACGTGCTGGCGCGGGCCGAGAAGCCGGTGATTGCCTATATCGACGGCGACTGTGTTGGTGGCGGCTGCGGGATCGCGCTGGCGGCAGACATCCGCGTCGCCACCCCGCGCGCGCGGCTGGGGATCACCCCGGCCAAGCTCGGGCTGGTCTATCCGCTCCACGATACCAAGCTGCTGGTCGATCTGGTCGGTCCCGGTCAGGCCAAGCGGATGCTCTATACCGGCATGCTGCTGGACGCGCATGAGGCGCTGCGGATCGGGCTGGTGGACGAAGTGGCCGACAGTCCCGGCCATCTCGAAGACATTATCGCCGCCAATTCGCTCCATTCGACCAGCGGCATGAAGCGGTTCGTCCGCCGCGTGCTCGATGGCCAGGCTGATGACGATGCGGAAACGCTCGATGTCTTCGCCCAGGCTTTCACCGGGCCAGATTTCCTCGAAGGCACCAGCGCCTTCGTCGCCAAGCGCAAGCCGGAGTTCAAGTGATGGCCATTCCCCACGGAGCAATCATGGGCGGACTGTCGGTCGTCCCCGACCTGACCGCCGCGCTCGCCGATTACCAGGGCGTGCTCAAGCTCGATCTGGTCCATGAAGGACCCTTGCCGGCGGACCTTGCAGCCAGTTGGGGCTGCCCGGCCAGCGCCGGCACCCGCCATGCGGTGTTGCGCCCGAAGAGCGGCAACCCGTGCTGGATTCGGCTGGTCGAACAGCCCGACCATCCGGAGTTCAAGCCGACCACCACCTTCGGCTGGGGCGCCTATGAATTCACCGTCGAGGACGTGTTCGGCTGGCCCGAGCGGCTGCAGGGCAGCGGTTTCACCATCGTGGGCGAACCGCGCGAACTGCCGGGGATGGATGCCTTCATCCCGATGCAGGTGCTCGGTACCGGGCGCGAGATGGTCTACCTGAACCAGGTCTTCAACGACATGGCCAACGTCGACCTGCCGCGCGCGCAGTCGATCACCGACCGGATCTTCATCGTCATCCTTGGCACGCCGAGCCGCGCGGAGTCCTGCCGCTGGTACCAGGAACGGCTGGGGCTGGAGCCGGTCGATACCTTCGAACTGCCCTATGCGATGATCAACGACGCCTTCGGCCTGCCGGCGGATTACATCTCGGCGCTGACCATGGTCCAGGCCGGGCGGCTGCCGATCGTCGAAGTCGACGATTACCCGGCGCAGGCCAGGCCCCGCGCGCGCCACGCCGGGATGCTGCCGCCGGGCAATGCGCTGGTCTCGCTGGCGATGCGCGATCTGGATGCCTGCAAGGTCGACTGGATTGTCCCGCCAGTGGCGCGGGAGGGCGCGCTCTACGAAGGCCGCCGCGCGGGCACTTGCCTGGGCTATGCCGGCGAATTGATTGAACTGGTGGAGGTGGGTTGATGGCGCTCTATTGCATTCACGCGATCGACGGACCGGACGGCGCGGAAATCCGCCCGCGGCTGATTGGGGCGCATCTGGCCCATGTCGAGGCCAATATCGACCGCTACTTCGTCGCCGGTCCGCTCAAAAACGCGGACGGGCAAACCATCGGTTCGATGCTGGTGGTCGAGGCGGCCAATGCGGACGATGCCCGCGCCTTCCTCAATCAGGACCCCTATGCCGGAGCAGGCCTGTGGAGCCAGATCCACATCGCGGCCTTCGTCGCCGTGGCGGGCACCAGCGTGGGCGGGGCGGTCTGGAAAAACTAGCCGCCCCGGTCCCGTACTGGCTTACTTGACGCCCATTTCCTTGAGCAGATTGGTCGCCCCGTCGACCTTGTCCATCACCCACAGCATGTAGCGGTGGTCAACGTGGATGGTCCGGTTGATCGCCGGGTTGAAGCGCCAGTCGGAAATTACCCCGTCAAGCGTGCCATCAAAGGCCAGGCCGACCAGCTCGCCCTTGGCGTTGAGCGTAGCTGAGCCCGAATTGCCACCGGTGATGTCGACCGTGGTCAGGTAATTGACCGGCAGCGTGCCAAGTTCCGGCGCGGTATAACTGCCATAGTCCTTGGCCTTGACCAGCGCGACCGCCTTGTCCGGCGCGTCGAATTCGCCCTTGCCGGTGTGCTTGGCAGCCATGCCTTCGGCGGTGGTGAAGGCGCTCCAGACCACGCCGTCCTGCTTGCGGCCCGTGACGTGGCCGTAAGTGATGCGCAGCGAGGAGTTGGCATCCGGATAGACCGGCTTACCCTGTTCGCGGGCGAAGGCCATCCGCCCGGCCATGACCGTGCGCTGGACTTCGCTCAGCCGGCCGCCCTCGTCCTTGTCCTCGTCGAGCCGCTTCTGGCTGTAGGGATAGGCGGCAACCGCCAGCTGGATGAAGGGATCGCTCGAGGCTTCAAACTCGGCCGCCGGCTTGTCGAGCCAGGCCAGGCGCGTGGCCGTGTCAGCCAGCTTAGTTTCGCCGTAGAGCTTGTCGAGCCCGATCGCGTCGAGCTTGGTCAGCAGGGCGTCGTTGCGCTCACCGGCCGGAACAACGCGGTAATGGGTCAGCGCCCATTCCATGATCTGGCGATCGACGCCTGCATCAAACCGGCGCTCGATCTGCTTCAGGCCTTCGCTGCGCGGGGTGCGGTCGCGGTCCTGGAAGCCGGTTTCGCGCAGCGCATCGGGCTTTTCGCGCTCCTTGGCCCAGCGGTAGAGCGTGGTCGCCGCGGAGAGCAGCTGGGCGCGGCCCATCTGGCCCATGCGGATATCGTTCACCGCGCGCTTGTCCTGCGCGGCAAGCAGCGCGTCGAGCTTGGCCAGCGCCGGGCCATAGGTTGCCTGGCGCTTGGCATCGGCGGCGACCCAGGCGCGGAAGGCCTTGTCCTCCTCATCCTTGGTCTCGATCAGGCGGATCGCATCGGCCCCGGCCATCTGGCCCAGCAGGTTCTTCTTGGTGTTGTCGGCGCCCTTGACGCTGTTGGCATACTTGATCTCGGCTGCCGGGTTGCCGGCGGTCAGCTTGTTGACCAGGTCCGAATAGTCCGACAGCAGCTTCTGGTTGAGCGGATAGCGATCAGCGAAGACCGACTTGGTCTCGCTCGCCATGCGCCAACGGTTGGTGTTGCCGGGGAAGCCCGCCAGCATCACGAAATCGCCGTCCTTCAGGCCGTCCTTGGCGATCGTCAGCCACGACTTGGGCTGATAGGGGACATTGTCCTTGGAATAGGTCGCCGAGCTGCCATCCGGGCCGACATAGGCGCGGTAGAAGCCGAAATCGCCGGTGTGGCGCGGCCACTGCCAGTTATCGGTCTCCCCGCCGAAATTGCCGATCCCGCCAGCCGGCGCATAGACCAGGCGGACGTCCTTGATCTCCAGCTGCTGCTGCAGGAAGTAGCGCTCTCCGCCGAAATAGCTGCGCACGTCGCAGCGGCGGTTGGGCTGCTTTTCACAGGCCGCGATCAGCGCCTTGCGGTTGGCATCCATCCGGTCAAAGCGCTGGCGGCCAGTCATCTTGGGCTTCAGGCCCTTGAGCATGTCGACGGTCACGTTGCGCAGGTCTTCGATCACGTAGATCCGGGTGCCGGGCGCGGCGGGCACTTCGGCGCTCTTGTCCTTGGCCAGGAAGCCGTCGGTCAGGTAATCCTGCCCCGGCTTGGAATTGTACTGGATCGAGCCGTAGACGCAGTGGTGGTTGGAAACGACCAGCCCCTGCGGCGAGACGAACGAGGCTGAGCAGCCGCCCAGCGAGACGATCGCATTCATCGGCGCCTTGGTCAGGTCGGCGAGCTGTTCGGGCGGCACCTGCGCGCCGGCTTCCTTCATCTTCGCGGCGACTTCGCCCATCTGACTGGGCAGCCACATCCCCTCATCGGCGGCAGCCGGGGCGGCGAGGGCCAGCAGCGAAGCACCGGCGGCAAACATGCGAAACGTCATTCAGCTCTCCACGTCAATTCTTGGCGCGCCGGAATCGCCCGACCGCGAATAACCCCGCCAAAGCGCAACTTGGCGCTGCGCACAAGCCGGATCATGGGACAGGGTGCTCGCGGTGATCAGTCCGCCTTCACGTCCGGCGTGGTGTTGTCCATGTCGCGCCACAGCAGCCAGCGGCCGCCAGCGCGCTTGTAGATCAGCATCGAGCGGCCGGCAGACTTGATCGCGGGCTTGCCGGGGAGCTGCGCGGTCATCCAGTATTTGGCGACGAGGATCCCAAGCTTGCCCTCGATCGCGATATGCTCGGGCTCGAAGCGGAAGGCGACGGTGGCGCCCTGGTCCTTGAACCGGCGCAGATAGGTGATGATCGCATCGGCGCTTTTCGCCGCCGGGGCCTTGTCGGTCATCAGCCAGGCATCGTCGGTATAGAGCTTGCGCAGCGCCGCCCAGTCGCCAGCCGAATAGGCGGCGTTCCAGAGATCGCCTTGCGCCGCGATTTCGGCTTTCTGATCGCGGGCGAGGGCGGCCTGGGGCAGGGCCAACAGGGCGAAGGCAAACAACAGGGTTCGGATCATGGCAAGGCTCCTTGAGGACCGGATGGCAGCATTGCAAAGATGTCCGGACAAATCCATAGTCCCTTGCAATCGGAGAGACCTGTCGATGCGCCTTGCCCTGATTGCCGCCGCCGCGCTGCTGGTCGCCGTGCCAGCCCAGGCCGAGGACGCGCGCGCGATCATTGCCAAGGCGGCCGAGGTGGCGGGCGGTGAGGCCTGGCTCAGCCCGGCGACGCTGCGCCTGGAAGGCCGGGCCGAATTCTATGCGCCGAACCAGCCTGGCGTGGTCCGCCGCGCCGAGCGCTATGTGATGTGGCGGGTGCTTGATCCGAACCGGACCGCGGCCCACGGACCTGACGGCAAGGTGCGGATCACCGCGCAGTCCGGCGGCAAGCTGCTGTTCGATGTCGGCTATGATGGCGAGACCACCTGGAACGAAAAGGGCGTGGTCCCCAAGGCCGAGGCCGATGCCTATTGGGCGGCCAACTTCGGCTTCGGGATCATCCGCATGGCCTTGAAGCAGGGCTTCAAGCTGGAGCGTGCGCCCGAACGGACGGTCGATGGCCACGCGCTCGACATGGTGCGGATCGTCGATCCATCAGGCCAGGCGACGCTGTTCGGGATCGACGCCAAGAGCCGCTACATCCGCTACATGGGCTTTGCCACCCCGCGCGGCTGGCACGAGCGGGTCTATGACGATTTCGTGTTCTTCAAGAACCCGCGCTGGCTGCAAGCGCGCAGCGTCACACTGTTCTACAACGGGGTGCGGCAGAACACGGTTTACTGGGACAAGGCCGTGGTCGGCCAGCCGATCGATCCTGCCACCTTCGCCATGCCCGCCAGCTATGGAGCCAAGCCATGACCGCCTGGATGATCGTCACTGCCCGGATCCACGACCGCGAAAAGTTCATCACCGGCTATGGCCCGGCGGCGGCCAAGCTGATCGGGCAGTTCGGCGGCAAATATGTGGTCCGTGCCCCCGGCGCCGAAGTGCTGGAGGGTGAGGGCTGGCCGGGCGCTTCGGTGGTGATCTCCGAATGGCCCGACAAGGCTGCGGTCATGGCCTTCTGGAACTCGCCCGAATATGCCGAGGTCAAGAAGCTGCGCGAGGGGTTGGCCGACGTTTCGATCATGGTGATCGAGCAGCCGGGTTAGAGCAGCAGCACCGCGAAGCCGAAGGCGGTCAGGAAGCTGGCCACGGTCGCGGTGATCACCGGGATCGTCGCGCGCCAGCCCATTTCGAGCAGCAGGTCCATTCGGCTGCGCATCGCCGTGGCAGTGACGGCCAGCAACAGCAGGCCCTTGGAGGCGACCAAAGCATAGTGGCTGATCGCCTGCGGCACGGTCACCACGCTGTTGAGCACGACCGTCGCCAGGAAGGCGGTGATGAACCAGGGCAGGGCCAGGCGCTTCCACACTGGCTGGGCCGCGCCGCCCGCCGCGCCGCCGCGTAGCATCAGGCTGACCAGCACG
>Ga0315904_10011677_pt1 | contig 11180 bp, 9 predicted proteins | sample LakEriMetagenome_6_FD_203529 | JGI IMG/M metagenome (GOLD analysis project Ga0315904, IMG submission 203529) | Freshwater fungal communities from buoy surface, Lake Erie, Ohio, United States - Buoy 12 MA120 | ecosystem: Environmental > Aquatic > Freshwater > Lake | place: USA: Lake Erie, Ohio... | reverse complement strand
CACCCATTCATCAATTGGCCCGTTCGCCGGGCCGGTGTCGAACGCCACGAGGCTGCCATCAGCAAGCCGGGCGGTGATATTGGCCACGCCGCCGAGGTTCAGCACGACGGCTGCCTCTCCGCCGAGCCGGTCCATAAGCGCGCCGTGATAGGCCGGCGCCAGCGGCGCGCCCTGGCCGCCGGCCTCGACATCTGCCGACCGGAAATCGCACACCATGGGAACACCGATCGCCTTACGCAGGCTGAAGGGGTCGACCAGCTGCAGCGTCGCGCCCTTCTGGCCGGGGGTCGTGCGCCGGTGCAGCACCGTCTGCCCGTGGACGCCCGCCAGTAGCGGGACCGGCGCCCGGGCCGGCGATGTCAGCAGCATCCAGGCCTCGTAATGGGTCCTCGTGATCACTTCGAGAGCGGCCCGGAAGGGCGCCTCCGGAATCGGCCCCGTCCAGTTCCAGGCCCTTGCCGCGTCCGTGGCAGCCTGAAGGGTGGCCCGCTCCGCCGCCGAATACCTGCGCTCCACAGCCGGGCCAAAGTCGGTGACCTTCTCCCCGTCCGTCAGGATCATGGCGGCGTCCACCGCGTCCAGCGAGGTGCCGGACATGAACCCGGCGACCCAGACCGGGGTGGTGGCGGTGGGTGTTTTTTCTGTAGCCGTGTTCAAGAGCTGGTCTTTCCGTGTTAGGCGCGCGTCTGCTCCACGGAGACACAAGAACATGAGCGAATACAAGTCGGAATTCCTGCGCGAGCTCAGCTGGCGCGGCTTCATCAAGCAGATGACGCATGAGGCAGAGCTCGACGCTTACTGCGCCTCGGGAACGCCGGTGGCGTATATCGGCTTTGACGCGACCGCCGACAGCCTGCATGTCGGCTCGCTGCTGCAGATCATGATGCTGCGCATACTTCAGCGCCACGGCGGCAAGCCGGTGGCCCTGATGGGCGGCGGCACAACCAAGATCGGCGATCCGACCGACAAGGAAAAATCGCGCCCGCTGCTGACGGACGCCCAGATCAACGCCAACATAGAGGGCATCAAGAAGGCCTTCACGCCTTTCCTGAAATTCGGCGACGGCCCGTCGGACGCCATCATGGTCAACAACGCGGACTGGCTGGACAAGCTCGGCTACATCCAGCTGCTGCGTGAGGTCGGCGTCCACTTCACCATCAACACGATGGTCAAGCAGGACACGGTCGCCCGGCGCCTCGCCGCCGAGCAACCCTACACCTTCCTCGAGTTCAACTACCTGCTGATGCAGTCCTACGACTTCCTTGAACTGTTCAAGCGCCATGGCTGCCGCATTCAGCTCGGCGGCTCTGACCAGTGGGGCAACATCGTCGGCGGCGTCGACCTCGTGCACAAGGTGGAAGGCGGCAAGGCCTTCGGCCTGACCGCTCACCTGATCACGACCGCGTCAGGCGGCAAGATGGGCAAGACTGCCGACGGCGCTGTCTGGCTCAATGCTGATCGCAAGAGCCCCTACGAGTACTGGCAGTTCTGGCGCAACACCGAAGACGCCGATGTCGGCCGCTTCATGCGTTTCTTCACCGACCTGAAGCAGGAAGAGATCGTGCGTCTGGAAGCCCTTCAGGGCGCGCAGATCAATGACGCAAAAATCGCGCTCGCCAACGCCGCAACGACGCTGCTGCACGGCGAAGCAGCAGCGAAGGAAGCCGAGGCCGCCGCAAAGGCCGTGTTCAGCGCGGGTGCGTCGTCCGACTCCCTGCCGACCGCACTTGTTCCGCAGGCGGAGCTTGATGCCGGTATGCTGGTCGCAGCCGCCTGTACGGCGGCGGGCCTCTCTAAATCCAACGGCGAAGCGCGCCGCCTGATCGAGCAGGGCGCCATCCGCGTCAACGATGAAGCGGTGACCGATCCGAATGCCAAAGTCTCTTCAGCCGATCTGAAAGACGGGGCGATCAAGATATCCGCTGGCAAGAAACGCCATGCCCTGGTCAAGGCAGGGTAGCCTTTTCTCCCATCTCCCGCATGCGGGAGATGGGTTCTAAGGGCTAAAACGTCTCGTCCTTGATCGGTGGAAGTTCCTTCGGAAGCGGCGCGTCCGGGGCTCGCGGTTTGGCTTCCAGGATTTTCGTGTCCGAGGGGTTTTCGAAGATGCGGCGGATGACGCCCGGCGCCAGCGCCGAGAGCGGGTTGACCGAAACGTTCGCCTTGTCGAGCTTACCGCGTACGCCGTAGGTCAGCGAGAACACGCCCTCCCCGTCGCGGCCGACGACGAGGTCGCCCAGGATCGGAATTCCTCCGAGGGCGGAGTTCACGCCGAAACTCGGCACCAGCACACCGTCGATCTCGATTTCAGTCGTTTTAGAATCGATGAAGCCGCTGGCCGTCAGGCCGAGTGCGGGCCCCTGCGCCTTCGCGCCGTTGATGATGTAGCGCCCGCCGGAAATCTTCAGCGGCAGGTCGATCCGGCTGAACATCACCCCGTCGCCGCCGAGCGTATCGGCCAGGCCGCGCAATGAGGCGAGCGAAAGGATCTGCGTCAGGAACGGGGCGTCGCTCATCCGCGCATCCGATATCTGCACCATCAGGTTCGCCGGCGTCGCCGCCTGTTCCAGCGTGCCCTTGATCTCGACTGTGCCGCCCGAGATGAAATCCGTGTTGAGAAACGCGCTCGCGAGGAAGCCGGCATCGCCGGAGGTGACGCTGAGGCGGGCGGGCCCGCTGCCGCTCGCATCGATCGAGGCGACCAGCGGCGCGCCATCGCCTGCGACCCCGTTTGCGGTCACTGTTTCGAGGCCGGTCCGGTTGGTCATCAGCACGAGCTCGGCGCTGCGCAGGTCAAGCCCGGGCCGAAGCGTCAACCGGTCCACCGCCGCCGTCAGGTTCATCGGCGAGCCCGCCTTGCCCTCTTCGCCGCTCAGCCCGCCCAGCCCCGGCATCAGGCCGGAAATGTCGAGATGCTTGCCGCCCAGTGTCAGGATGATCTGGTCGGCTGCGCCCCGGCTCATCTTCCCGTTCACGTCGGCAACGTTCCGGAAGAAGGCGCGGCGCAGGTCAGCGGAGACGAGCCGCGAATCGGCCGCGCGCAGCGTGAAGTCGCCGTCGAGCGCCGCGCCGTCTGCTGTGAAGCGGACCTTGGATGTCATGTTCTCGCCGGCCCGGGCGTAGTTGATCGTCGCGTTCGAGGCGCCGCCGCGCGGCTTCAGCCAGCCGATCTCGGCAACATCCAGCCGGGCGTCCTTGAAGTCCACCTGCACGAGGGCGGTTTCGAGATCTGCGCCTTCGAGCGTCGCTTTCACATCGATCGGCGCCTCCCCGGTCATGTAGGCGCGCCCCAGCAGGCCGAAGCCGTTGAGGAAGTCTGCCGTCATGACGCCCTTGGCGGTCAGGTCGGCCGGCTTGCCGTCGTCCGCGAAATTGTCTTTCCAGACGAAATCCACCGGAGAGGGGCCGAGGCTTGCCTGTCCGGTCATAACGATGCCGTTCTGGTCGAGGTTCACCTTCATTGCGCCGCCGGTCAGATCGAACCCGAACGCGGCGCCCTTGAGGCCACCATTGCGGAGGGTGCCGAAACCCGTGAAACGCGTGTCCTCATAGACCACATCATCGCGCGCCGGGCGGAACATCTCGTAGGTCATTTCCGCATCGCCGGAGACACGCGCCGGATCGAGGTCGAACTCGAGCCGCGACTGCGCCAGTGTACGGACGATATTGCGCGCGGGTCCGCGGCCCTTTGCGAATACACGGAATTCAGTGCCGCGCGGATTGAAGGCCGGAAAGTCGACCAGCCCCTCGCTGACCACCCAGCCAGCATAGTCGGCTTTGCCGAGCACGACCTTGAAACTGTTGCCGGTCAGCCGGCCGGTGCCGCTGGCATTCTCGACCGGCGGCAGATCATCCAGAAACTTCACGCGCGCGCCGTCCACCGCGAAGGTCACTTCCAGATCGGTGTCGCGCAGGTGGCCTTCCGCAAAGCTGTCGCGCTGCAGCGTGATGCGCCCCTTGGCACCCCGCGCGGTGCCGGCCTCGACACGCTGCTTGCCGAAATCACGCGCACCCGTGCCGAGCGTCACCGGCCAGAGCGCCAGAACGGTCTCCAGCGGCAGGGCCCCGGGTACGCCCGCATCCAGGGTTGCGATGACCGGCGCGTCGCCCTCTTTCCAGTCCGGCGTCATCGCCAGGTCGCCGGCCAGTTCAAACGCCGCGCCGCCGGTGACGAATTTCGCCGTCGCCTTGCGCACGGCGATCGCATCCAGATCGACCTCGCCGGCCGCCGAGACGCTCGCAAAATCAAGCGGGGCTTCTAGGAAAGGCACAAGGTTGGCGGTCAGCGCCGGGCTCGTGAGCCGGAACGGGCGGAAGCCCTGGCCCGTCAGGGCCTTCTCAAGCTCCAGCTCGGCGCGTCCCTTGAACACGCCGGCGCCGGTCGACTCGAGCGTCAGCGCCAGCTTGTCATCCGGGCGGCCGTAGGCGGCGGAGATGCGCAGGTCCGTCACCGGCTCTGACCAGTCGCGGATCTTGAGGGTGCCTGCGCCGCTGCGTGCATTCAGACGCACCTCCTCGATGCCGGCGTTCTGCGTGAAGCCGACGGCCACCTCGAAATTCGAATTGAGTCCCTGCGAGCCTTCCGCGCCGAGGCCTGTGCGCCGGAAAAGCTCGCCCAGCGGCCAGTCCGCGACGCCCAGCTCGGCCAGCATCCGCGTGCCGCGCTCACTCGTCTGCATACGGATGGCTATGCCGCCCGGCAGGCCCTCGCCCAGTCCGCTGCCGGAGAGGTTGAGGCTGAGGCCATCCTCCGCGCGGGTCAGATTCCCGGTCGTGTGCTGCACCGTGCCGAGCAGGGCGAGATCAGCCGAGCGCACGCGCAATTCGAAGCCGTCAAAGCTGATCGATTCGAAGGTCAGGGTCTCGCCGGTTTGCGTCAGCGCCGCGAGCCATTCCGGCAACACCGTGTTGGCATAGTCCATCCAGCCTTGAGGCGTGGTCGGCAGGACGCGCGCCTTGATCTCCGGCAGCGGATCGCCGCCGAGCGTCCAGAGATTTCCGACCTGGTGATCGAGCCCGATCCAGCCGTCGCGCAGATTGAGGCGCAGCACCTCGATGCGGCCAAGCAAGAGCGCAGAGGCCGAAAGCACGATCTCGGAATTGGCCGCCTCTGCGGCGGGACGTCCGTCATCGTCCAGCAGGCTCACATCCTGCGCGGTGATCTGCACGCGTTTCGATTCCGGCGACCATTCGAGCTGCAGGGCGCCGATCGACACGACGCGCCCATCGCGCGCGTCGGTCAGGGCGTGTTCGACATCATCACGAAACGGGCTCAGATCGAGCGGCCCGCTCGACAGGCGCAGGAGGAGCAACGCGCTGGCCGCCATCAGCACCAGGACCAGGGCGCCGAGTATTTCCATGACAATGACGAACGCGGTCTGGCGGACCAATCGCTGGCTCCTCAAAAATACCGGTTTTGCCGCAGGTCCATAGGCACATAGAAACTATAATTGCGTGAACAGGCCCAGACCATAGGAGCAAAGCATGAGCGCTGATCTGAAACCCGGCACCAAGGCCCCTGCCTTCAGCGTCCAGACGACGGCCGGACCGAGGCGCCTGAAGGACTTCGCCGGCGGCCACCTCGTGCTCTACTTCTATCCCAAGGACGACACACCGGGCTGCACACAGGAAGCCATCGACTTTTCCGCCCATGCGGATGCGTTCGGGAAAGCGGGCGCCGCGGTGCTCGGCATCTCGCGCGATACGCTCGCCAGACACGAGAAATTCGCGGCGAAGCACAACCTGACCGTCCTGCTCGGAAGCGACGAGGACGGCGAGATCTCCGGTTCCTATGGCACTTGGGAGGAGAAATCGATGTATGGCCGGACCTATATGGGGATGGCCCGGCGCACCTTCCTGATCGGGCCGGACGGCAAGATCCTCCGTGTATGGCCTAAAGTTAAGGTCAAGGGGCATGCGGAAGATGTGCTGGCCGCACTGGCAAAATGATCTCCGTGTGTCCGGAATCTGCCAATGATTGCCGAAACTTTCATCGAGTTAATGAGAAGTTTACGCGCAACTGCGAACATTGCTGAAATATATGACTGGCGGGGGTTTCACCCCGGGTCGAATTGGGTATGTATGGCGCGGGGAATGGGGATCCGGCTGCAGGCGTTTCTGCAGCTTCATAAGAAGTTTCCAGCTTACAGGTTGCTTGCATGGCGAAGTTGAGTGCGAACCTCAAGGCGACCTTCGATCGCGCATTCCCGGAACGCCAGATCTACCACCGCAGCGGCGGCACCGTTCGATACATTTCCGTATCCCCCTGGCAGCAGGCTATCATGGCCGCTGGCGTCACCGCCCTTGCCGGCTGGACTGTGTTTGCCACGGCCAGTTTCGTGTTCGGTGGCAGCGATACCACCCTCGCTGGCGGTGAAGGCAAGGAACTCGCCAAATACGAGCGCTGGGTCCAGGATCTTCGCGCCCGCGAATCGCTCCAGCGCACCCTTCTGGAAGAGCGCTCCAAGGAGACCGCTGACCTCGAAAAGAAGCAGAAGGCGCTCGAAGAACTCCTGAATGACATGCGCGAGGATGACGGGCAGAAACTGTCCGCCCTCGAAGGTGACGGCGCCTCCCTGCTGGTCGAGGCCTCCATCGAGGAAGCCGACCGCCGCCAGTCCCGCGACGGATACCTGATGGCCGCCGGGCTGAGCGTCCCCGCCGCCCGCGGAACCCCCAAAGCCATCGAGCAGGACATCTACCGCCTGTTCGACCTGATGGAAGACCATGCCGCCGAGCGGGCCGAACGCGCCCGGGGCGTCTTGATGCTGACTGCCGTTGGCACTGACAACATCCTCGCCAGCAGCAATGTCGGCGGCCCGGAAGTCTCCATGGGATCGCTGACCTCGTCAGCCTCCGACTGGTCGATCGGCGACCAGGACTTCATGACCCGCATTTTCCAGGCGCGGGCCCGGATCGCCGAAATGAAGTATTACGAAAAGGTCGTCGACAACCTGCCGCTCGGCGAGCCGGTGGCCGTGCCCTACCGCTATACCAGCCCCTATGGCATCCGCGTCGACCCCTTCACGAAGCGTCCGTCCCCGCACATGGGCGTGGACCTCGCGGCCTACCGCGATGCCCCGATCGTCACAACCGGCCCTGGCACCGTCAGCTATGCCGGCGCCCGCTCAGGCTACGGCCTGCTCGTCGAAGTCGACCACGGTCATGGTTTCAAGTCGCGTTACGGACACTTGAGGTCGATCACCGTGTCCAAAGGTGATACGATCAAGATCGGCGACCTCGTCGGGCGTATGGGCTCGACCGGACGCAGTACCGGCGATCACCTTCACTATGAAGTGTGGTACAATGGCAAACCGTATGACCCCAATAAGTTCCTGAAAGCAGGCCGACATGTTCACAAAGAATAGCAAAACCCCGGATAACTCCCAGGTCGAAGCGCCGAAAGTGGCGCCGGCTCAGGACGCCATCCGTGGCGCAGCGACGAAGACCGCTGCCCGTGCCGCTTCCATCATCTGCGCCGACATGAAGATCAACGGCTCCGTCATCTCCGAAGGCTCGCTTCAGATTGACGGCATCGTCGATGGCGACGTTTCCGCCACTGACATCACGATCGGGGCTTCCGGCCAGATCACCGGCGAAGTCAAAGCCGAGGTCGTCAAGGTCAAGGGCAAGATCCGCGGCTCCATCCGGGCCCGCAAGGTCGAGCTGGAAACCGGCGCACACGTGAAGGGCGACATCGTCCATTCCTCACTGCAGATCCAGCCCAACGCCGTATTCGAAGGCCAGGTGAAGCATGCGGATGACCCGCTGCGTGAAACCGGCCCTGTTGCGGCCACTGAAGCGAAGACGATGAACGCCTCGTCGCCCAGCCCGACCGCTTTCGGCATATCCTCGCAGCCGAGCTGATCAGGCACCAGGCCCCAAACATTCAGAACGCCGGCCTCACCCGCCGGCGTTTTTGTTTATGCTGGCGCGAGTAGCTCCCGGATCGTGACCCGAAGGCCGAGGCCGCATCTACGGAAACAGAAAGCCCCGAACCAGCGGTTCGGGGCTTTGTCTTGTAAGCTGTAGCTGGCCGATCACACAGGCTGGGCGTTCCGGCACTGCGGTGTGGCCTCAAACTTGGCGCGGCCCGCCTTCAGGCGCTCTGTGACCGTCTTGCAGCCTTCCGGCTGGGCATCGCCAAGGCCCTGCAGTTTCTTGCAGATCTTGTCCTCGTTGACGATGTTCAGCACTGAGGACTGGACTTCGAAACAGACGAGCGCGTCCTTCGTATCTTCTTCCGACTGCATGAACTCAAGCCAGCCGCGGCCACCCGCGTTTCCAGCCTGGCGGAAAGCCTCCCTGGCACCCGCCCGGTCACCGCGCTCGAAGCGTGCCTGGCCGATCCGGACCCAGACCGTGCCTTTGTCCTTAAGACCGCCGATGCTGATCGCTTTCTGCAGCGCGTCTTCGGTTTCTTTCCATTTCTGGAGCTCGCTGTAGGAGGCGCCCAGACGCTCGTACATCGCGCCCGCGCCGCCCATTTCGGCAGCCTGGCGGATCACCGGGATCGCTTTTTCGTGTTCGCGCGCGACCTGGTAGAAGTCAGCGAGGAGCGACACCTTCTCGGTCGTCTTCTTGATGCGGCCGGCGTTCATTTCCTTCTCGAGGACGCGCGCAGCGTGATATGGCGCGTTGAGCTGGTTGTAGAAGTTCACAATACGCATCAGTTCGTCTTCGGTCTTCAAGAGACCGGAGAGGTACATCGCCTTCTGAACTTCGAACGCCTTGCGCAGTTCGTTGTCAGCGAAGTAGTTGCCGGCAATGGCATCCCAGTACTTTCGCTCTTCCGGCTTACGCTCGACGAGAACTTCCAGAACTTCCGCGAGTTTCGTCTTCTCGCCGGCATCGTTGTAGAGGAAGACGAGCAGGTCATAGAGCTGCTGGTCGAACTTCGCGCCATCTTCACGGCGCACTTCTTCGGCGTAGCGGATCGCTTCCTTGAAGTTGTCGACGCGCTGGTAAAGCACTGCCAGCTGCCATTTCTGGCCGCGGTCCGGCTTTGCGCCGGCTGCTTGCCATTTCTTCATGTAGTCCAGCGCGGTCTTGGTGTCTTCAAGCTGAAGGTAGATCTGCGCGATGTTGTAATAGGTCTGAGCGACATCTGCGGGCGGAACATATCCCTTGTTAATTGCATCCAGCAGATCCTTGATAGCGCCCTGACGGTCGCCCTTCTCGATCTTGATGTAAGCCGAAATGCGGATGATCGCGCTTTCTTCGTAGCAGTTCAGCGTCATGCCGCGCAGCTGGTTAAGCTTTGCGAGCGCGGTATCGAAATCCTTGTTGGTGATCGCAGCCTGCTCAGCCTCGAGATACAGCTGGCCCGTTTTCGAGCTGAACTGTGTCTCAGTGCAGCTGCCCTGGGCGAGCGCGGAGCCTGCACCCATGAAGCCGAGCACACCCGCCGCAATTGCGCCTTTGAGGAAAACTTTCAGTTGCATAATTCTCTCTCCTGGCCGCCTCGCAGCGGCAATCTCTCACTAGCCATGGCTGCCCAACGGTCTGGCGCCGTTCTGGGCGGAAGTGGAAGGCGGGCAGCGGAACGGATCGGCCACTGCCCGGCCTTCGAGTATATTCCTACTGGATGTTGAATTCCAGCGGGTAGACGACGTTGCGGCGTTCGACAGCTTTTCCGCGTACGATTTTCGGTGCGAATTCCACGCGCGACACCGCCCGTTCGGCTTCGGACTTGAACACCGCGTCTGAGCAGGTTGCAGCGATGTTATAAGGCTTGCCGCGGGTATCCACGTCAAAACGCACATCGCAATTGCCCGACAACCCGCGTTCCTGGGCGCGTTGCGGATAGGACGGCGTTGGCGGGCGGATCGGCTGAGCGTCACGGTCCGATACCGCTACCGGATCGATCGCGAGCGACTTCATCCGGCCGAGATCGAGGTTCTGCGGAACAGCGCCTTCGATTTTCGGAGTCGGCAGGTTGATGCTCGACTTGGTGGCCGACTGTTTCGGCGGCGGAGGCGGCTTGGCGGAGGAGTCGATCCGTTGCGGCTTGGCACGCTGACGGGTGCGGATATCGGAATCGTTCGCCTGGGGCGTGATTGCCGACAGGACCCGCGTTTCTTTCGCGTCAATCGAAATTTCATTGACCGAGATCAGCAGGTTCATTGCCAGGAAGATAAGGACCGCGATCGGCGCCGCAATCAAGGCGCTGACCAGAAAACGACCGATTGGAGTGTTGAACATGGAACCTCTCCCTAGTTGGTTTTCGCCGAGATGTTGATAACCGTCGATCCGTCCACCCGATTAATGGCTTCCATGACCTCGACCATGGTTTCAGCGGACGAGTTCACGTCTGCTTGAACAACAACCTCACCGCGGGGGTTGTCGAGGCGAAGTTCCTTCAGGGTGAAACCGAGCTCGACGAGGGCGACTTCCTTCTTGTCGATGAAGACCTCGTCATTCTCCGTGATCGCGATCAGGATCGCGAGCGGCTTGGCCTGGGCCTGGTTGTCGACATCCGGACGGATGATCGCAACGCCGGGTTCCTTGATGAACTGGGCGGTCACAATGAAGAAGATCAGCAGGATGAAGACCACATCCAGCATCGGCGTCAGGTCTATTTCCTGTCCGCCGCCGCCGATGCTTGCGCGTTGCTTGCGTGCCATGTGTGCTCCTGCCTACGACGTCTGCGAGATGACGATGTTCACGCGGTCACGGAATCCGGCGTTGTATGCCTCGTCCCGGATTTTCACGATAACGCCGCTTTTCGCTTTTGGATGCGCCTGGATGATAACCGAACTATTGGGCGTTTCTGCGATGACCCGCTCGATATTCGCACGCACCGAGCTGACATCCGCCAGACGTCCGTTGACGGTGATCAGGTTGCTCTCGTCCACATAGATCAGGATCGCCGGAACCTGGGGCTGGTCGGCCTGATCCGGTGCCGGAGGAGGTGGCGGCTCAAGGCCGATCGCCTCTTCGCGGGCAAAGGTCGATGTCACGATGAAGAAGATGAGCAGGATGAACACCACGTCGAGCATCGGCGTGAGATCGATTTCGGCCGACTCGGCCTGTTTTGTACCACGTCCGCGCATCAGTTGATCTCCATCTGATCTTCGACCTGCTGCACCGAGCGGTTCACCTTGCGGTCCATGCCTGACGTGATGAGCACGCCGGAAAGGGAAGCCACCATGCCCGCCATGGTCGGGATCGTTGCGCGC
>Ga0315904_10011676_pt1 | contig 11180 bp, 8 predicted proteins | sample LakEriMetagenome_6_FD_203529 | JGI IMG/M metagenome (GOLD analysis project Ga0315904, IMG submission 203529) | Freshwater fungal communities from buoy surface, Lake Erie, Ohio, United States - Buoy 12 MA120 | ecosystem: Environmental > Aquatic > Freshwater > Lake | place: USA: Lake Erie, Ohio... | reverse complement strand
CTGTTTTCAGATGCCGAAGCATTTTTGGCTTCTATAATCGCGACATGAAACGTACAGACCCTCGCTACCTAGCCGCAATAAACCACCTGCTGGATCGCATCAACTACGAAAAATCCACCGATCGGCCCTACACCAAAAACAACTTCAAACTCGACCGAATGGCCTACTTTCTGGAGTTGCTAGGCAATCCACAGCTCCAAGCCCCTGTGATTCATATCGCAGGCACCAAGGGCAAAGGTTCCGTCTCCTGGCTTCTTGCCGAAGCCTTCCGCAAAAACGGCTTGAAAACCGGTCTCTACACCTCACCCCACCTAGTCGATCTTGAAGAAAGATTCGTCGTCGACTCTGAACCGATCGAGCCACAAGAATTGGTCGAAATCGTACATCAGATGCGCCAAGCCGAAGAGGCCTGCCGTCAAAGTTCGCACGGTCTGCCCACCTTCTTCGAAATGGCCACCGCCATCGGTTGGCTCGCCTTTAGGAACCGAAAAACAGATGTCAATGTCATCGAAGTCGGTCTCGGGGGCCGCCTCGATAGCACCAACGTTTGCTCGCCAGCCATTTGCATCATCACAAGCATCAGCTACGACCACCAACAACAACTCGGAAACACCCTCGCTCAAATCGCCTCAGAAAAAGCGGGCATCATCAAACCAACGATTCCTGTCGTTTGTGGAGCGAGGGTTCCCGAGGCCTACGAGGTCATCCAGCAAACAGCACTTGAGCACGGCTCGGACCTTTTGCAACTGGGTCGGGATTTTCATTCGCAATGGAAACCCATACCCCAAAAACTCTCCGCGATTCTCGAATACTCCCACGACTTATCCAAGACTCGCCAATACACCCTTCGCATGCTCGGACAACACCAAGCCGACAATGCGGCGATCGCGGTGGCGACTTGGGACAAGCTCAAAGAATTGGGTTGGAATCTAAGCGATCATGCACTGGCCGATTCGCTCGCGAGTACTCAGGTTCCCGCACGATTAGAAGTTCTTTCCAAAAGTCCCTACTGGATTCTCGATACGGCACACAACGAAGCATCCATGGATGCCCTGGTCGATACTCTCGATACCTACTTTCCCGAGCATCCAAAGTCAGTCATCTTCGCATGCTCGAAGGACAAGAAGGCTTCCGAGATGCTCGATCGCTTAACAAAATTCGCTGATCGAATCATCTTGACCCAATACCAATCGAATCCTCGATTCACCCCCATTGAAAAGCTCTTATCGATCGCCCAGCGATCGGCTTGGACATCGCGCTGCGAGATCCGATGCGCCGTTGACTTAAAGGAAGCGTTGGCATTGAGCCAAGAGCCATTTGCCTCGGGCCAACTCTCCAAAACAGCCTTACACATCATTACCGGTTCGTTCTTCATCGCTTCGGAGGCCAAGTCCCATTTCGCTCTGGAAGGGCAACCGGGCCGTAAACTAACCGATTTTTAATCAAAATCGATCGGTTTAACTCCTCTTTCAAGTTTCAATTAAATAGGATAGTAACCCTGAGGTTCCCAACCGAGCAGGGGGCCATCGAACGATCTTGTGTTGGGGCCAAGCATGCGACTTACTCTGAGAACCTTGTTGTCCTATCGCGATGGGGTGCTCCCCCCCAAAGCCCATGAAGAACTCGGGCAAAAGTTCCGAGACAGCCAAACGGCTCAGAATTTAGCGAGTCGGATCGATCAAGCTCTCTCGGGGCCCAAGCCTCTTGCGAGCGAGCTGGCGGAAATCGAGCAAACTTGTTCCCCGAACGATGTCTCCGAGTTCCTCGATGGAACCATGTCACTCGATCGAGTCTTTGCGATGGAGCGAAAATGCATCGCAAGCAACGCGATGCTTGCCGAGCTGGCTTCGATTCATTCGATTTTGGCTCGCGAACTTTCCGGTTCAAACAAAAACTCGGAGAGTCAACCTTCTGCAAACTTTTTGACTCGGCTCTATGCGCTTTACGATCCGAGCAATCGACAAAGCGGTGGTTCCTTTGGTTCAGATCCTATAGCGGTATCCAAGCCTCCTGGAGAAACCAACTCGGCTGTCTTCGGGATCGATCTGGAGGACAATCCGGCAACCCCTTATTCCAACGTGTCACAATCCAGTTGGAGCGATTTCGACTCGACCCAACCAAGCAGACTTGTTCTGCAAACAATCTTCTTGGCCATCGCACTAGCAATCATCGCTTGGTGGATCCTTCAAGATACTTTACCGTTGATTTCCAACGCTGGCTAAACTTCAAACCATGAACCTTAGAAACCATCAAAACAACATTCAGCGCATCCGAAACCTGTGCCTTCTGCTGATGGCACTTGCGTGGAGCATTCCGATGGCTTTGGCGCAAGATCCCAACGAGGTTCCACCAGGGGCTGGGCAAGGTCTACCGCCGGGTCAGGGGGGGCCGGGTGATCCCAATGCACCTGGGCAACCTGCAGGTGCGCAGGGCAAAGGCAACCCCAACGCTGCCCCCGCAGAGCCAAAGACCATCAAGCGTTCTACGGAGCCCAAGCCGGCCCCTGAACCACGCCCCTTCAACATCAAGCCCGATGACCAAGGGATGATTGAATTTCAATTCCGAGATCAAGCTTGGCCAGATGTCTTGCAATGGGTCGCCGACGTCTCTGGATTGGCATTGGACTGGCAAGAACTGCCGGCGGATCTGCTGAGCATTGCCACGCCAGACAAGATGTCCTTGATCCAGACTCGCGATGTGCTGAACCGACATCTGCTAGCCCGAGGCTTTACGATCCTAGAGTTTCCCGGTGTTTTGCAAGTGGTTAAGACCAAGGAGATCAACGGCTCACTGGTTCCGCGCGTCGAGCCTTCGGAGCTCGATTCGCTTCCTGCGAATCGTTTTGTTCGGACAACTTATAAACTCGATTCGCTCATCGCCAAGGATCTCATCGAGGAACTCAAGTCATTGATCAGTCCCAACGGTTCGATGCGGGCTCTGAGCAAAACCAATCGCCTCGAAGCGATGGATACGGCTGCGAATTTAGCCGAAATTCACCGCATCCTCAGTCAGGAACAATCCGACGAGGTGCTCAACAATCTAGCCCGCGAATTCGAGCTCGAGCATGTTCGAGCTACCGAGGTGCGCGAGCAACTCGCGCAGTTTCTCAAGCTCGAGCCAGCAAAAAACGCTTCGCCACAACCTGGACGCATGAGCCCCGAGGACATGGAAGCTCAGCAGCAAATGATGATCCAGCAGCAACTGGCCGCCCAGCAAGGAAGGCAAGGAGTACCTAAGCCGCCGACATCCAGTCGCAGTGAAGTTTATCTCATCGCCAACGCTAGGCGCAACAGCATCATCGTCAACGCTCCCCCAGATAAAATGGCGATCATCGCCGCATTCATCACCCGCGTCGATGTCCCAAACCCCAACGAGCAATATCAGGCTCTCACGACCCGGATGAAGGTCTATCGCCTGACGAGCATCGATCCAAAGCAATTCGTAACCTCCCTGATCGCGCTCAACGTCCTCGAACCAACCACACGCTTGGAGCCGGACGAGAAAAACAAATCGATGATCGCCTATGCCTCCTTGGCCGATCACCTGACGATCCAGGAAACCCTCAAGAAGCTCGACGGTTCGGCTCGGCAAGTCGAAGTCATCACCCTCAGGCGCCTTAGGGCCGATGAAGTCGCCGGAACCATCCGGTTGCTCATGGGCATCGATCAGGACAAGAAAGATGATTCCTCTCGCAGGTCTATGTTTTATTACGATCCCTATTCCCAGCGCAACAAGGACGACAAGTCCAAAGATGCGCTGCGGGTCGGCGTCAACGCCAACAGCAACCAGTTGATCCTTTGGGCCAACGAAATCGAGGCTGAGGAAATTCGCAAGTTGCTCTTAAAGCTCGGAGAACTTCCCCCCGAAATCCGAAGCGAACAACCTATGCGAGTCATCGAAGGGAATCGCAGTCCCCAGATGAAGGAGTATCTCGAACGGCTTAGGAAGACATGGAATCAAAAAGGAATCGAGCTGGATATCCCAGAGGATTCAGAGTTTTTTAACGAGCCCGCTCCTGTACCGAGTAAGCCGAGCAATCCAGCTCCCAAATTGCCGGATATCAACAGTGTTGGCCAAAGCACTAGTGTTGGCCTGCTTGTCGCAACCCAGCAAGACCAACAAGAGCCCGCATCGGCGCCAAAGAGCACGATCAAAATTCGTTTCGATGAGCAAGGCAATTTGGTTTTGGAATCTTCGGACAAACGAGCCTTGGATCAATTGGAAGAATGGATGATCACCAATGCACCCCCAGAAAAAGAATACGATGTTTTTCAGATCAAACATGCTAGACCCTCCTGGATCAGGCTCAGCCTCGAGGATTACTTCAAAGATGACTCGGGCAAGAAAGATAGCGACATTGTTTTTCGGTGGCTCTTTGACATGGACGCTCCGAAAAAAGACAACGATGAACCGCAGTTAGGCAAAAAACGCAAACTGAAGTTCATGTCCGATTCGGATTCCAACACGCTGCTTGTTAGCGGAGCAACCGACGCGCAGCTCAAAACAATCCAAAGACTCATCGATCTTTGGGACAAACCCGAGAAGCAAGACAAGCAGAATTTGCGTTTCACCAAAACCGTCAAAGTCGAATATTCCAAAGCCCAAAACATCTCCGATGCCATCAAGGATGCGTTTCGCGATCTGTTGAGCTCGAACGACAAAGCCTTGGCCCGAAACCAACAGGACTCGGGGCAGGCAGGAGGGAGCAAAGAGTCCAAGCACCGCTCGGAGGATTCGATCTCCGATGGAGGAATGAATTACGATTTCTCGGGAAAACTGAGCCTCGGTGTCGATACGATCACCAATACCATCATCGTTAGCGCTAAGGGCGAAGAACTCTTGAAGCTCGTTTGCGATATGATCGAGGAGCTCGATCAAAAGGCCAAACGCAATGAAACCGTCGAGGTGCTCCAGGCGGGCAACACCAACACCAAGGCGTTAGAAAAAGCCCTCAAGAACATGCTTCGCCCTCAAAATGCTATAGACCCAAATGCAAGGTCGCCTCAAAATCAAAGAATCTCTCCGGAGGGTCAACAACCAGGCCGTCAACCAGGTCAAAGACCAGGTGGCACGCAGGGGTCGCCCGAACTCGATGGTGGCAACAACTGATCCTACTGCCGGAGTGCAACGGACTACTTTTTAGACTCTAGCGGCAGTAAGTGAAGCGATGAAGATTTTAGAAGGACAAACAGCGATCGTCTCTGGAGCGGCGCGCGGTATCGGGGCTGCAATCGCCAAAGCCTTGGCCGCCGAAGGGGCCAACGTGGCCGTCAACGATCTTCGGGAACCGACCGAAACAGTCCAAGCCATCTGCGCCATGGGACGCAAGGCGATTCCGCTTGTCGGCGATGTGTCCGACCAAGCTGCCGTCGAAGCGATGGTTCAAAAGTGCAAAGAGCAACTCGGTCCAGTGAGCATTCTGGTTTCCAACGCAGCATTTAGCGACCGCGAACTTTTTTATCAAGCGAACATGGACGGGTTTCGCAAAACGATCGATGTTTGCATGTGGGGGCCGTATTATCTGGCCCGCGCTGTAGCCAATCAAATGATCGACCAGAAGATCCAAGGCAACATGGTCTTTGTATCCTCTCCACATGCCTACAAGCCCATTCCAGGAGCCACTGCTTACAATATGGCCAAGGCCGCTTTGGATCAGCTCGCAAAAACGGCTGCGGTCGAACTGGCCGAGTACCGCATCCGTGTCAATCTTGTCCATCCAGGTTGGACCGATACCCCAGGCGAGCGAAAATTCTTCTTCGAGGATGAACTCCAGCAGCACGGCAGCAATCTGCCTTGGGGACGTCTGGCAAAACCCGAAGACATTGCCCATGGAGTTGTCTTTCTGTGCGATCCTCGCAGTGATTACATCACCGGTGCAACTCTTTCGATCGATGGCGGCATCGTTCTTCCTTATCAAGAAATGTTCCGTATCCGCAATCGCCCTAAGAGTAGCTGATGCATGAGTTGGACATTATCTCAACACTCGCCGGGGGCTTCGCCGCCGCGTTGGTGCTCGGTTATGTCTGTCATCTGATTCGACTCTCGCCCATTGTAGGCTTCCTCGTGGCGGGGATTGTCATCGGACCGACAACGCCGGGATTTACCGCCGACCCCCAAATCGCGGCCCAATTGGCCGAGATTGGTGTCGTGTTGCTCCTTTTCGATGTCGGGCTCCATTTCGACTTGCACGAACTGGGGCGTGTTCGCAAATTCGCCGTCCCGGGAGCATTGCTGCAATGCCTTGGTTCGAGCCTTGCAACTTTCTTGCTGATGCTGTGGTTTTCCTACTCGTGGCAAGAAGCCTTGGTCATGGGAATTGCCATGTCGTTTGCAAGTACGGTGGTTGTCACGCGGTTGTTAAGCGATGCGAATGAACTTCAGACTCCCACCGGAAACTTGGCGATCGGATGGCTCATCGTCCAGGATGTTCTTGCCGTCCTTGCTCTGGTGATGCTGCCGAACCTAAAGGGAATCCAAGATGCATCGTGGCTCAATCTCATCGGGATCTTCGAGATTGCGGCACTTAAAATCGCGGTGTTGGTTCTGGCCGTGTTCTTCCTAGGGAGTAAGTTCATACCCAAGATACTGCATCGCATCGCCCAGACGCGATCTCGCGAACTATTTACTCTAACGATTCTGGTGATTGTTTTAGGACTTGCGCTAATCTCGTCGAAGGGCTTTGGCGTCTCGATGGCTCTTGGAGCATTCCTTGCCGGAGTGGTGATCGGCCAATCCGATTTTTCGGTTCGAGCCACGACCGATGCCTTGCCGATGCGCGATGCCTTCGCTGCCTTGTTTTTTGTATCCGTTGGCATGCTGTTTGACCCGATTGTTTTTTTTGATACTCCCGGACTATTTTTTGCTATTTTGGCTATCGCCATGGTCGTCACGCCAGCGATTGCCATCGGTTTGATGCTCCTACTGGGGCTTGAGCTCAAGACCGCATTACGCGTCGGGCTTGCCTTTGCTCAGATCGGTGAGTTTTCATTTATTGTTGCTAGTTTGGCCAAGCGGTCGGATCTGATCCCAGAATCCCTCGAACATGTACTCGTGGCTGTATCGATCTTCTCGATCGCATTGTGCCCTCTTTTGCAAATCGCGATCGACCCGATCGTCCAATTCGCCCGGCGTAGTCCCAGACTACGCTGGCTGAGTGTCTTGCGAGAACCCCTGAGCACAAGTCCCGCAGTCAGCATGGATGGTAACCAATCCAGCGAACCGATCAGCGAGTTTCGAACCGTCGTGATCGGTTATGGCCCCGTAGGCCGAACGGCGGCCAAGCTCCTTTCGGAGAACGGTATTGCTGCGACGATCATCGAGATGAATCCCTCGAGCATCGAGCCGATCCGGGCTGCGGGCCATCGAGTCGTCTTGGGCGATGCAAGCCACGTCGAGACACTCAAAGCCGCCGGGGTCGAATCGGCTGTAAGTCTGATCCTAAGTGCCTCAAATATCAATCAAGCCACCAGCGTGATTCAGATGGCCAAGCTTTTGAATCCGTCGATCCAGATTCTGGTAAGATCTGCTTATATCGGACAAGGCCAAGCGTTGCTCAAACAAGGTGCCGATCAAGTCATCGCAGAGGAATCCGAAGTCGCATTGGCGATGGCTGAAACAATCCTTAGAAATCTAGGGGCAACCGCCGAGCAGATCGACCACCAACGCGATAAACTTCGAGCGGACTTAAGTTAATCGCCCTTTTACCCGAGGATCCTCATGGCCAGCGAAGTGTTTGAAAAAATACTCCATCAACTTCGACAAACAGCGATCTTGCAATCGACGATGTCGATGCTCGAATGGGATCAAAACACGGGATTGCCACCTAGTGCTGCCGAGTATCGGGCTGAGCAATTGACGTTGCTGGCCGGATTGGTGCATCAGCGCCGAGTCGACAAGCAACTCGGAGATTGGCTAGAGGAGCTCGGCAACCAGGTCGCTGGGCAAGATCCTTCGAGTCCTGAGAATGTCGTCGCGCGATGCATGAAGCGGGAGTTCGATCGTTGCAGCAAATTACCTCAGGCGCTCGTCGAGGAGATCTCCCATGCAACGAGCATCGGACAGCAACTCTGGGTGGAAGCAAAGCTAGCCGATGATTTCGATCGGTTCTTGCCACAACTCAAGAAGATCATCGATTTGAAGCGCCAGGAGGCCGATTGCTTGGCGCTGCCAGGTCAGTCTCGCTACGATGTGATGCTCGATAGTTACGAAGAGGGAGCCACGACCCAGCAAGTTCGGCGGATCTTTGCACAGTTGCGAGAATCGCTCGCACCCCTTATCCAAATCGCATCACAAAAGACTGCTAGCCTCGGGCCGAGTGTCGTTGAGGGCCGATTCGAGTTAGAGCCGCAAGAACGTTTTTCAAGATGGGTTGCCGAGCAGATCGGATTTGATTTCCAACGAGGTCGACTCGATGAAACCGAACATCCTTTTTGCACGACAGTAGGTCCCCATGATCATCGGATCCTGACTCGATACTCGCGGGACTCTTTCTCGACGGGCTTGTATGGCGTTTTGCACGAGGCTGGTCATGGGATGTATGAGCAGGGTTTTGATCCGCGATGGTATGGGACACCGCTGGCCAGTGCAGCGAGTCTTGGTGTGCATGAGTCGCAATCGAGACTCTGGGAGAACCTCGTTGGATTGTCGGGTTCATTCTGGCAATGGGCTTACCCGCACCTTTTGGAATATTTTCCAAGCGAGTTTCGGGGTATTCCTGTGACGAAGGTTGTCGAGGATCTCAATCGGGTCAAACCGAGTTTGATTCGGATCGAGGCTGACGAGGTGACCTACAACATGCACATCTTGATCCGCTTTGAGCTCGAGGAAGAGCTCATCGGTGGTGGACTTGAGGTCGAGGACTTACCGCATGCGTGGAACTCGAAGTATAACAATCTACTAGGGGTCACCCCCGAGGACGATCGAACTGGGGTGTTGCAGGATGTACACTGGTCGGCGGGGCTGATCGGATATTTTCCGACCTATACGTTGGGGAACATCTATTCGGCTCAATTGTTCGCAGCAGCGAATCGGGAGTTAGGCACGCTGGATCGTCAGATCCAAAAGGGAGAGTTTCGAGGGCTTCTCGAGTGGTTGCGGAGCAAGGTGCATCGGCATGGGCAGAGTTACTTGCCGATGGAGCTTATTGAGAGAGCGACAGGAGAGCCTGTTGATTCGAAGTATCTCATGGAACACTTGAAGTCCAAGTGTTGATAGGATTGCAAAAGATGTCCGTAGATCGAAGGCAATTTTTGGCGGCTGGGGCAATCGTTACGACCGTCGCACCAGCATTGGGAATAGACAAGGAGACGAAGATGAATAGGCATAAGGTATTGATCGTTGTTGGCGACGCAACCGAGACAGTAGACACGTTGTATCCCTATTATCGACTGATCGAAGGCGGGTATGAGCCCGTGGTCGCAGCTCCCGAGAAGCGGGTTTATCAAATGGTCATGCATGAGGTGAAACCTGGTTGGACCATTACCAAGGAGTGGGAGGGGTACACGATCAAGGCCGATGTGGCCTTTAAGGATATCAAGCCTGAGGAGTATGTTGGGATATTTTTCAGTGGAGGACGAGCACCGGAGTACATTCGAGAGGATCAGGATTTGCTCAAGATCACGCGATGGTTTTGGGAGAACAAGCGACCGATGGCCAGTGTATGCCATGGGGTCGAGATTCCAGCCAGGGCGGGGATTGTCAAGGGATTGCGGATGGCCACGGTAGCCAAGTGCAAGTTTGATTTGGAGGTCTGTGGTGGGATCTATGTCAATGAGCCGTGCGTGATCGACCAGCACATGTTTTCCGGGCGAACTTACCATGACCACGGTTACTACATCGGGCCATGGATCAAGGCATTAGATGCATTCTGTGCAAAGTAGCACGGGACTCCGGCCCGAGCGTTTGCTGTAATGCAACTTACCAGACGGGTCAGAGCCCCGTCCTACGGTCAAGCTCAAGACGGCACCTGGAATGTGCTTGCAACGCCGAACAGAAAAAATTGCCATTATTCGATCATGAAGGCGTGGACTGACGGGTAGCAAAATGCTACCATTGGACAGGAGGGTAAGTTCCATGGGTCAACCTGTAAAACTTTCGGACCAACTTGTCGACGATGCTCGAGCTGTTGTGCCGTTCTCGCAGCGGAGTATTGCTGGTCAAATTGAATTCTGGGCTGGGCTCGGAAAATCGATCGAGCCTCTGCTTCGGGGCGATCGAGCACTATCGCTTCAGATGGCTGGAGAAGAGAGGCGGTTATCGGAGTTGCTGGCCGAAGTGGGGACGACCAAGGGACGCAAACGGCTTGAATCTGTATTGAAAAAACGTCGCTATCCGCACTTCAAGCCTGTCGCTGGCCACCCGGAACTGATATGCCGCATCGAAGAAAATGGCAGCGAAACCATAGGTCGATTCGTTGGTCGTGAATTTATCGCGGTCGAGGTTCCCCGTTGACGCTGCCGTTTGACTTTCTAGATAAGCGTCCAATCATCATCGCTCTGGCTGGCTCTAATGGTTCAGGTAAGTCAACTTTTTATGAGAGTTATCTAGCCGATGGTGGATTGCGATTTATCAACGCCGATGAGTTGTCCGCTTCGTTAGGTTTATCGCCCTATGAGGCCGCCGAATTGGCGACAGCGATCCGTAGGGAACTGATAAACCAACGAGAGAGTTTCATCTTTGAAACCGTGCTATCGGATCCTGTCGGCGAGAAAGTCGATCAACTCGCCTCCTACGCAGCGCTCGGGTATACCGTCGTTCTGATCTTCATCCGCATCGAAAACGCGGATGAGTCCCGCAGAAGGGTCGCCATGCGAGTTTGTCAAGGCGGACATGACGTTCCCGACGACAAGCTCCGCGCAAGATTCGAACGGACTCTTGCAAATCTGCAGCGAGCCATGAAACAGCTCCCGCATGTCATCGTCTTGAGCAATCAGGACCTGAGCAATCCTTACCAGTTGATTGCAATCTATGAGAATGGCCGGGCGATGGAATGAAAAGAAGATGAGTAGTTGGCACCTGGTGAGTTTGAAACACTCGGATGACTTGGCTCAGCGCGTCAAAGCTAGTTTTTGCCACGTAGCTTTTCCTCCACGTACACCTGATACAGTCCTTGCTCGTCGAAAAGATCCGCTCCAAGCCTTCGTTTCTCGGCCATGCTCAGTTCCGAAGCACGCCTGAGGACT
>Ga0315904_10011673_pt1 | contig 11183 bp, 20 predicted proteins | sample LakEriMetagenome_6_FD_203529 | JGI IMG/M metagenome (GOLD analysis project Ga0315904, IMG submission 203529) | Freshwater fungal communities from buoy surface, Lake Erie, Ohio, United States - Buoy 12 MA120 | ecosystem: Environmental > Aquatic > Freshwater > Lake | place: USA: Lake Erie, Ohio... | reverse complement strand
AATTTAAAATATCATTTCCTGTATTTGGATCAGTACCTAGATTAACAATTTCAACATCACATATTAATTCTTGAGTATATCCAGAAGTTAATGCATCTATAAAAGGTGGACATTTTTTTGCTGTACCATCTTCCCTATTACCTTTGAGTGTTGGTTGAAGAATTGGCATATCCTTAAACCATTTAGGTAAATAGTTTTTTGCAGACTGTGGTCGTGGAGTCATAAACTCTGCATCTTGACTAGATGGAATAAAGTTTACTTCTTGACTGTTGGTCATGATAAAAACATTGTCCTTTGTACCTGACTCATATGCAAGTCACATAAGTTTAATTCTCGTGGATGATCATTAAATATTCTTGTTGATTCTTCAGCACAAGAATATTCTTCACATACACGAAAAGCACTCCAGGCTACCTCTGTTGGGTCTTTAAGCCTTATCAAGATCTACCTCCTCTGGAACCAATTTCTTTAATTCATGAAATGAGTTGGATACAACACTCATTTGATCTCTAGTATCTGTATCAAAAATAGCACCGTACTTATCATGAAACTCTACAATTGGACGTAAGTCTGTTATGACATTGCCTAATGTATTTTGTACATTTTCTATATATTCAAAAGCAGACTCTCTAGACTGATTAAGAAAAGTTATAAAACCTTCTTGAACATCTGTTTTTACAGACTCTTCTTTATCTCTATCTTTTAATTTATCAAGTAGAAAAGCATTTGTTGTAGTTGCATCTATTTGCATTTGAAATATCTTACTTAAAGCATCAGTATACTTGAACTTTAACCATATGTTTTTTAATACAGTTGCCATAGACAATGCTGTAGTAAATATTAATAAAAATATTAACCAACTATTTTGCATCTTTGATGGCCTCTCTTGTCAGTAAAACTATGGCACCATTTTGCTCCAATGCCTTTTTAACTTTAAATATGTACTGAACTGCTTCTATCTTTGAATCATGATCTAATTTAATCAAAGACCTAGCATCTATTTTTACAGACAAAAAGTTATCGTTGTCTACAATCTGCACACCAAAGTTTTTAGGTGCAGTAATAGAACGAAAAGCCCTTTTCATGCTGTCAGTATACATTATTAGTCCTATAACATTATATCAGAGGCTATTATTTACTATTACCCATGGTTAAGGTTTGCCAAATATTTGCCCAGATAGGTTTTGTTTTATGGTTATTAAATTCTCTAGATATTTCTCCTTGTTCAAGATAAATACCGCCCCAAACTCCCCATTCTTTTTGAGTGATTCCAACAGAAAAACATTCTTTCATAACAGGACACCCTGAACATAGTTTGTCTATGGCTGGCCTAAGCATTAAATCATTTTCATATTTTTCAAAAAAAATGTTAGTGTCATATTTATAACATGATCCTTTTTCTTTCCATTCATGTTTTTTCATATTATCCTACATATTTAGTTGGAATATTCCAACCATCTCTTGATGGTGAAAATATTTTTTTAATATACCATGCTCCATTAACAAAGGCACCAGCAGTAGACAAACGCCCCTTATCTGATTGTGTCATCTCTATTACATCCCAACCATCCCAAGACAACTTTTTATTATTTGAAACAATTGATTCCATAACTTCTAATTTATCAATTATCATTTTGCACCTAAATCAATTGCTTTAAAGCCAGTCTCTCTATCAAACAGAATCCAATCCATTGATTCAATTTGCATTTCTCTATCTATGTGTTCAAGAACAATATCTTTATCTAGTTCTCCACATGTATATAAATCGAATTGCAACATTGCAGGATCTTTTTCATCCCAAATATGAAAAGCAATGTGAGATGTTTCAATCATTACTACTGCTGTTAAGCCACGATTTCCTTCTGCCTCAACATAAGAAGCAAATGGACCTTTAATAATTTTCATTTGTATTGCATAAACTAGTCTTGTTAAAAAACCAACACCATCTTCTGGAGTTTTTAGTGGATTCTTTACTCTAGCATTAATTAATATGTGTTTATGTTGTAACATTATTTTTCTTTCTCTAGTAGCGGAATATTCCAACTTCAACGTTGTGAAGTTCTGCTTCTGCAACTAATGCAGAAGGTTGATCCTGTGGAGTACTTAAATAAGCAAAGTATCCAATTGAATCAAAATTTTCTTTTAGCCAAGTTGGGGCAACTTTAAAAAATTTAATTTTCTTACCCCTTGCCCTTAATCCTCGCTCAGATAAATTTGAAAACTCTGAAACCATAGAATTAATTTTTGCTGGACCTGCTGAATAGATATAAAACTTAGTATCATCTTCTGGCAGTGATGCTAGTGCTACACCCATAGCCCTGATAAATATGCTATAATCGTCAAAACTTTTGCTGCCCTGAACTGCAATTATCATAACTATTCACCCTTTCTAAGTTGGTCTATAATAAAAAGCATCTTATCTAATTCTACCTTACTCATACCCATTGTGTCAACTACCTTAGCATTATCTTTATCTACATCCCCATTAATAATGTCAGACACATAAAATACGTTATTTTTAGTCCAATATGCCTTGCCATCTACAATCAATATCCTAATATTTACACTTTTAAGATGTTTTCTTGATTGATTATTTTTAGGAATATTTTTAGTTATTTGATCAACCTGTGGAAGAATTGGTGCTAAAATTTTATGTATATGGCTTTGGCTGTATTTAATTAAAAAAAATGGATCACGTTTATTTTTTTTATTGATTAAGAATAAAGTAGATAAAAATAGTATAAGAGTTGTTGTTACTACACCTAATAAAAATTCCATTTGTTTTATTCTTTTTCCATAATGATTCTAATTATTTCTTTTAATGTGTACTTATTATTTTCTTTTAACTTATCAACCTCTTCTTTATTAAAGGCTTTTGGTAATAAATTAATTGTTGGTTCTTTCTGAGTTACATCCATTGCTATAAAACCGTGCTGCCAAAGTGCCATGGTTTCTCTGGTAAAATATGTAGCCATCTCGTTATGAAGTTCTGGATTAACATATTCTAATTTAGAAGTAAAATTATATAATGGTTCCCCAGTTTCAATGTCTATTCCAGCAACTTCTAAAGCACCAGATAAAATAAGATTGGCTATAATATCTTGATTGTCACTCATTGTTAAGTTTCTACTTTATTAACGATACAGAAAATGAAGTTTTCTTACAAGGTTTTAAACCTGTAATAATTGCATCTTTTTCTTTTTTATCAACGGATAGTGACCATCTAACTTTAATTGATACCCAGTTAGTTAAATATTCGCAAATGTATGCTTTGTTTGTTGGCAGCCATTCTGCTGGATCTCTATCTGATTTTGATCTGTTAGATGCACCAGTTACTGCAATTAAGTGTCTTAAATCAGTTTGATCATTTGCATATGCTTCACGTTTTTTAGCATCCCATGCACTCGCACCAGAATCCCATGCTTCTGCTAGTGGAACCATGTGGTCAACATCAAGTTTGCCTGCTTCGGTTACAGTTGCATTATCATATATACTTAACCATTTGCCACCTGTAATTGCACACTTTTTATCAACAGTTGGCTTTACAATTGCTTCTGAAATAATAACTGCTTTTCTAGAATCACAACCATTACCAACACCAACCCAGTGTTTAAATTGTTCTCTTTTATATCCTGTACGAACTTCATCAGCAACCTTTAATGTGTTCAATGCTGATAGTGCATCTTTATATTTACTATCTACAGCATTTGCAGAAATGGTATTTAAAGATAATACTGTTGCACAAATTGCAATTAAAATTTTATTTTGCACCATTTGCTTTTACCCCCATATATCCTGTTTTCTTTTTATTCATGCTCCCTGGAACATGAAAACCACTTTTATTTGGTGCCTTAGCAATTCTTTTTTCTAAGGCTTTTTGAATTTTGTCGTGATGTTTACCCATTATTTTCTCCTAGTTTTTCTACTTTAAAACTACTATCTTCATTATGCACAACACTTTTAATATTAGGTAGTTTAATTATCTTAGCATTTGGAAAATCAAGTTTAATCATTTCACTAACTTGTTCAAAATGCAACAAATCATCTTTTGTCATCCCAGAAACATGTTTAACTCCCACAACAACTTGTGGGTTTATATACAAGGCATCTACATATTGTCCAGAATTTACTTCATTCCATGTTTGATAAGTATCTAACATTAAAGTAGTATCTTCTTTCCAATCAAAAAGACCAAACTTTCTAATAATAGTTATTGCTCTTGTTGGTAAAGCATCTTCATGACTATCACCAGTATTAACTATTTTATGATGAAATACCTCTGGATCTTCCCAAACTCTTGATGATGTATTCTCTATTGTATCTACCCAAACTATAATATTGGGTTTTCCAAAAACATCTCTATGTTGTTGTAAATTAAATACTGAGTCAACAATAACTGGCTTATCCTGTGTTTGTTCTAGTGTTTTTGCTAATATACCAAGTTTATAATAATATTGTATTTCTGACATACCGCCAAAAACATCTGTATATCTTTGTCTATCTAGGTGCAAACCGTTAATTCTATCTCTAACTGCATCTGCAATTTCTGTAGCACCAGATCCAGGCAAACCCATAAATTGAATTATCATTTTAACTAAAGTGCCTATCGTATTGCAAAACAACCTGTGCAATCATACTATCTATAGAACCCATAGATTTTGTTATTACAAAGTGGTATTCGTGTTCTAGTGGTGCTTCCCATTTAAAATCAGATGGAGCATTTGGAACTGGAGTTGGAGGAACTGCATCTGCCTCATCAACTGTATCTACCCAAACACTTAGAGTGTTAGGAAAATAATCTGGATAATCTCTAAACTGTTCTCTTGCTTCTATTGTTGGAAAATATCCACTTGGAACAAAAAGTTCTATCTTATTTCTTGATGCCACTGTACCAATAGTTCTTAACCATCTTGCGTATGGTGACTCTGTACTTGCTGTAGGTAACTCTCTATCTGTGCAAAAAAAGCCACCCATTTTATCTGAAAAACCTTTTGCAACTTGATTTCTAGTTTCTGCGTCTAAACCAAAAAAATGAACTGTACGCATAATTAGTCCTGTCCTTTCAACTTGTTTTCAATCAACTTATCTCTTTCATCTATTATGTTAATAGCAAATTTCATAATCTTATCATATCCAACAGCGTTGTCAACAATTTTATTATAGTGATGTGCACAAAACAACAAGTCTCCATCTAGGCCTATAGCCTTTACATAGGCTTGTGCATTACACCTATCACATCTATCGTGTAATGTTAATAGATATTCTTTTTGATCAGAGGTTGTTTGAGTCATTAACATAATTATACCTTTGTTTAGTAGTTATATCAATTCTAGCATATACCGTGAATTTTGTCTAGTATGCTATTTTTTTCTTTTATCAGTTGAATAAAATCCATCACCATTAAATACACTGGCTACTGAATCATATCTTCTGATCAAGGGTAAGTTGCATTTTTCACAACTATACCCTGGATCATTTTCCCTAATTGAGCGAACTTTTAAGTATTCTATTTGACATTTTTTACATATATATTCATAGATGGGCATTAATCCACCTTTTTACCAAACCTTGACCAGGCTCTTTCATGTAAATAATATCCAAGCATTTCACACATTGTATACACTATTGCAAATGAACCAGCATATTCCCAGTGTGCTTCACCAGTAATTGCTTTTTCAAAAAAATATACTAACGTACCAACAAAAAATATGTGAACAATAGGCCAACTTATACTTTTATAAAAACTTCTTTTTTTAGATTCCTTTTTCATACGTCTCCATTTTCTTGAATAATTCATCAAACAATTCTGCAAATTTTACAGATTCATTTAGTGATAGTGTCCAAGTCTGTTCTCCTCTAATCTTTTTGGCAAATGAGTCTGCCATTAATTGATAAGGGTCACATGCTTTAAACTCTTCTACCATTATACCATTTTTACCTTCAATAGTCAAACTACTTGGCTGTTTACAAGAAAAAAAAGCATCATTTTTATTGGTATATATCTTTCCTTCTGTTCCAGTTATAATTAATATATCTGTATTGGGAATATTTATTGAAGTGAGTATAGATGCCTGAGCATTGCCAACTGTGTAATTAATTTTTAAAGTTTCATCAACTTGGTTTGGATGCCAAACAACTTCAGTAGCAATATCTTTGACAGGGGCAAAATCAGTTATCCACAATGGTGCAACTGCAGAGTAAGGACCAAGGTCATAAAGACTTCCTCCACCTAGTTCTTTGGTTGTTCTAATTTTATTTATATCATTTATTTGATAATGTGTGGCACTAGCATTAATTTTAGTAATTTGACCAATAACACCTGAGTCAACTAATTGTTTAATCCTGACAGTTCGAGGATGCCATCTATTCCAACTTGCCTCCATTAATAATTTGCCAGTACTTTCTGAAACCTTGATTGCTTCCTTTAGTTCTTGAGCATTCATTGCTATTGGTTTTTCACACAAAACATGTTTGCCAGCCTGCATAGCCTTAATTGACCAAGGAATGTGAAGGGAATTGGGAAGAGAGATGTAGACAGCCTCTACTTTTGGATCATCAAGTAAGTCTTGGTAATTGGTATAAATTTTTCCTGTAGGAGATAATACCCTTGCCCTATCAGCATCTTTTGCCGCTACCGCATAAATTTCACCAAATAAAGAGTTTCTTAGTGCAGGGTAAAGGGCAATGCGAGCAATTAATCCTGCACCTATAAAACCAAATCTAACTTTTTCCATTATGAATATGTTTTGCTATTAAGAACGCTTCTTCTTACTTGCCAATAATCTTCTTCTATGCCTATTTCATTATAAAAATCTATAATACTTCTTGTATAGTTTAAAAAGTTAAAGTATTTATTTTTACCCATTATCATTAATTTTTTAACTTCTTTTGTCATTTCATCATCATCAAAGATCCATATTCTAGTCCAGTGATTTGGATCATTACGATCAGTTCCAACAAACTTCCACCATCTTTCATCATAAGGAAATGAGTATTTAATGTCGTTACCAGCATAATGAACTATATTATCAGCGTATGGGGCAACTACATCATAACCTTGACAATATACTGCTATAGATTGTTCTGGCTCTTCAAATGGAAATCTATGATATGAAGGAAATTCTATTGCTTTAATGTCAGAACATTTTGCAAAAATAAAATTACAAGAAATATAATAATTTTTAAAATATTTTTCATTTATTTTATCTTTATCTAATATGGAGTCAAACTCAATAACTTCGCCGTGAAAGTCTAATTCATCAAAGTTTCCACCCATAATCCATTTTGTTTTCCAATTATACCTGCCCTGTACAACTGCTGTAGCCTGTCTAGATATAATTCTCTTTTCATTATTTTTAGTTAATTCTTCTATATCTTCTATTAAACACGTATCCCAATTAAGTTCAAAATCTGCATGAGCGTCTATCCCCAAGAAATATTGTTCATCGTCTATTAGACCCCTTATAGCCTCTCTAATGCCCACTATACCTGGCTGACCTTCTGCTATATCTTTGTCTCTAACTATTTTTACGTTATTAAACATTGATAAATCTGGTTCTTCTTTATAATTTAACCCTAATCCAAATACAATATTTTCAGGATAGTAGGCAGTATCTAAAATATGATTCATAGTATCAACTAAATGAGTATCTTCCCATGCTGGAATAGACACAAATATTTTTTTATTCATTGTAATATTTTTGCTCCGTATGTTTGTTCCCAATTAATTATATCACTCTCATCATTAAGCAATGGTTGACCCTTAATGTTTAAACTAGTATTAAGTAAAACTGGTACCTTTGATATTTTGTACCATCTAGACAACAAATCGTATAACCCAGGATGCTGATCTTTATTTACAGTCTGAACTCTGGAGGTACCATCTTTATGAACAACGGACGGTAACAAATCTGGCTTTAAACACTTAACTGCATACTGCATATAAGGACTTGTAAAATTCATATCAAACCATTTACTTGCATGTTCTTCCATCACAACTGGTGCAAAGGGTCTAAAGAGTTCACGTTTTTTAATGTTATTAACCTTATCTTTAATGTTTGGATCTCGAGGGTCTGCCAATATACTTCTATTACCTAGTGCTCTTGGTCCATATTCTGCTCTTCCACTCGCTACCGCCGCAATTCCGTTATTCACTATTTCATTTAATGCTGCATATACTGGATAGTTATCTCCCAAATCATATCCAAGAAACGGTGTCTTAAAATCAACATGCTTTCCATACAGGGCTGCTGCAGCACCCAAAGAACTTCCAGCATCCCCAGGGTTTGGCATAATCCATACATCATCAAATATAGCCCACAATATTGTATTAGCAGAACAGTTAAGAGCACACCCACCCATAAAAACTAATTTATCTTTTTGAGTTAATCTTTTTGCCATAAACATAAAATCTACTAACCTTATTTGATAAACTTCTTGCACTGCTGCTGCAATATCAAACCTATCTTGCTCAGTTATTTCTGATCCCCAATCAAAAATTCCTTTATGAAAATTATATTTTTGATAATCAATTGATGGAAAATACTCTAAAACTTTTTTCAGATATTTTTGTTTATCTCCATAGGCAGCCATGCCCATCATTATGTATTCTTCTTGGTTTGGCATCAGGCCAATCAATTGAGTAAAAGCAGAATAAAACAAACCAAAACTAAAAGGATAATTATCTTTGTATATTAACTTAATATCATTTCCTTCTCCAGTCCAAATGGTAGAGGTATTAAATTCTCCAATTGAGTCAAGTACTACTATTACTGCATCGTCAAACTTACTAGTATAGTATCCTGCTGCTGCATGTGAGTAATGATGTTTAAAATTAGTCCTTGGTATTGCATTAAGATAGGTATGTTCAAACCAAGGCTTGCCGCCACCAAAACCACCACGAGTTGCAACTCTCAGTTTTTTTAAAAAAGGATTTTCATAGTAGGCTATTTGATCTGGAATCCCATACTCCAATGCATTATCTATTAAACCTTTATTAGTAAACCAGTCGTTTTTAATTTTGCTATATCTTTCTGCATGCCCAGAAAATAAAACCTTGTTATCTTTAATTAAAGATATAGAAGCATCATGAGTTGTTTCATTAATTCCCATTATTAGCATTTGTGTACTCCGTTCTATCTAAAAATTCTACAGCCCATGCATAATGTGCAGCCTCGCTTGGATGACTGCTATCATTTCCTAAAATTGTCATAGAAGGATCAACATCCTGTATATACCTAAAAGTATTATCAGCAAATCTTTTATTATCTATTTGATAATAAGTATCAAAAGATTCTTTCATACTATTATGTGTTTTAATTTCATAATCATATATATCCAAATAAATAAAATCAGTTACTCCTGGAACAATATCAACCCAAGATGTTGTAATTAATTTAATATTTTTATTTTTACAATAACTGTCCAATATGCTGTATAAATTATATACAAATAAATCTACGATTGTTCCCTCTCTACCATCCTTAGTATTAAATTTGTTCCAATCTCTACCGTAATTAGAAAAAAGAATAAATATATAATCTGGATCAGAATATTTTGCAATATATTTAAAAACATTTAAAAGTATTTCTACTGGTGACCCACCAGATAAACTTACATTAAAATATCCACTACACTTTTCTTTTTTATTTATCTCATCATACACTCTATAAGACCAACTTTTTTTAATATTATCCACTCCACAACCTGCTGTTATTGAACATCCAGCAAACAATAAATGTTTTTTATTATTATGTATTTTTGTAAAATCATCACTAAAATAATAATCATAAATATTGCTTTCAGAATTTGATTTTAAAAATGGTCCAACTATATTTTTGTCTTTTGTTAATAAATGTTGAAAATATTGAGGAGTATCTTTTTTTTGTTGTTCAATTATTCTTTTATAACTATCTGCATAATCGCTCATATTAATAAATAAAATCTCTTTTTTTAAAATGTTTTTTATTTTTTTTTAACCAAAAATAAAATTTAATCTTATATATTATTTTTTTCATCTAGATACCTCCCATAAAGATGTTTAAACCAAGCATAATGAAAAGCCTCTCCATGATGTTTTCCCATGTCTGCTGCAATAAAAAGATTTTTATTTTTTTTATTTTGTAATGAATATTCATATATGTCTTGTGCTATATCTTTTTCACTTAAAGTTTTAAAAGTTAAAGAGTTTTGTTCTAATTTGCTTATTTGTTCATATGGATTTATTTCTGAAATACTTTTATAGAATCCATCCTCTCTATAACGATTGTTTACTGTTTTAATTTGAAAATTTGTTTCTTGTGTAGAATATTTTTTTGCTAAAGACTCTTCATCAAGATTAAGCCAAGTGGTAGCGAATAACTTTGTGTTATTTGTTTTGCATAATAATTCAAATTGATTGTATAATTCAGTAATTATACTAGTTAAACTAATTTCTGGATGATGAAAATATCTAATATCTCTTTCTATTTCTGGAAGTAATAAAAAGATTACATCAGGAAAAGAGTATTTTCGTATATACCTATTCACATTTACCAATGTTTCAAAAATACTTCCTCCGCATGCACCTAAATTAAAATACCCACTTACCTTTTCACTTTCTTTTATTTTTTGATATGTTCTGTAGGACCACACTTTTTTATATTCAATTCCTTCTCCAAAAGTATTTGAGCATCCAGCAAACAAAACATGCTTACCATTATGATTTGTAATAAACTCTTCACTTCTAAAATAATTAGAATTAAGATTACACTCAATTCCAGTATTTTTTCTATCTGCAATCAATTGCTCATTTGGTGGATCTACCATAAAATCATTTGGAGATTTTGCGTTAAACCAATAACTTGAATTTTCAATATCTTCTTCAAAGTTATTTTGTGGAAGGTTAAACATTTTATTGTTCACCTGTTGAATTTCTTATCATATGAGATGGGACATTATGAAACCATGTAGGAAGTGCATATCTTGGTCCTTTTATAACTGGAGCAACTTCATGTACATACAAAAAATTTGAAGGAAAAAATATAACACTGCCAGCCTCTGGTTTTATAGTAACTTTAGATTGTTTAAATGTTATTTCACCACCAGCATAATCATCATTTAAATACAACAAAACAGATAAAACTCTTGTACTTACGCCCTGATCTTGATGTGGTGGTAAATGTCCAGACTTATCATATCTTAAT
>Ga0315904_10011670_pt1 | contig 11184 bp, 9 predicted proteins | sample LakEriMetagenome_6_FD_203529 | JGI IMG/M metagenome (GOLD analysis project Ga0315904, IMG submission 203529) | Freshwater fungal communities from buoy surface, Lake Erie, Ohio, United States - Buoy 12 MA120 | ecosystem: Environmental > Aquatic > Freshwater > Lake | place: USA: Lake Erie, Ohio... | reverse complement strand
CCACCCCCACCCTCCCCGCAATCTCCTCCAAATGCTTCCGCTCCGGAGAGAGGCGCGGGACCTTGTGCTGGCCGCCGAGCTTGCCGCGCTCGCGGAGCCAGTCTTCGAAGGTGCCCGGAGGGACGGCGCGCAAGACGGGGAAGGCGATGGCGAGGTCGCCGGTGCGCTTGGCGGCGTAGTCGGAGTTTTGGGCTTGCAGGGAGTCGTCGAGGCAGCGTGTGAAGGCGGCGAGGTCGGCGGGGGCCGTCTCGAACTCGACGAGCCACTCGTGGCCCCCGGTGGAGGCGGCGTCCATGAAGATGGGGGCGGCGGTGAAGTCTCGGACGGTGGCGCCGAGTGCGGCACAGGCGTCGGCGATTCCGCGCTCGGTTTGGGCCACCATCAGCTCCTCCCCGAAGGCGTTCAGGCACATGCTCGTGCGGCCCGCGACCTGCATGCGGAAGGGGTGCAACTCCGTGATTCTCACCACGTCACCGAGCAGATAGCGCCAGAGGCCGCCGTTCGTCGAGATGACGAGGGCGTACTCGCGGCCTACCTCGAGCTCGCGGAGCTCCAGCGTTTCCGGATGCTCCGAGCCCAACTCCGACAACGGCATGAACTCGAAGTAGATGCCGTAATCGAGCATCATCAGCAGGTCATCGGCCCCGACGCGGTCCTGAATCCCGAAGAAGCCCTCCGACGCGTTGTAGGTCTCCATGCAATCCACCGGGCGCTGCGTGCCGGCGAAGAGGGCATCGAACTGCGCGCGGTAGGGGGTGTAGCTCACGCCTCCGTGCATGAAGAGTTGCAGGTGGGGCCAAACTTCGCCCAGCGAAGAAGCGCCCGAGAGCTCCAGCACCCGCTTCGCCACGACCAGCATCCAGCTCGGCACCCCGGCCAGCACGCGCACGTCCTCGCGCCGCGTCGCCTCCGCCAGTGCGTCCACCTTGCGCTCCCAGTCCGACATCAGTGCAATGTCGCGTCCCGGCGTCCGACGCGCCTCCACCCAGAACGGCAGATTCCGGATCATGATGGCGCTCAAATCGCCCGTATACCCGCCGATTCCGTCCGGATGCAGCTCGCTCGACCCGCCGAGCACCAGGCTCCGCCCTTGGTACAGGCGGGCTTCCGGCACTTGGCTGCAGTACAACGCCAGCAGGTCCTTGCCGCCCGCGTAGTGGCAGCTTTCCAGGGCATCTTCTGTAACCGGAAGGAACTTCGACCGGTCGGCCGTGGTGCCGCTGCTCTTCGCAAACCACTGCGTTCTGCCGGGCCAAAGCACGTCCTCCTCCCCCGCCCGGGCCCGCTCAATCCACGGCTTCAGCTCGTCGTACGTCCGCACCGGCACCCGGCGACGGAACTCGCGCAACGTCTTCACCTCCTGCAACCCGTGTTCTTTCCCGAAGGCCGTTCCCGCACCCCGCTGCATGAGCCCCGCAAAGACCGCGAGCTGGGCTTCCACCGGCGTATCCCGCACCAGCGTGATGTGCGCCATGCGCCTGCGGATGTACCAATTGAACAGCGTGTTGATGGGCATGAGGCAGGCAGTTGCGAGAACGAAGGTAACGAAACTCAGGTACGGTGCACCGCCGGCACCCGCACAAGCACCCGCTCGATGGCCTCGAGGGCGCGGTCAATTTCCTCGGCCGTGGTAAACCGGCTGAACGAAAACCGCAAGCTCGCCCGCGTCGGATCGTGGTAGCCGAGGGAGCGCAGAACGTGCGAGCCCAAGGTGGCGCCGCTCGAACAAGCACTCCCGCCCGAGCAAGCAATTCCCTCGAGGTCGAGCAGGAAAAGCGCCATGCCCGCATTCGGATGCGGGGGGAAGGACACGTTCAGCACGGTGTAGAGCCGGTCGGGGCGGTCGGATTCCGCGTTGAAACGGACACCCGGCACCCGCTCCCGCAGCCCCTCCACCATCCGCTGCTTCATCGCGCGGATGTGGGTTTCGTGCGCCTCGAGGTCGCGGTAGGCGCTCTCCATTGCGGCCGAGAGCCCCACGATGCCGTGCAGGTTTTCCGTGCCGCCGCGCATCGACCGCTCCTGGCTTCCGCCCTCGATGGCACCGCCGATGCGCAGGCCTTGGCGGACGTAGAGGAAGCCGATGCCCTTCGGTCCGTGGAATTTGTGGGCGGAACAGGTGATGAAGTCGATGGGCAACTCGCTGAGGTTGAAGCGGTAGTGCCCCATGGTTTGGACCGTGTCGCTGTGGAAGAGGGCGCCGTGGGTCCGGCACAGCGCGCAGATGGCTTCGAGGTCCTGCGTCGCGGCCACTTCGTTGTTTGCGTGCATCAGGCTGACGAGGGTCCGCGGCCCGTTTGCAAGCTGTTCCGCGAGCCGTTCGAGGTCGACGGTGCCGTCGGGGCGGTGCGCGACGTGCTCGAGGACCACGGGGTAGCGGCGCGCCAACGATTCAGCGGTCTTGCCCACTGCACTGTGCTCCGCGGGTGACGTGAGGATGCGCTCCACCCCGAGGTCGCGCACGGCGGCGCGCAAGGCGAGGTTGTCGGCTTCCGTGCCGCCCGAAGTGAATACGAGGCACGCAGGATGGCAGTGGAGGTGGCCCGCGATGCTGCGGCGGCTCTGTTCGATGAGCACCCGGGCGCGGCGGCCTTCGGCGTGGCTTGAAGAGGGGTTGCCGTACACCTCGTGCATGACGGGCCACATCGCTTGGAGGACTTCCGGGGCGATGCGGGTGGTGGCGGCGTTGTCCAGGTACACGTTCATTGCGTGCTTCGGGATCAAAGGGTTGCGATGGATTCTTCGGACGTTTCCCGCAGCAGCCCCTCGAGGCGGGTGCGGAACCGGGCACCCAGCGCGGCGGCGGCGGCCTCGTCGGCGGCTTCCGCGTAGATGCGCAAGATGGGCTCGGTGTTTGAGCGGCGCAGGTGGACCCAGCCTTCTGCGAGGTCGAATTTCACGCCGTCGATGGTCGTGACGCGGGCTTCCGGCGTGCTGGCGACCAGGCGTTCGAGGGCCCGCTCGACGCCCGCATCGGGCAGGTCGAGCTTGTCCTTCGACATCGCCAGCTCAGGAAACCCGGCACGCAGCTCCGACGCCGTCCGACCCGAGCGGGCCAAATGGCTCAAAAACAGCCCGATCCCCACCAGCGCATCGCGGCCATAATGCGACTCGGGATAGATCACCCCGCCGTTGCCTTCGCCGCCCAGCACGGCACCCACCCGCTTCATCTCCGCCACGACGTGGGCCTCGCCCACCGCACTGGCCGTGTACGGGCAGCCGTGCCGCTCGGCCACGAGCTTCAGCGCCCGGGTCGAACTCAGATTGCTGACCACCGGTCCCGGGGTGGCCCCCAGGACGTAGTCCGCCACGGCGACCAGCGTGTACTCCTCGCCGAACCACCCTCCTGTCTCGGTCACGAAGGCCAAACGATCTACGTCCGGGTCGACGGCGATGCCCAGGTGGCACCCCTCCCGCACGACGGCTTCCATGAGGTCGCCGAGGTGCGCAGGAAGCGGCTCCGGGTTGTGGGCGAAGTCCCCCGTCGGAGCGCAGTGCACCTCGACGACCTCGCACCCCAGCGCCTGCAACAACATCGGCACGGCGACCCCTCCCGACGAATTCACGGCGTCCACGGCGATGCGGAGGCCGGCGGCGCGGACGGCGGCGGCATCGACCAGGGCCAGCCCGAGGACGTGGGCGACGTGCCGCTCGAGCCAGCCGCCGTCCGGGCGCACGGCGCCCAGCGCGTCCACCGGGGGAAATGCCGGCAAGTCCCGCGCGAGTTCGAGGACGCGCGCGCCGTCGGCCGCCCCCAGGAATTCGCCGCGGGCGTCGAGCAGCTTCAGCGCGTTCCACTCCCGCGGGTTGTGGCTGGCCGTGAGCACGATGCCCCCTTGGGCAGCTTCGCCGGTGACGGCGAGTTCCACCGTGGGCGTCGTGCTGAGTCCGAGGTCCACCACGTCGACCCCGCATGCGGCGAGCGTACCCACGACGAGATCGCGCAGCGCAGGGCCGCTCAGCCGGGCATCGCGCCCCACGACCACCTTCGGCCGCTCCACCCCCGATGTCGTCCGGAGCCACCACGCGTACCCCGCCGCAAACCGCACCACGTCCGGCGGCGTCAATCCCGACCCAGCCGGACCGCCCCACGTGCCGCGGATCCCAGAAATTGAAGCAATCAGCATGGGCGCGAAGGTAGGATTCCGTCCATTGTGGCGTTAGCTTTGTGTGAGCTTAACGTGCCCGCCGCATGAACGAGGAAGGAAGACCCTATGACGAGCAGGAGTTCAGCGCGTTAGCGCGCCGCTTCGAGGGCATGGTCTCCAGCGGAGCCCGTGAATTCTTCGACGCGGACGAGCTGGACGGCTTGCTGGACTTTTACATGGAGCACCGCGAGGAACGCAAGGCGCGTGCGGTGCTGAAGTATGCGGAGGAGCTGTTCCCTGGAAATCCGACGTTTAAGCTGCGCACGGCCCAGCTGTTGTCCCACAGCGGACAGCATGTGAAGGCCATTCCGGTCTTGCGCGAGGTGCTCGCCTTGGAACCCACGAACGACGAGGCGTGGGCCACGCTGGGCGGCGTGTACAGCCAAATGCAGGAACACCGCCTGGCGATCCAGCACTTCCGCAAAGCCCTCGAATGGGCCGACGACGAGATGAAGCAGGAGCTGCTGCTCGAAATCGCCCTCGAACACGAAAACCTCGGCGAATGGCACCGCGCCATCCGCTGTCTGCGCGAAGCGGTGGACCAGCAACCGGAGAATGAAACGGCCCTGTACGAGCTCGCGTTTTGCTTCGACAAGGTCGGCTCGACGGACACCGCCATCGCGTACTTCCGCGCCCACCTCGAGGCGCACCCCTATGCCTTCGCCGCCTGGTACAGCCTCGGCAACGCGTTGCTGACCGCGAACCAGTACCTCGAAGCGATCGACGCCTACGATTTCGCGATTGCAATCGAAGGCGGGTTTGGCCCAGCCTACCACCAAAAAGCAGAAGCACTCCTCGCCCTCGAGCGGTTCGGCGAAGCCTTCGACACCTACAAGGAAACGCTCGACTTCGAGCCCGCTTCGCCCGCAACCACCTGTTACATGGGCGAATGCCTCGAACGGATGGGCAGCCTCGAATCGGCCGAAGCCTACTACCGCGAATGCCTCGACCTCGACCCGACCTTCTCTGAGGCCTACCTCGGCCTGGGTGCGTTGGCCGACGCCCGCGGCGATGTCACCGGCTCAATTGCCTTCTACGAGCGCTCCATCGCCCTCGACCCCGACCTCACGGAAGGCCACATCCTGCTCGGAAACGCCCAAAAGAAACTCGGCTTCCACTCCCTCGCCGAGCCGCACTACATCCGGGCCTTGGAACTCGAACCCGCCCACATCGACGCGTGGTACGAGTGGGTCGACAACCGCCAACGCACCGGCGACCACGCCGGCGCCCTCGCCCTCATCGAAGACGGTCTCAAAGCCCTCGGCGGCAACGGCGACTTGATGTACCGCAAGTTCATCTCCCTCTTGTACGGCGGCTCTCCCGCAGCAGCCTACGAGTTGCTCGAGCACCTGCTGCACAGCGACTTCGAAGGCGCCGACGTCGTCCTGACCTCGTTCCCTGAGCTGCGCAACGACGTGCGCTTCATGCAGCGCTACGCCCACTTCCGCCCCGCCGCCCCGGACCCCGCCGCATCCTCCTACTCTTCGGACGCCGCCGCCCCGGACCCCTCGGACGCCGCCGACTCCTCCGACGCAGCGGACGCCAGCGAACCCGCGGGCTCTCCGACCTGAACCTGCGCGCCGCAGCACCCTGCACCCCGCTTTTGCATCCCCTGACGCCCTCCGCGTGCTGAAAAACCGCATATTTGCCCTACGTCCCCACTCCCCCTCAAACTCAACCTCGCTCTCAACCCCCGCCTCGCTCTCACCCTCAAACTCGACGGGAAGCGTCGCCTCAAACTCAATCTCAAACTCAAACTCCAACTCAAACTCCAACTCAAACTCCAACCCCATGAAACACCTCCCCAAACGCACCGCAAAACCGCGCTCGAACGGATTGACCATGGTCATGGACAAGGGCTTGAGCTTGCGTCAGGCCGAGGACATGATTGAAGTGGGCGGCCCGCACATTGATTTGGTCAAGCTCGGCTTCGGCACCTCGATGGTGACGCCGCGGGTGGCGGACAAGGTGCGCATGTACCAGCAAGCGGGAATGGAAGTCTACTGCGGCGGGACGCTGTTCGAGGCGTTTTATGTGCGGAACGACCTGAAGGGGTATCTGAAGTACGTGCGCGGGCTGGGGATCGACTGCATCGAAATCAGCGACGGCTCGATGGTGATTCCGCACGACGAGAAGTGCAACCTCATCGCGACGCTGTCGAAGGATTTCCGTGTGCTGTCGGAGGTGGGATCGAAAGAGGAAGGCATCTTGATCAGCCCGAACAAGTGGATCCGGATGATGCAGAACGAGCTGGCGGCCGGAAGTTGGAAGGTCATCGCCGAGGCGCGCGAGAGCGGAACGGTGGGCATCTACCGCCCGAACGGCTCGGCCCACGTGCAGCTCATCAAGCGCATCCTGGCAAACGTCGCCCTCGAGGACATCCTGTGGGAGGCGCCGAAGAAGCCGCAGCAGGTTTGGTTCATCAAGCAATTCGGGGCGAATGTGAACCTCGGGAACATCGGTCCGGAGGACATCATTCCGCTGGAAACGTTGCGGATGGGGTTGCGAGGCGATACGTTCTTCGAGTATTTGCCTGAGCGCTTGGCCTCCGGCAAGCGCCAAACTTCCGACGACAGCGACGCAGACGACGAGGACGAAGACGGCACCGCCCTCTCCGGCACCCGCGGCGAGGCCGGCACGGAATCCCACCAAGCCACTTCGACCCGCCGCAAATCCGCCCCGGTTACGGAACCTTGAGGCGATGGCGGACGTCCCAGAAATCACGGTCGCGGAGCTGAAGCGGTGGCGGGACGAAGACCGTCCCCATGCGCTGATTGATGTGCGCGAAATCCACGAAGTGGCGGCGGGAAATTTGGGTGGCATCCACATCCCCATGGCGTGGTGTTTGGCGCGCAAGCACGAGCTGCCGCGCGATATCCCGGTCGTGGTCCATTGCAAGTCCGGCGGGCGGGCGGCAGCCGTCGTGAGCGCGCTCATGGAAAAGGGCGGCTTCGACAACGTTTACAACCTCCGCGGCGGCATCACCGCCTGGGTCACAGAAATCGACAACGGCATTGAAATCGGCTGAAACCCGGTCGCTGCGCGACTACCTGGGCATCTACGCCCGCGGCCTCACCATGGGCGTGGCGGACCTCATCCCCGGCGTCAGCGGTGGCACCATCGCCTTCGTGGCGGGCATCTACGACGAACTCCTCGGGACCATCGCCGGTCTCCGTTGGCCGCTCGTGCAGGACCTCTTCCGGATCGGCCCGGTCGCCACGTGGAAGAAAGCGAACCTGTCGTTCCTCGTAACGCTCGGAGCGGGCATGCTGACCAGCATCTTCTCGCTCGCAAATGTGCTCCAACACCTGCTCGCGGAGTACCCGGTGCAGGTTTGGGCGTTCTTCTTCGGTCTGGTAGCCGCCTCGGTCGTCCTCGTGGCCCGATTCATCCCGCGCTGGGACTCCGGCCTGCTCGTCGCCGGCGCCATCGGCATCGCCGCAGCAGGATGGATCACCTCCCTGCCGCCGCTGATGCAGTCGGATTCGCTGTTCTTCCTGGCCATCTGCGGCGCCATTGCCATCGTCGCCATGATCCTGCCAGGCATCTCCGGCAGCTTCATCCTGCTCATCCTCGGCGCGTACGCCCCGGTCATCGCGGCCATCACTTCCTTCGACATCCCCCGCCTCGCCGTATTCGCTGTCGGCGTCGCCGTGGGCTTGCTCGGCTTCAGCCGCCTCTTGCACCGCCTCCTCGAGCGCCAACGCAACCCCACCCTCGCCGTCCTGACGGGCTTTTTGTTGGGGTCCTTGAATGCGGTTTGGCCTTGGAAAGAAAACGCGTCGATCCTCTACACGCACTCCGATGGACGGCCAGAATGGCTCCGCGTCAACGCCATGCCCCCGGGCTTTGACGGTGCCGACGGCATCCTCGCGGCCATCGCCCTAGCTCTGGCCGGGGCCGCCACCATCGCCGCCATCGAACGCGCCGGCACCCTGGCCGCCCGTCGCCGCACCTCCTAACCCCTCCTCCCCCTCAAACTCAAACGGTCGCCTCAAACTCAAACTCAAACTCAAACTCAAACTCAAACTCAAACTCAAACTGAAACTGAACCTCCACCTCGGCCTCCTCGGCCGCTCCATCCACTACTCTGCTTCGCCGGACTTGTTCGCCGGCTTTTTCCAGCGCGACGGCTTCCCCGATTCGACCTACCAAATTTTTGAGCTCGAGCGCGCCGAAGATTTCCCCGCGTGGGATGCGGCGCATCCCGAGGTCACCGGCGTAAATGTGACCGTCCCGCACAAAATCGCCCTCCTCCCCTACCTCTTGCGGCTGAGCGATTCGGCAGCAGCCATCGGCGCGGTGAACGTGCTGCGCCGCGTGGAAGGTGGTTGGGAAGGGACCAACACCGATGCGGCAGGATTCCTCGCGGCCCTACGGCCCTTCCTGGCCTCGCGGCACGAGCGGGCACTGCTGCTCGGAGACGGTGGTGCCGCCCGTGCCGTTCGCTACGGCCTCGAATCGCTCGGCGTCCGCGTCCTTGCCGCTGCACGACGCCCCGACCCCGCCCGCGGCGTCCTCCCCCTCGCCGACCTCACCGCCGACGCCGTCCGCCACTTTCCACTCATCGTGCAGTGCACCCCGGTGGGCACCACCCCCGGCGATTGCCTCGACTTCCCCTTCGCGGGCCTAACCCCCGACCACCTCGTCGTCGATCTGATTTACAGCCCTTCTCGCACCACGTTCCTCGAACGCGCGGCCGCCCAAGGCGCCGAAATCCACAACGGCATGGACATGCTGCGGGCACAGGCAGAGGTGGGGTGGGGGTGGATGAGGGAAGGGCGAGTTTGAGTTTACAGTTTGAGTTGGAGTTTGAGTTTGAGAGTTGGGGTTGGACAGTTAGACTACTTGCGTCAGGTGCATACTTGAACAGAATGCGGAACGAGGACTATCTTCAGGGCTCAAATGGGTACGTTGCACATCGACGAACGCAGCCTAGAGGCCATTCGCGCGCTCTGCAGAGACCTGCGTGTATCAAGTTTGTGCGCCTTCGGTTCAGTAACCCGATCCGATTATCAAGCGGCATCGGACATTGATTTGGTCGTCGATTTTGAAGAACGAGATCCTTTCACTTATGCGGACCTCTATTTCAAGTTGAAATTAGCTCTTGAAGCCATCCTACATCGACCCATCGATTTGATCGAAGCACGGGCGATTCGGAACAAGTACTTCAAGGCGGAACTGGAAAGCACAAAAGTCCAGATTTATGGACCGTAGGATCTTAAGTTGCCTGGCAGATGTTGCAAGCTCCATTGATGAAATCAACGAGTTCGTCGGCTCCAACCGTGACTTTCTCGTTTATCGAAATGACCTAAAAACGAAAAAAGCCGTTGAGCGCAACTTGGAAATCATCGGCGAAGCTGTCAATCGCATTCTGAAAGCCGATCCTCTTTTTCCAATTTCTCGTGCCCGAAGCATCGTAGACTTGAGAAACCGGATCATCCACAGTTATGATGCGATTTCTGATGAAATCATTTGGGCCATCGTAATCCGTGAGCTACCCGAGCTTAAACGAGAAGTCGATGATGTATTGAATCAGCGATTATAAGCAGCTGCCACGAACCACCATAAAAGAGTCAAATCCGCAATCATGCGGCGTTGTAGATGTGATCGCTGGCCGACGCTCTGTGCGCGTTCACGAGCAAGACGAACAACATCATTTTTAACCCAATACCGACCCAGCACCCACCCAACTCAAACTCAAACTGCAAACTCAAACTCAAACTCAAACTCAAACTCTCACTCCAACCCCACCTTCACCGTCTCCGCCCACGTCCCAGGCGTGGCGGGGAATTCGCGGCGGAAGGTGGTCGAGCCCTTGCGGCTGCGGAGTTGCGCGCGGAGGGTAAAGTCGGTGCCGGCGTGGACGGGGATGCGGAAGGTTCCGTCGTCGCCCGTGGTGCCGGAGGCCAGGACGGCGAGGCCGGAGCCGTCGAGGAGCTCGACGAGGGCGCCGGACGCGGGCTTGCCGTCGTAGGTGACCGCGACGGTGAGGGTGCCGGCAAGGGGGGCGAAGGCGCGGGCGCCGAGGTGGGGGTGGGCAGAGACGTCGGCGATGTAGAGGTCGCGGTCGCCGAAGCCGGTCGGGAGTTCCGAGGAGAGCAGGAGCTGCGTGCCGTCAGAGGTGAGCGAGAAGGTGGATTCTTCGCGCGGGCTGTTGACGGGCAGGCCGAGGTTGAGGGGCACGGACCAAACGCCGTTCACGCGCTCCGTCCGGAAGAGGTCGTAGTTGCCGTAGCCGGGAAGTCCGTCGGAGGCGAAGAAGAGGATGGAGCCGTCGGCGTTTGTTTGGACAAATTTCTCGTCCCCGGTGGTGTTGACGGTCGTTCCGATGGCTTCCGGCTTCGACCACGTACCGCTCTTGAGCAACGTGCTGACATACAAGTCGCCACGGCCCACGCCGGTCGGGCGCTCGGAGACGAAGTACAGGTACTTCCCGTCGCCGGAGACCGTGGCGGATCCTTCGAAGTAACTGGAATTCACCGGGCGCGGAAGTGGCTCGGCGGCAGACCAAGCTCCGTCGGTTCCGCGGCGGCTGACGCAGATGTCGCCGGCCAGCACCTCGTTGTTCAGGTAGACCAGCAGCGAGTCGCGGCCGCCGGGCCAGGCGAGGGCGGCGTCGTGGCCCTTCGTGTTGATGGCGCCGGGCAGCAGCTGCGCGCGTTCCCACGTGCCGTCTTTGCGGCGGCGGGCGGTGTAGATGTCGGAGAAGAAGCGGAAGTCGCCGGCCTCGTCGATGGCGTCGTTGAGGCCCCCGTCGCGGCGGGAGGTGAAGACGATGGCGTCGCCGGCGGGGGACCAAACGGGAGCCGCCTCGTCGAACCGCGAGTTCACTTCCGGGCCGAGGTGGGCGATGGGGATCGGGAGGCGGCGCTCCTCGTCGGCCCAGGCGCGGCGGCATTCGAGCGTGCCCCGGCGAATGGCTTCGGCATCGTCCTCGGTGGGGCGGCCCGTATTCGCGGCGGCGGTGTAGGCCGTGATGGCCTCTTCGTACCGCCCGAGGCGCTGCAGGACCCGGCCGTGGAGCAGGGCTTCG
>Ga0315904_10011662_pt1 | contig 11188 bp, 9 predicted proteins | sample LakEriMetagenome_6_FD_203529 | JGI IMG/M metagenome (GOLD analysis project Ga0315904, IMG submission 203529) | Freshwater fungal communities from buoy surface, Lake Erie, Ohio, United States - Buoy 12 MA120 | ecosystem: Environmental > Aquatic > Freshwater > Lake | place: USA: Lake Erie, Ohio... | reverse complement strand
GCCGCGGGTTCGAGATCGCGCAGGGCCGCCTCGGGCCGGGCCGCATCCACCACTGCATGCGCACCATCGGCGTGGCCGAGGAAGCGATTGCCAAGATGGCCAAGCGGCTCCAGTCGCGCGTCGCCTTCGGCAAGACCGTGGCCGAACACTCGATCTGGGAACAGCGCATCGCGCAGGCCCGGATCGACATCGAAATGACCCGCCTGCTCTGCCTCAAGGCGGCGGACATGATGGACAAGGTCGGCAACAAGGCCGCCGCGCTGGAAATCGCCATGATCAAGGTCCAGGCCCCCAACATGGCGCTGCGGATCATCGACGATGCGATCCAGGCCCATGGTGGCGGCGGCGTTTCGGACGATTTCGGCCTCGCTTCGGCCTGGGCGCACCAGCGCACCCTGCGCCTGGCGGACGGTCCGGACGAAGTCCACGCCCGTGCCATCGCCCGGATCGAGTTCGCCCGCCATTCGGAAAACGCCAAGAAGGACAACTCGTTCAGCTCGGGCGATCTGGGCGTGGCCCGATAAGACTGGCGTCGTCCCGGGCTTGACCCGGGACCGCTGGCCACGTTTCGCGGTGCCGGCCCTGCCGGCCAGCGGTCCCGGCCTTCACCGGGACGACCAATCTGGAGAATGCCATGAAAGCCGCTGTCCTCGTCGCCCCCAACCAGCCGCTCGAAATCGAGGAGGTGGTGATCAGCAAGCCCGGTCCGCATGAAGTGCTGATCCGCACGGCCGCCTGCGGCCTGTGCCATTCGGACCTGCACTTCATCGAAGGGACCTATCCCCACGCGCTCCCGGCCGTACCCGGCCACGAAGCCGCCGGGATCGTCGAGGCGGTGGGCAGCGAAGTGCGCACCGTGAAGGTGGGCGACGCGGTGGTGACCTGCCTCTCGGCCTTCTGCGGGCACTGCGAATTCTGCGTGACCGGTCGCATGGCGCTGTGCCTGGGCGCCGATACCCGCCGCGCTCCGGGCAGCGAACCGCGCCTGTCGCGGCCCGATGGCAGCCCGGTGGCCCAGATGCTCAACCTCTCGGCCTTTGCCGAAATGATGCTGATCCACGAACATGCCTGCACCCGGATCGATCCGGAAATGCCGCTGGACCGCGCTTCGGTGATCGGCTGCGCGGTGACCACCGGGGCCGGCACGATCTTCAACGCCTGCAAGGTAACGCCGGGCGAAACCGTGGCCGTGGTCGGTTGCGGCGGGGTGGGCCTGGCCGCGATCAACGCCGCCAAGATCGCCGGGGCGGGCAAGATCATCGCCGCCGATCCGATGCCGGAAAAGCGCGCACTGGCGATGAAGTTGGGCGCGACCCACACTGTCGACGCCATGGCCGACGATGCTGCCGCGCAGATCCTCGAACTGACCAAGGGCGGGGTCGATCACGCGATCGAGGCCGTCGGTCGGCCAGCCTCGGGCGAACTCGCGGTCAAGTCGCTGCGCCGCGGCGGCACGGCCACGATCCTGGGCATGATGCCGCTCAACCATTCGGTCGGCCTTGGCGCGATGGACCTGCTTTCGGGCAAGAAGCTGCAGGGCGCGATCATGGGGATGAACCACTTCCCGGTCGACATGCCGCGCCTCGTTGATTTCTACATGCGCGGGCTGCTCGATCTCGACACGATCATTGCCGAGCGCATCCCGCTCTCGCAGATCAACGAGGGCTTCGAGAAGATGAAGGGCGGCCATTCCGCCCGCTCGGTGATCGTCTTCGACCAGTAAGGGCCAGAGCATGACCGAAGCGATCAATGCCGATGAAGCCTTTGTCGGAACTGTCGAGCCGGAGGGTGCCGACAAGCTGGACGAAGCCCGCCTGACTGAATGGATGCAAGCCAATGTGGCGGGCTTCCAGGGGCCGCTGCACCTGACCAAGTTCAAGGGCGGGCAGTCCAACCCGACCTACAAGATCGAGGCGGCGAGCGGCAATTACGTGCTGCGGCGCAAGCCCTTCGGTCCGCTGCTGCCCAGCGCCCATGCGGTTGACCGCGAGTACAAGGTCCAGAACGCGCTCAACAAGGCGGGCTTTCCGGCCGCGCGCCAGTTTGGCCTGTGCACGGACGACTCTGTGGTCGGTTCGTGGTTCTACATCATGGACATGGTCGACGGGAAAACGATCTGGGACGGGGCCATGCCCGGCGCGACGCCGGAGTACCGCCGCGAAACCTACTTCGCGATGATCGACACCCTGGCCGCCCTGCACACGGTCGATGTCGAGGCGGTGGGCCTCGCCGACTATGGCAAGCCGGGGAACTATTTCGGCCGCCAGGTCGATCGCTGGACCAAGCAGTACAAGCTGTCCGAGACCGAGCACATGTCGGACATGGAGCGGCTGATCGAATGGCTGCCGCAGACCCTGCCCGAGCAGACCCGCACCAGCGTGGTCCACGGCGACTACCGGATCGACAACATGATCTGGGCCAAGGACAAGCCCGAAGTGCTGGCCGTGCTCGACTGGGAGCTTTCCACCCTGGGCGATCCGCTGGGCGACTTTTCCTATGTCTGCATGGCCTGGGTGACGGATAACGGCGGCCGTTCCGGCGTACAGGACCTGGATCGCAAGGCGCTGGGCATTCCTGAACTGGCAGAAGTGGTCGAGCGCTATTGCGAGAAGACCGGCCGCGACAGCCTGCCCGACATGAACTGGCTGTTCGCCTACAACTTCTTCCGCCTGGCAGGGATCCTCCAGGGCATCAAGAAGCGGGTGATCGATGGCACGGCCAGCTCGGCCCACGCCAAGGCCCAGTCCGACCGGGTTCAGCCGCTGGTCGATCGCGCGACAGAATTCGCAAAGCTGGCGGGGATGTAACGGGCCTGGGCCTCAGCCCTTGACCGCCCCGGCAGCGGCCAGGGCGGTGAATTCGGCCTCGTCCATCCCCAACCATTCTTCCAGCAGTTCGCGGCTGTGCTCGCCCACGCGCGGAGGGCGCCGCTCGAACTGCGCGGGGGTGCGCGAAAGCTTGCCGGGATAGGCGACCGAGGGAATCTCCACCCCGTCCTCACGCAGGAACCGGTGCACCGTGCCGCGCGCTGCGACGAAGGGATCGTTGAACACGTCCTCCAGCGTATTGACCGGGCCAACCGGCACCCCGGCCGCTTCCAGCCGGGCGATCAGCGCGTCGCGGGTCTGGTCCTTCACCAGGTCGGCCACGATCGCCTCGATCGCGTCACGGTTGACCAGCCGGTCGCGCGCGAGGGCAAAGCGCGGGTCAGTGCCCAGCTCCGGCACGCCCATTTCGGTGCAGAAGGCGCGGAACTGCAGGTCATTGCCGACCGCGATGATCAGCACGCCATCGGCCACGTTGAAGGTGGTATAGGGCACCACCGTCGGGTGCCGGTTGCCCAGCCGCCCCGGAGCAACCCCGCTGACGAGATAGCTGGAGCCCTGGTTGGCCATCATCGCGATCTGGGTATCGAGCAGCGAAATGTCGATTTGCTGCCCCTCCCCGGTCCGTTCGGCGTGGCGCAGCGCGGCGAGGATCGAGATCGCCGCGAAATTGCCGGTCGAAAGGTCGGCCATGGCCACCCCGGCGCGCAAGGGACCGCCATCGGCCTCACCCGTTACCGACATGAACCCGCCCATCCCCTGGGCGACGAAATCATAGCCGCCACGCTGGGTATAGGGGCCGGTCTGGCCAAAGCCGGTGATCGAGCAATAGACGATCCGCGGGTTGATGGTGGCGATGCTGGCATAGTCCAGCCCGTACTTGGCGAGCCCACCCACCTTGAAGTTCTCGACCAGCACGTCGGCCTCGGCGGCCAGGCGACGGATCAGCGCGGCCCCTTCCGGCGTGGCCAGGTCAATCGCGGCGGAGCGCTTGTTGCGGTTGGTGCAGAGGTAATAGGCGCTTTCCTGGCTGTCGTCCGAACCATCGGGCCGCTTCAGGAACGGCGGGCCCCAGGCGCGGGTATCGTCGCCCCGGCCGGGATGCTCCACCTTGAACACCTCGGCGCCCAGATCGGCCAGGATCTGGGTGCACCACGGACCGGCCAGGACGCGCGACAGGTCGAGCACTTTCACGCCTTCGAGCGCGCGGGGAATGGGCTTGCTTGTCATGCCGCAGCCATGCCGGGGCGGCGCGCGCCTGTCTAGAACTGCCGGACCCAGCTGAAGCCTGCGCCCTGGTCATCCGGCAAGGCGGAGTAGTGCCCCGGATCCTTGCGGTAGAACAGGCTGGCCGAAGCCGTGCCACCCCACAGCGCACCGCGCCAGGCCAGTTCGGCATCCAGTTCGCGCCCGCTGGGGCGCAGCGACAGGAGGCGGCGGCCATAGGTCGGTGTCAGCGTGGCATAGGACCAGTCGACCGGCAGATCGAGCGAGAGCCCGCCGCTTTCCACCCGCAGCGGCTGGGACAGCCGGAAAGCCAGACGGTCGGTGGCGGAAAACACCCCCTGCCGCTCGGCATCGAGCGCCCAGGCCGAAGTGACGAGGCGCGAGGCATCGCTGATCAGCCCACCGGCGCGCGGGGCAGTGAAACCGCTACGCCAGGCCGCGCCCAGCCGCCATTGCGGCGCGACCTGCCAACCGGCGCTGGCATCGAGGAACAGGCTGTCTGCCCCGCTGCCGCCGAAGGCGCGGTGGAACCGGGCGCCAAGGACGGAATCCCGTTCGACCAGCCACGATGCCCCAAGCGCTGCATCAAAGGCACCAAAGCGGCGGTCAAAGGCCACACCGATGCGGGTTGCGGGCACCCCCGGCAGCCAGGTCGCCGCCGAATCCGCCAGCCGCACCTGCGCGCCCGCCCGGGCCGCGCCGCGTTCGGCGCTGATCGTCAGGCCCCAGGGGCCGAGGCTTTCGCGGAAGGCGAAGCTGGCCTGCCCGGTGGCACCGAAGCCCAGGTCATCGAGCGGCGAGCGCGCGATCAGAAAGGCTGGCTGGTCACGCCCCTGCAACTGGGCGACGAGGCCATCGGCCCCCTGTTCGAAAGCAAAACCGATCCGGCGGCCGGGGGCCAGTTCCATCACCGCGCGGGCAGCGAGCACCCGGGCCTGTTCGGCCTGTTCACGGGTCAGCCGCAGCTGGCCGGTCCACGGCAGTTTCGCCACCCGCCCGGTGGCATCGACCGAGAAGGCCAGGGCCAGCTTCCCCCCGCCGAGCGAGAGATTGCGATGATTGCTGGCCAGCGCCGGGCCCAGCCGCGGCTGGACCTGTGCGCCGCGCAGGCCGGTGGCAAGGTTCATGCCATAGGCGCGCTGGTAACTGTCGAGCACGACTGTCTCGATCGATCCGGCGCGCGGCCCGGCATCGCCCATCGGGGTCGAGGTGACGCCGGTGGTATCGCCGGCCGGGATCGGCACGGCCGTCCCGGCAAGGCTGGTGACCCCTTGCGGCGCAAAGGCGGCGGCCAGGTCCAGCAAGCCGCGCCCGAAAGTGCTGTCGATACCGGTCGCCCCGGCATCGCGGGCGGTGCGCAGCAGCAGGTCAACCACCTGTGTGGCGGTCAGGTTGGGGAAGGCCTGGCGAAGCAGGGCAACAGCGCCGGCCACTTGCGGCGCGGCAAAGCTGGTGCCCGAGAACACGTACTGGAACCGTGCGCCGGTCGAATCGGTAGTGATCTTCAGCACCCCGTCTTCGTAGACGCAGCAGACCCGCTCACCGCGCGCGGAGAGGAACCAGCTGGCTTCGGTCCCGGCGCGGTTGGAGAAGGCCGAGAAGGCATTGTCCTTGTCGACCGAGCCGACGATGATGACGTTGCCATTGCCCGCCTGGCGCAGGCCGGTGGCAAAGGGGTCGGGATTGTTGGGATCGATCCCGGCCTCGGTCGAATCGCCATCGTTGCCGGCCGCCACGATCACCACGACCCCGGCCGCCGCCGCGCGCGAGACCGCCGCGCGCAGCCCGCTGCTGGGAGTCGATCCACCCAGCGAAAGGTTGATCACCCTGGCCCCGGCCGCCACCGCGCGGTCTACCCCCTGGGCAATGGCCGAATCCGACAGCTTGCACCCGTCCTTGGGATCATTGGGATCGTTGACGGCGCAGGTGCCAGGTGAATCGGCGCGGAACATGGCGATGCTGGCGTTGAACGCCAGGCCGACCACGCCAAGGCCATCACGCGCTGCCGCAGCCACCAGGGCGACATTGGTGCCATGGTCGCTATCAGGATTGTCGAGCCCGCGACTGCCCGCCACGTCGGCCGAGGCGGTCACGATCCGGCCCGCGAATTCCGGGCTGTCGGTGTCAATCCCGGTATCGACAATGCCGATCGTGACCCCGGAGCCGCTGTAACCCGCGGCCCAGGGCGTCAGCACGCCATGCTGAACCGCCCCGCTCGAGCGATTGTATTCGCTGGTCAGGAAGCTGGCGGTGGGTGTCGGCGTGGGGCCCGGGGTCGGGCTGGGCGTCGGAGTAGGAGTTGGCGTGGGCGTCGGCGTGGGAGCGGGCGCCGGCGCGGGGGCCGGGGTACTCCCCACCGATCCGCCGCTGCCCCCACAGGCAGCGACCAGGACAAACGAGACCATCGCTGCGGCCATTGGTCCGCGCGATCGATGGCTTGGCGAAATGTTCATGCGACCGAACTCCCCTGAATCGGCCCCCCACTCGCCGAATTGCACCTTCATGCCAAGCCGATCCTTAACCGGGAATTTCTTTTGCGCCAGAGCGTGGCTGGCGCTAGGCGCGAGGCAGAACCCGTCTTCGCCAGGAGTCTGCCATGAGCGCCGATCTTGCCTCCGCCATCGAAGCCGCGTGGGAGCGGCGCGATACCGTGACCCCGGCCAGCGCCGATGTGCGCGAAGTGGTGGAAACCGCGCTCGGCCTGCTCGACAGCGGCCAGGCCCGCGTGGCCGAACCCAACGGGGCGGGCGGCTGGCAGGTCAACCAGTGGCTGAAGAAGGCCGTGCTGCTGAGCTTTCGCCTGAACGACAACGAAGTGGTGCCCGGCGGTGCGGCTGGTGCTCCGGCGTTCGACAAGGTGCCCTCGAAGTTCGCCGGCTGGGGCGAGAACCGGTTCCGCGAGGCCGGTTTCCGGATCGTGCCCGGCGCGGTGGTGCGGCGCGGCGCGCATATCGGCCGGGGCGTGGTGGTCATGCCCAGCTTCGTCAACATCGGCGCCCACGTAGGCGATGGGACGATGGTCGATACCTGGGTAACGGTCGGCTCCTGCGCGCAGATCGGCAAGAACGTCCACCTCTCGGGCGGGGTCGGGATCGGCGGCGTGCTCGAGCCGCTCCAGGCCGAACCCGTGGTGATCGAGGACAACTGCTTCATCGGCGCGCGCAGCGAAGTGGTGGAAGGCGTGCGGGTCTGCGAAGGCGCAGTGCTGTCGATGGGTGTGTTCATCGGCGCCTCGACCAAGATCGTCGACCGCGCCACCGGCGAAGTCCATATTGGCCGCGTCCCGCCCTATGCGGTGGTCGTGCCAGGCTCGATGCCGGGCAAGCCCCTGCCCGATGGTTCGCCCGGTCCCAGCCTGTACTGCGCGGTGATCGTCAAGACCGTCGATGCCCAGACCCGCGCCAAGACCGCTATCAACGAACTGCTGCGCGATTGAGCGGGGCCTGGGCGATGGACCAGTCCCTGCTGATCCAGTTCGCGGTCTCCTCGCTGATGGTGGTGCTGTGTGTGCTGGTCCACGGGTTGGGCCTGTTCGGGCTGAACCATGCAATGCGGACCGAGGCGGCGGTCGAGCGGTTGCAGCACATAGCCCCGCTTTCCCCGCGCGGCGGGCTGTTCACCCTGGGTGTGGTAATCGCCATGCTGGCGCTGCACGGGATCGAGATCTGGCTCTTCGCGCTGGTCTATGTCGCGATCGGAGCGATCCCCCAGCTTGAACCGGCGCTCTATTTCTCGACCATCAGCTATTCGACCGTAGGCTACAACGACCTGCACATCGCCGAGGAATGGCGCCTGCTGGGCGCCTTCGAAAGCGTCCTGGGGATCTTCCTGCTCGGCTGGTCGACCGCTTTCTTCTTCCGCATGATCGGCCGCATCGACCCGCATTGAGCGGGCGAGCGCCAGCTCAGAACGGCACCGGGTTCTCCACCGGCGGATCGCTGCGGCGAGTGGCGGCATGGGCTTCGGCCGCCTTCATCACCCGCATCATGTTGCCGCTGGCGAGGGCCTCAAGATCGGCCTGGGTCCAGCCGCGCCGGGCCAGTTCGGTGAACAGGGCGGGATAGGTGGCAGCATCCTCCAGCCCGGCGACCGCCTCGTCGATCCCGTCGAAATCGCCGCCGATGCCCACGTGCGCCACACCGATCCGGCGCTTGATGTAATCGAGGTGGTTGGCAACATCGGCCAGGCTGCCGGTGGGGGCAGGGTTGGCGCGCACCCAGGCTTCGAGCCCGGCTTCGCTGGCCTTGGGATTGCCGAGGTTGAGCGCCTCGAGCCGGGCCTTCTCGGCCGCGCGGCGGGCATTCCACTGGCGGCGATCCTCGCTGACGAAGGGCGGGAAGAAATTGACCATCACGATCCCGCCATTGGCCTTCAGGCGATCGAGCACACTGTCAGGCACGTTGCGGGCATGGGCGTTGATGGCGGTGGCGTTCGAATGGCTGAAGATGACCGGGGTCTTGGTGACATCCAGCGTGTCGAGCATGGTCGCTTCGCTGACGTGGCTGAGATCGACCAGCATGCCCAGCCGGTTCATCTCGCGGATCACGTCGCGGCCCAGGTCATTCAGGCCATCGTGCCGGGGGGTATCGGTGCCGGCATCGGCCCAGGCGTTGTTCTTGGTGTGGGTCAGCGTCATGTAGCGCACGCCCAGCGCGTGCATCTGGCGCAGCACCGCCAGCGAAGTGCCGATCGAATGGCCGCCCTCGATCCCCAGCAGCGAGGCGACCTTGCCCGCCTTCATCGCCCGGGCCACGCAATCGGAGGTCTCGCAATAGGCCAGATCGCCGGGGTGGCGGGCGATGATCCGCTTCATCACGTCGATCTGTTCCAGCGTGGCCTGAACCGCCTGCGGCTCGCTCAATGCGGCCGAGACATAGACCGACCAGAACTGCGCCCCGACCTTGCCCGCCCGCAGGCGCTGGATATCGGTCTGGAACGGCGGAACCTTGCCGGCCGCATCGCGCTCGGCCCGGGTATCGGTGAAGTCGAAGCTGCCCAGCACATTGCGGCGCATGTCGCGCAGCTTGTCGGGCACGTCGTTATGGCCATCCCAGACCGGTGCGGCCTTGAGCGCGGCGGCGGCGACGGCCTCAGGCGATGGACCTTGCGCGGCGGCCGGGCCGGTGAGACCCAGCATTGCGATCCCTGCCAGCCACACCGCCTTGCGCATATCCCTATTCCTCTACTTGGTTGCCGGCCGACAGTCCTTGAACCAGGTCACGTCCCGCAGCTCGGAATACTCATAGAAGGTCCCGGTCAGTTTGACAGACTTTTTCGGCTTGAGCTGCATGGCGAAAACCGAAGTTCCCGGGGCCATCAGGCAGCTGACTTCCGAAAGGGTGCTGGCCATCCCGGGCAGGCGCAGGGCCATTTCGTGCGGCTGCATGATCTCGAACGCGACCCGCAGGCTTGGCCCATCCTGCGTCACGTATTCGACCGTGCCCGACAGGGTGAACTGCTTGTTCCTGTAGCGTTGCGGGATCGCGGCGGCATTGCGCTCGGCATCCTTCGAGATCTGCGAGGAAAAGGATTGGGCAGTCATCGCGATCGGTGCGGCTTGCTGGGTCTGGGCAGCAGCTCCGCCAGCCGCCGCCAGCCGCCCGGCCTTGCCGCCCTTGACCTGGTTGAGCACGCCGCACATCTCGGCCATGGCCAGTTCGGCCTTGGTGCTCTGTCCAGCGCGGAGTTTGGCCTCCATCACCACCGTCCCCGTCCCACCACTGCTGGTGGCATTGATCTCGATCGGGAAGGCGCACGCATTCTGCGTCACGCTCTGTTCGATCAGCAGGGCACCAGCCGCCGGTTCGGACGCAATGATGTCATACCCGCGCGAGGCGACGATCCCGCGGATCTGGTTGATCGCCACGTCTGGCGGCAGATCGGCCACACTGACCGTCGCGGTAAAGCGCATGCCCGAAATGATGCTGCCCTTCTTCACGAAGCTGTCCTCGCACTGGCCGGCGTGGGCGAGCGAGGGGGTGGCAAGGGCCAGGGCGGCCAGCGCCAGCGTAGGCAAGCGGAAGGACATGGGCAGACTCCGGACGCTATCGTATGACAACCCGGTCTGATGACCCGGCCGCCCGCGGGCGGCAACCGATCGGGTGTACCGGTACCTGGCCTTCCTGCGCGCCACATCAGGGCTTGCGCCAGCCAGCGCGGCGTGCTGGGCAGCGGGAGATGGAACTGCTTGCCAACCCTGCCACGCTGGCCCTTGCCGTTCTGGCGGTCTGCGTGCTGGGGCTGGCCAAGGGTGGCTTCGCGGGGCTGGGAGTGCTGGGCACGCCCTTATTGGCCCTCGCCATGCCGCCGACTGTCGCCGTCGCCGTGCTGCTGCCGGTCCTGCTGGTCCAGGACGTGGTCAGCGTCTGGTCGTTCCGCAAGAGCTGGGACGGCTGGGTGATCGCCTGGATGCTGCCGGGGGCGGCCGTGGGCGTGGCGCTGGGCACGGTCCTGGCGGCAGCGGTTTCAGAACAGCGGCTGCTGCTGGTGCTGGGCCTCGTCACCCTGGTGTTCGGACTCTACCGGCTTTGGGTGGAGCGCGGCGGGCGGTTCGTCGCCGCCTCGAACTCGCCGGGCTGGGTTGGCAGCCTGTTCGGCGTCGCCACGGGCTTTACCAGCCAGGTCGCCCATGCCGGCGGTCCGCCGTTCCAGATCTGGGTCACGCCGCGCCGCCTGCCGCATGAGGCCTATATCGGCACCAGCTCGATTGTCTTCGCCGCGATCAACTGGATGAAGGTGCCAAGCTATGTGATGCTGGGCGCGCTCAACCGCCAGACCCTGATCGCAGCGGTGCTGCTGATGCCGCTGGCGGTGATCAGCACGCTGCTGGCAGTCCGGGTGATCCGGCGGCTGGATACGGCGCGGTTCTACACCATCATCTACACGCTGATGGTGCTGCTGGGCGGCAAGCTGGTGTGGGACGGGCTGGGCTAGGACCGCAGGCCCTCTGCGGTGGCGCACCCGACAGGATAGGGCACGCGCTCCGCGCGCACCCGTCTCCGCTCCGCTCCGACTCCGAAAAGGCCCGGTTCCAGGGATGCCCCAAACGCAAAGGGGCGCCCGGACGGACGCCCCTTTGCCTTGGCGCACCCGACAGGATTCGAACCTGTGACCTCTGCCTTCGGAGGGCGGTTAGC
>Ga0315904_10011661_pt1 | contig 11189 bp, 10 predicted proteins | sample LakEriMetagenome_6_FD_203529 | JGI IMG/M metagenome (GOLD analysis project Ga0315904, IMG submission 203529) | Freshwater fungal communities from buoy surface, Lake Erie, Ohio, United States - Buoy 12 MA120 | ecosystem: Environmental > Aquatic > Freshwater > Lake | place: USA: Lake Erie, Ohio... | reverse complement strand
ACGCCTCCTGGAAACGTGGTGATGACGTTTGGGGCTGCATTCGCGGCTTGGGCGGCGCGGTCCGCCGCTTCGATGGCGGCGTCCTCCGACTGTCCGAGGAACCAAAGATTGCCTCCCATGATCCCGTCGGCGTATCCGAAGCGTCGCGAGAGAAAGAATTCTCCGCCGAGGGTCGGAATGGTCCAGCCTTTGTGTCCATGGAGTTCGCTTCGGAATTGATGACCATCTCCGAAGAAAGCGATCTTGCGCCCGAGTTTAAAGTAGGGATCGCTGTCGAGGGCATTGAAGCATCGGGTCGTGGGGCAGGTGAGAACATTTTGCGATAAACGCGCGAGCAGGACGCGCTCGAGGTGCTCGACCCGATCTTTGCGAAAACGTGGGACGTGAAATTGCAGAAGTGCCCCGATGCGTCCGTCGGGAGTTTCCTGACCTTTCGATGTGCCATCGAGTATTTGTTCCATACCGGCTTCGCAATCACACAGGATGGTGCTCGACGCGTGTCCGGTCGCTTTTTCGCAGGCCGCTAGCAGCCATTTTCGATCTCGAGCGGTAACCAGCACGCGCGCATAGATGCTGCGAAAGGCTTCTGCGTACGTGTCTTCGACACGCGACTCCCATTCGGGCCGGGTCCAAGGCTGCTGGGTTGCGGATGAAGTCATTTTCGACCTCGCCCCTCGTAGGCTGCCTGCTCGGTGATGATCTTGTCCATGTAGATATCGTGCTGATCCATCGGAATCGCGTCGAACATCTGGCATTCAAACGCGAGGGCGACCAAGGGAGTCTGCAGCGATGCGTGTTCGAGCAGCTTATCGTAGTAGCCTTTCCCGTGTCCTGTTCGGCCTCCCGTGCGATCGAAGGCCACACCGGGGACCATGATGAGGTCGAGGTCCGCGGGTTGCAAATGTTTCGCTGCGACCTCGCGAAGCTCCTTTTTCGGTTCCAAGATTCGGTACATGCCCAGTTCGAGTTCATCCATCGATTCGAGCCAGAACAGTTCCAATTCGCCGTCGACGCAGTAGGGGACCACGATCCGTTTTCCCGTGGCGAGCGCGTCGGGCAAGGCTTGTCGCGTGCGGACTTCGTCGCGGACATCGACATAGAACATGACGGTGTTGGCGGTCTGATATTCGGGGAGTTCGAGGAACCGCTTCATGATCGCGACCGAGACGGCGTCTTTGTCGGCTTGGTTGCGTCGGTTCTCGTGGGCTTGTTGGCGGATCGCGGCTTTGCGTTCCTGAACTTCGCTGACGGGTGATTCGGTCATGGTGTGTTGCGGGGTGGCGTGGCGGAATTGATGGCAAACCAAAAAAGTTATGGTACCAGGGGCTGCCGGATTTGTCATGGCTTGCCCGCCACCCTGCAGGGCCGTACAGTTGGTCGTCCAGCGCGGTGGAAGGCTCTTCCTGCCGTCGGCTCGGATTATCTTGTGCAGGACGCATATCCCTTTCAGATCGATAGGTCGCTGCGTTCTCGTTGGGGCCTTTGGATCCCGGGTCACGGAATCGATTCCTGGTCGCTACTACCCCATTTTGCGTCACGTCGGGATCCGGCACGTGAAAGATTGACGGTTGCGAAAGATAGCCCGCGCGAATCTCGCGCTTGGTTTTTTGACCGCCTCAATTGGTGCTTTATACTCGCGTGTTCGATCGAGTGTCCACTCCATGAATCCAGTGGTTTGCCCCAGCATGCTCCCGTACTTTCGATCTTGGTTTTCCTCTGCTCTCGTCGCGTTGACCGTTTCCATCGGTGCAATGTGCGCGAGCGGTCAAGATATCTCCTTGCTCCAGACGGGACGCCAATTGGAGTCGGAGCGGCGTTGGCACGAGGCGATCCAGGTCTATGAAAAGGCGATTCGACGCGACGTGGAGAACAGCCAGATCGCCGAACGGCTTCAGACGGCGCGGGTTCACTTCGACGTGGTTCGTCGCTACAGCGATCGCAGTTTTATCGATACCGTGAAGCGATCGACTCCCGCCGAAGCGCTCGACATCTACGGCGAAGTGATCGCCAAGCTCGAAGCCTACTTCGTGGAGGCGATCGATTACCCCAAACTGGCCCTCTACGGAACCGCTTGTTTGGAAATCTCGCTGACCGAACAGGACTTCCTCAACACCCACCTTCCGAACGCCCGGCGAGAAAGTATCGACGGGTTTCGCACCAAGGTTCATCAGACCGTGGTCGGCCGGCGGATCGCTTCCGCCGCCGAATTGCGATCCATGGTTTCGCAGATCGCGGTACAAGCCCAACAGCAGATCGGACTGACTCCATCGGCGACGATTTACGAAATGATGGCCGGCGCGGTTTGCATGCTCGATCCGTACTCCGCGTTTCTGACCCCGGGCGAATATCGGGAGATCATGTCGCAGATCGAGGGGAATCTCATCGGCTTGGGGGTCGAACTTTGGGCCGAGGGAACCGAGCTGCGCATCATCGATGTTTTCAAGGCAAGCCCAGCGTATGAGGCGGGATTGCGAGCGGGGCACTACATCCTCGAAGTGGATGGCCAGTCTGTTTTGCAGATTGGGGCCAAGAGGGCAGCGGATATGCTGCGAGGGACCGAGGGGAGTCGGGTCCAGTTGGTGATTTCCAACGGCGGAGAGTCGACCGTGCCCCTGCAAGTCGTTCGCAAACGGGTCGAGATTCCGAGCGTATCGGCCGCGGAAATGCGAGACGAGGGAGTAGGCTACATTCGCGTGACCAACTTCCAGAAGACCACGGTCCAGGAAGTGGGGCAAGCCATGTTCCAGCTGTCCCGTGAAGGGATGAAGTCGCTCGTCATCGATCTGCGCCGAAATCCCGGCGGATTGCTGGAGTCCGCCGTCGAGTTGGCGGACGAATTCTTGTCGCAGGGTCGAATCGTCTCCACTCGCGGACGCAATGGCGAAGAGAATCGAAACTACGCCGCTAAACCTCAGGGCACGTGGGATATACCGCTCGTGGTTTTGATCGATGGTGACAGCGCCAGCGCGAGCGAGATTTTTGCGGGGGCGATTCGGGACCATAACCGCGGATACGTGGTCGGCCAGGTTTCCTACGGCAAGGGGAGTGTCCAGGGGGTATTTCACAACGAGCGCGGACAGGGTGGGTTGAGGCTGACGGTATCCAAGTTCTTTTCTCCCAGCGGCACGGCCATCAGCGCCCGAGGCATCGTCCCCCACATTCTGGTTCCGGAGGACCTGTCGGCTTCGCAGAATCGGACGGCTTTGCGTCCCAACGTGGAAGGGAGCAAATTGGTCGCTCAGTTCCAGCCTTCGGAAGAGACGGTTTCGTCCAGCCGTTCCTTGACGGCTCGGCGGCCGGACGTGGACTCGTCCGATCGGGAGTCCAATCCGCCGTCTCCGCGCGATGCCACCATGGAAAAAGGGCTCCAGGTCGCCCGGGAAATGCTCCTGCAGACCCGTTCTCGCTGATTCTCGCTCTCTGGTAGAATCCGATCTCGGTTGACGGCTTGATTCCATTCCTCTTCTCGCGAGCGGAGAACCGTTCGATGTTTCGCACCCGATTTTTCAGTCTGTTTTCCAGGGTCGCCTTGGTCGCTTGTCTTCTCCACGGGGCGCCGATGGCATCAGCCCAGAACGGAGATCCCATGAGTGTCCTCAAAAGGGACGTCGGGACATGGGACTGCGAATTGAAGTTCTATCCCGATCCCAATGGGCAGCCGGTAGTCAGCAAGGCGGTCGAAAGCAATTACATGGTGGGCAACCTTTGGGTCGTCGGTGATTTTCGAGGAGAGATGGCTGGCACCTCGTTTCATGGCAGCAGCCAAATGGGCTACGACGCCAAGAGGAAGAAATACATCGGTTCGTGGATCGATTCGGCGAGTCCCTATCCGACTTCGATGGAAGGATCCTACGACGCAACAGCCAAAGCCTTGACGGTCGTAGGCGTTGGCAAGGATCCGAACGGAGCCGAGACGAAGATGAAGCTGGTAACGACCTACAAGGACGAGGACAATCGCACGATGACGATGTATCTCGGTGGAGCCGGCAACGAATGGATGCGCATGATGGAAGTGGACTATCGCCGCAAGAAGTAGTTTTACCGCTCCTCATCCTCGACAGCTCGTTCGAAGCTGCGCACCACATCCGCCGCTTCTTGGAGCGATGCGATCATGCGGGTGAGGGTTTCCTCCATGCCGCTGAAATTTTCCGCGTAGTAGCTCCGCGCGGTGGCATCGTTCCAGATCTCCTGTGCCGACGCGATCGACTCCCGCCAGCTGTTGAGGCTACTCGCAATGCGGCCTTTCGCTCCCACCAGATCGTTTCGGCAACGCGTGCTCATGGCTTGCGGCCCCATTCGAGTACGAGTTGGTCGAGTCCCTCAAGGTTTTCGATCAAGCGTTGACGGGCATCGAGGTCGGTATGGTTGAGAATCCCGATGGGGCCTTTGAATCCCGATTGTCCAAGAACGCGTAGCCACTCGCGATCTCGATCCCCTTGGCCGATGACCAGGATCTTTTTCCCGATCCGTTCGCCATCGGTTTGCATGCCATTGAGGTTCATCGCGAGCAGCTTGGGTCCGATCTTTCGCAGAATTTCCGGCAGGCGATCGATCTGATCATGGGCATGATGCAGGTTGTAAACGATTCCAACGTTGGGCAGGTCGATCGCGTCGATCAAGCGAAGTTGGTTCTCCGGGATGCCGAACCAGCCTCCGTGGTTGTAGAGGGCGACCTGGCATTGAGCTTCCTGGGCGGCGAGTGCGATTTCGCGCAGCCGCTGCACCTCGGTCGCCATAAACGCGGCCTCGGCGTCCCCTTGCATCGCCGGGTCGCCTCCACCGGTGACCCACAATTGCGGGTGAACTTCGTGTTTTTTGCACAGGCTCAGTATCAGCTTGGCCTCGTCGTTGAGGACCGTGGGGAACCACCATGCCGTCAGTTCGATCCCGTGTTTCTTGAGGGTGAGGATCTCTTCCTCGAAGCTGGCGACATGTTCGGCTCGGTAATCGTAGGCCAAGCGGCGTATTTTCAGCTCCTCGAGCATTTGTGCACGCTGCTCCGGAGTTCGTTTTTGGGCATCGAACGGCACGATGCACCAAGCGACCAGGTTCGAGCGGTCGAACGGTGCGGCTTGAAATTCCTGCGAAATGGCACCCGTGCCCAAAACCGTCCAGGCCAACCAAACGCAAGCGATCCAAGCCTGTTTTCCCGTCATTCCTACCCCCATCGCAATCCCCTTGTTGTCCACGCACTCGCCCGCCTCGTCCGAAACATGGTCCGATCGGTGAATCCCATTCTAACCCAAGCGAACTGAGGTTGTGCGGTGCGGGGTTCGCGAATACATTTTCACAGCGTTTTACCCTCTCAATAGCCCTTTGTTCCACACCTTCCTGGCGCCATGACATCACCCACCCCCATCACAGTCGCCTATGGCGACGGCATCGGTCCCGAAATCATGCAGGCCACCCTGCACATCATTGAAGAAGCGGGAGCCCGACTCGAAAAGCACGTCATTGAAATCGGTGAAAAGCAGTACCTCAAAGGAAACATGGCCGGGATCGAGCCCAGTGCGTTTGAGTCGTTGCGAGCGACGCGCGTGTTCCTCAAGGCTCCGATCACTACGCCTCAAGGGGGTGGATTCAAGTCCCTCAATGTGACGACGAGAAAAGCGTTTGGCTTGTACGCGAACATCCGTCCCTGTTTGAGCTACGATCCGTTCATCCGAACAAAGCATCCGAAGATGGATGTCGTCATTGTGCGCGAGAACGAAGAAGATTTGTATGCAGGCATCGAGCATCGCCAGACCTTGGACGTGATGCAGTGCTTGAAGCTCATTTCGCGTCCGGGAACGGAAAAGATCGTTCGCTACGCCTTCGAATACGCGAGAGCGTATGGTCGCAAGAAAGTGACTTGCTTCACCAAGGACAACATCATGAAGCTGACCGACGGTCTGTTTCATAAAATCTTCGATGAGATTGCGGCGGAATACAAGGACATCGAGAACGAGCATTGGATCGTCGATATCGGGGCCGCGAAGCTGGCGGACACGCCGGAAGCCTTCGATGTCGTCGTGATGCCCAACTTGTATGGCGATATCTTGTCCGACGTCGCTGCCCAGATCGCTGGCTCGGTCGGTTTGGCGGGCAGCGCCAACATCGGCGATGGCTGCGCGATGTTCGAAGCCATCCACGGCTCGGCACCTCGCCGCGCCGGACAGAACTTGGCGAACCCGTCAGGCTTGTTCCTGGGCGCGATTCAGATGCTGGTTCACATCGGGCAGGCTGATGTCGCCGAGCGAGCGCACAACGCATGGCTCAAGACGATCGAAGACGGCGTTCACACCTACGACATTTTCAAAGAGGGAATCTCCAAGGAGAAGGTCGGAACCAAGGAGTTCGCTCAAGCCGTCGTGGCCCGTTTGGGCAAAAAGCCCGAGATTCTCAAGGCGGTCGACTACAGTCGCGCACCGCGGCGTCCCCTGACCACACGTCCTCCGTATGTGCGATCGAGCGAAAAGCGGGAGATGGTCGGCGCCGATGTGTTCATCGCCTGGACCGACTCGATCGATGCATTGGCCGCCAAGCTGCAGCCGCTCGCAGCGGACGGGATGTCCCTGGAGATGATCTCCAACCGCGGCATGAAGGTCTGGCCAGGCGGAATGGCGGAAACATTCACCGTCGACGTCAACCGCTGCCGGTTCTCGCTTCCCGAAGGTTCCGGCGGTTGCGTGCCTCACACGGCGATCATTGCGCTCCTCGAACGAATCACCAAGGCAGGGCTCGAATTCGTGAAGCTCGAGGGGCTCTACAATTTCGATGGCAAGCCCGGATTCTCGCGGGGGCAAGGCCAATAAGCCGAATGTGATACCTCCAAGGGTTGCGAACGACATCCGCATCCTCTTCGGTGCGTCGGCAAATCTCGCCATCGTTCACGATCGCGGCTTGAGCGAGGCGACGGTTTATCGAATCGAGTCTCTGTCATCGCGCTATGCGATGAAGCGTTGGCCGGCGTCGACCCACCGGGAGCGACTCTCGGAAATCCATGCGTTCCAGGAGCATCTGGCCGGCTGCGATGTGCCCTTGGTCCCCGGAATCGTCAAATGGAGCAACGGCGACACCCTGCTCGAAGCCGAGGGAGTATGGTGGGAAATCTCCGAATGGAAGCCAGGAGCGCCTCTCGATCGATTGGGGGAGATCAACGAGGATCAACTGCTCCAGTGCGCTGATGCGTTGGCGATGTTTCACCGTCGAAGCGAGTCCCGGGAAGCCGCGACGCTGTGCGCCCCGGGGCTCCAACAGCGCGCCGATGGGATGCGCTCCGCCATGCGGATGGAAGGCGAGCCAAGACGCCGATTCCTGGCTTCGATCTCCATGCGAAATGGGGCATCGGATGCCAGGCTTCTCGAGGATCTGCACGCCCGAGCGATGGATGTCATCCCGGGGACCGTCGAGTTGCTCCAGAGTTTGTCCCAAGCCCGCAACCGATGTTTTTGGATTCTGCGCGACGTGTGGCGCGAACATATCCTGTTTCAGGATAACCGTCTCTCCGGCGTGATCGATTTCGGGGCTGCGAGGATCGATTGGCCGGGCCTCGATTTGGTGCGCGCTTTCGGAACGCTGATGTTGGAATCGGATCCACGCTGGCCTGCCGCGGTCGACCGCTATTTGAAGCGTCGTCCCGATGCCAGTATCACGCTCGCCCGCCTGCAGGCCGTGCATCGAGCTTCGGTGGCGTTGTCGGCGTTGCAATGGATCGATTGGTTCGCGGAAGGGCGATTCGACTGGACCCAAGGGGCATCGCGGGGATGGCATCGCGCAATGGAATTGCGGCAGCAACTCGAGGATTTCGGAGCGAGCCCGGTTCGCTAGGCGTCTTGCGGTGAAACTCTGCCGTTGGATCGCAGGTTCTTCTCGGTCACGATGCGGTTGATGGCATTGAGCATCGCCGAAATGGTGGCTTCCACCGAATCCGTCGAAGCGCCGTTTCCACGATAGGTTTGTCCCTCGTGTTCCACCTCGACATTGACTTCGCCCATGGCGTCGCGACCGATTGTCGCGCTGCGGACGCGGAATTCCTTGCAAACGGTCTTGATACCGATGATCTTCTCGACGGCCCAGAAAGCAGCGTCGATCGGCCCATCCCCTTGTTGGACGCGTTCCGTGTACGTTTTGTCTCCATGTCGCAGCGTCAGTTCGACGCTCGGGACGCGACTCGTGCCGCTTTCCAAAGAATAGGAGACCAAGGTCCAGGTCGTATTGCTGGCATCGGCGATCTGTTGTTGGATCAGCGCGATAATGTCGCCATCGAAGATGTTTTTCTTCTTGTCCGCCAAAACCTTGAATTGATCAAACACGGTTTGAAGTTGCTCACCCGTGAGTTGATAGCCCAGTTCGCGAGCGCGATCGGCCAGCGCGGCCCGGCCGCTGTGTTTGCCCAGAACCAGATCCGTCTTCGCAAGCCCGACATCCTCGGGTCGCATGATCTCGTAGGTGCTGCGCTCTTTGAGCATGCCGTCTTGGTGGATGCCAGCTTCGTGCGCAAAGGCGTTTCGCCCCACGATGGCCTTGTTGCGTTGGACGTCCAGACCGGTGATTTTCGACAGCAATCGGCTGGTCGGGACCAAGCGTTCGGTTTTGATGTTGGTTTGGAAGTGGTAGAGGTCTTGACGCGTCCTCATCGCCATGACCACTTCCTCGAGCGAACAGTTTCCGGCTCGCTCGCCGATGCCGTTGATCGTGCACTCGATTTGGCCAGCCCCGGCTGTTACCGCCGAGAGGGAATTGGCGACCGCCAGGCCGAGGTCGTTGTGGCAGTGGCAACTGATAATGGCACGGTCCATGTTGGGTACGCGGTTCAGCAGCGCCAGGACGCGGTCGTACATCTCGTTGGGGGTCGTGTAACCGACGGTGTCGGGAATGTTGATGGTGGTTGCTCCCGCGTCGATGGCTGCTTCGACGACGCGGCAGAGAAAGTCGATCTCGGTTCGAGCCGCATCCTCGGCAGAGAACTCCACGTCATCGCAGTAGGATAAGGCGCGTTGGACCCCCTGAACCGCTCTGGAGATAATCTCGTCCTGCGTCATGCGAAGCTTGAATTCTCGGTGGATCGCGCTGGTGGCGAGAAAGACGTGAATTCGAGCCTTTTCCGCTTTTTGGAGGGCTTGCCATGCCCGGTCGATGTCGCCGTCATTGCATCGAGCCAAACCGCAAATCACGGGACCGCGAATGGTCGATGCGATTTCCCGGACCGCTTCGAAATCGCCGGGGGAAGCGATCGGGAACCCGGCCTCCATAATGTCCACTCCGAGCGACGCGAGGGCCTGGGCCACCTCCAGCTTTTCGCTCAGGTTCATGCTCGCTCCAGGGGACTGTTCCCCGTCGCGGAGCGTGGTGTCAAAAATTCGAATCTTTCGAGGATTGGATGGGGTCATGGAAGGAAACTGGAGTTGCGGGAGCCCCGTTCCCTTGGAAAGTGGCACGGGGGGTGGAAAGCGTCTGGCTCGAATTCTACTCTTGCCCGACGGAATCGGTACAGGCGTAGGCTTGGTGAAGCGGCCCGACCTTGAAAAACTAGAAAAACTTTCTTTTCTTGCACGGATCGCCGCGCGGATTCGCACCATCGAAGTAGGACGCCCCTTTGGCGTGCGTCGTTTTCGTTCATCTTTTCGACATCCGCAGCATCAAACCATGCGACTCACCTTGCGAACACTCTTGGCTTATCGCGATCAAGTCCTGGACGCCAAGGACACCGAGATTCTCGAGCAACGCTTGCGCGAGAGCCAAACCGCGAGGACCATTTCCGACCGGATCAACAATCTGATGTCCAATCCGGGTGTCGCTCCGATCGACGTCGATGCCACCGAGTTTGGGCTCAACGCGAACGATGTCGCCAGCTTTCTCGACGATACCATGGCCATGGACCGGATCGTCGAAATGGAGCGGAAATGTCTCGACCGCAATCCGCTCTTGGCGGATGTCGCGAGTTGTCATCGGATTCTGGCGGAGGTACTCCGCAACCCGACACAGGCCGCACCCGGCTTGCGCCATCGCGTCTCCGCCCTTGCAAGTCGGCGAAACGGTGACGCGAGCTCTCCGTTGCCGGGGTCCGAGGATCGGCGGTTGCGCGAAGATCCAGCCCATCGCTCGGTGCAGTCGCCTCTCGGGTTATCCGTGGCGAGGAACTCAGCGGCGATCAAATCGGTGGGGATGCCAGACCGTGTTTCGGTCGAAAGCGAGAGTCCCGCGACGCCGATCGAAAACCCTTCAAGCGGGCGGATTCCGGACTATCTGCAGAAATCGGAAAGGCAACACGCTGGGCCAGCCGTGTGGCTTCTCCTGTTGCTGATCGTCTTCGCCGTGTGCGCAGCGCAATCGCTCGGAACGCGAAAACGACTGATGGAGATGCTGGACCGCCAAACTAGCGAGTGGTCGTCGAACTCGGGGGTGCCGCCGACCCTTGAGCCAAACGCACGTTGAGAGCGCCGATCCGTTGATACAAGTCGGGTTGCTTCGCATAGAGAGCCAAGCTCTGTTGGTAATTCTGGATGGCTTGCATCAGATCTCCCGACGACTCGCGAAGGTCTCCTTTGTAAGCCCAGGCTCGAAAGTTATTCGGGTCCATCGCCAACGCCTCGTCGAGGTACTTCTCAGCTGCCTTGGTTTGGTTGAACTCCCGATGCATTCTCGCCAATTCGATGCGGGGTTCTGATGATGCAGGATTGGCGACGGCCCAATTCTTGAGCAAGGTGAATCCCTTGTCCGCCTTGCCCATGTCAACCAACAGGACCGCTAAACCGCGATGGCACTCCACATGATTGGGAGACAGGTCCAGGCACTGGTTGTACATCGCTTCCGCGTTGTCCAGCATCTTCGAATCCTTGGCTGCGGTTCCTAGTTTGTGGTATGTGGAAGCGAGGTTGTAATACGTATCCGGATTGGAGGCATCGGTCTGCTTGGCTTGCTCGAAATACTGCAGCGCCTCCGCGTATCGGCCTTGTTGATACAAGGCGACCCCCTGGCCATTCCGATTGCGGCTTCCCAGTTGGCAACCGCCACCGCTCCCGAGAAGCACAACCAACGCGAGACAGCAGTAGCGAGAGATAGCCGCAGGTCGGACGCTCGAGCTGGACATGATGACCTCGAAGACAGGGAACCGGCTGGGTTGCCGCAGATTCGTGGCATCTACCCATGGAGCAAGGGACTTAACAGGATTTGCCGATGAGAATCAAGACGAATTGATGCTTACGGTA
>Ga0315904_10011659_pt1 | contig 11190 bp, 10 predicted proteins | sample LakEriMetagenome_6_FD_203529 | JGI IMG/M metagenome (GOLD analysis project Ga0315904, IMG submission 203529) | Freshwater fungal communities from buoy surface, Lake Erie, Ohio, United States - Buoy 12 MA120 | ecosystem: Environmental > Aquatic > Freshwater > Lake | place: USA: Lake Erie, Ohio... | reverse complement strand
GCAGGCTGCGCAGATAGCGCAGCATCCAGCCCAGGTTCTCCGGCTTCTTCTTGCCGCCCTTGGCCTCGTTGGCAAAGTCCTTGGTCTCGTAGACCTGGTCATAGACCAGGGCGACCGGCACCAGCATGATGTCGTCGATCCGGCCCTGGCGATAGGCATCGACGACATAGGTCAGCAGGCCCAGCTTGGGCGGCAACAGCTTGCCAGTGCGCGAACGGGTGCCTTCCGGGAACCACGAGAGGTTGAAGCGCCGCTCGATCAGATAGGCGAGGTATTCGCGCAGCACGAAGCGATAGGTCGCGTTCTCGCGAATGTCGCGGCGCAGGAAGATATAGCCAGCGCGGCGCATGATCGGGCCCATCGGCCAGAACGACATGTTGATGCCCGCGAACAGGCTGGGCAGCGGCAGGCCGTGATCGGCGAGTACGGTGTTGACGATCGGTGCATCGACATTGGCCTTGTGCGCCGGCAGGATCAGCGCCGGAAAGCGGGCGAAGACATGGTGTAGGCGCTCAAGCTGATCCGGCTCGACATCAACATTGCCATAGGCTTTTTCATAAGCCGCACGAAAGAATCGGAGCATCCCTTCGATTGCAAAGGGATTATGACCGGTGCGCAGTTCTTCCAGATAGCCACGTGCCTCGGCCAGCAGCTCTGCTTCGCCACGCCCGGTTTCCTCGACCAGTCGCGCCAGACCGGCGGCAAAGCCGGGCGCGGCGATCACGTCGGCCGGTTCGACCCGCGGCATCTTGAAGCGCTTGCCGTATAGCGGATATTCGGCCCGCTCGAGGGAGAGTTCGGCCTGACGGGCGACGAAGTCGGCAAAGTCGGTCCCACGCCCGCCGGTGCGCTGCTTCCACCTTGCCCGCAGCAGACCCAGCGCGGCGGGCTGGGCCACCACCACGCGCCAGCGCGGATCGGCCGCGTCTCGCTCGCGCCGCTTGATGCTCTCCGCCGGTTCGCGTGGATCACCCAGACCGAGCAGGGCGCGCCAGCCACTTGGCAGTTCGCCCTTGCGTGGCAGCCAGGCGATCCGCAGCGGTGCCAGTTCAACCGCATCGTCATCTAGCGACGCGACGAGGCGCGCAACCTCGATCGAAAAGGGTGCGTCGCTGCGCTCGATCGCTACCAGTCGGCCAGCCAGCCCTGCAGTGTGCCGTTCCAGCAGTTCGCGCTCGGTCTGGCCGCGAAAGAGCGCAAGGAAGATCCGCTGGACCTTGGGTTCCTTGTCGGGGACGGAAGCTGCGGTCGCCATGGTCAGCCCGGCTCCGCTTCGGATCCCGCTGCCGTGCTCAGCAGGCCGCGGAACGCGCTGGTGGCAGGTGCTCCTTCGTGCACGACCGAATAGACTTCGCGCACGATTGGCAGTTCGATCCCGCGTTCGCAGGCCATCTGCCAGACCGGGCCGACGCTTTTCACCCCTTCGGCAACCTGGCTCATCCCGGCCAATACCTGTTCGATCGTCTTGCCCGAGCCAAGCTCAAGCCCGACCGTGCGGTTGCGGCTTTGCGGGCTGGTGCAGGTGGCCAGCAGATCGCCCATCCCCGCTAGGCCCATCAGCGTTTCCGCACGACCGCCCAAGGCAACGCCCAGTCGCATCATCTCGGCCTGGCTGCGCGTGAGCAGGGCCGAGCGGGTATTGACCCCGGCACCCAGCGCATCGCCCATGCCAGTGGCGATTGCGAAAATGTTCTTCAGCGCGCCGCCCAGTTCGGCGCCAACCACATCATCATTGGTGTAGACCCGGAACAGCCCGGTGCGGAACAGCCCCTGCAATTCTCGCACGATCACATCGTCATCCATCGCGATGACGGCGGCAGCGGCAAGGCCCGACATGATTTCCTTGGCGAGGTTAGGCCCGGTCAGCACGCCCAGCGGATGGCCGGGCAGTTCCTCGCCAATCACCTCGGTCATCCGCTTGCCACTGGAGAGTTCGAAACCTTTGGCGAGGCTGATGATCGGCACCCAGGGGCGGATGAAGGGGCGGATTGCGGCGGCGGTTTCGCGGGTTACCTGCGATGGCACGCCGAACACGATCACGTCGGCACCGCTGACCGCTTCGGCCAGTTCGGTCGTGGCGCGCAGGCTTGGGGTCAGGCGGGCGTCGGGCAGGTAGCGGCGGTTGGTGGAGTGCTGGTTTATCTCCGCAACCGTATCGGCGCTGCGGGCCCACAGGGTAGTCGGCGCATTGCGCGCCACCAGCGAAGCCACGGTCGTTCCCCAGGAACCGCCGCCCAGCAGGCCAACTTTCAACTCGCGCGTCAGACCTTTCTTCCCCACGCAGCCCCTCTCATAGTGGTTTTTTCGCAGCTTGCGGCAGGAGCGTCCTTTGCGCAAGCGGCTTGCATGGGGCGCCGTGGGGTGCCAAGCGATCGGGCATGACCGAAGCCCGCATTCTCCCACTCGAAGGCATTCACAACTTCCGCGATTATGGCGGTTATGAAGGGCTGGATGGCCGCAAGGTTCGCACCGGCCTGCTCTGGCGGTCGGCCCAGCACGGCGAAGCGACCGATGCCGATCTGGCGGAAGTCCAGCGCCTGGGCCTTGCCACAGTGATCGACCTGCGCGGGACCAGCGAGCGCGCGGCCAATCCCTGCCGTCGGTCGCCTGGCTTTGCCGCCGAAGTCTTGCACAGCCCAGGTGAGACTGCGGGCCTCGCACTCCATGTCGAGGCCGCCGAGGGGGCGCTGACGCGGGAGCAGGCCCGTGCGGCCATGATGCGGCTTTATGAGGGGATTGCTCACCGCGAGAACCTGGTACCGATGTTGCGGACCTACTTTTCAGCCCTGCAGCGCGGACCGCAGCCCAGCCTCGTCCATTGCGTCGCAGGCAAGGATCGGACCGGCTTTGCCGTGGCGCTGGCCCAGCATGTGTTGGGCGTGGCGCGCGATGCAATTGTGGCTGATTACCTGCTTACCAATGTGGCCGGGAACATTGAGCGGCGGATCGAGCAGGGAGCGGAAACGATCCGGGCCAAGTATGGCCAGATCGACGAAGCCACGATCCGCACCCTGATGGGCGTTGAGGAAGACTATATCGTCACCGCGCTCGACCGGGCCGAGGCGGCGCACGATTCGCTCGATGCCTACCTCGAAACTGTGCTGGGCGTGGATGCGGCAGCCCGCGAACAGCTGCGGTCGCACTACCTCGTCGATTAGAGGAAGGCCCGGATTTCCGCCATGAACCGGTCGAACTGGTCATGGTGCAGCCAGTGGCCGGCGTTCTCGAACTCGATTACCTTGGGATCGTTGTTGAACACCTCGAGCCGGCCGTCCTTTTCCGGGTTCGAGGCCCAGGAATTGGCGCCGTAGAGCAGCAGCATCGGACAGGTGATCGCCGCCCAAAGCTCCTCGGTGCGCGATTCCGGCACGTCCTCGAACGGCCAGACATTGAGGTAGGGATCGAACTTCCAGCTCCAGGTGCCGTCTTCGTTGCGGCTGGCGCCGTGGATGGTCAGGTGGCGGGCCTGCTCGTCGGTGAGGAACGAGTTTTCCTCCTTCATCCGGGCATAGGCCGCCTCGATGCTGGGATAGCGGCGGGGGATGCGGCCGGCGGCGGCGCGGCGCTTGTCGATCCATTCGCGGAAGCGGTTGGCATAGCCCGCCGCCTCGCGCTCGGCGCGGGTCTTGGGCGAGGGACCAAGGCCTTCGATGTTGACGAAGCGGCGAACCTTTTCGGGGTAAAGCCCGGTGTACCGCGAGGCGACATTGCCGCCCAACGAGTGTGCCACGATGGTCACTTCATCGTACCCAAGCGTGTGTACCAGCTGCGCAAAGTCGTACACAAAGGCGTTCATCTCGTAATTGCCGTCAGGCGCCCAGGCGCTGTCGCCATGGCCGCGCAGGTCGGGCGCGATGACATGCCAGTCCTTGGCCAGCTCTTCGGCCACCCAGTCCCACGAGCGGCAGTGATCGCGCCCGCCATGCTGGAGGATCAGCGGCGGGGCGCCGGGGTTGCCCCAGTCAACATAGTGAAGCCGCAGGCGCTGCGAGATGAAGCTGTTGGAGGTCGGGCCGTGGATCGTCATGGCCCATGCCTTTGCTCCGAACCGAACGGGGCGTCAATCTGTGGGGAAAGGGCCGCGGGCGGGTTTGCATGGGGGCGGGGCGCTCCCTAGATGGGACCAAACCCAATTCAGGACATGACGATGGCGACCCATACCACCAAGATGCTGATTATCGGCTCCGGCCCGGCCGGGCTTTCCGCCGCGATCTATGGCGCGCGCGCCGGGATGCAGCCAATCGTGGTGCAGGGCCTCCAGCCGGGCGGTCAGCTGACCATCACCACCGATGTCGAGAATTACCCCGGCTTCCGCGACGTGATCCAGGGCCCCTGGCTGATGCAGGAAATGCAGGCCCAGGCCGAACATGTCGGCACCCGGATGCTGTGGGACACGATCACCGAGGTTGACCTGTCAGGCCCGCCGTTCCGCGCGGTCGGGGACAGCGGCGATATCTATGAAGGCGAAACGCTGGTGATCGCCACCGGGGCCCAGGCCAAGTGGCTGGGCGCGCCCGGCGAACAGGAATTTTCCGGCAAGGGCGTTTCGGCCTGCGCCACCTGCGACGGGTTCTTCTATCGCGGCAAGAAGGTGGTGGTGATCGGCGGCGGCAATACCGCGGTCGAAGAGGCGCTCTACCTCACCAACCATTCGCAGGACGTGACGCTGATCCACCGCCGCGATTCGCTGCGCGCGGAAAAGATCCTGCAGGATCGCCTGTTCGCCCACCCCAACATCAAGGTGCTGTGGAACAAGGGGGTCGAGCGGTTCGTGGGAGATGGCGGCCTAACCGGCGTCAAACTGAAGGACACGGTGACCGGTGAAACCACGGTCGAACCGGCCGACGGGGCCTTTGTGGCGATCGGCCATGCCCCGGCGACCGAACTGTTCAAGGGCAAGCTGGAACTGGATGGCGGCGGCTACATCGTGGTCGAGGCCGGCACGCCCAAGACCGCGATCCCCGGTGTCTTTGCCTGCGGTGACGTGATGGATCACACCTATCGCCAGGCCGTGACTGCGGCGGGTACCGGCTGCATGGCCGCGCTCGATGCCGAGCGGTTCCTGGCCGAACGGGAATTCGCCGCGCGCGGTTAAGCGAGGCTGCGCAGCGCCGCGAGGATCTGGCCCTGGAGCCAGATCCGCGCCTGCGGCTCGACAAAGCTGTGGCTGGCGTCAGGGCACTGGCGCAGGCGCGCGTCACCCTTGTCCCAGTTGGCGAGGAACGCCTGGGCGGTGCGGTCATTCTGCGCCAGCAGGATCGTTACCGGCCCGCCGAAATCGCCGAGCCCTGCGGCCATCTGCCGGGCGAGGGACGAGGGCGGTGCATCGGTCTTGGTGGCTTCGGCCAGCGAGGCGGCCATCTGCCCCACCTTCACCTTGCCGGTCAGCAGGCGCCAGAGCGCGCGCGGATCGGTCAGCCGCCTTAGGTAATGGCGGCGCAGGACCGATGGCGGCATCGGCGTGGGGGCGGGAGTTTCCTCGGCAACCTCGGCTACGGCGGCGGCAGGTTCGAAGGTCCAGGGATTGGCCAGGACCAGCCCGTCCAGCCCCGCACCGCCCGCCAGCATAAGTGCGCTGGCGGCATCACAATTACCGAAGGCGACGATCCGCTTCAGCGTCGGCACGTGGGCGCGAAAGGCGGCAATCGCGGCAGCAATGTCGGGACCGGAAGCGGCAAAACCCGCATTCTCGCCCGCGCTGTCACCCACTCCGCGTCGGTCGAACCTGAAGGCGGGAAAGCCCGCCAGCGCCACCTTCTCCGCGATCTGCGCCTGGCTGCCCCACGGACCGGAGCGCAACTCGTTGCCGCCCGACACGATCAGCAACCCGGTGCGCCCCGGCGCCGGATCGAGCGTACCGACCAGCATGGCCCCTTCGCAGTTGAAGGTCACATGACGGCGGCTCATGCTCGTACCGCCATGGTCAGATAAGCGGCCAGGGCATCGGCCTGGGCCGGGGCATAGTCAGGTTCCGCCCGCAGCCACAGCGGACTGCCGCCAACCACATCCTGCTCGATCTCTGCGAGAGCGGCGGGCGAAGCCGCCTGCATCTGCTGGACCATGCCCGCGCCCAGCCGATAGCCGGCCAGTTCGATCCCGTGCTCCTGAGCTTCGACCAGCAGGCCTTCGCCGCTTTCCTCGCGCCCGGCCTCACGGGCCGACAGCACCCGTGCGCGCAGCATGGTGCGCAGCAGGCTGGAACCCTTGACCGGGCCATAGCACCAGCCCGGCAGCCCCGGTGGCACGATCAATCCGCCGCCGCGCACGGCCAGCACGTGGCTGGGGCGGAAATGATGAGCGGCAGCGATTGTGGCCGCGGCCCAATCGGCCAGGGTCAGGTGGTTGAGGTCGGCCGTGCTTTCGTTGGTGCCAGGCAGATCGGGCAGAAAGCTGTCGATCCCGCTGCCATCCAGCCGCCGCATCACCTCGACGCAGAGGTGCCGCAGCTTGTGCCCTTCATCGAACAGTGCCGGGATAACCAGCAGCCGCACCGCCTGGCCCCGGTCGAACGCCAGCGCATATTCAGACGCGCCGGGATCGGTTGGCCGGGGGCAGGGGTAGCTGGCTGGGGTCACGCCGCCTCGCGCTTGGCCTCGGCAAAGGCGAGCAGCGCGCCATAGGTTTCGAGCAGCTCGCCATCGACCTCGTCATCCTCGATCACGATGTCCAGGCGATCTTCCATTTCGGTCAGCAGGCCGGCGACGGCCATTGAATCCAGTTCGGGCAGGTGGCCGAACAGGCCGGTATCGGCGGCAAAGCCATCGGCCTGGCCGGGCTAGAGGCCCAGCACGTCGGTCAGGATCTTGCGGAGTTGCTGATCGGTGGTCGAAGGCATCGTCTATTCCTGCATCGCGGCCCGCAGGCCCCCCTGTCGCGCGGCCTCTAGCCAGCCCTGCGGTCCGGCACAAGGCGGCGCAGTGCCTTGCGGGCAATTGCCGGCCAGGTTCCCGGCCATTTCGGGCGGAAGGCCTCGATCCGATAGCGCGGACGAACTTGCTCCATCCAGTCGCGCTTGTAGGGATCGTCACCCGTGCCGAAATCGACCAGGTCTACCTTGTCCGCGTCGATCACTCGCGCCAGCAGGGCGGCGGTCAGCGTGGTGCCGGGTGAAAGCGGCTTGGCAGCCTCGACATGGGCCAGCTTGTGAATGAAGGCGATGCCGCCTTCGACGGTCCAGAACTGGGCGGCCACCGCTTCGCCATTGGTGCGGGCAATGCCGAGCCGCAAGCGTCCGGCACGGCCTTCGGCTTCGGCGAAATGGCGCAGGAAGGTGGGCGATCCTTCCTCGCCCTTCCAGCTCTGGGCATAGATCGCCTCGTAGGCGGCCCAGCTTTCGGGGTTGAACGCGGTTTCGATCGTGACCGCGACCTTGGCCGCCTTGCGCTTCAGCGTGGTGCGAACCGGCCCGGGCCGGGTGGCCAGGTATTCGGCATAGCTGCGCCCGTTCACCGGCAGCACGTGATTGACGTCGCATTGGTCGACGAAGGTGGCCCAGCCCGCCCGGCGCAGTGCCTCGGCCAGGGCTGTGGTTGTGCCATCCTCGTCAGGCAAGGGTGACAGGACCAGGTGTGGGGTCTGACCAGCGAGATCGGCAGCGAGGGCATCGAGCAGCCCAGCGCGATCGGCATCCGGCGTGAATAGCGGCGCAACCCGGAACGAATACCAGTTGGTCAGGCAATGGACCTGGCGGCCACGGCGCAGCAGCGGTATGACGGCACGCTCCCGGCCCGCCTTGGCCACTGCGATCAGCGGGAACAGGCCACCGATCTCGACAAGTCCTTGCCACCACTCGATCCGGTCAAAGGGCGCGCGAGCCTGCGGCGCGGCCAGCAGCGCGGCCAGCTGCGCATCGGCTTGCACTTCCTTAAGATCATCGTGATAGACAACGCGAACCAAGTTTGCCGAACCCCCATCAGCGGAGCACCGCCAGGCCTTGTCTCTTTCCGATCCCGTCGCGATCAGTCCGCTGGACCATCTCGCCCTGCGCGGTGAAGACAATGCGCCTGCGCTGGTGCTGCGCGAGCGCATCCTTAGCTACAAGGACTTAAGGGAAAGTGTCGCCCGACTAGCGGGCTGGCTGCAGGGCCAGGTGGCAGAGCCGGGCGCGCGGGTGGCATCATGGGCCGCAAAAGGCGAAATGACCTGCCTGTTGCCGCTGGCGGCGGCGCGGGCCGGGCTGGTCCATGTGCCGGTCAACCCTTTGCTGAAGCGCGCGCAGGTGGCGCATATCCTGGCCGATAGCGGTGCGCGGCTGCTGATCGGCACCGAAGCGCGGCTGGCGACGCTGGAGCCAGGCGATGCCCCGGCGAACTGCGCGGCGCTGGGAGAAAAGGCCGTGCTGGCCGAATATCATGTGGCGGCGCAGCTGGCCCCATCGACGGCCACCCCGGACGATCTGGTGGCGATTCTTTACACCAGCGGCTCCACCGGACGCCCCAAGGGGGTGATGCTGAGCCATGCCAACCTGTGGCTCGGCGCGGAAAGCGTTGCCTCCTATCTCGGTCTTGCGGCGGATGACGTCACGCTGGCAGTGCTGCCGCTGTCGTTCGACTATGGCCAGAACCAGCTGCTCAGCACCTGGTATGCCGGGGGTAGCGTTGCCCCGCTCGATTACCTGACCCCGCGTGACGTCGTGAAGGCGGTGGAACGCCACGGCGTCACCACGCTGGCGGCCGTACCGCCGCTGTGGGTGCAATTGACCGAGCTGGACTGGCCGGTCGAAACCGCCGGAAAGCTGCGGCGGCTGACCAATTCGGGCGGGGCGCTGACGGTCGATCTGGTGGCGCGGCTGCGGGCGCTGTTCCCCGCCGCGCGGCTGTTCCCGATGTATGGCCTGACCGAGGCGTTCCGCTCGACCTATCTCGATCCGGCGTTGGTAGACACGCATCCGACCTCGATGGGCCAGGCGATCCCCCATGCCGAAATCCTGGTGATCGGCGACGATGGGGCCGTGACGGCGGATGGCGAGGAGGGGGAACTGGTCCACTGCGGGCCGCTGGTTGCGCAGGGCTATTGGCAGGACCCGGAACGCACCGCCGAACGGTTCAAACCGGCCCCGGCAGCCTCGCGCTATGGCGGGATGGCGGTCTGGTCGGGTGACCGGGTGCGGCGCGATGGCGACGGCCTGCTCTATTTCGTCGGACGCCGTGACGCCATGATCAAGAGCGCGGGCAACCGGATCAGCCCGCAGGAGATCGAGGAGGCTGCGCTGGCGACCGGGCTGGTGGCCGAGGCCGTGGCGCTGGGCATCCCGGACGAGCGGCTTGGGCAGGCGGTTCACCTTGTCGTGCGGGCCGCGCCGGAAAGTTCGGGCACGATGGAAGAATTGCCGCGTAAACTTATGCAGGATTTGCCAAATTTTATGCAGCCGAAGGTCATTCACTGGCGTGACGTCATGCCGATTTCCCCCAATGGCAAGCTGGATCGCACCGGGCTCTATCAGGAGCTGACCCGGGAGCTGACGTCGTGAAGCCGTTGGGCCCGATCCCCGCTGGCTATGGCGCTATCGATGGCGAACTGGCGATTGCCGGGCGCAAGGCGAGCGAACTGGTCGAACTGGCCGGGCGGACGCCGCTGTTCGTCTATTCGCGCGAGCTGGTCGAACAGCGGGTGGCTGAGCTGCGCGCAGCCCTGCCGGCGCGGGTGGCGCTGCACTATGCAGTCAAGGCCAATCCCCATGCTCCGCTGCTGGCGGCGATGACCGGCCTGGTCGACGGGTTCGACATCGCTTCGGGCGGAGAGCTTGAGATGATCCGCGCGGCCGGGATCAATCCGGCGCGGATCAGCTTTGCCGGGCCGGGCAAGCGCGATGCGGAACTGGAAGCAGCGATTGCCGCCGGGGTTACGCTGAACCTCGAATCCGAAGGTGAAGCCGCGCGGGCGCTGGCGATTGCAGACCGGCTTGGCGTGGTTCCGAAGCTGGCGGTACGGGTCAATCCCGATTTCGACCTCAAGGGTTCGGGCATGAAGATGGGCGGCGGGGCCAAGCCGTTCGGCGTCGATGCCGAGCGGGTTCCGGCCCTGGTCGGCACGATCCTGGCTGCCGGGGCAGACTGGCAGGGTTTCCACATTTTTGCCGGAAGCCAGGCGCTCGATGCCGCCGCTATTGCCGATACCCAGGCCCAGACGATCGCGCTGGCCGCGCGCCTCAGCCGCGAAGTGGGCCAGCCCTTGCCCAAGTGCAACCTGGGCGGCGGCTTCGGGATTCCCTATTTTCCGGGCGACATTCCGCTCGATCTGGCCTCGGTTGGCGCGGCACTGGGCGAACGGCTGGCGCAGCTGCCCGCCGAACTGGCCGAAACCCGGTTCTGCATCGAGCTGGGCCGCTATCTCGTTGGCGAGGCTGGGGTTTACCTGACCCGGATCGTAGACCGGAAGGTCAGCCACGGTGAGACCTATCTCGTCACCGATGGCGGCCTACATCACCAGCTGGCCGCTTCGGGCAATTTCGGCACGGTGGTGCGGCGCAACTATCCGGTCGCGATCGCCAGCCGGTTCGATGCGCCGGTGGAGGAGGAGGCCAGCGTGGTCGGGTGCCTGTGCACCCCGCTTGACCGGCTCGCCGACAAGGCCGGGTTCCCCCGCGCCGAGGTGGGCGATCTGGTCGCCGTGTTCTGTGCCGGAGCCTATGGCGCCAGCGCCAGCCCGGCGATGTTCCTGGGTCAGGGACCGGCGGCCGAACTGCTAGTCTGACCGCTCCACCGAGGCAAGTTCCGGAGCGGAAACCGGCCAGCGGAAAACCCGCTGAAATCGGGAAATTCCCGGTTTAGCTAACGTAATATTCACCCTTTTTGCCGATAGCCGAGGCTGAATAGCCGGGCCTTCGTGCGGGAAGGGCATGCCCAAGCGGCGGCGCGGCGATCACGTGAAGGATATGCCCGATGCCGTCCATTCGTTCATCCCGCCTGCTGGCCAGTAGCGCCGTGGCCTGCCTCGCGCTGGCCGGCTGTGCCGGGGGCGGGGGTGGGCCGCAGCTGCCGCCGGCCGCCTTCGTGGCGATGCAGGAAGGCCCGGGCGAGGAATACGTGATCGGCCCGCTGGACGAGCTGACCATCTTCGTCTGGCGCAATCCCGAGCTGGGCGCGCAGGTCCAGGTGCGGCCCGACGGGCGCATCACCACGCCGTTGATCACCGACATGCCGGCCGTGGGCAAGACCCCCAAGATGCTGGCCGACGACATCACCCTGCAGC
>Ga0315904_10011655_pt1 | contig 11193 bp, 13 predicted proteins | sample LakEriMetagenome_6_FD_203529 | JGI IMG/M metagenome (GOLD analysis project Ga0315904, IMG submission 203529) | Freshwater fungal communities from buoy surface, Lake Erie, Ohio, United States - Buoy 12 MA120 | ecosystem: Environmental > Aquatic > Freshwater > Lake | place: USA: Lake Erie, Ohio... | reverse complement strand
AACCTTTACCATATCAAACGCGCCGACGATGGCCGCGTGGTGCCCTTTGTCCCGCGTCCCGAACAGCAGCGCGTCTATGACATGCTGTTCCTTGAGGGCTGCAAGCGTCTCATTATTCTCAAAGCCCGCCGTCTGGGCATGAGCACCGCGCTCGACGTCCTGCTCACCGATCAAATGCTGTGGAACGCGGGAACGCAGTGCTCGCTGGTCGATCAGACCGCGGCGGATGCCGAGCGCAAGCTCTCGACCATTGCCAAGGTGGCGGTGGACAACTTGCCCGCGGGCACGCTCCAGCACATCGAAAAGGTGCGCGACTCTGGTTCGATCTTGGAAGTCAGCCTTAACAAGAACGCCGCGTCCTCGTTCTTTGCGGGCCTGCGAGCGCGTGGCGGCACGAACAACTGGCTGCACCTCTCCGAGTGGGGAGTGATTCAAGCCGACGACCCGAAACGCTCCGAGGAAATCCTCACAGGCGCGATCCCGTCCGCGGAGCACGGGCGCATCATTGTCGAAACGACATGGAAGGGAGGGCGAGGGGGGCATCTTTGGGACATCGTCAAGCAGGCGATGGAAATGCCCGACACGCAAAAGACAAACAAAGACTGGCGCGTCGTCTTCTTCCCGTGGTGGCGCGACCCGACCTACGTCTTGCAAGGCGATGTGGCCACGGTGAGCAAGGTGACCAGCGACTACTTGGACGCCATGCAGGCCGAGACAGGGCACACCTTCACCCCGCAGCAACGCTTGTGGTATGACCGCCAAGCCAAACAGCTTGGCATGTTCATCTTCCGCGAGTTCCCGACCACGGTGGAGGAATGCTTCAAGTCGCCTGTCGAGGGCGCGATCTACGCCCCGCAACTCGACAAGCTCCGAGCCGCGGGGGCGATCAGTGCCTACAAGATCGACGAGAGCGTGCCTGTCCACACCTCGTGGGACATCGGTTCGCCCATCAACACGGTGACATGGTATTGGCAACTGGTCGGCGGCAACGAGGTGCGGGTCATCGATGTCGATCTGGACTTGGAACTGACCCCTGTGCAGCGCGTGGCCCGCATGATGAGCAAGGGGTACAATTACGGCTGTCACTATCTGCCTCACGATGCGTCGGCGCAGAAGAACACGAGCGGGCGCAGCGACGAGCAGGAACTGCGTGCCGCGGGTCTGGCCAACACGCGCATTGTGCCGCGCACGCATGACATCTGGATCGGGATCAATCGCCTCCAGCAGATGCTCCCTCGCTTCACCTTCCGCCTGCCGCATTGCGAGCAGGGACTGACCGCGCTATCGAACTACGCCTACAAGCGGGCCTCGACCACGGGGATCACCGTGCACGAGCCGATTCACAACTGGGCTTCGCATGCAGCCGACGCGCTTCGCATGCTGGCCGAGGCCGACGCAGCCAACATGATCAAGACAGGTGCGGGGCCACGGGAACCCGCCGTGGTGGTGACAGGATTGCGCGACATGGGATGGAGTGAACGGCGAACGGTGGTGCGGCGATGATGGCCCCGATTGACAAAGTCCGCATGCTTTACACCGAGCACAGCCCGCGCACCTTTGAGGAAGACCTCTCCGCGCACTTCTACAACGGCTACGTTTTCTCGACCTACGAGTACTTCCTCATGGCGCGTCCCGTGTGGAGCAAGGCCGCGCAGCATGAGGTCAACGATGTGTGGTGCGCGTTCCCGCCGACCGCTTGGGACACTTGGTATGTTTACGCTTTCGCGCTCCGCCACGACAGAGGCTTGCAGGGTTTAGTCAAAAAACTTTTGACCCACATGCCGTTTTATCTTCCGCTGACCGCATGGGAGCGAAGTGGCGAAAGCCTCACGTTCCATTCGACCGACAAACTTTTCACCAAATATGCGAAACTACATCCACAGTCCCATTGATCTCGTGACGCGCTGTCACTTCGGCGGCGGGGGCAAAGCTCCCTCGGCTCCCAAGTACACCATGCCCGCGATGCCTGCCCTGCCCAAGCCGCCACCGCCGCCCCCGCCGCCGCCCGAAGTGCAGAACATGAGTGCGTCCGACGCGGCCAACCAGCAGCGTGCCGACGCGGCCAAGCGCGACGGATTCCGCAAGACGATGCTGGCGGGCGAAACGGGAGGATACGCGGCCAACCCCGTCACGGGTGGGTCGAGCCTGCTGGGCTAATGGAGATTGATCTGGCGATGTCCTTGGCCTGCGTGTCGGTCGGCATCGTCATCATGCTGATCGCCTTCAACGCCCCCGAACCATGAAAGACCAAGTGCAACTAGCCGAGTGGGTGCTGATGCGGCATCAAGACCTCGCCAGCGAGCGGGCGACATGGGACACGGTCTGGCAGGAACTGGCGGAGTTTTGTCTGCCACGCAAGGCCGAGATCAGTGCCAAGCGTTCGATGCCCGACACCTCGCGGCATGATGTCCTGTTCGACAGCACCGCGATGCAGAGCGCGGCCACCTTGGCCAACGGGCAACTGGCCTACATCACGCCCGCGGATTCTCGCTGGTTTGTTTACGAGCCGCCCCGCGGCGTGACCAGCGACAGGGCCAAGCAGTGGTATGCCAAGTGTTCCGAGATCACCCAACTGCTCTTGGCGACAAGCAACTTTTACAGCGAAATCCACGAAACCTACTACGACGATTCTGTCTTTGGAAGCTACTGCCTCTACGTCCAAAACGGGCGCAGCCATCCGCTCATCTTCGCCAAGTTCGACGTCGGAACCTTCAGCATTGCCGAGGACGACGAGGGCAACGTGACCACGGTCATGCGCGAAATGGAACTCACGCCCGAACAGGCCGCGGAGAAGTTTGGCGAGGACAACCTTTCCGAGAAGCTCCGCAAGGCACTGGAGCAGACCCGCAAGACGGGCAAGGGCGGCACGATCAAACACAAGTTTATCCACGCCATGTATCGGCGCGAGGACGCCGACCGCGACCCGAAGAAAGACGACGGCCCGAACAAACCGTGGGCCAGTGTCTACGTCGAGCAGGCCAGCAAGCACGTTTGCCGCAACGGCGGGTACAGCGAAAAACCGTTCTTTGCGGGTCGCCATGTCAAGAGCATGAACGGCCCCTACGGGGTTTCGCCCGCGTGGATGGCATTGCCCGAAGCGCGCCAACTCAATTTCCTCACCAAACAACTTGACGCCCTCGCAGAAGTGAAGGCATTTCCCCGCCTCCTTATCCCTGCTACGCACGAAGGAGAAATCGACCTTCGCAGCGGGGGCGTCACCTATTTCGACCCGACCCAAGCCAACGCCACGCCGCAGGAGTGGCTGACCGCTGGCGAGTACCAGATCGGGCTGGAACGCGAAGCGCGCAAGCAGCAGGCCATCGAACGCGCCTTCCATGTCGATATGTTCCGCATGTTCAGCACGCTGGACAAGACGATGACCGCGACCGAGGTGGCCGAGCGCGCATCGGAAAAGCTCGTCCAGTTTTCCCCTGCCTTCACCCGCAAGACAACGGAGCTATTGACCCCCATGCTCCGCGCCGTCTTCGGCCTGCTCATCCGCGACGGGCGTTTCCCCGCCCCGCCGCAGGACGCCATCCTCATGGACGAGATGGGACAGCCCGTGATCCCCGAACCCGAAGTGAGCTACGTTTCCAAGGTCGCGCTGGCCCTGCGCGCCATGCACAACCTTTCCTTGGCAAGGACGATGGAGCGCAACGCGGTCATCGCGCAAGTGCGTCCCGAAGTGCTCGACAACTTCAAGTGGGACGTTATCGCCCGCGAAACCGCCCGCAACGACGGTCTGCCCAGCGACTGGCTGGCTGAAAGCGACGAGGTCGAGCAGGCGAGGGCGGCACGGGCCGAAGCCAACGCCGCCATGCAGCAGCAGCAGCAGATGCTCACGATGGCCGAGGCCGTGGGCAAGGCGGGCAGCGTCAAACAGGACTCCGCGCTGGGACGACTCTTTAACCAAGCCTCTGGCGCATGACGACTGACAAAGAACTGGAGCGTCAGAAAGAGCTTCAGCGCATCACCAACGCCTACCACCGCGTGTTCTCGACCGAGGACGGCAGGGCGGTCATGGCCAACATGAAGGCGTACTTCCGCATGACGCGGCCCGCCTTTGAGCGCGGGCTGTCCCACCACGCCTACGATCCCATCGCCGCGGCCCTGCGCGACGGGCAGCGCGAGGTCATCCTTTTCATCGAACACAAGCTGTCGCAACCCGTGGTTGCCGACGGCGACATCGATACACCCAAAACGACCGTGACCCGCGAATAACTTTGGCGGGTTTAGTCAAAACACCAACCAACCACACCAACCACCATGAGCGATGCAGCAGTCAGTCAAACCACCACCAGCACCAGCGCGGACAGCACCGCTGTTCCCGCGTCCACCCCACCCGCTAACACGAACAGCACAGTCGAAGGCACACTACTTGCCAGTGCGCCCAGCAGCACCACCGACGCGCCCGTGCAAGGCGAGCAGTCGGTAGCGGAGAAGCCCGAATGGCTCCCCGAAAAGTTCTGGCGCGACGACAAGGCCGACATGGAAGCCTTGGCCAAGAGCTACCAAGGGTTGGAGCAACTGCTGGGCAAGAAGGCCAACGCCATTGTCCCGCCCAGCGAGAAGTCCAGCCCCGAAGAAGTCGCCGCCTACCGCAAGGCCATCGGCGTGCCCGAGTCGCCCGAGGGCTACAAGCTCAAGCCCGACACCCTGCCCGAAGGCGTGCAGTTTGACGAGGCCACGGCCAAGCGGGCCGCGGAACTCGCCCACAAGCACAACATCCCAGCGTCGGCCATGCAGGAGTTTATGAAGTTCGACATGGAGCGTGCGGCCATGATGTCGCAGGCCGCGGCGGGCATGATCGAAGCGCAACTGGAAAGCGGACGCCAAGAACTGCAAAAGGTCTACGGCGACAAGTTTCCCGAAAAGATCGAACTGGCCCGCCGTGCCGCGCTCACCGCGGGCGTCGATCCCGCCAGCCACGGGTTCGTTGATCCGCAAGTGGTCAAGGCCATCGTGACGCTGGCCGAAAAGCTCTCCGACGACCGACTGGTCGAAGGCAACCAGACCAGCGTGTCGAGCACGCGGGCAAGGGCGCGGGACATCATGACCAACGCCTCCAACCCGCTCTACCTTCGCTACCAAGAAGGCGACCCCGAAGTCGTCGATCAAGTGCGTCGCATGCTGACAATGGCAGGCTAATCCCTGCCACCGCCCACATGGCCAACAAGACCAAGGGCTGGGGTCGGTTTTTGTGCGTCTCATGCACGCATGGGGCCGAGGCCGACCCGCGTGCGCTGGATGCCATGCTCCGTTTGCGCGAGGCGTGGAAGCCCGACTTCGTCGTCCATCTGGGCGACTTCATCGATGCCCGCGCCTTGCGGGCGGGGGCGCGTCGGGACAGCGACAGTAGCGACCACGCGGCCTCGCTCATGGATGACCTGTTGCAAGGTTTGTCCTTCCTGCGCGAACTCAAGCCCAACGTGGTCATGCTTGGCAACCACGAGGCGCGGCTGACCGAACTGGCGCACAGCCCGAACGCGGTCTTGGCCTACGCCGCCCAGAACGTCATGTCGCGCATCGAAGACGAGATGGCCAAGCTCAAGTGCCGAATTATCCCGTACGCGGGCGTGCACAAAAAAGGCATGTTCATGTTAAGCCGCGACACGGGACTCATCCACGGAAGCGCGTACGGGGTCAGCGCGGCCCGCGACACCAGCGAGTATACGGGCCACTCCATCATCATGGGCCACACCCACCGAGTGGCGATGGAGAGTGCGCGCATCCACGCCCGCGCCGTGGGATGGAACATCGGGTGCGGGATCAAGCTCGACATCGGGTACAGCGCGAACAGGCGGCAAACCTTGGGATGGCGGCACGCCGCGTGCTACGGGCATTTCAACGCGACCTACTGCGCGCCGAACTTGGCCATCTTCGACCCGCACTACGAACTGCCCCTATGAGCGACAAGGAACTGGCCAAGTGGTGCGAGGCACTGTCCACGCAGTTTGCCGAGGAAACCGTCCCTTCGGGCTGGAAAACCAGCAAGGAGATTGCCGAGCTTCTCAACCGCTCGTCGAGCCGCGTTTCGGAAATGCTTGCCACCGCCATCCGCAAGGGAACGTGCGAAAGAAAGCTCTTTCGGGTGCACAACGGCGGCACGGTGCGACCCGTGCCGCATTACAAACTCAAATGAAGCGCGTGCCGACCAAGCGAGTGTCGATTGACGGCAAGCCGTGGCGGATCAAAATCCAGCGGCCTCCCGCCCGCGAGGCGTTTGACGGCCTGTGCGTCAAGGACGACCGCACGATCTACATTCATCCCAACGCCATTGCCGACCGCGGGATCGAACTGGTCTGCCACGAAATCGTGCACGCTCGCCTCTTCGATCTGGACGAGGAGTGCGTGGATGAGATCGGGCGGCTTGTCGCGGAAATCTGCGCGTGGGTCGCCCGCCAGAACGACGGCGTCATCGGATGAGTGCCTACACCATCGGCCTTGTCACCGCGCTTTACGCGCTGACCGCCTTCGACATGGCCTACAACCGCAAGGACTACGCGAGCGCGACCATTTGGGTCGGCTACACGCTGGCCAATTTCGGGTTTCTCGCCGCGTTGCGTTAAGCGCGCTAAAGACAAAACCGCGTTGCGTATAGCCAATGTCGATTTGGTATACACAACGCGGGTGATCTGTCGAAATTCTACAGGAATATCGACATGAGACGGCGGGCCAGTGAACGCGCCCACGCGAATAAGTCCGCAGACTTTCTCGCGCCGTCGCGCTCGTAGTAACCGATCCCGCCATACATCCCGACGACAATCCCGTTGTCTTGTGATCGCTGCATGGTTGGTTCCTCCTTTCCGCAGACATGCTACGCGGGCGGTCAAAGAGGTTTAGTCAAAATCTCGTTTGACCCACAGCGCGCCACGCGCAAACCTCGCGCACAGTTAGGCAGACAACTCCTTGTGGAGCCTGTCCGACGCACAGCCCAAGGCCGACGACCCGCGAGCAGCGGATAATCGGTAGTGCCGCGGACACCACAACCAATCAACCCGACGAGGCCGACACGATGTCGGTTTAGTCAAAACAAAAGGAGTTAATTATGGCATCTGCCGTTAATCAAATCCCGCAATACTTCACGACCGAGTTCTCGTCGAACTGGGAGCATCTTCTGCAACAGAAGATTTCCAAGCTGCGCGAGTATGTCTCCGTCGATACAGTTCGCGGTAAGGAGAAATCCTTCAACCAAATGGGCGCGGTCGAAATGACCAAAATCACGAGCCGCGCAGCCGACACCAACATCAGCGACGTCACCTTGGCCAAACGCTGGCTCCGCCCGTACCCCTACGAGCACGCCACGCTTTTCGACGAGTGGGACAGCGAGTATCTGGGCGAGGTTTCCCTTCCCCAGTCCGAGACGGTGGCTAACCACGCCAACGCCTACGCCCGCACCGCCGACAAGGTGATCATCGACGCCGCCCTTGGAACCGCCTACACGGGCGAGACGGGCGTCACCGCGACCGCTTTGCCCGCTGGGCAGAAGATCGCCGTCGATTACGTCGAAACAGGCAGCACCGCCAACAGCGGTCTGACCATCGCCAAGCTGCGTCAAGCGGCCTTCCTGCTCACCAACGCCGAAGTTGATGACAGCGATCCGCGCATCATGGTCGTCAGCGCAAAGCAAATCCAAGATTTGCTCCGCACGACCGAGGTGACCAGCGGCGACTACAACACCGTCCGCGCCTTGGTCAACGGCGAGATCAACACGTTCATGGGATTCAACTTCCGTCGCGTGTCCTCCAGCCTGTTGCCCTACAACGCGAGCACGGGAGTCCGTAGCTGCTTCGCCTACGTCAAGAGCGGCCTCAAATTGGCCGACGCTGGACGCAAGGTGCATGTCGATATCCGTGCCGACAAGTCCCACAGCCTGCAAATCCGCACTGTGGCCTCGCTTGGTGCGACCCGCATGCAGGAAGCCAAGGTCGTCGAAGTGCCCTGTGACGAAGTCCTCTAACCATCAACTAAAGGAGAACTACTAACATGGCTACCTTCTACGCCGACATCGCCCCGAGCGATCTGACCCTCAACGTCCGCAACCGCACCAACGGCGACCTCACCCACGGTGATGTCCGTTACGCGGAAGCGACCTACACCTGCACGGGCACGGAAGCCGCGAGCGGAGACAACATCGAAGTTGCCGTCCTGCCCGTGGGCGCGACGCCCTTGCCCGAACTGTTCCGCGTGAGTCACGAGGCCAGCCTTGGCGGTTCCGTCGTCGCCATCCCCACCATCGGGGATGCGTCCGACGTTGACCGCTACAGCGCGACCTCCATCTCGCTCAACAGTTCCACCGCGAACTCGCAGGCTGTCACGCCCGCCGTGGCGACCAGCGTGTTGCCCCGTTACGTTGTGACGGAAGCGACACAGCGCGTGGTTGCCGCGATCACCCGCACCAATGCGGTCACCGCGGGGAAGAAGATCAGCTTCCTCATCGCTTACAAACTGTAAGTCCCGACTGATTAAACGCGCTGGCAGGCCGCGAATAAACGCCTGCCACCTTTTTACTTTTTCATGGCCGACGAAACCTCCATTGCCAACCTCGCGCTGGCCAAGCTGGGCATCAGTCCCATCATGGCACTGACCGACGATTCCAAGCAGGCCCAGTTTGCCAACCGCTTCTACTCCCAGACCCGCGACGAGGTCTTGTCCTCCCACCGCTGGAACTTCGCCATGCGTCGCTTGACGCTCAACCGCTTGGCCACCGCCCCCGACTTTGAGTGGGATTTTGCCTACCAACTTCCTGCCGACTGCCTGCGCGTGGTGCAACTCAACGGCTACGAGCCGAACGAGCAGCAGGGCGAGTTTGCCATCGAAGCCGACCGCCTGTTCACCGACTCCGAGGAGGCCAACGTGCGCTACATCGCCCGCGTCACCGACGGATCGCTCTACCCTCCGCTTTTTTCGCAGGCACTGGCCACGCTGCTCGCCTCGCGCTTGGCGGGGCCGCTCACGGGAAGCCGCGAATTGCCTTCGGTCATGCTGGAGGAGTATCTGGGCCTCACGGGGCCGAAGGCCCGCATGGCCGACGTTTTTGAAGAACACCGCCGCCTCAAGCCCGCGTGGGTGGAGAGCGATCTGATCAAGGCGAGGTTCACCCGCTACCCGTACTAGCTCATGGCCAACCTTCTGGTCACCGCGCTCAACGCGGGGGAATTGTCCCCCTACATGGACGCCCGCACCGACGTCGCCAAGTACGCGAGCGGTTGCCGCACGCTGGAAAACATGCTGGTGCTGACCTACGGCGGGGTGACCCGTCGGGCGGGAACCGAGTATCTGGGCGAGGCCAAGTTTTCCGACAAACGCTGCCGCTTGATCGGGTTCAACTACAGCGTGACCACGCGCTTTGTCTTGGAATTTGGTGACCAGTACATCCGCGTCTGGGGCAACGACACGATCGTCATGCACCCGACGGGCAACCCCCCGTGGGTGACGGCAACGGCCTACAAGGACGGCGACTTTGTCTACAACGACGGCGTGGTGTACCTTGCGCTGGAAGACCACACGGCCAGCGCGTCCTTCGCCACCGACGCGGCCAAGTGGTACGCGCAGCCAACCAGCGGCGTCTTGGAACTGCCTTCGCCCTACACCGAGGACGATTTGCGCGAACTGCAATACGCGCAAGTGAACGACATCATGTACATCGCGCACGCCAACCACCACCCGCGCAAGCTCTCCCGTCTGGCCGACAACAAGTGGACGCTCGACCGCATCAAGTGGAAGTACCCGCCCGTGCTCGACCAGAACGTGACCCCCGTCACCTTGGAAGCCAGCGCGTCGTCGGGGTCGGCGGTGACCATCACGGGCCGCGACAAGGATTCCAACTTGAACAGCAACACCTTCCAGAGCGGCCATGTTAACTCGCAGTGGGCCATCCAGTGGCCGCGCAAGAGCAGCGAGATCAACATCACCATCGACGGCAACAAGGTGAGCGACGCCACCCTCGACATACAAGGATCGTGGTCGATCACCACGGTCGGCACTTGGCAGGGCAAAATCCGTCTGCTCCGCATTCCGCGGGACAAAATGGACAGCGGCGGAGGCAGCGACGCGACCAGCCTTTCGCGCAGCGGGACGACGGCCACCGCCACCCGCACCAGCCACGGATACAAAACAGGCGACGAAATCTTCATCGTCTCGACCACGGCCTCGCCCTTCGCGGGAACCTTCACCGTGACCCGCGTGGACGCCAACACCTACACCTTCACCGTGGCCAACAGTGGGGCGACCACGGCGAGCAATGTGGCCGTGCAGAACCTCTCGCAGATGGAAACGGTGCGCGAGTTCACCTCGCTGACCACGGCGCGCAACTTCACCGCGTCGGGCAGCGAGGACGAGCGGGTCGGACTCAAGCTCCGCATCAGCGACTACGTCAGCAACACCAACGCCCGCGTCTTCTTGGAATCGACCGACTTCAACAGCGGAGGAACCTTCACGGTCAACAGCATCGGGGCCAACGGCCAGACCGCGACCGTGCTGATCGACAAGTGGCTGGGCAACACCATCACCGCCACCGCGCAATGGAGCGAGGCCGCGTTCTCCGACGTACGCGGCTACCCGCGGGCCGTGGCCATCCACGAGCAGAGGCTTTGCTTCGGCGGGACGAGCAGCGAACCCAACACGGTCTGGTGCTCCAAGGTGGACGACTTTGAAGACTTCCAACTGGGCAGCAAGGACGACGACGGGTTGTCGTTTTCCGTGGCAAGCTCCGAGGGCAACCGCATCGCATGGATGTTCTCGCAAAAGCGTCTCATGCTGGGCACAAGCGGAGACGAGTGGACAATCGGCGGGTTTGATTCGGGCAAGGCGTTTTCCTCGACCAACGTGCAGGCCCAGAAGCAGTCGAGCTATGGCAGCAAATACATGCGCGCCGTGCTTCTCAACGACGTCCTGCTTTTCATCCAACGCCGCGGGCGCAAAGTCCGCGAACTGACCTACGACTTTGGCAGGGATAGCTGGGTCGCCCCCGACCTCTGCGTCTTGGCCGAGCACATCACCACGGGCGAGATAGCCGAAATGGCCTACCAGCAGCAACCCGACGCCATCCTCTGGGCGGTGCGCGGCGACGGCCAACTGATCGGCATGACCTACGAGCGCGACCAAGAGGTGGTCGCGTGGCATCGGCACACCACCGACGGGCTGTTTGAATCCGCGGCCACCGTCTACGGACTGGCGGGTGCGGACGACGAG
>Ga0315904_10011654_pt1 | contig 11193 bp, 8 predicted proteins | sample LakEriMetagenome_6_FD_203529 | JGI IMG/M metagenome (GOLD analysis project Ga0315904, IMG submission 203529) | Freshwater fungal communities from buoy surface, Lake Erie, Ohio, United States - Buoy 12 MA120 | ecosystem: Environmental > Aquatic > Freshwater > Lake | place: USA: Lake Erie, Ohio... | reverse complement strand
CAAAAGACATTGCTGGACAAGGCTTTAAACCCGATTGAAAGACTGATTTTTAAGTTCAGTGGCATTCAGTCTCAAATGCAAATGACAGTTTGGCAATATATTCGTGCAGTTCTATATAGCAACTTTATCATGGCGATATTGCTATTCCTGATAATCATCTTTCAGGGCATATTGCCACTTAACCCAACGGGACTGAGCGCTCCCAGTTGGGATACAGCGCTACATACGACGATTTCGTTTATTACCAATACCAATCAACAGCATTATTCTGGTGAAACTACCCTCAGTTACTTTACACAGATGTTGGGTTTAGGATTTCTGTTTTTCACCTCGGCAGCGACAGGTATTGCGGTAGCGATCGCATTTATTCGTGGCTTGACTGGGCGATCTCTGGGTAATTTCTATGGAGATTTAACACTTGCCATTACCAGAATCTTGTTGCCGATCAGCATTATTGGGGCAATAATATTTATTGCCGCAGGTGTACCTGAAACCTTGTCAGCGCCTGTGATTGTGCCAACTTTAGAAGATGGAAATATTAGTCAGGCGATCGCGATCGGCCCTGTGGCGCATTTCGAGATCATTAAGCAACTTGGTGAAAATGGTGGTGGCTTTTTTGGTTCTAATTCAGCACATCCTTTTGAGAATCCCAATGGCTTTACAAATCTAATTCAGATTTTGACGATGATTTCCATACCTACAGCGCTAATCTTTACCTACGGAGAAATTGCCAATAGCCGTAAGCAAGCATGGCTAGTGTTTGGAATGGTATTCATTCTTTATGTTGCCTTCATTATCATCGTAGGAATTGGTGAATATCAAGGTAATCCCCTTGTAAATGCGTTGCTCGGTTCACAGAGTCCAAATCTAGAGGGTAAAGAAGTACGACTTGGTTGGGCGCAATCTGCCTTATTTGCTGTGACCACGACAGGAACGATGACTGGCGCGGTTAATTCAATGCACGATTCGCTGATGCCCAGTGGTGGCTTTATCACTTTGTCAAATATGTTCCTGCAAATAATTTGGGGTGGACAGGGAACTGGAACTGCTTACTTGTTCTCCTATTCGATTTTGGCAGTATTTGTGACTGGATTAATGGTCGGAAGAACTCCAGAATTTCTGGGACGCAAGATTGAGAAGAATGAAGTGGTGTTGACTAGTTTCTTGATTTTATTAATTCATCCAATTTTTATTCTGATTCCCAGTGCGATCGCTTTAGCATTTCCCGATCAGTTAGCAGGAATTAGCAATGCAGGATTTCATGGACTTTCTCAAGTGGTTTATGAATATGCTTCGGCAGCAGCAAATAACGGTTCTGGCTTTGAAGGTTTAGCCGATAGTCAACCCGCAGCAACAGGTCTATGGTGGAACCTTAGCACTTCCGTTAGCTTGCTGGGTGGTCGTTATATTCCTTTAATTGCTCTGTTGCTGTTGGCTGATGGTATATCCCGTAAGCAACCTGTGGCAATGACGACAGGCACATTACGAACTGATACTGTTCTATTTACTAGTGTTACGGCTGGCGTGATTTTGATTATGGGTGCATTGACTTTCTTCCCTGTGTTGGCTCTCGGCTCTGTTGCTGAAGCTTTTTTGATTGCTAGAGGTGGCTAAAACTATGAATAAAACTTCATCTCATGTACCAAGCGGAACTCGCGAGTCTCGTAGACATACGCCTAAAGCATCGATGGCAGGACTCTATCCACGCGCCATTCGTGATGCCTTCCGTAAACTGAATCCACGTATTGCCGTTCGTAACCCTGTCATGTTTATGGTCTGGGTCGGCACAATTGTCACTTTACTTGTCACTATTGATCCAAATCTTTTTGGCAATGTCCAAGCCGATCCCAATCAACAGCGTATTCTTAATGGCTCGATTACCCTGATTCTCTTTTTGACAGTGGTATTTGCCAACTTTGCTGAGGCGATCGCAGAAGGACGTGGTAAAGCCCAAGCAGACTCATTACGAACTACGCGATCGGACACGATCGCTAGCAAAGTATTACCTGATGGCTCTATTCAACCAATCAGCTCTACAGAATTGCGCCGTGGTGATTTAGTCAAGGTTAAGATTGGCGAAATGATTCCTGCTGATGGCGAAGTGATTGCAGGTTTAGCCTCAGTGGATGAATCAGCCATCACAGGGGAATCTGCTCCCGTCCTCAAACAGCCAGGCACAGATATTTCGAGTTCCGTCACAGGTGGTACTCGCGTGGTTTCCGATGAGCTGACGATTAAGATCTCGGCTGATCCTGGGCAAGGATTTATCGATCGCATGATTGCCCTTGTCGAAGGCGCAGAACGCACGAAAACTCCTAATGAAATTGCTTTGACGGTTCTGCTAACAGTGCTTACACAGGTATTTCTAATTGTGGTCGCAACGATCCCGCCGATCGCCAATTATGTGAATACACCCACGACGATCGCGATTTTAGTTTCTCTATTGGTTGCTCTAATTCCCACCACAATAGGAGGTTTGCTCAGTGCGATCGGTATTGCAGGTATGGATCGCGTCGCGCAATTTAATGTGATTGCTACATCGGGTCGAGCAGTCGAAGCTTGCGGCGATATTAATACCTTAGTACTTGATAAAACTGGAACGATTACGCTTGGCAACCGCATAGCTGATGAATTTATCCCAGTTAATGGACATTCACTTTCAGAAGTAGCCACTGTGGCTCTTGCCGCAAGCATCTTTGATGAAACTCCTGAAGGGCGCTCCATCGTTCAGCTAGCCGAACAATTAGGAGCGATCGCTACTTTTGATCGCGACCAAGCTAAAGGTATTGATTTCTCCGCACGTACTCGCATGAGTGGGACTGATTTACCAAATGAGATCGAAGTTCGCAAGGGAGCCGTAGATGCGATTCGCGGATTTGTGCGATCGCGATCGGGTGAAGTACCTGAAGAATTTGAAGCTGCCTATGAGAAAGTCTCAAAACTTGGTGGCACGCCTTTGGGTATATGTCAGGGCGGCGATCTATATGGGGTGATTTATCTCAAAGATATTGTCAAATCAGGGCTGCGAGAAAGATTCGATCAATTGCGTCGAATGGGTGTGCGCACGATCATGCTCACAGGCGATAACCAAATCACTGCTTCAGTAATTGCCGAGGAAGCAGGAGTCGATGACTTCATCGCGGAAGCAACACCCGAAGACAAAATCGAAGTCATTCGTCGCGAACAGTCTCAGGGCAAATTAGTCGCCATGACAGGAGATGGCACAAATGACGCGCCAGCACTTGCACAAGCCAACGTTGGGGTTGCGATGAATTCTGGGACACAAGCCGCCAAGGAAGCCGCAAATATGGTGGATTTAGATAGCGATCCGACTAAGTTAATTGATTTAGTTGCGATCGGTAAACAATTGTTGATTACTCGTGGCGCATTAACCACCTTTTCGATCGCAAATGACATCGCTAAATACTTCGCAATTATCCCCACCATATTTGCCGCCGCAGGGATCGGATCTTTGAATGTGATGGGTCTCAAAAGTCCACAATCAGCAATTCTCTCCGCTCTAATTTATAACGCCCTAATTATTCCTGCGCTCATTCCCCTCGCTTTAAAAGGTGTAAAATTCCGACCTCTCACCGCCGATCAACTATTGCAAAGAAATATTTTGCTTTACGGTTTGGGTGGAGTGATTGCTCCGTTTATTGCGATTAAGTTTATCGATGTTCTATTGCCGATTATTTAAAGTAAGCTTAATGAATCTGGTCTAGTTAACACAACTTTATGCAAGCACAATTCATTGCTCATAGTCTCAATTCTGATACAGTCAATCCTTTTGATCAAGCGATTGAGCAAGTTGTGCATGAAGAAGGTTTACCTGTAATAGTTACTCCTTACTTTTCATTGTCAGTAATTCAAAATATATGTAGCGAAGTAAACTCTATTTTGCAATTAGTGACTAATTTGGAAGAGATTAGAAACAATATTAGGAGTGAAAATGAGTTTGAATCATTTGCTCAGCTAATTGAAAATAATCAGCTAACATTATTTGATATCCCAGCTCTTCACGCCAAAATATTTGTGAGAGGATGCAAAGCTCTGATTGGTTCAGCCAATTTCACAAATTCTGGACTTGGACAAAATCATGAGGCAAGTATTTTCGTACATAATGCACAATTCACTTTAGAGATATTTAAATGGGTTGAGAGCTTAACTAATGGTAGAGATTCAATTAATTTGGAGCAACTAAGATCAGCTTATCAATCAGCATTAGTCCTGAAAAGAGTTGAAACCAATGAAAATCAGGCAGTCTCTAAAACGTATTTTGCCAAGCCGATCAAGGTCTCTAAATCTAAATATGGCAAGGGAAAAGAAGCTAAACAAAACTCTAAATTGGCTTTAGGAATTAATTCAGAATTTGTCCAGATCGTGCAAACTGTCTTTCCTAGAAAAGCAGATCTGTTGAAAGCTTTAGAGCTAATTAATATGCTTAGAATTTTTGTAAACGATGATCCATTTCTAGATAGAGGACTGTCTGTAACATTCACAAGTAACAATCGGCTAGTTCTGAATCTAGGTCAATGGAAAATATTGGCATTCAAATATATTTCTAAAAGGTCAGTTTTGGAAATAACTCTATGTATTGATTTTTCTGAATATACCGATTCTGAAGAACAATATGTTTGGAAAGATGATATTGCGCTTGAATCAATAGATTTTGCAGGTAAAACTTTTAAAGAGTACAAGTTTGAGGAGCGCTGGACGAATGGAAAAGACTTGAGACTTATATACTTTCCTTGGGATTCAAGTATATCAATACCTGAAAAACTATTAGAGAAATGGCATACAGCAATTCTCACAGCCAAACAAGCATTTCACCATTGGCAATCAAGTTCTTATATGCGATGGCATAGACCAGAGTTAGCAGAATTTTTATTTTCAGCAAATTCTGAATCCCTAGATCTAATTTATCCACCAAACCAATAGACATTATTATGCAATCACTTAAAAACTTACATCTTGCCACTCTATCAAAGCCTAAGCACTCAGTATCAGTCAAATTATTTTGCTTGATGCTTTTCAACCTCATCATAGCTCCCGCTGTCTATGCCGCCAATGTTGAGAGCTTCACCAAATTCCAAGCCTATGCTCTAGGACTTCTAGGAATTGTTACCTTTGCCTTCTCAATTTATCTCTTTGCTGTCATGTTTCAGCCTGAGAAGTTTTAAATTAATTACGAATTACGAATTACCCAAAATCTATGAACGAAATTATTAAAGCTATTCGCATCACCTTTGTCCTTTGGGTGCTAGTTGCCGTGATTTATCCTGCGGGAATATTAGCGATCGCACAGTTACCATTCCTCTCTTATCAAGCCAATGGCAGCCTCATCCGTAATGTTCAAGGTCAAGTTATCGGTTCCGCACTAATTGGACAGCCATTTACTAGCGATCGCTATTTTAACAGTCGCCCCAGCACTACCAACTACAGCACTGCTGATCCCAAAGCGGATACAGCGAATATTCTCAAAACGGGTGTTTCAGGTGCAAGCAACCTCGCGCCAAGCAATCCTGATTTGCTGAAAAGAATTAATCCAGCGATCGCCAAACTTCAACAATTAGGAATCTCTACAACTGCTGATTTAGTTTATACTTCTGGCTCTAGCCTTGATCCTCATATCAGCCCTGAAGCTGCGAAGGCGCAAATTACCAGAATTGCTCAAGCTCGTAAAGTTGAACCTAGCCAAATTGAAAAGCTAATTGATCAAAATAGCGATCGCCGCTTTCTCGGTGTCTTTGGCGAGGATGGCGTAAATGTCTTGAAATTAAATTTAGCGATCGATGCGATATCAAAGGCTTAGAATAAGAAATGTAATGGTAAGGGCAATTCATGAATTGCCCTTACCATTACATTTCTTGCCTTTGTGTAATTCCTAAAAACATCTAAAAAACCAAAATATGCCATACAACAATTACAAAAAGATTGATGAAGTACTAGGCGAATTTGAAGTTACCTATGCCGAGCAGAACTTTATCCAAATATCTGAAATAGAAGTGCCTACATACTTTGAATCTGAGATTGAGTTAACCCTGCGAGAAGGCGTATATAAAAATTCAGAATATGCCCTTTGCGAAACCTTAATTTATCCCACACTTAGAGAAGTATGGAAGCTCTATAAAAATGATTTATTACTTTGGAGTCATCAGCCACTAAATTATGATGAGAATCTATGCGGTATTCCTGACTACATGGTGGCAAAGCGATCGCCAATGGGCAGAATCTTCCTCGAAAATCCTTTTTTGATTATCGTTGAAGCTAAAAAGGATAACTTTGAAGAAGGTTGGGCGCAATGTATTGCGGAAATGATCGCCGCTCAGAGAATTAATCAAAGGCACAATCCAATATCTACGCCGATCTTTGGCATTGTATCTACTGGTGTAATTTGGGAATTTGCCATACTTGATGAAAATCTGGGTAAGAAACATTTTATAAAAGAGATTCCCATTTATACAATCCAAAACTTAAAGTTATTATTCGCTGCACTGAGATATTTATTTGAACAGTCTAAACTACAGCTAGTGAATGTCCCTTCATCATGATTAAATCTCATCGTCGAGGCAAACATAAAATATTTATCGGCATGAGTCCTGGGGTTGGTAAAACCTATCGGATGCTAGAAGAAGGACATCGCCTTAGAGCGGAAGGAATTGACGTAGTAATTGGCTTACTGGAAACTCATAATCGGGCTGAGACTGAGGAAAAAGCAATCGGCTTAGAACTTATCCCGCGCCAACAGATTAAGTGGGAATCAGTAACGCTCACGGAAATGGATACTGATGCGATCGTTAAGCGACAGCCTCAATTAGCTCTAGTAGACGAATTGGCTCATACCAACGTCCCTAATGCAGAACGTGAAAAACGCTATCAAGATGTGGAGATCTTGCTCGAAGCTGGAATTGATGTCTATTCAACGGTAAATATTCAACATATTGAGAGCCTTAATGATACCGTAGCAAAAATTACGGGAGTGATTGTGCGTGAACGCATTCCCGATCGCATTTTAGAAGCCACCGATGAAATTGTGGTTGTCGATGTTACACCAGAAACTTTACAGGAACGTCTGCGTGACGGAAAAATTTATGCCCCCGAAAAGATCGAACAATCTCTTAACAACTTCTTTCAGCGTCGCCATTTGATTGCTTTACGAGAGTTGGCTCTGCGCGAAATCGCTGACAATATCGAAGATGATCTTGAATCTCATGATCAGTCAGGTTCCGCAACAACTATTATCTGTAATATTCATGAACGGGTTTTAGTCTGCGTTTCCACCTATCCCAATTCACTCCAATTATTGCGAAGAGGAGCAAGAATCGCGGGATATATGCACGCCCAACTCTATGTTTTATTTGTGGATGATCCTGATCGCTTTTTAACCAAAGCCGAAAGTCTACATATTGAGACCTGTGAACGTCTCTGTAAAGAGTTTGCAGGAGCTTTTATTCGAGTGCGGAATAGTCAGCCTTTAGAAGCGATCGTGGATACGGCAAAAAATTATCGAATTACGCAAATTGTAATGGGTGAAAGCCAGAAGTCACGCTGGCAAATCCTGTTTAAGGGATCGCTCACGCAAAGGATTTTACGAGTACTCAAAAATGTGGATATTCACATCATTTCAACCAGTAAAGTAGAAGATGTCGATAATCTTTGAATTTATAGACCTTCAACATCTGGAGCAGCAGCAATTTTGTAGACTAGGATTACTTTGGATTGGGAATAGGGTGGGAGATGCAAATTCCAATTGCAAAAACTGTTGGTATCGGGTTGAATGCGATCGCTGGGTTCATCCTGAACTACTTTAATTTTTACCTTCTCCAATTCTGAGACAGGCATTCGCTCAGTCATGGTAATTTTTCTAGCTTCATCACCAATATTTGAGAGAAAGATGCCCACGGTATTCGTAATCGTATTCTATTGAGTGAGATGATTCTTTTCTCGTTTTTGGGAAAGGATTGCAATTGCCTTGCTATAGTCTTTGATCGCCCCAACGTCATCTTGCTAGTAACTTCTTTGCAATTGCTCTATTGTAATACGCCTCAGCTAGATCAGGTTCGATCTGAACTGCTCTGCTATATTCCTCAATAGCTCCATCATTATCTCCATCATTTTGTTTGTAAAGTCCCTGTTGAAAAAATCCTCTTCCTTCTTGAACGTTAATACCAAGTTTTTCGGCTAAAGGATCGGTCATAAAGGTAAATATTATCTGACTAAACCAATTATCATCAATTTTTTGATTAATTACAAGGCTATATAGTTTCCATAAGCAAATTCACGATCACCATCACGCACCGATTTTTGTCATGACTTGTCTACAATTGACATGAAATTTTAGACTATAGCGATCGCTGCTAACCCTTGTAGAGAGCGAATCAATACCTCTAAGGTTCTAACTTCAACTAAAAAAGCTTAAAATAAGTTCAGGATAGTTGCTAGCTATACTAATTGATTGCAAGGATTATGGATAAAAGTCGTGGTTAGCCAAACGCAACAAGCAGGTAGAAGTTTTGACGCTTCCCTAGATGTCTCTAAATATGAAGCGAAGACAGAGGAAATCGCCAAGAAGATTTTAAGTGGCAATGAGAAAGGTTCCTTTTGGTCAAAATTATCGCAAATTAAGGATGAATTGCGCCTTGATGACAAGCTCATGGCTTGGACGATGGAAAATAAAGGCTTGCGAGTGCAATTATTCCGATTGATCGATTGCTTGCCAGCATTACAAAGTAAAGCTGAAATTGCGCGGCATATGCAAGAATATCTCGCCAGTGATGCCGTAGAAGTTCCTGCGCTGCGTGCTTTGTTGAATTTCAGTACTGATAATCCTAATTCGATCACAGCTACGGCTGCTGCAACAACTCTCTCAACAGCCGTAGGAACTCTGGCTAAGCGCTACATCTGCGGTGAAAACTTATCAGAAGCGACAAAATCCATTGAGAAACTGCGGCGCGATCGCTTTGCCTTTACGATGGACTTGCTCGGTGAAGCAGTGATTAGCGAAGTGGAGGCAGTCGAATATCTCAATCGCTACATTGCGATGATGGAGGATTTGTCTGGTAAAGCGAAGGCTTGGGGCTTGATCGATCAAATTGACAAGGCGGATGGTGAAGAACTAAAACGGGTTCAAGTTTCCGTGAAATTGAGCGCTTTCTATTCTCAGTTCGATCCTCTTGATCCAGTAAAAACTACCGAGAAAGTCAGCGAACCAGCGAGAGTTTTATTGCGTAAAGCTCAGGCTTTAGGTTGTGGAATCCATTTTGATATGGAGCAGTATGAATTCAAGTCGCTCACCTTGCAAATTCTCAAGCAAGTTCTAATGGAACCAGAATTCCGCGATCGCACTGATGTTGGCATTACACTGCAAGGCTACCTTCGCGATAGTGAGCAGGATTTGTATGAACTTGTGGAATGGGCAAAATTGCGCGGTAAGCCTGTGACTGTGCGCCTAGTCAAGGGAGCCTACTGGGATCGGGAAACGATTCGTTCCTATCAACAGGGTTGGGCAATTCCCGTATTTTCCGATAAAGTATCCACCGATGCCAACTATGAGCGCTTGGTTCAGATTCTCTTAGAAAATCATCAATATCTCTATGCGGCGATCGGTAGTCATAATGCGCGTTCTCTTGCAAAGGCGATCGCGATTGTTCAAACTCTCAATATCCCTAGCCGCGCCTTTGAAGCCCAATGTCTCTATGGTATGGGTGACAAGTTTGCTAAGGCGATCGCGGATATGGGTTATCGTGTGCGCGTGTATTGTCCCTTCGGTGATTTGATTCCCGGAATGTCTTATCTAATTCGCCGCTTGTTGGAAAATACCGCCAATAGTTCATTTTTAAGAATCAGTGGTGAAGGTATTGATGTCAATAAATTAATTGCTGCGCCTTTGATGACGGAACGGGATGCGAACTACAACGGCGCACCTGCGCTGAATATTTTTGATGGTTTTGTCAATTCTAGCGATCACGATTACGCGATTGATCAAGAACGAGAAGCCGCCCAAACAGCTTTACAACAGGTTCGCCGCCAACTTGGGAAAACCTATTTACCGATCATCAATGGTCAAGCGGTAGAAACGGAAACCTATATTGAATCTGTCAATCCTGCGAACTCTTCGCAAGTAGTCGGTAAAATCGGACTAGCCAGCATCGATCAAGCCGAAGCTGCCGTTAAATCCGCTAAATCCGCCTTTGCATCATGGAAAAAACTCAGCGCTAAAGAACGGGGCGATATTCTCCGTAAAGCTGCCGACATCATGGAAGAGAAGCGCGAAGAATTAATTGCGTGGATTTGTTGGGAAGTTGCTAAACCGATCCGCGAAGGTGATGGCGAAGTTTCCGAAGCGATCGACTTCTGCCGTTACTATGCCAAGGAAATGGAACGCCTCGAATCAGGTGTACAGCGCAATATCCCAGGGGAAGACAATACTTACATCTATCAGCCTCGCGGCGTAGTGGTCGTAATTTCGCCTTGGAACTTTCCCTTTGCGATCGCCTTGGGTATGAGTGTGGCTGCGATCGCCGCAGGTAATACTGTCATTCTCAAACCCGCCGAACAGTCTTCAGTAATTGGTGCAAAAATCGCTGAAGTTCTGCAAGCCGCAGGCTTACCCACAGGCGTATTCACCTATCTTCCTGCTAAGGGTTCCACCGTTGGCGCACACTTAGTCAAACATCCTGATGTACATCTAATTGCCTTCACAGGTTCCCAACAAGTTGGCTGTCAAATCGTCACCGAAGCCTCTATTTTGCGTCCTAAACAAAAACACATGAAGCGCGTAATCGCGGAAATGGGTGGCAAAAATGGCATCATCGTCGATGAAAGCGCCGACCTCGATCAAGCCGTAGTGGGCGTAATGAACTCCGCCTTTGGTTTCGCTGGTCAAAAATGTTCCGCTTGTTCGAGAGCGATCGTGCTGGCTCCCGTCTATGACAATTTCATGGAGAGATTAGTAGAAGCCACCCGTTCTCTAATTGTCGGTGAAGCACATCTTCCAGACACCAAACTCAGCGCTGTAATCGATGCTGCGGCTCAACGCAATATCCAGAACTACATCGCTAAAGGTAAGGAAACCGCCAAATTAGCCTATGAAGGAGAAGTTCCTAATCATGGATTCTATGTTAGCCCTACCATTTTTGGTGATGTTGATGCTGAAAGTGCGATCGCCCAAGAAGAAATCTTTGGTCCCGT
>Ga0315904_10011653_pt1 | contig 11194 bp, 11 predicted proteins | sample LakEriMetagenome_6_FD_203529 | JGI IMG/M metagenome (GOLD analysis project Ga0315904, IMG submission 203529) | Freshwater fungal communities from buoy surface, Lake Erie, Ohio, United States - Buoy 12 MA120 | ecosystem: Environmental > Aquatic > Freshwater > Lake | place: USA: Lake Erie, Ohio... | reverse complement strand
CAGCGACTAGCAATCGCTCGAGCGATCCTAAAGGATGCTCCGATTTTGATTCTGGACGAAGCGACCGCATCGCTTGATACCCGAGCCGAGCGCGAAGTGCAGCAGGCGATTGAGGAGCTGGTAAAGGGCCGCACTACGCTTGTTATTGCGCACCGCCTCTCTACTATTCGAGACGCGGATCGGATCGTTGTTATGAGTGGTGGTGAAATAGTTGAGCAGGGAACCCACGACGAGCTACTAGCGCTGGGAGCTGAGTATTCAAGGCTGCACGGCATGCAGTTTAGAGAAGGGGAGTATCTTCGCCCCCGCGATGTTGGGGCGGGTTAAATCGGTTAGGTTAGCCGCGCTCTGGGGGGATGGTGCGGGGACATGGTATTATGCTCTCGCAGGAAATATTGGTAGTTTGGACGCTTTTTGGGGGGAGGGGAGCGTGGCACGTGCAGGGGTTTGAGGGTAGCTGCTGGGGCGAGAAGATTTTGTCAAAAAATGTGTTTCCTCCACACAACTTTTAGACCTCACCAACCGAACTAGTAGTATGAGATTTTTTGGCATACTGTTTTCGTTAGGTGTTATTTTAGCCCCGGTGCCTTCCCAGGCCGCACCGCGGAAGGGTGGGGAACAGGCTGATAGCGCTTCGCTTGAGCGGCTGACGCGCATACGGGCCGGAACACCGGCATTTTTCACGGTTTCAAGCCGTCGGGGGCGCGAGTTAAAGCATCTGAATGTTGAGGTTAGAAATACAGGTCAGATTAAAGCCCGAGGAGTGGAGGTGCGGGTTGAGTTTAGTGGCGGCCTGATGTACCCACTGCGGGGAGTGCGAAGCTTAGAGCCAGGACAGGCGGGGTTGTACATCCTTAAAGGCGCCACCGCAACTCTTGCCGGTTCAAGCCCGCGAGTTGTCGCCCAGTGTTCAAACTGCAGACGTTAGTAACTAAACCCTGCGCTACCCTACCTGAGTAAGCACTCGAACAGAGGCCCCCGTAAATGCAGATACAACCGGAACGGGCCCCGGGCCGAAGGTCCGGTCGATAAGGGTAGCCCAGCACAGCACCGGAATACCCCGTAACGTGGCGCGAGTGTGAGCCTCAAGGCTTGAGCGCGCCGTTGTAATTACATCAGTCACCAGGATCGCTGAGTGGCCTTTGTACTTCTCGCCGTGACCATTTGAGAGTTTGCTTTCAAGGTACTGCTCAAGGGGGATCTCTTTCCCTCCGTTATACAGCTCTGAATACACAGCACACAAACGCTCGGCAAAGAATGAGTAGCCACCAGGCAACTTAAGAAATAGCTGCGGCTTTGAGGGCGCTACAACGTTTCTAATTCGATCCGCAACGTACTCTGCACATGCATTCAGGTCAGCATCGCTTAGATCTTCTACCCTATAAAATATGCGGCTTTCACAGCGGCCTCCAATCGGAACAGGCTCCTCATACTCTTCGGTGATGCGAGAAAATATATCTTCCAGTTCTTCGATTGTTGTTGTCATATTTTTCCTATTCTAGTGTTGAATTCATTCCTTGTATCGACGCTTATCTTCCGAGGCGGCTTCGGGCGGCGATGATCGCTTGAGAGAGGGTGGCATCCTTACCCTCTGGCTCAGCAAAATATTCATCGAGTGCGCGTACCATACTCTCAGCCGTTAGGCCTTCCATAGCGTAGATCCCTTTAATTCGCTCTAGACCAGAGAGTACGTTAGCTGGATTATCTTTCCCGTAGGCGATAGCAACATCGGTGACCCGTCCAGCATCGCGAAAACCAGATAGATAGCCGGCCACAAACTGCTGCTTGCTTTCGTTGGTCCGAAACAGCTTCCAGGTTGGTAGGAAGCTGCTTTCATTTACCAATTTACTCTCGGCTTCAGCCGATGAAACGCAGCCAGCCGTGGCCCAACACCAAGCAATCAAGGATACAATAACAGCCAGATAACGCATTTTTTTCCTTAGATCAGTCAGTTACACCGATAAAAAGCCCCAAGCAAGCCTTGAAGGGTTGCCTTAAAGGCTTGATTATACAACAATTTGTGGGGATCACTAGGGGAAAATAAACAAAGCTGCTCGGGCCGCTTTTTTGGCTCTTTTGCCTTTGGGTGCCTGAAGCTTAGCAATACGCGGGGCGCTCGAATCAGAGCAAGCGCCGCGCGGCATTAAACAACCAAAAGATGATATGCACTAGGTAGTATGAGTGACGACACTGATGTTAAGCGTTTAGTAGGTATCAATTCAGCTCCAAAGATTTCGCGCCGCAAGACCCGTAGCGTGCGCGTGCGTGATTTAATAATCGGTAGCGAGGGGCCAGTCTCGGTGCAGTCAATGTGCGCCACAAAGACTCAGGATCTGGCGGCCACCACAAAGCAGATCGCGTTGCTGCAGGAGTACGGGGCGGATGTGATCAGAATCGCTATTGATAGTCGCAGAGATGTTGAAGCTCTTGCCCAGATTCGCGCCGTGACTGATGCCCGCTTAGTTGTTGATCTTCAGGAGAGCTACAAATTAGCCAAGGCTGTCGCGCCCTACGTGCACAAAATTAGGTACAACCCAGGGCATCTCTACCATCACGAGAAAGACACCCCCGTTCATGAAAAGGTGAAATACATCGTGAATGTCGCTAAGGAGCATGATTTAGCGCTTCGCATCGGAGTAAACTTCGGATCGCTCGACCCGACTCAGGCCGACAAAAATGAAGATCCGATTGAGGCGGCTTTGACCTCGGCGCGTGAGCACGTGGGATACCTTGAAGATCTCGGGTTCACAAACTTTGTGGTTTCTCTGAAGAGCTCCGACCCAAATGATGTCGTTGAGATTAATACGCGCTTTGCAAAAGACTTTCCAGAGATTCCACTGCATCTAGGTGTTACGGAAGCCGGTATGTTGCCGATGGGTGAGATAAAAACGCGCGTGGCCTTTGAGAATCTGCTTGTCAAAGGAATTGGCGATACTTTGCGCGTTTCGCTCACTCTTCCACACGCCGAGAAGTACAAGGAGATCTTGGTAGCCAAACAGATTCTGACTGATGTCCATGCTGGTCGATTTCGCTCGGTGCCACGATTCGAGCACGATGGTCTTAATATCATCTCGTGTCCATCGTGCTCCAGAGTTGAGAATGAGGCTTTCGTTGAGCTAGCGCAGCAGGTACGAGAAATGACCCAAGAGTTCGCCGAGAAGAAGTTGACTGTGGCGGTGATGGGCTGCCGGGTTAATGGCCCAGGCGAAACAGATGATGCTGATCTGGGATTATGGTGTGCCCCGAATCATGTGAATCTAAAGAAAGGAAGCGCACTTCTCGGCCAGTTCTCTTACGACGAGATCGTACCTATCCTACGCGCTGAGATGGCCAAACTGGTGCAGGAGCGCGGGTTGTAGTGCTTGTAATCGATACCAAGCGGCAAGGTTAGGTTGTATATAGAAAGGTAAACGTGAAGCTGATCTCGCCTGAATCACTAAGTGACCTGCAAAGGCGAATACTGCAGGGGTACACCCGTTTCTTCCCTCCTGGATCGGTGTGTGTAAACGTTATGCTTGGCGAGGAGCCGTGGGATATTCGCCCTCTTTTACTCTCTCTGGGAAAGGTAAGTGTCGCGCGCTTCTCGATGAGTATGAGCGAGTCGCGCGCTCGCAGTGTGGCGCGCGAGCTTGAGAGTTTCTCGGCTCTCTTTCAAAATCGACAGCGGGTGCAGCTTCTGAGCGAAGAGGGGCGATTCTTATTGCTTAGGCCCTACGAGAGCAGCACCCTCGGTGAGGATCTTGAAAGGGGTGCTGTGAGCGGCACATCGGCTCTGCTAGAGATCGTGCGCAAGCTTATCTTCACTGTATCGGAGCTTAGTCGTCGTGGTGCAGCGCACGGTCACATCTCCCCCGCAAATATGGCTCTTTCAAACGGTGAGATCGTGTTACTCGATCCGATTGTCGGTGCTCTACATCAAACTAAAGATCTCTTTCTTGCCCCAGAAACGTCGCTTGGGAAAGTTGCGGAGCCAAGTGCTGACCTGTATAGCCTCGGGCGGATAATAAAGATCTTTATCGGTGATGCGCTGACGCAACGTCAGGCTGCGCTCGTTGAGCAGCTGTTGTCCCCAAATCCGCAACACAGGCCTTCTCTACTTGAAGTTGCAGTTGCATTTGGCGTGCAGGGTGTTGCAGCGGCTCAAGATGGGGAGATGGGAGCAGTAAAGGGTGGAGCCGGAAAGCTCGTGCGCCCGGGTGTGGGAGCGCAGAGTCCCCAGCAAGCCCAGCGGCCAATAGAGGTTTTAGAGCCAGAGGTCGCAGCTAGACCGAAGAGTGGTGGACTTAGTTTAATCCTACTGCTGGCGTGCGCATGTGCAGCCATCACAGGGTGGTATCTTAAGAGTCGAAACCCCGAGCTGTATTATCAGATTGCGGCGCACGTCCCTTTTCTTGCCCCGGAGCATTCGGCCGAATATGCATCGGATTGGGCGAGTGGGGAGCGGGCTAGAATGGCGCTCGTCGCTCGGGCAGCAGTGCTGCGTAAAGAGCCTGCGGCGATTAACACAATCTTGGAAGATGTTTTAGGTGGAGCGAACCCAGAGGGGGTTAAAGGCGCACTGTTGCGAGTGGCTTTATCCGATACCTGGCGCGACCAGCTGACATCGCGCGATACTAATGCGGCCCTAGCACTTTCGGTTGCTCAGCTTGTGCCGGAGGGAGTAAGCGAGATCCCTCAACTCTCATCGCTTCATCCAGCGATCATTCTGGCGATCATGAGTAATCGTCAGGTTGCCGAACAGGCCAAAGCTTTAGGCGATTTGGAGGTCGCACAGCTGAGCAAACTTCCTGAGCCTTTTGGTCCGCTCTTCTCGCAGTTGGAGGGGATGGGGGTGCAAAAGCTTGGGGACCCACAGGCTAAGGGACTTGCGAGGATCGTCACTGGTGATTCGAGTGCAGAAGCTTTCGAGGCCTTTCTTGGTGAGGAACAGGAGCCTTCGAAGATTTTAGCCAGGGTAAGTTCGATCCTTCCGGTCGTCTCAGCCAATCAGATTGCGCAACGGGATCTATTGGGGGTACTTAAAGATCGTGGTGGTGATCTCGCCACTCTGTGCGGTTGGTTTGATCTTTTGGATCTTGCGCGTTGGTCTAAGGTTCAAACTCTCGACAAGATCAGATTGATTCTGGCGATGACGCCTGAAGCTAAGCTTGACGATTCGCAGTGGGCAGATCTGCTGGCGTTTCCCCTCGGGGCGGTGCGCGATCTGGCGGTGAAGAGCTTGCGAGGACAGTTTCCTGGGTCTGACGGCGAGAAACTTCTGGTGGCATTAGCAAGCCCAGCTATCGGATTACAGAGAGAGCAGATTATCGCTCTTGTATCAGCATTAAAGCTCCCGTCTGACAAACGCGCGCCATTTATCAGCGCCTGGTTTAATCTTAAGCCGCCAGCTGATGCGGTTTTGATGCTTCTGCTTGCGCGCTCATCGGCGGCTAGCACCGATCTTTTCAATCTTGAAGCCGCTCGATTCCTGCGGCGCGCATCGTGGACAGCGCCACTCGAGCTGTTGCAATTGTTAGCTGGTCATTCTGAGCCACTCGCCAGAGCTATTGCATACGGTAGACTTGACCCAAACAAGGACGCCGAGCGGGCCGTGCTAGTAGCGCGTCAGTCGACGGAGAAGGACCCGGGTTGCGCAAAGGTTTTAGAGGAGCGGCTCCGGGGATTTCAGAAGTAGTCAAATAAAAAGGCCGCAGGGGAATTGCTTCCTCTGCGGCCTGCTTGTGTAGCTACGCTACGATTTAGAAGCTTTGGTCTATATTGTCCAAGGTCGAAGTATTAAAGAAGGTGTTCATGAAGCTGCGTAGGATAAAAGCTCCGACAGCAACAATCATACAGCTCATTGCAGCCTTGTACTGACCGAATGCGGCACTGGCAATAGCCATAATACCTGCACCAGCCATAATCAACGCGCCGAAGCTACCCTCTAGGTACCTAAACAGAGTCGCAACCGCATTAGCGATTCGACCGTCTTCTATGTCACCAGAACCCGCATTCGGAGGTCCAAACCCACCACCACCGGCCTGAGCAATAGCATCAGCAGACAATCCAGCACCAAGGGCAATAACGCCAGCGGCAAGGAGGATCATCTGAGCATGCTTCTCAGTTGGTGAGGTAACAGCGAGAGCAACCTTACGGCTGATATCAAGAGCCCGCTCACGAGCGGAAGCTACCACTGAAGTAATTCTTGTTTTCATAACCTTTCCTTTATCTATTCGATTCGTTTCTAATTAGTACGTTTTGTGTAACGGCACGAAGCTTCGTGCCCCAGTTTATATAAAGGTTATGGTAGCATGGCGTTGGCGTGTGACATATGAGGTGACCTGTTTGTAAAGCGATTGACAGAAAATTGGAGCGAAATGACACGGTTCAAGGGTGGCGAACTAGCTAAGATCTTTCTGGAAAAAGCCTAAAGGCTTTAGCCGCTTATCCAGAGTCAATCGCTATTTGTTTTTTGTAGAATCGTCAGATCAGGGGGTTATCTGGCTTTTAGGTGCGCAATACTGCCCCAGAGTGTGTCTTCGCTTAGCCCTGCGAGGGCAGCTCTAACCCTGGCAGGTACCTCTCAGGGTCCTGAGGCTCTCCATCTCGGCGTATTTCAAAGTGCAGGTGTGCGCCGGTCGATATACCAGTGTTCCCAACGGTGGCGATTATCTCGCCGGCCTTTATCGTCTGGCCTAATTGAACTTTAAGAGTATCACAGTGCCCGTAGTGGCTAGTAATTCCATTAGCGTGTTCAATCACAACCAACTTTCCATAGCCGCCATGCGGATCAGAATACATGACTCTACCGGCTGCTATCGAACGTATCGCGGTGCCTAAGGGAACCGCTAAGTCGATTCCAGCGTGGTGGTGCACATGCTTTCTGCGCAGTGGGTGTTTACGTATCCCGAATGAGCTTGATTCTCGTGGTCCCATAAGCGGGTATACGAGGCCCGTTGATATTGCTTGTACTGATGGTGAGTTGGTTTGCAGGGGGAAAGCATGCGCTTGACGTAACACTATACTCGTCGAAAAACTAATCGACACGGCTAGAGCAACAGCCCAGCCATACGTGCATGGGTTACTTAAGCTTCGCATCAAACCCCTTGACCGTTACTGCGCTGCCATCGTTACTTCTCACAGCGCCATCACCAAACCTAACAAGTGAAGAGTGAATCCATGCGCGCTGCCCATTAGGAGCAAAGACGCGGTACCACTCGCCCTGACGGGCTTCGACTGCAAGGCGCGATCCACGACGCAAGCTCATCAAAGCCGAGTGGTTTTTGCCTGGTCCAAGACGTAGATCTGCTTTTTCAACTGTTATCGTCGCCACCTGCAGATCGCTCGAGCCTGCCACCTGTACACTTTCTGCGGCAAGTGCTTGAACAGCAGCAGCCCTTGGAGCTGTTGCGGATGCATGCTCAACGCGAGTTTTGTGGGGCGAGGTTGTATTGTCTGGAAGGTTAAAGCGAGCGCGGCTGTGTGATTCAATAATTGACGAGAGGCGCGAGATCTCAAGCTCTGCGGCAGCAAGCTGACTCTTAGCTTCACTTAGCTGACGCTCAAGCTCGCGTGAGCGGCTTTCGCTCTGCGATAATTTCTCGCTCAGCCCTGTATCTTTAGGCGCTGGTGCCTTGGCCTGTTTAGCTACTGGCTTCTGCTCCTGAATTACAGGACGTCTTGATTGCTTAGGTTGTGGCTCAATCTCTGGAACCTCCCCGTCAAGAAACTCTAAATCATCCTGTGCTGACTTTACTCGCCTAACACTAGGAGCAGGAGCTACTGGCTTGTTGTTTACAACTTCTCTAATCTGCGCAGGCGATGGAAACGAGTGCTGTGCAGCATTCGTATTTGTCAGACCATGTGAGAGTGCTCGCTCAGCTTTGTTAAAGTGCCTAGCTTCATCAGCAACAGCAGCGGGAATGTCATTGATCGGATCTGGTGCAAAGGCATCGACCAAGCCGGTTATATCATCTGACTGCGCGAGCGTTGGATTTGCTGGCCATGAACTAGCAAGCGACATCGCTACTACTAGGCAGAACAATCGTGTGTATCGCTTTTTGCGTCTCTGATACTGGGTACGCATAGTTTTCGTTTAACCCTTTCAAACCTTAGTCTGTGCACACCTGATGCGCAGACCCTCTCGCGCTCGCTCCTCTTGTCACTCTAGACCCACTCGTACCGACATTCTTCATCCCTGGCTTATGTCTGGCTGCGGGGTAGAGGCCTCGCCGACCCTCCACTACTGTTATGAAGAGTCCGCCCTCTCTTCGTGACTTTAGAGCTGTTTGCTTCAGTCTTTTTGGTAATTTAGAGGGCTTTGTTAACCCTTACGCGTTATTTGCAAGCTCTGTGAAATCAAAGGCTTATGGGTTATACGGTTTATTCAAGCCCAAGCGACCTACGAATATCTTGGAAAGACTCGTTTTTATCACCTTCCTGTCGCTTCTGCTTCTGCTGGCGGTCAAAGCGTCCATCAACCAGCTCATCTACCATTGAATCGTCACGCTCAGCCCCAGCCGGTCTCCGCGCAACTGCCGGTTCATCGAGCAGGTCAAGCAGTTCATCCTGAGACTTCCCATCATCCAAAAGTGCCCTAGAAGGGGACCGGTCCACCGCAGGCCCGGCACCACCGGAGTTGGCGCCGTAGCGAATAACTAGCACTAACAGCGCTACGATGATTAGGCCACCGATCTGAATCTTGCTGCGAAGAGGCGCGGATAGATTGCGAAGGTTAATCAGACTCATAGCAGCTGCTTTTTAATCCCAGCCTTACTTCTCTGGGCGTTTGTAGTATTGCCAACGGCCCTGGCGAATCTCAACCACCTCTTGGTGTCCGGGGCGGTAGTAGTGTCCTTCAGGGTCTAATCCAGGGGGAACATCGACAACATCAACCATCGGCTCCTCCCAGATGTACTCTACAGCACCCGGGACGTTCTGAACACGGTATTCCACAAGCTGCGCCTGTGCAACCTGGGGTGGCTTTGAAGAAGAGCAGCATCCGCATCCTACTGCGCTCACGGCAATTGTGACTCCCACGCCTAGCTTAAACATCATCTCGCTTTTCATACTACACCTCATTTCCTTAAGTTCCAGAATCTCTAAAGCCCGAATCCATCATCGAGCTTACGGCTCCACCTACCCCTCCAAGGCTAGGATCATCCTCCATTGAGCCTCCAAGCATACGCTCCTGAAGCTCGCGCGCCCCATACGGCGCCACCATCACGACCTCTTCAAGAGCTTTACTAAAGTCATCTTGGTGACGTGAGAGCGCATCGGTGAAGAGCTGATTATCATCTCCATTATTTGTACTCACCCAGTAGAACGCGGGCTCTACCGGTAATACCAGCGCACCCTCACCGATATCTGAGAGCAGATAGAACTGCGACTCCACACCTTTGACCGTTCTAAGACGCATAATTACGTCGGCTTGCTGTGGTGTTAAATTAAACGCCTGCGCAGTCAGGTGAAACTTATTCGGGTCTTGGCGCAGGAAGATCTTGTGTGCACTGTTCTGCACAATCGCTTGACCGCCAGAACCGACGTAGAAATCCTCTCCAGACTGCGATGCAGCGATAACGATTCCTTTACGCTTGCGGTACAGACGGAAGGCTGTCTCGATCGTTCCTGCCTGTGTCTTACCGATAAGCTCATGGGCCTCGTCAAACACGAGCACCTTACGGGTATCGAGCTCGCGCGGGTCGTTCATGACCGTATCTGCCCACACCATCGCAATCTTGAGGAACACACGCTGCAAGTCCGGATTGCGGCTTAAGGCCTTAAGGTCAAATACGATAAAGCGCTCTTTGAGTTTTAATGAGCCGGGTCGGTCGAAGAATCTCGCATATGTTCCCTCGCCGTAGTAGTCAGCAATAAGCAGAGCGATGCGTTGGCGTCGACGTGCTCCATCATCTGTCTCATCGACGCGACGTGGTGCGCGCAGCACTGATACTACATCGCTCAAGATAAACTCTCTGCGCATCGGGCCGCTGCGGTAAATACGGTGAGCCTCGATCAATGAGTCAGCCACACTGCCGCGCTCAAGTCGGTCTGGGGCGTTGTTGCCATCAGTAGCCATGTCGCAGATAACATCTGCGCACATGTCGATCAGGTCTTTGTAGTCGTCATTGCGCGAGTCGGGAGTGATCTCACCGAGGCGCGCCAGGAAGTTCATCGAAGGTGCCCGCGACGGGGTAGCCTCGTAGACTCTGCCGCCAAAGAGGCGTGCAATCTTCTCAAACCCGCATGGCTGGCCCACCATTCCCTTATCGAAGATAAACGTAATCGGCGAGCGCTCGACGATCCGACCATCGGCGAGAGTCGAGTAGTGACCACGATTAAGCATCGTAATCAAAAAGCACATTAGGTAACTCTTTCCGGCTCCTGATACTCCGCTGATCAAAACGTTTGGAGCGATATTAGAGTCGTAGAGATCAAACCCAACGAGCTCTCGATTCCATAAGCTTGGTAGGATAATCTGGCTGCCTGCGCTGCCGCGCCAGTTACCCCAGAGTGGGAACATGCGCACTGCACGCGACGACTGCACCGTATTGGTCCAACCTGCACCATCTGTCGATGGATCGTAGGCTCCCGGGAGGGAGTTGATCAGCACCGCCATATCTGAGATCTCGTGCACCATTCCGCGCGCGCCGTTAAGCTGCGGAAATGACGCAACGGCCTCGGACGTTGCTCGAATGGCCTCGTCTTCGTTCTGGCAGATAAAGGTCTGATGCACACCGACCTCAACGATCTGCTCACGTGAATTATACAGCTCTTGGCGCGCCTGGCGGATGGCACTGATCTGGTGAATAATCTTCTGATTTGATCGACCAGCCCAGCTCCTCTCGCGCATTCCTAGCGTGCCATCGAGACGATCGAGACGCTCAAGCTGCTTCTCTTTGGGCTCCTTGGAGAAAGTCACGCTTAGGATGTTCTCGTACGGTGCTGACTGCAGCGGAGCGATCATCAGCGGCATGCAGGTCTTTGGTGGCTTGACCATCGATACTGAGCGGAACACTCGACCATCTTTCTGGATGATTCCATCCTTTGGATGTTCAACGTGCGTCTCGGAGAGCTGATTTGCCAACAGATCCTCTGGGTCGTACTCTGGAACTGGGATGGCCGTTCCTCGTCCACGACGGTGCTTTCCGGGTTTTGCGCTGCGGCGGTTTAGGATCGGATACAGAACATTGATTAGTCCCTGTCCCGAAACTCT
>Ga0315904_10011652_pt1 | contig 11195 bp, 8 predicted proteins | sample LakEriMetagenome_6_FD_203529 | JGI IMG/M metagenome (GOLD analysis project Ga0315904, IMG submission 203529) | Freshwater fungal communities from buoy surface, Lake Erie, Ohio, United States - Buoy 12 MA120 | ecosystem: Environmental > Aquatic > Freshwater > Lake | place: USA: Lake Erie, Ohio... | reverse complement strand
CGCCTGATGCGGGGCAAGGTCATGGGCCGCATCCCGGCATATTTACGGCGTGGCTCCCTCACCATTCTTAAAGAAATGGAAGGTGGCGTTGGGGATCGAGGATTGAGCGCGTGGCACAGGACAAGTGCAAACATGCTGGCAGGAGAACCGGAGACGGAGGCTGCGGTCAATTTCGCCCGCCACTTACTTCTTCTGCCGCGCACTGGCCTTGAGGCGCAGGGCGTTGAGGGCGATGAAGCCGGTGGCGTCGTCCTGGTTGTAGGCTTGTTCCTGGCCGCCTTCCATGGTGGCGACGGCTTCGGAATACATGCTGTGAGGCGAGCGGCGGCCGGCTTGCATGACGTTGCCTTTATATAACTTCAGGCGCACCTCGCCGGAGACGGTTTTCTGGGTTTCGGTGACGAGTGCCTGGATCGCTTCGCGCTCGGGGGCGAACCAGAAGCCGTTGTAAACGAGTTGGGCGTATTTCGGGATGAGCGAGTCGCGGATGTGCATGGCTTCGCGATCGACGACGAGGGTTTCCAGGTCGCGGTGGGCGGCTAACAGAATCGTGCCGCCCGGCGTTTCATAGACGCCGCGCGATTTCATGCCGACGAAGCGGTTTTCCACGATGTCCACGCGGCCGATGCCGTTGCGGCCGCCTAACAGATTGAGCACGCGCATGATGCCGTAGGGCGTGAAGATCGAGTAGCCGTTCTGTTCGCCGGTGGATTTCACATCGCCGAGTTCGCCGAGGAGGGAGCAGAGGGTTTCATGTTTCAGGCCGATGGCGTTGCCTTTGTCGAAGAGGATTTCGATGTATTCCGGCTTGTCCGGCGCTTCCTCGGGGGAAACGGACAGCACATACATGTCGCGGTCGGCGGGAGTGGTGGCGTCATACCACGGGTCTTCCATCGCGCCGGCCTCGAAGGAGATGTGAAGGAGGTTGCGGTCCATCGAGTAGGGTTTTTTCATCGAGGCCTTGATCGGGATCTTGTTGGCCTCGGCATAAGCGATCATTTCCGAGCGGCCGGGGAATTGTTTGCGGAACTCCGCATCGCGCCACGGGGCGATGCATTTCACATGCGGGGCGAGCGAGGCGGCGGAGAGTTCGAAGCGGACCTGGTCGTTGCCCTTGCCGGTGGCACCGTGGGCGATGGCGTCGGCCCCTTCCTTGAGGGCTACGTCCATCATGCCCTTGGTGATGCAGGGGCGGGCGATCGAGGTGCCGAGCAGGTAGCGGCCCTCGTAGATCGCGTTGGCCTGGATCATCGGGAAGATATAGTTGGCGGCAAAGTCCTCCTTGAGGTCGCCGATGTAGCATTTGGACGCGCCGGTGGAGAGCGCCTTGGCCTCAAGGCCGTCGAGCTCGTCGCCCTGGCCGACATCCGCGCAATAGGCGATGATTTCGGCGTTATACTTCTGTTTGAGCCAGAGAAGGAGGACGGAGGTATCGAGACCACCGGAGTAGGCGACGAGGATTTTCATGGCGCGCGGAGACAAGCACGCGGGCCGGAGGCGGGCAAGGACAGAGAGCGCGGTTACACGCGATTGCGTAGAGAATCGGGGCTGGCGCAACGGACTCCCTTGGGTATGTTGGCGCGACCCAATCTCCCCTCGAAATTTTAATGATCCGAAGTCTCTCCCCGCGCGACAAGCGCCTTGGCGCGTTTAAGCTGTGCGTCTTTCTTTTGACACTGCCCGCGCATGCCGGCGGTCTCGACTCCGCACAGCCGGTCGGCCCCTATTTGAACGGGGCCTTTCCCGAGGCCGCGCCGGCGGAGGTTTCCGGTTGGACGACAGTGAACGCGTTTCCCAACCTGACTTTCGACGAACCGCTGCATTTGACGGAAATACCGGGCGGCAACGAGTTGCTGCTGGCATGCAAGAACGGCCGCATCCTTCGTTTCGAAAACGATGCCGCCACAATCCAGAACGGAGTGGTGGAGGTGCTCGATTGGTCCGCACGGACCCAAACCGGCGACGACATGGGTTTTTACAGCCTGAGTTTCCATCCGGAGTTCGGCCAGGCGGGATCACCCAACGCGGATCATGTGTATGTTTGTTACAGCCATCGTCCCGCCGCGCCGCTGACAGGCCAGAGCGAGGACAACACTTATTGGACGGTGAGCCGCTTCACATGGCTGCGCGCCAGCGGCACGCTCGATCCTGCAAGCGAGTATGTCCTGATCCGCCAGTATGATCCCCATGGCTGGCACAATGGCGGTGCGACGTTTTTCGGGACGGACGGATATTTATACATCACATGCGGCGACGGCGGAAACTCGAACGATTCCTTCAACAACAGCCAGCGCATCGATTTCGGATTGTTCAGCGGCATCCTGCGCATCGACGTGGACAACGATCCGGCCAAATCCCATGCGATCCGCCGCCAGCCGCAAAGCAGCGCGCAGAAGCCCGCAGGGTGGCCTGCCAGTTACACGCAGGGCTATGGGATACCTAACGACAATCCCTGGCAGGCGGCCGATGGCTCGGTGCTGGAGGAGTTTTTCGCGATCGGCCTGCGCAGTCCGCACAGCGCGCATTACGATGCCGCGACCGGCGACATCTGGGTGGGCGACGTCGGCCAGGAATCGCGCGAGGAGATGAATCGCGTGCTCATCGGCGACAACGCGCAGTGGTCCTACCGCGAAGGCGATGCAGCCGGACCGAAACCGCAACCCGCCGTCATCATCGGCAATGGTTTGTCACCCGAAATTTCTTATGCCCACAACGCCGGCAATGCCTGTGTGATCGGCGGCATGCGTTACCGCGGCGCGAAATGGGCGGCCCAGCTTGGCGGCAGGGTGATCTATGGCGATCATGTCTCACGCCGGATCTGGACGGCCACGCTGGATGATGCCGCTCCGCCCGCGGTGGAGGAAATCATAGCATCATTCAGCGGAGGAAGCCGGGGTCTGGCTTCGTTCGCCACGGATGCCGCGGGTGAAATTTATCTCATCGCAATCAGCGGCCCCGGCGAAAACACGGGCGTCATTCACAAGCTGGCGGCACAAGGCATCACGGCCGAGGCTCCCGCGCTGTTGTCGCAGACGGGTTTCTTCACCGACATGGCGACACTCACGCCGATCCAGGCGGCGATTCCCTTCAGTGTGGCGAGTCCTCTCTGGTCGGATGGCGCAGACAAGCACCGCTGGCTGGTGGTTCCCAATGACGGCAGCCACGACAGCAACGCGGAGAAAATCGTTTTCAGCGAGAACGACAACTGGGTATTCCCGGCGGGCAGCGTGTTGGTGAAACACTTCGAACTGCCGCTGGACGCGCGCAACCCCGGACTCACGCGCAGACTGGAGACGCGCTTCATCGTCTGCACGCCGGACAACGGGAAATATGGCATCACTTACAAGTGGAATGCAGAAGGCACCGACGCCTTTCTATTAACCACAGGCCTGGCGGAAACCCATGAGGTGATACTTGCCGACGGCTCCACCGCCAGCCGCAAGTGGGACTATCCCTCGCGCGGCGATTGCATGCGTTGCCATAACTCCGCCGCGGGCCAGTCATTGGGAGTCCGCACGCACCAGCTCAATCACAATTATCATTATCCCGCGACCGGGCGCAGTGCAAACCAGCTCGCCACCTTCAACACGCTCGGCATGTTCGACGCCACTCTCACCGGCGCGCAGATCGGTGATTTCCTCGCCTCCCGCGCGCTGGATGACACGACCGCGCCTCTTGAGCACCGGATCCGCTCGTATCTTGATTCAAACTGCTCGCACTGCCACCGCCCGGACGGGCCGGTGCCGGAATTCGACGCGCGTTTGACGTCGCCACTTGATACGCAGGGCATCGTGAACGGCGGGATCACGGGCCGTTTCGATCTGCCCGGAGGAAAATACATCAAACCCGGCGATCCCTTCCTGTCCGCCATCCGCGTGCGCATGGCAAGTGCGGAGAGTCCGGTGGCGATGCCGCCTTTGGCGAAAAATCTCCCGCATGACGAGGCTGTCGCCGCGCTCGACACCTATATCAACAGCCTGGACACCACCGAATTCGAAAGCACGCCGGGCCCGCTTGGGCGTTACGTCCGTCTTACCGCGACGTCCGAAGTGAGCGGCAATGCATGGACCAGCGTGGGCGAGTTCACTGTTCTCGATGACACGGGCAATCCGCTGCCTGCCACGGTTTATGCTTATGACAGCCAGGAAACGAGGTCGCTGAATGCTCCGGCGACGAATGCCGTCGATGGCAATCCTTTGACCTGCTGGCACACGCGCATCCGCAACCCGGCGCCGCCTCATCCGCATTACATCACGCTGAATCTCGGCTCTTTGAAAAACATCGGCGGTTTTGTTTATTCCCCGCGCCGGGACAGTTCCAGCGGCCGCATCAAGAACTATCAGGTTCATTACAGCAGCAATGCCAGCAACTGGACGCTCATGACATCCGGCACATGGCCGAACTCAACCGCCACGCAAACTTTTGACAACCTCGTGCAGCGGCGCGCGGTCCGCACCCAGATCGGCGGTCCTGCGGCGCATCCCGGCGGAACCTTTGAAGTCACCATCACCTTCGACATGAACGTGAGCGGCCTCACACCGTCGGATCTCGCCGTTACCGGCGGATCGGTCACCGCGCTGCGCGGCAAGGGCCACTACTATGTCGCCAGTATCACACCGGACGAGGGCGCGGTGGTGGCGGTTGTCACAGAGGATGCGGTCGATCCCACCGGCGCGGGCAGCCTGCCATCGGACACGCTGGAGGTGGCGGCCCCGCATGCTTATGATCTCTGGGCGGAAACTTACGGCATTGATCCCGACAGCGCGGCTTATCTGCTCGATCCCGACAAGGACGGCATCGCCACCTTGCTTGAGTACGCATTCAACATGCATCCCGGCCAGCCCGCCCATGTGATCCACGACCCCGCGATCATTCCGCCCATGGGACTGCCGCGCATCCAGGTAGCCGATCCGGCGCGCTTGTCGTTTTCGTTTCCGCGCCGGCGCAACGTGCCCGGCCTGGTCTATCAGGCGCAGTTTGCGGACACGCCCGGCGCGTTCGAGGACGTGACGACTCCGCCGGCCGTCCAAATCATTGATGAAGATTGGGAAGTGGTCACCATCACCGATGACGCGCCGGAAGGCAGGCCGGCGCGTTTCGGACGGGTGAAAGTCTCGCTTGTCCGGCCCTGATGCGGCGGATGCGGGCGACGCAGCTTTTCGGTTGCCGAAGCGGGATGCTTTGCTAGCTTCCGGACGCTTGTTGAAAGCGTCATGAACTCCGTCTTGGAAAAGCCCGTGCTCGTGCTGAACCGTTTCTGGCAACCGGTGCACACCTGCTCCGTCCGGCGCTCGCTCCATCTGCTGTGCATCGGCCACGCGCAGATCGTGCAGGTGGAGGGCGAACAGCGTTTCAAGACACACGACCTGTCATCGTGGATCGGCTACTCGTCCGCATTCGAGGGGCCGGAGATGATTCATGGAGCGCGCATCGCGCTGGTGGTGCCCAAGATCGTGGTGCTGACGATGTATGACCGCCTGCCACGGCTGGAAGTGAAGTTCAGCCGCCGCAATGTTTTCCTGCGTGACAAGTTCACCTGCCAGTATTGTGCCAAGGTGTTGCCGGAAACTCAGCTCAACCTTGATCACGTGACCCCGCGCGACAAGGGCGGCCGCACCACTTGGGAAAACATCGTCACCTCGTGCTTCCGCTGCAACACGCGCAAGGCGAACAAGCTGCCGCACGAGGCCGGCATGCATCCGCGCAGCAAGCCCTTCGCGCCGCGGTGGCGGCCGCTCTTCGGCCTGCATGAGAACGGCCTGGCCGATGAGAGCTGGATGCAGTTCATGCAACCGGACCGCAGCGGGGCGCGGCTGTCCGCCTGAGCCATCCGTTTCACTTCTGCTCCGCCATGTGGTCGAGCAGGCGCTGGTTGAACTCATCCGCCATGTTATATCCGAGACGGCGGAGTTGTTGGTCGAGCGCGGCGATGGTCACCATGCGCGCGGTGTCGCGTCCCGGCGCGACGGGGATTTCCACATGGGAAACGTGCTGGCCGAGAATCTCATAAGTTTTATCGCGCATGCCGAGGCGGTCCACCTCGTTGAGATCGGCGTGCGGACGGAGCGTGACCACCAGATCGAGCCGTTTGTCCGGCCGGATCGAGGCTAGGCCGTAGAGATTGGCGACGTTGACGATGCCGATGCCGCGGATCTCCAGATAGCCGCGCGACAAATCCGGCGCGCTCGCCACCAACTCGCCGCCCACGTATTTGATCTTCACCATGTCATCGGCCACCAGTGATGCGCCGCGCTCCAATAGACCGATGGCGGTTTCCGATTTTCCCGATCCGCTCTTGCCGACGATCAGAACGCCCACGCCGCGCATGTCCACCATGCAGCCGTGCAGCGTCACACTCGGCGCGAAATCATGCTCAAGCCGGATGGTGGCCGCGTTGAGGAAATTCATCGTCACCATCGCAGTGCCGAACACCGGCACCGAGAGCTCGTTGGCCAGGGAGAGCAGCGACGGCTCAAGCTTGGCCCCCCGTGCGATGACAATGCACGGGATGTCGCGGTTGCAGATCCGCCGCAACCGGTCGATGCGCATTTTCTCGGGCATTTTGCGCAAATAGGCCATTTCGGAATTGCCGAGGACCTGCACGCGCTTGGGCGCGAAGTAGGAGAAGAATCCGGCCAGCGCGAGGCCGGGGCGGTTCATGGCGGACTCGCTGATCGGTCGGTCGAAACCGACGCGCTCGCCGAGCAATTCCAAGTCGAGCGCCGTGGCGTGGGAGTCGAAAAATTCCTCCACGGTGATCGAAGCAACGGTTTTTACGCGGGGTGCCATGGGCGCGATGCAAGCAGATCACTCGCGCCGCGGCACGCGAAATCCACGCGCCCCGCGCCCGAGACGGGGGTTGCGCGATCGGGAAAAGGTGCTATGGGTGCCTTCCCCAAAACCATGCCGAACTACGATTACCAATGTGAGAAATGCGGAAGCCGTTTCGAGGTGTTCCAAAGCATGAACGACGCGAAACTCACCGCGTGCCGCGAGACTGCCTGCGGCGGCACGGTGAAACGCCTGCTCGGCACCGGCGGCGGCATCATCTTCAAGGGCGCGGGTTTCTATCAGACGGACTACCGCTCCGCCTCGTATCAAGCCGCCGCCAAGGAGGAAAAAGGCGGAGCCAAAAGCGCCGCACCCGCCTGCGGCAAAGCCGATTGCTGCGCCGCTCCAGCCGCTTCTTCACCGGCGGATTGATCAATCACAACCGGCGTCATGATCAGCTTGCTTACATGCGCGATCGTGGCGCTCGGCGCGGCATCCGCGGGCGTGCTGTGCGGCATGCTTCTTCAAAAGCGGAAACCCGGAATCCTGCGCAGGTTGACCGGGATGTTCAGGTCCGCTCGGCCGCCTGTTGATGAGATGACCATGAGTTATGGCAAATGGTCGATCGCGATCTACGAGGGGGCCACGCCCTTTGATTTGAAACCCGCGGCGGGTTTCACGAATCCCGTGCTCACCACGGAGATGATCACGGATGCGGATGCCATACTCGTCGCCGACCCTTTTATTTTCCGGCATGAGAACAAATGGCACCTGTTCGTGGAAATGCTGCCGCGCGACACCGGGCGCGGAGTGATCGCACGCGCCGAGAGCGCGGACGGACGCGAGTGGAAATACCGCGGCACCGTGCTGGCTGAAAATTTCCACTTGTCATATCCGCAAGTCTTCGAGTGGCGGGGAGATGTCTATATGATTCCCGAGAGCGCCGAGGACCTGTCAATCCGGCTTTACCGCGCTTCTTCGTTTCCGGAAAAATGGGAGTGCGCCGGCAAGCTGCTGGGCGGCCATGATTTTGTGGATGCATCCATCTTCCGCCACGACGGCATTTGGTGGATGTTTGCGGGAAATGCCAATAACGACGCGCTCAACTTGTATTTCTCCGACGAGTTGTCATATGGCTGGCAGCAGCACCCGATGAACCCGGTGGTCCGCGACGACCCCCACCACGCGCGTCCGGCTGGGCGTGTCATCGAAGTGGATGGCAAGCTCCACCGCTTCACGCAGGACTGCGCGCCTCACTACGGAATGCGGGTTTTCGCCTTTGAAATCACCAATCTCAGCCGTACGGAATACGCGGAGAAATCCGTTTCGGAAACTCCAGTGGTGACCGCTTCCGGCGCGGGCTGGAACTCGCTGGGCATGCACCATGTGGACGCCCATTTCATCGACGGCCGCTGGATCGCGGCGGTGGACGGGAAGACGTGCTGACGTCTCAACGATGTTGCGCGATCACCCGCTGGTAGAGTTCGTGATAGCGGCGGGCCTGGAGTTCCAGCGAGTATTCTTCGAGCACCACCTCGCGGCACTTGCGCGACATGGCATCAAGCGCCGTGCGGTCTGACAGGATGTCCACGATGCCCTTGGCGAGGCTGGCGGGGTTTTCCGGTTCCGCCAGGATGCCGGTGACGCCGGGGCGCACCATTTCAGGCACGCCGCCCACCGCGAAGCTCACCACCGTGGTGGCGCAGGCCATGCTTTCCATGACCACCAGCGGGAAATTTTCCGCGCGCGTGGGATTGACGAACACATCGGCCGCGGAGAGGGCCAAGATCTTGAGTTGATTGTTGCTGAGGTATCCGAGGCGGATGGTTTCGATCCCAATGCCTTCGAGGCTGGCCGCCTGCATGTGGCCGAATGCCAGCAACACCGTTTCGCGTTTCAGCGGATCCGGCAACTGCTTGAGCGCGGCATGCAGCAGGTCGCCGCCCTTGAGCGTGCGGGCGAGTGATTCCGCGCCGAAGATGAGCACGTTCTTGTCATCCGGTATGCCCAGGATGTGGCGGCACACCGCCTTGTCCATCGGCTTGAATAGACCGGTGTCGATGCCGTGCGGAATGTGAAACGCCTCATGGCCGGCAAGCATGCTCTGGCCGATCATGTCATATAACCATTTGCTGGGCGCGACGATGGTGAAACGGGACGCCTCATAAGCGCGGCGCTTGAGTTTCCATTCGAGAGCCGTGGCATCGCGCGTCACGAAGGGAGCCACATCAAGGTGCGGGCACTTGCCGCAGCCGGTTTTCCAGCGCGTGCATTCGAGGCTCGCATGGCAATGCCCGGCGACCGGCCACATGTCGTGAAAGGTGAAGACGGTTGGTTTCCCCGCGCTGATCGCGGGCAGCGCCATGTAACTGAAAGTTTCATGATGCATGCAATGCAGGTCGATGAGATCCGCTTCCTTGAACTCCGGCATCTTGGGAATGTCATACGAACTCAGCATGTGGATGTCGTTGAGTCCGGCGCGGCGGGTGAAACGCTTGAGCCATTTTTCCGCACGCGGGCGCGCGGGCATCCGGATGGAGTCCGGGAGGGTGCGATCGCGGCAGAGGATTTTCGCATCCACACCGCGCGCCTTGAGGCCGTCGGCGAGACGCAGCATCTGGACCTGGCCGCCGCCCATACCGGCGTCGCCTTTGTGCATCAGCAGGACTTTCATGGTGCGGGTATCGGCATGGTGAATGCAGACGATGGTGTATCCGGGTGAAGCGGTTGGGTCAATCAGTTTGCCGCACAGCGGGGCTATGCAAAGCGTCCGGCCCGTGCTAATCACCTTTCCCACATGGCTGATCCCACCCATCCCGGCTCGTCTGGCGGCTGCCTGCGCAGGTTGCTTTCATTTTTCATCATGATGATGGTTTGCGGGCTGGGCGCGGCGATGTTTTTCGTGTCGCAGCCCCAGAATCTCTCCGACATCGGCATGGGCGGCTTCGGTCCCGTCTCAAGCGGGGAAACTTCCCGCGATCTGAGGGCCGTGTTGCGCGCCTCGCTGGATCGCGGTCACAAGGTCACAATCAGCGAGACGGAGATCAACAGTTGGCTCGCACGCACCCTCGAGGCCAAACAAGGCGGTCCGCTCGCAGAATGGATTTCCATGGGACGCGTCTGTGTGCGCCTCGAAGAAGACATGGCGGAAATCATCATGGAGCGCAGGGCTTTCGGCAGGCCGTTCACCGTTTCGATGTTCGTCAAGATCGAGCAAACGGAGCAGAACGGCAGGGTCCGCACGGTTATCGAACGCCATGGCGGCCCCTACTCGCCCGATCTGCCCAAACCGATGCGCGGCGGACGTTTCGGCCAGCTCGTGGTGCCGCAGGGATTCCTCATGCTAGTCGTTCCGGCATATGAACAATTGGCCGAAACCTATCAGGAGGAAATCCATCTGGCCTTCGAGGAAATGTCGCGCATCCGCATCGAACCGAACCGTCTGGTGCTTGATCCGCAGCCTGACAGCAATTCAACCGAAAGCTTCTAACAAAAAATGAAACGCCTGCTGGCGATCGGGATCGGATTGTGTGCGGCCGCGGGCGCGGAGGAGGAAGCGCCGCGCGCGATCCGGATCGCCGAGCCGCCCGCAGCCGCTGAGGCTGCCGGTGAGGCGGTGGTGTTGAGCCGCAGCGGACAATTTCGCGTGTCCGGCGGAGATGGCATGTTGCGCGGCACGGTGGCGCTGCTCGCGGAGGAGACCAGGGACGACATGCTGCGCCTCACAGGCGAGAAGGACGCATGGAAGGTGCCCGTTTCGCTGCGCCTGCATGGCCGCGCCGGCGATCCCATGCCGGAGCGCACCATCGTCACGCGTCTCATTGTGGTGGAGGGCGTCAAGGAACTGCGCATCGACATCCATCTCAGCCGCGGCATCGAGCACGAGCGTTTCAAGCGTTCCGTCACCGCGGCGTTGTTATACGAACGCGCGCTGGCCGCCGGCGCGGGAAACGAAGCGGACGCCGTGCTCACCGTGCGGCCCTGGCTCGCCGACGGTTTGCGCGAGGCCATCGCATGGCGGCTCAATCAGACCGACCGCCGGCTTTATGAAGCGCTTTTCAAACGCGGCGGCTTGTTCAAGATCGAGCAGCTATTCGCGGTGGATGACAACGCGTTTGAAAATCTCGACGGTCTCTCGCGGGCCGCCTTCCGCGTTTCCTCCGGCGCGCTGGTGATGGCCTTGCTGGAACAACCGCAGGGCAAGGATGGCTTCCGCGCGTTTCTAACCGAAGCCGCGGCTTTCGAGGGCGAGATGCCGGCATTGCTGCGGAAACATTTTCCCGAACTCAATCTATCAGAAACCAGTCTCTCCAAGTGGTTGCAGCTCCAGCTCGCCGCCAAGGGCGGGACCAGCCTTCTCACCGACATTCTTACAATTCCGCAAACCGAAACCGCGCTGGGCGAGGCGCTGCGGCTGCATTTCC
>Ga0315904_10011649_pt1 | contig 11196 bp, 5 predicted proteins | sample LakEriMetagenome_6_FD_203529 | JGI IMG/M metagenome (GOLD analysis project Ga0315904, IMG submission 203529) | Freshwater fungal communities from buoy surface, Lake Erie, Ohio, United States - Buoy 12 MA120 | ecosystem: Environmental > Aquatic > Freshwater > Lake | place: USA: Lake Erie, Ohio... | reverse complement strand
GCAAGAGGCGTTTCGCCGCTGTGCGGCAGCGATCGACTTGGCACAGTCCCTTCGGGTGCGACGATTTGCGCACTTACTGGCCACTCTGCGAGGTGGCAGGAGCCGGCTCTCCCCGCGAGGTTCGGTAGTTCTCGATCAGGTCGAGAATGCGGCCCAATATCCGCTGCGATTCCCCCGACTCTTTTTGGCTCGCCTCATAACGTTCGTACTGCAGGGTGATTTCCTGGGTCGTCAGCAGGACTCCATTTCGCTTCATCGCCTCTTCAAACGCTCTCACCGCTTCTTGCCGCAACTCGACAGGAAACTCATTTTCGCTGGCAAAGCTCAGCAGATTCCGCTGGGCCACCGCCGATCCAAGTCGTCCCAACAGGCGAATGGCCTCCAGCGAATGACCGGACGCGTAAAGCATGTCGGTCAAGTTTTCCTGATGCTCATTGAGGTTGTAAAACCGGTAAGCAGTCCGGTCGCTCGCCACTTTCAGCAACCAGCTGACTGCAAAGTCCGACTGCGCGTCTCCCTGCTCAGAGGTCAACTGCCATGGCTCAAAGCTGCGTCTCATTCGCTCCACGAGCCGGCCAACCGCTGGCTGGTCAAGCGTCAACGAAATCACAATCGTCCGCGAATCGGCTTCCGCCAAACGCTCGGCTCGCTTGACGTCATCCCGCTCCACCATCACAACCAAAGGCACCCGCTTGGTCCGCCAGTCCGCTCGCAGCAGCTGAATCAGCTCAAGGTAATCGGGGTACTGCAGGGAGTCGCAGAGGAAAAAGTAACGCAGGTTGGAATCGCTGGTTGCCTCTTGAAAGAACGCTTTGCTGTCACCAGCAGTCCTTCCGGCAACGCCCAGGTCACCCAAGGTCAAAGCCAATTCGCGGGCAACGGGAATCTGCTTGTGCCCCACCAGGGCCTGAGGTCGCTCACCAAAGCCGGCGAGAAATACGGCTGTCCCGAGGACGACACTGCTGCCAGCGTAGGCTTGCTGGGGGTCCAGTTGAGCAATCGCGCGGAGTGCCGCAAACTGGGTGTGTCGGTCGCCCGCCTGAATCGCCCGGACCAGACTGCAGGTGGGGCGGGTGTTGGATGTGAGCAACGCGGCTGTCCCCAACTCACCGATCAGATCACAGGCACCCGCCATGGCCGGTACCAAGTCCTTGTCGACAGCAGCATGCAACAAGCGGTCGAGCTCGTCCGCGGTAAGTGGCCCGACTTCGGCTTGTACGTCGGTGGCCCGCAGCACGGCATCAGGCCCGACCAACCGCTTGGCGGTGTCGAGATAAGCCAGGAGAAACAGTTGCCGGTAGTCCCGTTGCTGGGGGTCGATCCGCGACAAGTCGGCTGCGCGATCGAGAGCCAGAATGCGGCCCGCCGTCTCGGGAGAAACCTGTTTGGTAACCAGCTTTTTTGCCTGGTAATCCCAACGCCAGACGTCAGCCGTGCGGCCAATCAAATCGAGCTTCGCCTGATTGAGTGTCCTGTCGCGGCCGAGCAACTGGTCGTTTGCCCGCTGGTAGAGTTTGCTCAACAGTTGGTCGCGAGCGGGGATGCGACCGTAAGTCTGGCGAATGGCTTGCTCCACTGATTCCCTGATTGCGGCGGGGGTGTCGCTTGCAAACAGCGGGCGGGCGATCGCATTCAAGGCATCGGGCTGCTTGACCCGGGCCAGCGCGGAGACCGCTTCGTAGCGGACCTGGATTTCATTGGCGTTCACAGCCGCCAGCAACGGCCCGAGGGCTGAGTCGCCGTAGCCGCGCAGAGCCGCGCGGACATTGCCAAACTCACTGCCGCGGGAGGGATCAAGAAAAACCTCCAACAAGGCCGCTGCACCCTTTTCACCGACCCGCCGCAGTTGATTGAAGGCATGTTGCCGGATCACGATGCTCTGGTCACTCAGCTTGGCGATCAGCTCCTGCAAACGGGCTGGATCATTGGCCACTCGATCAGCGGCCGTCAATACTTTTTGGGCGTACTCTGAGGCCAATGGCTGCAAGTCGGGATGCGAATGGAGCATCAGGAAGAAGTCAGAGCCAACTTCGCCACACAGTTCAAACAACTGCAAGTCATCATCACCCAACTTGACCAGCTGCTCCAGATAATACTTGGATTCCGCGGACTGCTCGATGTCGAGTGTCGTCCGCACAGCCTGAGCCAACTCAAACGCCGTGCGCGGGGGAGTCAGCCGCAAGTTTTCCAGAATCAGCCGACGGCCTTTGTCCAGGCTCTCGTTGATCGGCGGCAGTTGAGCTCGGCCGGCAGCAGCGGCGGCTGGTTGCCCCGCCGGTCTGGCTGGTGCCCCCGCGGCGCCAAAGGGATCGTCTTGCCAGCCACTGGCAACGGCAACCATCCAGAGAGCAAAGGCCAACCCCAACGCGGCCCGCCACCAGCCAGACAATCCGCAGAGTCTTCCCAGCCCGCTCTCGACCGGCAAGCTTGCCCCCGGCCAGCGTACCCCCGGCCAGAGTACCCCTAGCGGCGAGGGCACTGCCAACGCACGCGCGGACCTTCGGATTGGAAGCTTGGGATTCATAAATGCTGTCATCGTCGAAGCCCAACCGAGGCTACATCATTAAAACGGACGAACCAGTTGTACCGTTTATCCTGCCCGCGAACCGGTGCTTTCAAGCTGGACAGCGGTCAAACGCCGAGCCGCTCGCGCCAGCGTCGGACTTGTGCTTCGACCTGCTCCCGCCCGGTACTGCCGTAACTGCAGAAAGCCTCCACCGCCCGGTTCGTGCCCAGTCCATCATAAACGGAGCGATCGATTTGTGGCGCCAGTTTGCGGAATTCCTCCAAATCGAGTCCCGCCAGCCCGACCCCTTTTTCCCGAGCCAAACGCACCAAATCCCCGACCAAATGATGTGCTGTCCGCTGGGGGAGCCCGATTTTGATTAACTGCTCCATCAGGGTCGTGGCGTCCAAAAAGCCATCTTCCAGGCTGCCGGCGATCACCTCCCGGTTCAGCTTTGCCCCCGCCACCAAGGGGATGGCGACCTCCAGACAGCCGCCAATTGTCTCCGCCGCGTCAAACGCTGCCGGCTTGTCTTCCTGCATGTCCCGGTTGTACGCCAGCGGCAAACCCTTGACCAAAACCAATAGCGTCTGCAGCGCCCCAATCACCCGTGCCGACTTGCCCCGGGTCAACTCCAGTACATCTGGATTGATCTTCTGGGGCATGATCGAACTGCCCGTGCAAAATTCGTGCGGCAACTTCAGGAAGTCAAACTCCGTTGTCGACCAGAGAATCCACTCCTCTGCCCAACCGCTGAGATGCACTCCCACGAGCGACAAACAGAACACGAACTCAATCAGGAAATCGCGGTCGCTGGAAACGTCCAGACTGTTTGCCGCGACCGAGTCAAATCCCAACCGACGAGCCGTATTCTCCCGGTCAATCGGCAGTGAAGTCCCGGCCAAGGCAGCGCAGCCCAGACTGTTCTGATTCACCCGGCGGCGACAATCCGCCAGCCGCTCGCGATCGCGCTGGAACTTCTCGCAGTAAGCCAGCCAGTAGTGTGCGGCGAGCACCGGCTGGGCCCGGCGCAAATGGGTATAAGCCGGAAGAATTACCCCCGCATCTTCCTCGCACCTCCGGACAAATGCCCGCTGCAATTCCGCCAACTGCCGATCGAGGGAGTCAATCGTATCCCGAACCCACAACCTCAAATCGGTCGCGACCTGATCGTTGCGACTCCGGGCCGTGTGCAGCTTCCGGCCCACATCACCGAGGCGGTCAATCAGCGCCTGCTCGATGTTCATGTGGACATCTTCCAGTTGCGGCTTGAAGACAAACTCGCCCCGCTCAATCTCTCCCCGGATCGCTGCCAACCCCGCAACAATGGCCGCCACTTCTGCTGCCGACAGTATCCCCTGATCGCCCAGCATCTGGGCGTGCGCGGTCGACTGGGCGATGTCCTGGGCAAAAAGCCGATAATCGAAGCTGATGCTCTCGGTGAACTTCTCGACCCGGCGATCCACCTCCGCCGAAAACGCGCCGCTGCGACTGGGACTGGACAATCTCAACTCCTCGAATGCTGTCGTACTGGAAAATCTGCCAAGCGGCTGGGGAATCCGGGATCAGTCAGGCAACCTGCCAATGGCCAGCCATGCCGCCTGGACGATGACAACCCCCTCTTTTTTGACCTGCCCCTGCCGGCCGGCGTCAATTATTCACCGCCGAGCGGAACGGTAACAGTCCCGAGCGGAACGGTAACCGTCCCGAGCGGAAACGAGCGGCTCCGGGAGCCTGGCCGCGATCGGGAGAGCTTCGCATTTTCCGCTCGCATGCCATAATATCAGGAGTCCCCGGCACACTGCCGGCGGGGCCGCGGCGAAGTTGCAGGCGATTCCCAGACCCAGCCCGATTTCGAGGAGCCCTCGCAAGCCGCCCGGTCTCAGGCCGAGCGCGGGGCCCGTAACGAGTCGCGGCGGCTGGCTCTTGACTAGCCCGTCTCGCCAGTCGCCCTGCATGCTCCACCGCCTTGGCTCAGCCTCAGTTTCTTTCTCCCTTCCCACCGCTCTGCTGCCTTATGAAACTGTTTGCCCTCCCTACCCTGCTCTTCCTGCTGCTTCCCTCCCTGCTTTCGGCTCAGCAGCCGCAAGTCGTTCGCGAGTGGTTGACCGTGACTCCCGAGTCGGCCCGAGCCGAGTTTCTGATGCCGTTCGCCCCCCAGGCGAGTGAGCGCACGCTGGAACCGGTCAAGGGCCAGAAGATCACCGTCAAGATGCAGGTAGCTGATCTCGACCGCAAGCACACCTTTGTCTTCAGCTACCACGATCAGGCTCCCCCCAAAGATGACAAGGCTGAACGCGACGCTCTCGACGGAGCCGTCAAGGGAGCCATCGCCAGCACTTTGGGCGCCTTGGACAAAGTCAGCGCTATTCGCTCTGGAAACTTGAATGGGCGGGAAGTGACTTACACCCTGGTCCAGGGTGAGAACAACAAGATGCGGGTCGCCGCACGCTTCTTCCTCGATGGCGGAAGACTCTATCAACTCACTTACGTCGCCGCCGATGCCGACTTCAACTCGGCCCACGCCAAAAAATTCCTCGAGTCCTTCAAGCATCTGCCGCAGAAATAGGAGCCAACCCGCTGCGCGGGTGCTTCACTGACGAGTTGCGGCCAGCGTTTCCCCACGGACTTCTCCCTGCGGGCATTTTTTCTTCTGCGTCTCCCCTCGGGCGATGGGCTGTCCTATGGACGCGTCAAACCACGGCGGTCGATCGGCTTCCCAAGTTCCGAGCAAAATTCTCTTGGCCTCGATGGGGCCGGTTTGAAGTTCGAGCCAACTGAGTCCTCGGCGTTTAATTTGCAGGGGATTCTCCCGATTCCTCAGGCTTCTCTGCGGCACTGCCCGTTTTGGCACCTTGAACAACCGGCCCCCTGCTTGGTAACCTTGGGAAATTTTGTTTTTGGCCCGGGTTCTGTCGAAGCTCGCCGCGGCCGCTCTCCTCCTCCACCCGGAGTAAGTGTCACGTGCCTCGTCGCAATGATATTCACCGCATTCTGCTGATTGGCTCTGGCCCGATCATCATTGGTCAAGCCTGCGAATTCGATTACTCCGGCACGCAAGCCTGCAAGGCCCTCCGGGAGGAAGGCTATGAAGTCATCCTCGTCAATTCCAATCCGGCCACCATCATGACCGACCCGTCGACGGCGGCCCGGACCTACATTGAACCTCTGACCTGGCAGGTGGTGGAGAAAATCATTGCCAAAGAGCGGCCGGATGCACTGCTCCCCACTTTGGGCGGACAGACCGGGCTGAACCTCGCCATGGACCTGGAGCGACATGGGGTCCTCAAAAAGTACAACGTCGAGATGATCGGCGCCAAAGCCGATGTGATCGACAAGGCAGAGAACCGCCAGCGCTTTCAGCAGGCAATGGCCAAGATCGGGCTCGCAACCTGCCGCGGGCGGACGGTGCACTCCGTCGCCGAAGCCCGGGAAGTCATGGAAGAAGTCGGCCTGCCCTGCGTTGTCCGCCCCAGCTTTACGCTTGGCGGCAGCGGCAGCGCAATCGCCTACAACCGCGACGAATTTGACACCCTCGTCGGCCGCGGTCTCGACCAGTCGCCGGTTCGCGAGGTTTTGATCGAGGAGTCGGTGATCGGCTGGAAAGAATACGAGATGGAGGTGATGCGCGATCTCGATGACAACGTCGTGATCATCTGCTCGATTGAGAACTTTGACCCAATGGGGGTCCACACCGGGGACTCGATTACGGTAGCGCCCGCCCAGACGCTCACTGACAAGGAGTACCAGCGCCTCCGCGACGCCAGCATCGACGTGATTCGTGAAATCGGGGTCGAAACCGGCGGCTCGAACATTCAGTTCGCCTGCGACCCCAAGTCGGATCGGATGATCGTGATTGAGATGAATCCGCGCGTCAGCCGCTCCAGCGCTCTGGCCAGCAAGGCAACCGGTTTTCCGATCGCCAAAATCGCGGCCAAACTCGCCGTCGGTTTTCGCCTTTGGGAACTTCCCAACGACATCACGCAAAAGACCAAAGCCTGCTTCGAACCGACAATTGATTATGTCGTCACCAAGATACCCCGCTTTGCCTTCGAAAAGTTCCCGGAAGCCGATCCGACGCTGATGACGCAAATGAAGAGCGTGGGCGAAACAATGGCGATCGGCCGCTCGTTCAAGGAATCCTTCCAGAAGGCCCTCCGCGGGCTGGAAGTCGGCAGCTTTGGATTCGGCTGCGATAAGAAGGATCTCTGGGGCACCAGCGAACAGCCCGACATGGACACCATCCGGGCGAAACTCTCGGTGCCCAACGCCGACCGCCCCTGGTACTTGCGGTACGCCTTCAAGAGCGGCCTGAGCATCCAGCAGATCTACGACCTGACTTTTATCGACCCCTGGTTCCTGTACCAGCTGCAGGATCTGGTGCAGATCGAAGAAGAGCTGCGAGCAGCCAATTCGCTGGAGAACGCCAGCCGCGAACTGCTCCTCAAAGCCAAGCGAAATGGATTTGCCGATCGCCAACTGGCGACGCTTTGGGATCGGACGGAGATGGAAGTGCGTCAGCGGCGAATCAAACTCGGGATTGTCGCAACCTTCAAGTCGGTCGATACCTGCGCCGCTGAGTTCGAAGCTTACACGCCCTACTACTACAGCACTTACGAATCTGAATGCGAGGCCCCCGCCAAGACTCCGGGCACCAAACGGATCATGATCCTCGGTGGCGGCCCCAACCGCATCGGCCAAGGTATCGAATTTGATTACTGCTGCTGTCACGCCAGCTTCGCGCTTCGTGAAATGGGAATCGAATCGGTGATGGTCAATTCCAACCCGGAAACGGTCAGCACCGACTACGACACCAGCGATCTGCTCTTCTTCGAACCGCTGACCGTGGAAGATGTCTTGAACATCTGCGACCGCGTCGACCCGGATGGCGTGATTGTCCAGTTCGGCGGCCAAACTCCGCTCAACCTCGCCCGGGCCCTGCTGAATGCGGGTGTCCCCATTATCGGGACCACGGTGGACACAATTGAAGCCGCTGAGGACCGCGAACAGTTCCAGCAACTGCTCCACAAGCTTAACCTGCGGCAACCGGCCAACGGGATTGCCCGCAGCATCGAGCAGGCCCGACTGGTCGCCGATGATGTCGGCTTCCCCTCGTTGGTTCGCCCGAGCTTCGTGCTCGGCGGACGCGCAATGGAAATCTGCTACGACAAGGCTCAGTTTGAACGGTTCGTGGCCGAAGCCTTTATCGCTTCACAAGGCCAGCCGGTCCTGATTGATCGCTTCCTTGAAGACGCGATTGAGGTCGATGTCGATTGCCTCGGCGATGGCGACAATTATGTGATCGCGGGGATCATGGAGCATATTGAAGAAGCTGGAGTTCACTCTGGCGACTCGGCCTGCGCCCTGCCGACCCACAGCTTGCCGCGGGAAACGGTCGATCAAATCCGGACGGCAACGCTGGCGCTGGCTCATGAGTTGAAAGTCATCGGATTGATGAATATCCAGTTCGCCGTCAAGAAGGAAGAAGGACGCGACGTTGTCTATGTGCTCGAAGTCAACCCTCGAGCCAGCCGGACCGTGCCGTTCGTCGCCAAAGCCACCGGGGTTCCGATTGCCAAAATCGCCGCCAAAGCAATGGCCGGCCTAACTCTCGCGGAAAGCGGTCTGACCAGCGAACCCCGGCCCGCCTGCATCTCGGTCAAGGAAAGCGTCTTCCCCTTCCGCAAGTTTGTCGGCGTCGATATCGTCCTCGGCCCTGAAATGCGGAGTACCGGCGAGGTCATGGGGATCAGCAATAGCTTCCCGATCGCTTTCGCCAAAAGCCAACTTGCGGCAGGAACGGTGCTGCCCAAGAGCGGACGGGTCTTCATCAGCGTCAGCGAGCGACACAAGGACCAGGTCGTACGGCTTTCCCGACAGGTGCACGAACTGGGCTACTCAATTCTCGCTACCGATGGAACCGCCCAACGCCTTCGCGCGGCGGGCATTCCGGTCGAGGTGGTCAAGAAGATCAAGGAAGGTCACCCGAATCTGATCGACTACATGAAGAACAATGAGGTTGATCTGATTCTTAATACGCCGAGCGGCAAGGGCGCCCGCACCGACGAGGGCCGGATCCGCGCTGCCGCCGTCCAGCATGGAATCCCCTGCATCACGACTCTGCCCGCTGCGGAAGCAGCCGTCGCGGCGATCAATGCTCTCCGCTTCGAAGAAATCGAAGTCCAAGCGATCCAGGATCGGTTTCCCGCGGAGCAGGCTGTTGCCGCGAGGAGCTGACTCGCTTTTCAACTTGGAACAAGCCTGAGACGCGAGGCAAAACCGCTCCGGGAGTTACCGCTCCGGGAGTTACCGCTCCGGGAGTTACCGCTCCTGGAGTCCCGACGCGATTCGCCTGGACCGGTTGCCCCGTGACGCGACGCTGCGGTTCACTGCGAGCAAGCCCGCAAGCAGCCCGCATCCTCCCAGGCAATCCGCGTGACCCCACTTTCTCGGCTCGATAAATCAGCGATCGCCCTGCTTATCGGGTCCGGCTTGCTGCACCTGCTGCTCTGGAGGCTCGGAACTGAGCCTTGGGAATCGCCGATCTCATTTCGCAAACCCGCTCTCTTCGGAATCTCGACAGGCTTGACCCTCTGGTCCTGCCTCTGGGTCTTGAGGCAACTGCCCGGGAGCAGGCTGGCGACATCGCTCGGTCGGCTGCTCACCGGCACGCTGCTGCTGGAAGTCGCCCTGATCACCCTGCAAACGTGGCGGGGAGTCCCAAGTCACTTTAATCGGAGCACCCCGACCGACGCCGCGATCGAAACCACCCTGCTCGTGCTGATCTCAATCGCGACGCTGATCATCTTTTGGCTGACCGTCGTCTCTCTGCAACCCAAAAGCCTCGAAGGGTTGCCAGCTCAGTACCGTCTCGCCGTGCGGGCGGGGCTGATGCTGCTCAGCCTCAGCTGTTTGCTCGGCTTTATCATCACGAGTGTCGGGAACCAGCTAATCGCTGCCGGCCTCGCCCCCGAAACCTATCCCCAGCGAGGCGTATTGAAGTTCCCGCACGGTGCCGCTCTGCACGCCATCCAAACGCTCGTTGTCCTGGCGTGGATGAGTGCGCGAATCGGCTCGCGTTTGCCCAGTGCCGTCATTTGGACGGCGACGCTCGCGCATCTGAGTGGCTTGAGCTTTGCCTTGCTGCAGACATTTCGCGGCAAGGCCAGGTTTGAGCTCGACCTGCCGGGGAGCCTGCTGCTGGCGCTCACCATCCTGCTCTTGGCCAGTTCCGTGGGGCTGCTGGTCTGGCGCCGTAAACCGCCCGCTCAAGTGACTCTCTGAAATTTATGGTGACACGGAGGACAGAGCGCGGCGAGCGACTCACTTTAAGTCACTCTCCGCCCACTCTTCGGCCGCCTGCCGCAGTCGCGACACCAAAGCCTGCAGCGCAGGCTCTGCCGAGCGATCATGCTGTTCCTGCGGGTCTTCGCTCAAATAAAACAGTTCCCGGCGCCCTGCCTGTGGATACTCGATCAGCTTCCACTCATCTTCGATGACGGCCCGCTGGCGGTCGCGCATGTACATCGCATGGATTCGGTCGTATTGTCGGGTGCGTTCGCCCTTGACCAAGGGAATGAGGCTGCGAAAGTCGATCCCCTTGGCATCCGCCCCCGCCAAGTCCAGTGCTGTCGCCATCGCGTCCTGCAGGTAGATGGGGGTGGCGATGGATTTTCCCGCGGGAATTCCCGGCCCGGCGATCACGAAGGGAACTCGCAGCGAGTGCTCGTACAGATTCTGCTTCCCCAGCAGCCCGTGCCGGCCCACGGCCAAACCGTGATCGGAGGTAAAGATCACGACGGTTTCCCCAGCCTTGCCGCTGCGCTCGAGCGCGTCGAGAATTCGGCCGATTTGGAGATCGAGATGCGTCACCAGAGCGTAGTATTCGCGGCGATGCAGGCGGATTGCCTCAGGAGTGCGTGGAAAAGGCGCGAGAACCTCGTCGCGCAGCCCCGTGGCATCAGTTGGTCCCAGCCCCAATGCCTCATGCAGCGGATGGAGCGGCTGGAAATTCCCGGGCAACGGTGTGCTTTCAGTCGGATAGCTCTCGACCATTTCCCGCGGAGCCTGCCGCGGATCGTGCGGCGCATTGAATGCGAGGTAGAGGAAAAACGGCCGATCGCGCTGCGCAGCCGCCGCCAGAAACTCTTCGGCATCATCTGCCACGACCTCGGACCAATGTCGCCCGCCCTCCCAATAACCACCGCGGCCCACATCCCACGGCAGCCAATCGTCTGGTTCTCCCGATCGCGGACGCTGGTAGGCGGCCTCGACCGTTGCCGGCATTCCCGGCCGGACATGTCGCACCTGATCAAACAACTGCTCGACGGGCGAGTCGACATGCCACTTGCCCGACATCCAGGTCTCGTACCCCGCGGCTTTCATCCGCTGGGGCCAGAGTTCGCCGGTTGCTAACTGCTGGGCAAACTTCGTCCGCTGCAACTTTTCGGTCGCCCAGAGTTTCCGCCCGGTGATCAGCATCCCCCGACTGCAGACGCAAACCGCCGGTGAGTAGGAACCCATGTTGTAGGCCCGGGTAAAGCTCGTACCGCGTGCAACCAGCCGATCGAGATTGGGCGTCCGCACCACCTGCGAGTCATTGCCCCACGTCCCCCAGGCAGCCAGCGTATCAACCGCCTGATCATCGGTGAGAATAAAGAGAATGTTCGGCCTGGCTGAAGGAGTACTCT
>Ga0315904_10011648_pt1 | contig 11197 bp, 8 predicted proteins | sample LakEriMetagenome_6_FD_203529 | JGI IMG/M metagenome (GOLD analysis project Ga0315904, IMG submission 203529) | Freshwater fungal communities from buoy surface, Lake Erie, Ohio, United States - Buoy 12 MA120 | ecosystem: Environmental > Aquatic > Freshwater > Lake | place: USA: Lake Erie, Ohio... | reverse complement strand
TCATCCGTACTTATACCATCTTATAGTCGGTAAATTACTACTACTTAATTTTCTTGAGATACCCGAGAGCTTGCTCCTGCGATATGTGAGCATATTGTGTTCTGTCGGCACGTTATTCGCATTATGGGCTCTACTGGGTGAGCTTAGGGTGGCTCTGACGGGGAAGCTAGTCGCTATCGCAGCCATCACTAACATCACCATGTTTGTGTATATTTCAAGTGCGATTAGCTACGATAGTTTTATTAATTTACTCTCAGTGATGCTGCAGCTTTACTATATAAAGGCACTACGCGAGCCAACCTGGAGATCTGCTCTCATCTGCGTTATCTGCTTTTTGGCGGGTAGTCTAGCCAAGCTCACTTTCCTTCCATTTTTGCCGATTATGGCGATTATTTCAGTGTTTTGCTACCAAGCATTTTTCTCAGCTGCCAAGACTATTTGGAGTCAGCGATTTGAATTTAAAGAGGCGCTGCTGGGTTTGATCGCAGCTGTATTGCTGGTCGGCAATGTGCATCTATACGCCGGAAATTATCTAAAGTTTGGAACGATCACGCCAACTCTAGATCAGATAGTTGGCAAAGAGGTCGCTGCTGCCACTTATTTACAGGCTGCGCGTGATCAAGTTCTTGCCAAGACCAGAGCGACAAGACCAGATATGACACTCTCTGAGTTTTTACCGAAATTTTTTGAGTCCGCTCTCAAGAGTCTTTACGGTATTATGGGACATGGAAGTTTCCACCGAGAGGGGGGAGAAATGAGAGGTTTTTACCTGACGGCACTGCCAGCCGCTATTGGGGGCGCAGCATTTTTTATTTTGCTTCTCTTTGGCCGTGAGAGTTCCCCCAAGGAAGTAAAGCGAGCTGTTTTGATTGCTACGCTTTTTTCAGCTCTGTATATCGTCTTTGTGGCTTTGTATAACTTTAAGAGTTTCCAGGCTTTGAGGCTATTCGGCTATGCATTGCAGGGAAGATATTTATTCCCTGTGTTGTGTAGTTTTCTTTCGGTATGCGCGTTTTTTGGGTTTTATCGTGTGCGCGACTTGCGTTTTTCTCTGCCTGTTGCCGCTATTATTGTTGCTGTCTTTTTTAAGCAGGGTTTGTTCAGCATAGTTGAGCGACTACAAAAGATCGGATTTTTTCAGTAATCGATTCTATTTTCGGTGGGATATTTGTTGAGGTTGTAAGCGAGCTGATTGGCGGCGTGGCTTTACCGTTGTGCTAGCTTGATAGTCTGTCATGTAGAGAGCTGCTAGTGATTATGGCGTGTATGTTTTAAGCTTCACTATGCTGATAGTGTTGGTAGTATTTGAACTGGTCTCATAAGTAGATTCGTAGCGAAGTTGACGAGATGCGAGGCGAGACTGGGAAAACGGGCGAAAAACCGGAGGCGTATTCAGTCAGATACACTGAGGATTTTTTCGCGAAGGTTGGCGCAGTCTCCGCCCGCATATGGGCAACCGCAGTGTAAGATGCCTACGAGACCAGCTCTAGTCTTTTTGAGTACTTAAGCGACTTTAGAGTTGCAGGCAATCAATGACTAGTAGACGCACTTTGATTAGAGGCGTTAGTGACCGCTCTTTGGCTTTAAGGCTAAAAATGCTAGCATCGTGCGGCTGTAACGTAGGGTAAAAATATTCTGTTTCGACAAGGTGAGAGATGTCTAGAAATAAGTATGGAGTAGGTGTTGTAGGTCTAGGCTATGTTGGGTTACCACTCACACTCGCCTTGGGCCGCGCGTTTGAGGGTACGGTGGGCTTTGATGTCAGTGAGCGCAAGGTCAATGCGCTACTGGCGGGGGAAGATCCAACTGATGAGGGTCTTGAGCCTGAGATTCGCGAGTCAACTGTTGACTTCACAACTGATCCAACAAAGCTCGCTGCCTGTGATGTGATTATCGTCGCCGTACCAACTCCAATCGACGAGAATCGCCAACCAGATCTATCTCCGCTGGTAAGTGCAAGCAGAACTGTCGGTGCTAACTTAAAGCGAGGAGCCACGGTTGTCTTTGAGTCCACCGTATACCCTGGAGTTACTGAGGATGTGTGTGGGCCGATCCTTGAAGAGGTGTCTGGCTTTACTCGCGGACGAGACTTCTTTTTGGGGTACTCGCCGGAGCGCATCAATCCAGGCGACAAGGAGCACACTTTAGAGCGGATTATTAAAGTTGTTGCGGGTGAGAATCCCGAAGTTACTGAAACGCTTGTTAAGGTGTATGGCGCGGTTGTTAAAGCTGGTTTGCATAAGGCGTCGTCGATTCGTGTCGCTGAGGCAGCCAAGGTGATTGAGAACACCCAGCGCGATCTGAACATCGCTCTTATGAATGAGCTTTCAATTATCTTCGACCGCATGGGGATTAGGACCAAGGACGTCTTGGAGGCCGCAGGCACGAAGTGGAATTTTTTAAAATTCTTCCCGGGGCTTGTAGGTGGGCACTGCATTGGTGTGGACCCGTATTATCTCACTGCAAAGGCGCAGCAGCTTGGATATCACCCGCAAGTAATCCTTGCCGGTCGTCGTATTAACGATGATATGGGTAAATTTATTGCGCAGCGTACTGTTAAGCTGATGATTAATGCTGGAATTCCATTGCGCGGAGCTCGAGTGGGTATCATGGGAGTTACCTTCAAAGAGAATGTAACTGATACCCGCAATAGCAGAGTGCCAGATATCGCTTTTGAGTTAAGAGAGTTTGGAATAGAGCCGCTAATCTTTGATCCGATTGCTGAGGCCGACGTAGTGCACCACGAATATGGGCTTGAGCTAAGACCCTTAAGCGACCTTAAGCGTCTGCAGGGAGTTGTTGTGGCAGTCGCTCATCAGGAGATCGTCTCGATGGGATTAGATGGGCTTGCTAAAATGGTTGAGCCGGGCGGTGTGGTGATTGATATCAAGTCGATATTCTCGCCTAAGGATGTGCCGGCAAATCTGCATTATTGGAGTCTGTAAGACCGCGGCTCTGTGGTCACTGCTCGTATAGGTGAGTGGACAGCCTATAGATCTCCTGTAGTAACCGTAGCCCCTAGCCCCTCGAGCGCTTGCTTAGCCCGCGGGGTGGCCTGGCCGCGGATCGCGACTTGTATCTTATTAAAGGCTGCTTCCTTTAGCACCTGTGCTTTGAAGTCTTTAAATATCTCTGCCACTTGCTCGGTCCAAAATAGGTGATCGACTGAAAGCGGTAGATAGAGGGTTTTGTCTTTGGTAATCACCGCCGGGAGGTGCATTGAGGCTACGATCCTTTGCAGCGGGGTCTTCCGGTGGCGTTTTTCAAGTGCCTCAGCTATCGAAACAAAATAGAGCGCGGAGGGTTCGTTCGTGGCCTGATTTGCAGCGCGAATAAAGGCATCGTGACCTTTAACGCCAGAGCCTATCGTGGTCAGTGATGCAGAGATAAACCTTCGTGTCCAAGGGGTGTAAGCTTGGTTTTGTTGGAATGCAGTGAGTAATTTCTCTGGCACGCCTAGCTCAAGTAGCTCTTTTTGATTCTTCTTTCCGATCGTATCGGGATCCTCATACAGAGAGAGCTTCTCGGCACGCTCATACCAGGTGTTAAAGGTGCTCAACTCACCGAGTAGGCCAAGGCCAGGGACAAACCTAAATGCTGTACCTACAGCGGTCTCTATGCCAGCTACGCGCATCACTTCGTCGCGAAGTGTTTCGTTGGAAGTGTAGGGATTAACCTTTAATTTGCGAAACCAGTCGCGTTGGCGCTTGGTGTAGCCGATGTATTTAAGGCCGAATGCGGTGCCCTGATCGAGAGTTTCTGAGACACTTTCTTCGGTGCTCTTCTTCTTGTCTTTATTGCCTGAGCTGTCGTCGCTTTCGCTCGAGGAGAAGGCATCGCCAATGGCGTTGACACCGCGGTTCCCCTGCCTGTATACCCACGAGAATAGGCGCTCGGCACCCTCAGGAACTGCTTGGATGGTTTCTTTCATTTTCTGCGGATCTGAGATGTGTTTGGCGGTCTTTTTAACGATGTTGACGGGTGCTAGGACGATCCCTTTGCCGGCTTTGTAAGCGGCGTCAGCGAATACTGTTGAGCTAGAGAGCTCATCGAGCTCAGCAAGAGCTACAAGCTCTCCAATCCTTGTTTCGAGTAGAGCGTAACCCTCGACCTCAAATGTTCCAAACCGCGAGTCGATGGTGTAGCTGTTGAAGTATCCATCACTGACTACTTTCTCTTTTACCGTGTGGTAGGGGCCTTTCACAAGATTGGGCGGCAGAATGCGAGAGGCGGAAAGAGTAGTCGGCTTCTCAAACTGCCCACCTTTAGCGGGGGCAGCCCACGCTTGGGTGGCGAGAGCGGCGCACATCAGTACAGCTAGGAGAGTTTTAATCTTCATGTGGCGATTTTATGCCCGCGTTCCCGGGAAGTAAATGGTGCTGCTACGGCCAGAGGGCCTGAATAAGCGATGGATTAATTTAGGCACCCTGAGTGGCTTTATTTAGGGTAATGTTACGAGAGATGTAGACGCCTAGCGCTGCCAATAGAGCCGCAACGAAAAATGGGGCATTTTCGCTAACAGAGAAGAGTAGTCCAGCCGTGGTTGGCCCGATAATTCTCCCTAGCGATGCTGCTGACTGATTCACGGCGAGTCCAAATCCTTGCTTATCCGCCGGGGAAGCGAGTGATACAAGCCCCGCCATTGATGGATTAAACAACCCGCTTCCGAGGGCCAGTGAAACCCCGCAAACTAAGAAAAGAGCAAAGCTTCCGATCCAGCCCAGTAATGGAATGCTCAGGAGGCTAAGCCCAATAGTTGCAAGGCCGAGCCTAAACAGGGTGACTTCGCTTGTGGTCTTTAGCCACTTTCTAACAAAGATCCCTTGAACGAGGGTTGCAGCAACTCCGACTACGACAAGAAAGAGGCTTGTAAGCTTGGTTGCTTGTTGCAGCGCTGTTGGAGAATCAGAGGAGACCCAGTGATACTCAATAAAGAGTCCAACGCTCTGCTCCATCAGAGCAAAAGCGGTAATACAGAGTAGCGTGGTGAATACTAGCGGTCTTAGTTGAGCGCCTGCCGAGAAAAGATCTGAGAGTTTTGTTCGAGGGTGTGACGCGGCTTGCACGGATGATCGAGTCTCGGGAAGAAAAAACAGAACAAAGAAGAAGTTAATCGCCGCTAAAAGAGACCCGAATGCAGCCGGTGCGCGTTGGTCAATCTGAAACAAAACTCCACCGATTGCTGGCCCAAAGATAAAGCCTATTCCAAAAGCTGCACCGATCAGCGCCATCGCTCGGCTGCGCTGATCGGGGGCGTGAGTGTCGGCTAGCACCGCCTGGGCTGTGGCGATATTTGCCGCGCCAGTTCCGGCTAGACCACGAGCGAGAAAAAGCATTGCCAGTGACTTTGAGGCTGCAAATGTTGCATGGCCTGCCATCGTCATTGCAATCGTGATGAGCAGGATTGCCCGTCTTCCAAAGCGGTCAGAGAGTGCTCCCCAGACGGGAGCCAACAAAAACTGCATCGCACTGTAGGTTGTTCCTAATAGGGTTACCACAGCGGCTGTGGCTCCAAAGTGCTTCGCAAGAAAGGGTTGTGATGGAATAATCAGTCCAAAGCCCATCACATCAAGGAGCACTATCAGAAATACGGCTAGTCGGGGAGAGGGGGCTTTCATGGCCTTTCAGGTGTACCGCTTTGTTAGGGCTGTGGCAACTGGGCTACGGCGGTGAAGTGAGTGCATGACGCGCAATTAGGGCGCAAAACAGCTACTGGCTCCTTTACCGACTGGCTTGTTTGGCTTAAATTGACTCCTAAGAGTTCAATTATACCGAAGGAATTAAAGCGCATGAGTAGCGATCTTTCTGAACAGAATTTAAAGGCTCTGCGGCAGCGATTTACCCAACAGTTGCAAGGGGTGGTGCACCAGGCCGATATCGATCTAATCAAGCGCGATTGGACCGCAAAAGACGGCATTATCAAAGAGCTGTTTAAGGGCTTGCGTGATGTTGCTCCAGAGCAGAAGCCAACGGTCGCAGCTTTGCTCAACTCGCTTAAGGAGAGTGTTGAGTCAGCGCTTGAGGCAAAAGAGAGGTCATTTCGTCAAAGTGCCTTGCAGAAGCAGCTTGAGGAAGAGTATCTCGATCTGTCTCTTCCGGAGATGGGGCCTGGTTTGGGAACCGTTCATCCTATTTCGATTGTCGAGGAGCGTATCTTACAGATCTTAAGGCCGTTTGGGTTTGAGAGTGTCATGGGTCCTGAGATCGAGACCGAGTATTACTGCTTTGACTCTCTTAATATCCCCAAGCACCATCCGGCGCGTGATATGCAGGATACGTTTTACACAGAGAGTGGGCATGTTTTGCGCACCCATACTACCTCAGTACAGGCGCGGCTTTTGCAGTCTAGGGCATTGTTTGAGGGTAAGCGTCTGCCGGTTAAAGTAGCATCGTTTGGCAAGGTGTACCGCAATGAGACAGAGGACGCTTCGCACACAGCCATGTTTCACCAGTTCGAACTGGTGTGGGTAGAAAAGGGACTTACGCTCTCTAATCTGCTTGGTCTTATCACTCATATAGTAAAGGAATTGTACGGTAAGCGTCGCAAGGTGCAGTTTGTTCCGAAGTTTTACCCATATACAGAGCCAAGTATCGGCCCGCGCATTGACTGCGCAATCTGTAAGAGCGCGGGCTGTCCGAGCTGCGGTGGTGCTGGTTGGGTAACAGTTGGCGGAGCAGGGATGATACACCGCAATGTATTGCTTGAATTTGGTTTTAATCCCGATGAAGTTGCTGGATTTGCGTTTGGGCTCGGTAGTTCACGTTTAGCTGGGCAGATGTACAACATGCCGCATCTTCGAGCTGTGTATGAGAACGACTTGCGCATCTTAAAGGAGATCGTATGAAGCTGCACGTGCGGATGTTAGAGAAGATACTTGAGTTGCCAGAGTGTCCCGCAGAGTCGGCAGCGACTTCGCCACTGCGTCAGACGCTTGATGATGTGGGGCTTGAGGTAAAAAACGTAGAGGTGAGTGGCGAGCGAGGAGTTGTTTTCACCATCGAGACTTTAGCAAATCGGGGCGATCATTTATATGCAATCGGTGTTGCACGCGAGCTTTCCGCGCGCACACTGGCAAAGATTCACATGCCATCAATTGCTGGTCAGTTAAGTGAGCGTAAAGCATCTGTTCTGGTACGTCGAGCTACTGAGAAGTGTTCAAGGTATGCGCTGCTTGAAATGAGCTTACCGAGTGGAATGCCTCTACGTAATGATGTGGCGCAGTTTATCGATGAACCAGGGAAGCGCCACGCGATAGTTGATTTACTCAACTACGTACAGCTTGAATTCGGCCAGCCGATGCATGCCTTCGACGCAAGCAAGATCGAGGGTGAAGTAGTTATTGACTGCGCTACGCGCGAAGAGCAGATTGAGGCTTTGGATGGTAGGACCTACAAAGTGCCAGAGGGATCGATACTTATTAAAGATCGTAAAAAGATCGTAGCCGTTGCGGGTGTGATTGGCTGCGCTAACAGTATGGTCACCACAGAAACTACTAAGGTGCTGATCGAGGCAGCTATTTTCGACCCAGTTTCAGTTCGCAAAACAGCTCGGGCCATGGGAATTTCAACAGATGCATCGCATGCCTTTGAGCGCGGATGCGATCCTGATGGAATAGTGCCTGCACTGAAGCGACTCGTGTATCTGGCGGGAGGTTCGGCTGGGACAGCAAAAGATACGGAAGGGGCGCATGTAGTTGGGTTTACTTCGACAGAGGCCGCCCCGCTTGAGAAGCGCAAGGTGAGGGTGTTGCTGAGCTATCTGCGCGCCCAGCTACATCTGCCGCGTCTTGAGGAGCTTGAGGTTGTAACGCGATTTAAAAATCTAGGGTACGGAGTTGAAGTAATTGCTGCGGGCAAAGATCGCGAGCTGATTCTTCATGTTCCGTCGTGGCGGTCGTGGGATGTGCATGCGGTTGATGATGTGCTTGAAGATATTGCGCGTTCCGTAAGCTTAAACCGAGTCAAGCAGGAGCTGCCCGCACTCGATTATGAAACTCCACCGCAGCATCCAATTGAGATTCTGACCCAGGCAGTGCGCCCTGCTCTGCGCGGAGGTGGATTTGTTGAAGTTATCACCACGGGCTTTTACTCTGCGGAGGAGGTAGCGCTTCTTGAAGGACTCCAAGCAGGGTATAAAGATAAACATATTGCTCTTAAGAACTCGCTTGAAGCGAGTAATTCGCACATGAAGATGACTAACGTTGTGCACCTTACCAGAATTCTGGCAACCAATCTTAAACGTGGAGTTTTAAACCCGAAGATCTTTGATTGCACTCGACTGTTCGTCATGCCCAAAGAGAGTGTCTCAGATGAGCCACGCGAGCGTCAGCCGCTTGAGTACAACTATGAATTTGATTCGCTGACTCTGGCATCGGCCGGAAGGTGGTTTGAGGGGCAGTGGCGTCGAGGCGAGTCGCTTGAGGAGCACGGACGTCTCTTTAAGGGAGTACTGGCCGGAGTAGTGAAAGGTCTTGGTGGTGTGTTTTCGGTTGGAAAGAGTGAAGAGCCGTTTCTTCATCCGGGAATGCAGGGCTCAATCAAGATGGGTCGTAACGTTGTTGGCTCGTTCGGTGTCATCCATCCCATGATCCGGGAGGCTTACGATCTTAGGGAGCCAGGATTTTATGCTGAGCTCGACCTGCGTCTGCTGTGGAAATTTAGGAGCAGACAAGACGGAGTGGCTGTCAGTGATTATCCGGCTATTTCACGCGATATGACCCTTCAGGTTGGCCCTAAGGAGCGGGCTGGACGGGTGCTCAGAATTATCCATGAAAACCAGGTGCCGGCACTAAGTGATGCTTATATCGTCGATGACTTCGCCAAGGCAGGTGAAGGTTTTAGGCGGGTTACGTATCGAGTAGTGTTTCAGAGTTCGGAACGGACTCTGAAACACGACGAGGTGGATTCAGCTATGGGTGGATTGCTGGAGAATTTAAGGGATAAATATGGTATAATCATGGCTTCGTAGTAAGCTTTATCCTTAAGACTGAATTTGCTTTTCGCGTCAGGGGTGCTTATGTGGCACAAGGAAATAATAACAGCCTGTGTATTTTTGAGCCTGGTTAGCGGGTGTACCTCTCGTCCTCCGCTAGTCTCGGATCCTCCCCAACATGAGCGCGGCCCGTCTGAGCAGATCCCGTGGGAGGAGCAGTATAGTCGAGCGATGATTCGCCCTGAATCTGCACAAGGGCAAGCAGTTTCCGATGTTCATCAAGACCAGAAATTTCACGGACCTTTAGAGCAGACCGAGCAAGACTCAGGCGCGCTTGGTGTTGTGGCCGATGTAATCGCCTTTCCATTTCGCGCCATCGGCTGGTTGTTTCAGTCGATATTCTAGCCCGCATTTTGCATGAAGCCAGCTGCTTTAGCTTTTAGCTGGCCGCGAAGCTGATTGTGCAGGGCGCGATCCTCCCGGAACCCACAGATACTCAGGGCGCTTCTCAGCGATCACCACCGCACGAGCCATAACAAACAGCAGATCACTTAAGCGATTGATGTATTCAAGGATCGGCTTAGAAACGCTCTCATCTTCGTGAAGCAGTAAAATACTGCGCTCCGTTCTGCGACAGACAGTGCGCGCAACATGGATATGGGCAGAGAGTAATGTGCCTCCAGGTAAGATAAATGATTGCAGGCTTGGTAGTGGTTGATTTAGTTCATCGATCCAATGCTCAAGCCTTTCTACGTGCTGGGCCCCTGCTTTAAGCATGCCCTCCCAGTGAGCATCGACCGGTGTGGCTAGTTCGGCGCCGATGTCGAAGAGTTCGTTTTGAATTGTGACTAGCTTGTCTTGAATCAGACGAGCGCTTTCTCCACTTGCCAGCTCCTTACAGACTCCCAGATGTGAGTTGAGCTCATCTATATCTCCATACGCAGCGACTTTGTGCGAGGCTTTCTTTACTCGCTTACCACCAACCAGTCCGGTTGAGCCATCATCTCCAGTGCGGGTGTATATTCTGTTTAGCGTCACCATAAGTATCTTTCTGGTAAAATAACCACTTTCGCACAGTGCACTTTAGCTCTGCTGTAAGCAGGGGCTTCGGTTACTGAGCGAGTAGCTCCTGAATATCCTCAAGTTGATCTGACTTGGATGGAGTATCCTGTTCCTGATTGGAGTTGTCCACTACATCGCGCGATTTTAGCGCTGGGGCAGGTGCGCTAGGTTGGTTATGTGCATCATTCAAAGTGTCGCTGGGTGGGGTTGTAAGGATGTGACAACCCGCATACGGAGCGAGCAGTACAATGACTGCAGCCAGAACGATATATTTAAAGAAAGTTGTATAAGTCCCTGACATACTAATAAGAGAAACCGCGATACAGAGTATCATTCAGGTTTTTTGATAAATATACAACTGGGTGAAATCTCCTATTGCGATTGGTTTGCATGGTATCGAGGGTGTAAAGTGGAGAGTATGAGGCCTTGTAAGGTGGTGAGAAATGATTTCTTGTTGGGCATTTTTATATAGCGCTCTCCAAAAGTCCGTAGCGAAACCTCATGCTTTTGCAGAACGCTATCGATTCGCAGATGCGAATCAAAACAACAACCTATAGTGATGCAAGGCAAAAGCCTTGCCAGTCTTACTGGCACAGACTTTTGCACATCACTATCGTTTGACCGACTTTCGCAATGTTTCGTCGAAACTTTCAAAAATGCTCACAAGCGAGCAATATCTGCCGGTTCTAGAGTTATGAGAGCGGTTCTGTTTCTTCTGCCTCTCCCAGCTCCCAGGCTATATCTCCGACCTTAAAGACTTTAGGCCCCATGGCCCCAGGACGCTTCTTGGGGTCAATGACCCTAAAACTTCTAATAGAGGTGCTTGCAGTTTTTACATAGGAGCACACAAGATCCTCTCCCATCATAAATCCCCAGCGCGCTGGGACGCACACCCTATAACCATCACGGTACAGTCGATAAACCGATGACGCTAGAGCCTGCCACGACTCGGAACTAACGGGGCGAAGCTCAAGTAGCTCTGTCTTTGAAATTGCAAAGTGTGCGGCAAACGGCTGTAGCGAGTCGGAGCACTCTTCTGTTTGGGGAGCCTCCCAACGCTTGCTGAGCCAAAAGCTGATCGCTATGCAGAGGGTAAAAACAAGTGTGCCACCTAGTAGCGCTGGCTTCGCTGGGCGAATCTTAAGCACTCTACGGCCATGCATGCACAGAACAGTCAGCAGGGGCACAACAGCACAGATGGGA
>Ga0315904_10011639_pt1 | contig 11201 bp, 24 predicted proteins | sample LakEriMetagenome_6_FD_203529 | JGI IMG/M metagenome (GOLD analysis project Ga0315904, IMG submission 203529) | Freshwater fungal communities from buoy surface, Lake Erie, Ohio, United States - Buoy 12 MA120 | ecosystem: Environmental > Aquatic > Freshwater > Lake | place: USA: Lake Erie, Ohio... | reverse complement strand
GCAGTCGCGGACCGCTGCAGATCAGCCGCGCGTATCACGCTGACTCCCGCGTGTCGGGACCGTACGAGCGCGTCGACGATCTGGCGTACGCTCGCCGCGTGGCGCAGGCGTACCTTAAACGGTACGCGCCGCAAGCGTACCTCAACGGCGACGTCGAGACGCTGGCGAGAATCCACAACGGCGGGCCGCACGGCGCGCTGAAGCCGCAGACTAAGGCATACTGGTATCGCGTGCGGAGGGCCATGCAATGACCCGCCCCGCCCTAATCCGCCCCGGTCGTCCTGCGACTGGGGCAGCCAAGGTCATGATACCCTGGCGGGTGTCGCCCAGACTAATCGAGCGACTAAAGTGGGCCGCGCTGCGCAAGCAGACTACGCCCGCGCAACTCTTGGCTGACGTGATCAGCCGCAACTGTCCGCCTGTATGAAACTCGAATTTGGCCGAGTTTATCTTCAGCGGACGATAGTTCATCAGCAGCGAGTCACGTTTGAAATCGATTCGAACAACCCCGCAGACGTCAATATGTTCGACCAATGTTCGGAGCGTCCGTGTTCTGTATTTGGCCATCCCCAGTTTAGTCGGATTCAAAACGATTACCAGCCAGGCAGGTGCCCGACCACGACCGGTCTCCTGTGCCGCGAGACGGCGAACGTGCCCGGCGTAATCTGGCTTCAGTCTGTGTATTTTTGCCCGCAGTCCTTAGAGTTTTGGACGCCGCCATATCCCCAAGATTGGGATTGGCGCAAAAAGGAACCATGGGACGCGCTGCAGGATCAATACAACCAGCTGCGAGTCAACAAGACCGGGACAGCAGCGAAGCTAAAGTTCTGGGACGTCGCTCTTGCGTATGCGGAAAAACACAAAGGCTCGCCGGCCTTCAGGCTGCGCCGCCTAGATAGACCATTTCGCATCCGCGACGAACAGTGCGTCGGCCCGTGGGGCTTCACCGAAGATCATTTGAAGTACATGGACGGCGCCGCCGAGGCTTACCAGCTTAAGCGATGGCTCCACGGCTTGCCATCTTCCCATGATAAACCCAAGGACGTGATGCGAAGGGCCGCGCGACGCCGACTAATCAAGGACCGCGCGACAGCGAGCGACGTTGAATTTTTCAAGACTCTGTTCGGCGCATCGCAGGTGATGCGCTGGATCAAGGAAGCAAACAACAAAACAACTCATGCAACTAGCAACGAACAATACCGTAGGGCTATCTGAAGCAATCGAATCGATCAACGACCTGATGATTCGCGGGATGGAAGCTTGGAAATCGGCGGGCAGGATTGTCGCTGACCTTGTGGACCGTGACGCCGATGTCATTGACCGCATCGTTCAACTCTCGCCGATGCTCACCAAGGGAATACTGCGCTCGCTTGAGCGCATCGGGCGGGATGAACTTGTCCCCGAACTGCTGCTCAAGAACGGCCTGGCCTACGCCAAGCTGCGCGAACTGCCGGTGCAGACGCAACGACGCCTTTTGAGAGAACCCGTTCCGCTCCTGATCGAGACCTCTAGCGGAGTTGATACGCTGAACGTATCGCTTGATGCGCTCTCGCCGCAGCAGGTGCGGCAAGTGTTTTCGCACGACGGCGTGCGGACGCCAGCGGAGCAGCGGGCGTGGATGGTTCGCAATGTTCGCCCCATTGACTATCCCGAAGCGGAGCGCCTGCCGTATGAGATCCACGCAAAGACCGTAACTTTCGTGAGACCGTGCAAGCTCAACAAGAGCGACATCGCCGCAATTCTGGCTCGTCTATGACCACCACAATCCAGACCGCCAAGATCTCACTCGTCTTGCCGTCACACACCCTCAACGCGCTCCGAGCCATTGCGGTCCAGCGCCAGATCAGCCTGTCCGACATCGTCCGCGAGGCGATCCGCCGGATGCTGGAGGGCCAGTCATGACCACCGCCGCGCTGATCATCGGCATCGCGTCGCTGGTCTGCTCTGTCTGGCTCATCATCGCCGCGCGCCGGATGTACCGCTCACGCCGCCGTCAACGTCTCGCCGCAATCTTTAATCCTATTGCCTCCCATGTACGACGAACCGAACGCCGCCGCTAGCTGCCTGGCCTTTTTCGAGCGCGCAATGGCGCGAGAGAAAGTGCTCGCCGCGTCCCGCGAAAGGGCGCGACTTGAGATGCAAGGCGCGATCAAGAAGATGCTGCCTGCGGTCAAGCCTGAGCGCGCCAGGCCGCAGCGTGGAAAGCCGATGGAGTACAAGATCAAGCCGACGCCGGAGCAACTGGCGCTGTTCGACAAGGCCGACGCCGAACGCTGGACGCTGAAGCAACTCGCCGCTGCGGTGGGCTGGAGTGTGTCGAAGGTGTGGATCCTGCGGACCGAGCGAGATCACCAGCGCAAGACAGCGCGGCTCAGAGCACATCGCCGCAAGTACGGCCCCGGCCACGGCAAGCCTGCCCCGCCTGCGACTGCCGCAATCAAGAACGGTCGGCGCACGGTCGTTCTCACGCCTGACATCGTCGAGTGGTTCGGCCATGCCATCGATACCAACCTCCACGTCGACGAGATCTGCGCGAAGGTCGGCATTGCCCGAAAGACATTTTACCAATGGCGACTGCACTACTGGCACGATAAGAACTTTCTGCGCGACCGCATGAAAGAGACTGAACAACTTGAAGCAGCCCGAGGCTAATTTTCCCCGTCAGAACAACCCAACGTTAGATAACACAGACACCCATGAAGAACCCTGCGAAACAACTCAACGACGCCTTGATGGCCGGATACGCGGACATGAAGATGGCGTTTCCCGACGCTGACCAAGTCACGGTTAATGCGTCTGTATTCCATGGCCGCGTCAGCGTCCACGTCTCAGCATGCTACGGCACCGTGTGGACCACGTCGGTAGCTACTGAGACTGCAACCTTTGAGGACGCGATTGCCGCGCTCAAATCCAAGACCGCCGACACCGCCGCGCTCCGAGCCGAAGCCGCTGCGCTGATCGCTCGCGCTAACAAGCTGGAGGGCCGCGCATGATCCCGCTGATCTCCGTCAGTCAGTTCACTCCCGGCCAAGCCTGCGCCGTTGCAGGCATGACTGCCGACGCCTACCGCGCGCAGGACGGGCTTACTCAGTCCGACCTCAACCGCTTCGCTGAGTCGCCTGCGCTGTTCCGTTACACCGAGACCGAGCAGACCGAGGCGATGCAACACGGGACTGCGCTGCATGCGCTCATGCTGGAAGACCGCCGCGAGTATGTCATCCGCCCTGCGACATACGGACCGGACGCCAAGCCGTGGCACGGTGCGGCGAAGGAGTGCAAAGAGTGGAACGCCGCGCACGCTGACCGACTTGTCCTGTCCGCAGCCGATGCCGACGCGCTGGAGTCTGCTGCACGCCACGCGCGCGCCCATGAACTGGTCAGCCATCTCCTGACCGGAGCGCACACAGAGCTGTCTGTTTTCGGCTGCTCGCAAGCTGGCCTGATCTGGGGCAAAGGTCGCATGGATGCCGTGAACTTTCGCGGCGACCGTGTGCAGGTGGTGGACATCAAGAAGGCGCAGGACGCGCGACTGTCTGCATTCTCGCGGACTGTTCTGCAGCGGGGCTACCATATCCAGGCTGCGTGGTATCGCCGCCTAATCCGCCAGTTCGTCGAGAAGACCGTGATGCACGAACACTGGCTAGTCGCGGTCGAGATCGACCCGATCCCGCGAGTGAACGTCTGGAAGCTCGCACCGGAAGCGATCGACTACGCGGATGCTGAGATCGACAAGCTGCTTGAGACATTGGCTGAGTGCCGCGCAACTGGGCGCTGGCCGGACTACCACGACAAGGACATCGGCCTGATGGGCACGATTGATCTGCCGCGCTGGGTGTACGGCGACGAAGAACAGCTCACGGGTTTGACGAAAGGAGGTGCGGCATGAGCACGACACCACGCACAGACGCAGCGCGATACACCGACGATCATTGCGGCATGGAGCCGGATCCAAACGGCGACTGGGTGCGCGTCGAGGTAGCAGCTGCGCTTGAAACTGAACTGTACGCGGCCAACGGAACCAGCGCGATTCACGCCGAGTTCGGCCAGGCTGTCGCGCGGTGGAATGAAGAGCGCGAATATCTGCTCGGCCGCATCAAGAAAATGGCTGAACAAATCCACGACCTCAAAAGCGAACTGTACGGAGCGGTAGACCCGCGAAAGGTATCGATCACCTATACGCCGTCCGTATCGACTGGCTGGGAGGACCACAAATCATGAGCACCGACGAACAGTCCAACGCCAAAGAACCCAAGATCTTTACGGGCTTGTCCGGTATGCTGCGGACCTCGCCATGGCTGGCCAGCGAGGATCTGGTTGGCTTAGGCGACGTGCCAGCCGAGATCGAGGACGTGCTGCTCTACGACGAGGTAGCGTTCGACAAGGGCCGGAAGGAGAAGAACGTCCCGGCCTTGAAGTTCAAGGGCAAGGCCAAGCAGTTGGTCCTGCGCACGTCAGCTAACCGCCGCTCGCTCGTGCGTATGTTCGGCGCGAACACGCAGGCATGGCGAGGGAAGACCATCTACATTTACCACGACCCCGAGGTCCGCTTCGGCGGCCGTGCAGTTGGCGGAATCAGAATCAAGGAGATCCAATCATGAGTAACCAATACATGAAAGAGTTTTTCTTCGTCGCTGCTTTGGTTGCCACTGCGTTCGCCATCGCCCGTGGCCTAGGGGTGTTGTTTATGGGTGCAGAGCTGCGGGAAAAGTCCGACCTAGTTCATTTCTTTTTGTTTGCGATTTACACCGCCTGCGCGTGGGTCGGGTACTGCATAGCAAAGCCGTGAACATCATTCAAATCAAGGAGATCACATCATGAATGGACAATACGACAACGAGCTGACTTTTCGGCTCTTCAAAAACGACAAGGGCGAGAACCCGAAGCGCCCAGACTATCGCGGCGAGTGCCAAGTCGGAGGCGTGACGTACAAGCTGTCCGGCTGGGTCAGCGAGGTGAAGTCAGGCCAGAACGCGGGCAGCAAATACATTCGCGGCAAGATCGAGCGCAAGGACCCAGTCGCGCCGCCAGTCAGCGTCGAGGGCAGAACGGCGTTTCTGCCCGGTGCTGCGCAGCCTGTTAACACGGAGGACGTGCCGTTTTGAAAACGATAATCGCAATTGACCCTGGCGCATCTGGTGCCTTGGCGTATCACGCCGCAACGGATAAAGGCAGCGTTGTAGGCCACAATCCCGGCCTCGACATTCAAGCGCTGCACGTCCTCAACGACAACAGCAGCAACATCGTCGCCTACGTCGAGCAGGTCGGAGGCTACATCGGCAAGCCGCAGCCCGGTTCAGCCATGTTCAAATTCGGCACGAGCTACGGTCGCGCACTCGGCGCACTTGAGGCGCTGCGGATCCGCACTGTGCTGGTCAGGCCGCAGACGTGGCAGAAGACGATCGGCCTTGGCTCAACGCTGAAGGGACCAGAACGGAAGCGCGCACTGCGCGACATTGCCAAGCGGCTTTATCCCAGCCACAATGTGACGCTGGCGAACTGTGATGCGCTGCTCATCTTGGAGCACGCGATACAGGCCGAGGCTCAGCGGGAAAGGGGTGCGACGTGAAATACCGAATCAAGTTTCATGGCATCCACAAATGGCGCGACTTCGAGTATTTTGCGCTGCAAGAGCGACGCTGGTGGGGGTGGAAAACGCTCGGCGTTGCTACGCTTGGGCGGGTTGAATCGCTCCGCAAGGATCTGATGCGGCTCGACCTCACCGAGGCCACGATGGCGGACCCCACGAAATGGAAAGGAGAGAAGCCATGACCTCCACCGACTGGCTCCGCATCGGCCTCGCCGCTGCCGTGGCTGTTCTGATCTGGTGGCTGGCACAGGAGGAAAACCAATGAACACACCTATCTATCGACTCGACGACGAACTGAAAGAAGCCCTCGCGCTCCACTCCAAGTGGCTCGGTGGCGATCCGTCCGGCAAGCGGCTGGACTTCGCAGGCGGCTCGCTGACTAATCACGATTTGGCCTGGGCCGATCTGCGCGAGGCCATCCTCGACCGCTGCGATCTGAGCGGCTCCAACTTACAGGGCGCACAACTGAACGAGGCTAATCTGTTCGGAGCCAACCTGACCAACTGCGACCTTGAGTCGGCGGACCTGCGCTGGGCTGATCTGCGCAGGGCTAATCTGACCGGGGCCAAGCTGAAAGGCGCACGGATGGCCGGGGCTGCACTGGCTCAGGCTGTGGACGTTGACGGGCTGGCCATTGACGAGCCGCGCACGGAAGGAGCCGCGCCGTGAACAACGCACACAAAGCCGCCCAACTCGTCCTAGGCGACCGCAACGAAACATACGGTGATCCCGCCGACGATTACGCCAAGGTCGCTAAGATCTGGTCTGGCCTGCTCAACCCCATTCTGCGCCGCGACATCACGCCCAGCGAGGCGATCATCATGATGGTCGGACTCAAGCTCGCCCGCGAAATGCACCGCCCGAAGCCGGACAACATCGTCGACGCCCACGGCTACCTGCTTTGCTATGACTGGGCGAGGACGGGGCAGAAGCCGACGACGGAGGAGCAGCGATGACATGGATACTACCCAAGCAATTACACACGTCTCCCTTTGTGCCGGCTACGGAGGCATTGATCTCGGACTTAAGCGAGCAATCCCAAATCTGCGCACAGTCGCTTTTAGCGAGATCGAAGGTTTTGCCGTCGCGAACTTGGTCGCAAAAATGGAAGCGGGACAGCTGGACCCAGCACCTGTCTGGACGGATCTTAAAACATTCCCTTGGTCAGGATTTCGTGACCGCGTGGACATCCTCTCTGGCGGTTATCCCTGCCAGCCATTCAGCGCCGCCGGAAAACGCAGAGGCAAAGACGACCCAAGGCACCTCTGGCCGTGGATCGCAGATGGAATTCGACTCATGCGCCCTGGAGTCTGCTTCTTTGAAAACGTCGAAGGACACATCAGCCTTGGACTCCGAGAAGTCGTTGAAGAACTGGCAAGCATTGGTTACGAAACGACGTGGGGAATATTTAGCGCGTCTGAAGTCGGCGCGCCTCACCAGCGCAAGCGGGTCTTCATCCTGGCCCACAGCAAATGCGCGGGACTGGAAGGATTCCGGCGCTTCGCAGGGCAATCGAGTCGCGCCCAATTTAGGGACTGCGGTGCATCGCGCTGGCCCAGCCGCCCCGGCCAACCCCAGCACGAATGGGAGCCGCCCAGAGTCGTGGGCAACACCGAGAACCGGCATGGCGAGGGGCAACAACTTCACCTACGACAGAGGCCGAGGCAATATCGAGGAGCAAGCGGGGGCGAGCGTGACTGGCGGAGGCAAGCTGAACCCGCGATGGGTGGAGACGCTCATGGGCCTTCCCGTAGGCTGGACTATGCCGAGCTGTGCGTCACCTGTGACAATCGAACTGATGAACTCAGGCTCCTCGGAAACGGAGTCGTCCCTGCCACCGCTGAACGAGCATTCAGAACGCTAATGAACCAACTTGAAACGCCATGAACCAGACCACCTTTGAATCATCCGGCGCTGGTCTGACCCAGAACGACCGCATCCTAACGCGCCTGTGCCAGGCCGTGGGCGAGTGGGTCAGCCTGCCAGACCTCGTCGCCTGCTCTGGTGCGTATGCGGTACACTCGCGCGTGGCTGATCTGCGCAAGGCTGGGTACGTCATCGAGCAGGAGAGTGTGCGGCGCAGCGGGAAGGTTCACTCCTTTTACCGACTGGTCTGCATGCTGGACAGCTGAACGAGTCGCGCTAAACGTTGAGCAACGGGCCGTGAGAAAGCCCAAGCCAGATATGACCAACACCATCACACTTTGCCCGCCCGCGCGGAGGAACTGGCCATCTGGCGCCAATTTCTCACCCTTCGCGTTGGCGGGTCTTTTTTGGTCATGAAACCTCCTGCATTCCAGTTTTACGCGGATGACTTTTTGGCTGGCGTCGCTGACATGACGCAAGCCGAGGTCGGTGCGTATGTCCTTCTCCTATGCCACCAATGGAACCGCGGTTCAGCCCCGGTTGAACCGGAGCGTCAACAGCTGTTGGCCAAGGGTTCGGTCTCGGCTCACGTCTTAGCAAAGTTCAAGCTGCAAGAAGACGGCACGCTGAAGAACGAGCGGCTGGAACGGGAGCGTGAAAAACAGGCTCGTTACCGGGCGTCACAGTCGGAAAAGGGTCGCCTGTCTGCAGAATCCAGACGTGAACCACGGCTCAACCACGGTTTAAACAACGGTTCAACCGCGGTTCAACCCAGCGTCAACCCTCCGTCTCCGTCTCCGTCTCCAAGTAATACCCCTATAGTCCCCAGCGACACGCTCACGATTTACGAGGCGTACCCGCGCAAGGTCGGCCGCGACGCGGCCTTGAAAGCGATTGCCAAGGCCCAGAAGCAACTGTCAGCCGCCGAACTGCTCGCCAAGGTCAAAGCCTACGCCTACGCAACCGCCCGCTGGTCGGACGACGACCGCAAGTTCATTCCGCATCCCGCAACGTGGTTCAATCGCGGCTCCTACCACGACGACCCCGCGACGTGGATCCGTGGCAACTCAGCGCAAACCGAGATCCGCACGCGCGTCCTTGACCTGTCATGACCACTCCCGGCCACAATCCAACCATCGAGCAACGGCTCGTGTCGGCCTGCATCGTCGCAGGACCGCAGGGCTTCGCTCACGCAGCAGGCGAGGGCATCACGCCTGATCACTTCACGGACCCCGTGGCCCGTGCGTGTTGGCGCGCTGGCACGGTATGCGTCACCGAAGGCACGCATCCTGACGCTGCTGGCATCTACCGCGCGATTGCTGGCCTAGACGGCGAGGCGAAACCGTCTGCCGTGGACATCGCCAACCTTGAGCAGGTCGAGGCGACCAGCGTACATCTGCGCCGCCTAACGTCGGACGTGATTGACCTGTACCGCCGCCGCCGACTGATCGCCTCAATGACGGCTGGGCTGGATGCCGCCCGCAGCATCTCCGCGAAGGAATGGGGCGACGTGTGGTCGGGCGTGGAGCCGCACATCCGCTCTGCTCAGGACATCACTGCCGGGGCCAAGACGCGCAGCCTCGCGGAGGTCGCAGCCAACGCCAAGCGGCTCTTACTGAACCCCGAGATCAACGACGCCGTGCCGTCCCACTGCCCGAGGTGGGACGAAGCCGCGACACCGTGCCGCGCGGGTCAGCTGATCGTCATTGCCGGACGACCTGGGGCAGGCAAGAGCGCGTTCGCTGGTCAGGTCGCTCACGCCATCGCGCAGCAGGCCACGACCGCCTTTTTCAGTTTGGAGATGAGCGCCGAGGAGATCCTGACGCGCCTAGCTCGGCTGCGAACGAATCCGGCTCCGCTCTGGCCTGAGAACATCGCCAAGCAGCTGGACGCGCTGGGGCAGATGTCCACGCTCAAGATCTACGAGGTCGAGCACGCCCGCACCGTGGCGCAGATTGAGGCCGCCTGTCGCCTGCTCGCAGCGTCGCCGGCTGGCCTAGGGGCAGTCGTGATTGACTATCTGCAGCTAGTCACGCCGCCCGCCGGGATGTCGCGGGAGAACCGCGAACAGCAGGTGGCAGCGATGTCGCGCGCGTTTAAGCTGCTTGCGAGGACGCTGAAGGTGCCTGTTTTCCTGCTCGCCCAGCTAAACCGCGAGGTGGAGAAGGACGCTAAACGTCGCAAGCCTCGGCTCTCGGATCTGCGCGAGTCTGGGGCCATCGAGCAGGACGCTGACCGGGTCTGGTTCTTGTACCCAGCGAACGAGGACGCAGCGCACGAGGGGCGACATCTTGAGGTGATGCTGTATCAGGCGAAATGCCGCAACGGTCCCGCTGGGCTGGAGGCGCCGTACATCTTTGACCGCGTCGGGATGAGATTTGCTCCCGCCAAAACTGCCAAGAGCCAAGATTTCCCGTGAGTCTGCACGATTGACCCAGCGTTTTGACGCGTTACGCATGAAGCGTGACGGGTAAACCGAAAATGATCAGCAACCATGCGTGGGCGAAACACCAAAAGCTCACGCAGAAACTAAAAGCGAGGAACGGAACGTGGCTAATGAAAAAGAACTAGAGGCGCTGCGACTGACTAGCCGCGCACTGCGGGCTATCACTCAGCTGGAGGCGCACAAGAAGAGCGTTACTGGCGAGTACAACGAACGGATCAAGCGGCTGAAAAAGATTATCGCGGCGATCCAAGCGCGTGGTGAACTGGGCGTGTTGCCCTTGGAGGGAATGGACGGTGTCTGCCTCACCGAGGATGACGAGCGGCTGATCGCCAATCCGAGCGAGGGGCTCTGAGCCATGATCACTTATTCGCTCGGTCATGAGCCAGTGAATAGGCGTGGGGCAACTGAACTGAGCGACCTCGCGAAACTCAGTTCCGAGATTTGTGAGCGACTGCTTGAGATGGAGAGCCTGAAGAAGTGCAGCGCATCTAAGTTCGTGCAGTCCCTGTCGGCCATTGCCCAGGCGTCGAACACGGCGAGCGCCCACGCAGCATTTAAGACGTTGCTGCACGTTGGGTGTGGGCAGACTGACATCATCGTGGCTAGCTACGAACAGCAGATCAAGGGCAGTCAGTACGGCAGGCAACGCGGCTGCTCACGGCAAGCTCTGCACTGGCAGCTGACCGATGAGGTGCGCGTGATCAAGCCGCACTTTGCGCCCATGGCCGCGATCCTTGAGGGGCTGCGCGACAGTGTGCTGAATCACGAAGACGCCATGAGCGCGGCTGACGGGCTGAGACGGGCAGGAGAACGCGACGATGAATGACATACCTCTGCACCTGTTGCCGTCGATTAAGACGGCGCTGGGTACGCTGTACCTCAAGCTGTCGCGCGAGGATGCTGAGAAGCGTGTCGCTGCGCTGAGGGTCAAGGCCGACCAAGCCTCAGCCGCATATGACGACGCATGGGATGCCTACATGGCTGCGCTCACTAGGTCGCCACGGCAGCCTAAGCTGGTTGCCTCGCTCGAGGCTAAGCTGGATCGCCAGCGCGCGAAGTGCGCGGCTGTCGAGGAAGAGGCATTTATAGCGCAGAGGTTACTGGCGCAGTACACCCCATGACTGCCGCCGTCCTGACAGTCAGATCGGGGCGATGCTGGGCTGACCTAGACCAGCCTAGCGGGTTGCGACTGTCGGGCCGTAAACGCGAAGGAAACGACATTGCTGACCTGTTGCAGATGCAAAGGGGGGTGGGGGGTAAGGAATCTTTTGCCTACCGGGAAGGCCTGCGGGGCCAGCGACC
>Ga0315904_10011638_pt1 | contig 11201 bp, 19 predicted proteins | sample LakEriMetagenome_6_FD_203529 | JGI IMG/M metagenome (GOLD analysis project Ga0315904, IMG submission 203529) | Freshwater fungal communities from buoy surface, Lake Erie, Ohio, United States - Buoy 12 MA120 | ecosystem: Environmental > Aquatic > Freshwater > Lake | place: USA: Lake Erie, Ohio... | reverse complement strand
ATAACGTAGGCGGTATTTCCGTAAATACTCGTTACGTTGACAATGTTTGGGTTAGCCATTTAATAACTCCTCAGAAGCCAAAAATCATCGCCATAGCGATACTTTTACCTGTTGAAATACCACCACCACTTGAAGACCAAGAAAGCGTTCCAGTTCCGTTTGTAGAAAGAAACTGACCGTTTGTACCGTCAGCACTCGGTAGTGTCCACGCCACGTTAGACGCTATCGTCGCAGGGGCCTTAAACGACACATAGTTACTGCCGTTATCTGCATCTTCAAAAAGTCTTACCTCTGCTGCGGTATCCGTCGTACCAGTGAAGTTATATGCACCAGTGCCCTTGGCTGCAAAAGACAGGCTGATGTTTGTGTCTCCACCTGTTGCAGAAACCGTTGGGTTACTACCCGTCGCTGCATTAGTGACCGTAATTTCGTTAACCGCACCAGTCACGGCAGAAGGGAATTTGATCAGTTCATTACTGTTGGAATCAAGGATTGAGGCCGCAGAAGGCACTCTCAAATTGCCACTAGTAATGCTGACATTTCCAGAGCCCTTTGGTGTGAAGCTGATGCCAATATTAGTGTCACCGCCCGTGGCAGCAATCGAAGGATCAGCACCAGTAGCCGCATTGCTTACCGTAACCTCATTGACCGCAGAAGCAACCGTTGACGGGAATTTGATAAGCTCATTACCGTTGGCATCGACCACTGACGTAGCTGAAGCCATCGTCAGATTGCCACTTAGTTGAAGCGCAGTAAGGAAAGTAACCGCATCCACTACGTTTGACCCGGTGTTGTACACAACCGATGTCTTGCCAGCAGGAATCGCGATACCACTACCCGTCGAGTTCTTCACTGTAACGGCATCTGCAAGGCCGTTATTGACCACATAGAACTTTTCAATAGCAGGCACAATGAGGTTTCGTGCGCCACCTGAAGTACCCGTCAGATTCAGTCGTAGATTACGTGCCGTCTGACTAGCATTGGTATCAGTCAACGTCAGCGTGACATCCGCGCTAGAAAACGATACGTCAGCAGAACCAACAATCGCCTCCTCCAGTGCAGTGCCAAGATTTGTGTTGGTAGTAATACCCCACGTGCCTGACTGCTCACCTGTGGCAATCAACTCAATTTTTAGATTGCTAAATGTACTAGCCATGTCATTTCCTTATGCCACTTGAACCACGACCCAATTCGGGTCCTGATAATCATCGACAACTGTCCATCCCCTCACTATGACAGTCCCCACTGACCCCGTGCCCGCTACCCCGGTTACCGAGACAGCGTCATTTACCTTAACCGTTACCGTTCCAACCCTGCCCGTGGCTGATACGCCCGTAACATTGCTGATGACCGTAGGAATAACTGTTCCTACCGCAGCTGTACCAACAACACCTGTTACCGCTATCAAGCCGGGATAATCAAGGACTACTGTACCTATTGCACCTGTTCCAGATACCCCGTCGGGCACAAACGTGGAACTTATTGAGAACGATACACTGCCTATGGCTCCCGTAGCCCCAACGCCAGTTACAGTGGTCAGGACCGCAGGGACAACGTTTTCAACCGAACCTGTCCCTGATACACCGCTTACGTTTACTACCGTACCAATGGTGAAACTAACTGTACCTACCGCCCCGTTGCCTTCTACCCCTATGGGTATGACAACGTCATCAACTTGTACAGAGAAGTTTCCAATCTGCCCCACTCCCTGTACGCCACTGACAGCATATGCCACCAACGGCACAACACTTCCTATCGCACCAACACCCTCGACCCCTACCGGGATAATGGCGTCATCAGTGACGATACTTACATTTCCTACATCCCCTGTACCGAAAACCCCTGATACAGAAGGTGCAACCAATAAGACTACTGTTCCTACACTTCCAGTTCCAGAAACGCCCGTTGGGGTGACAATCTCTGCTTCAACGATGCCGCCCCAAGCATTCTCCCCCCACGTGTCAATGCCCCAACCAGTGAGATTGGTAGCAGGAATGCCACCCCACGTGGCATCCCCCCAAGCACCTACATCCCATGCATTGACGAGGTTTGGCACATTAGCTTCCTGTTAGGCAATCCGGATAATCGCCGTTGCTGCTGCCGGTGCCGGGAACTGAATCTGAAAATCACCCGAGCTAACCTGCTGATCGCCACCAAAGCTCAGAACAGCACATGCCGGATCGCCCGCTGCACTGTCATTGTAAATAAGAGCACCGCAGGTAGTAAACGTAGCCGCAGACCATGTCGTATTGTCAAAGTCGCAGACGGCTGTGGTTCCATCCGCCACAGGAGTAACAGAAGTCAACGTGTTGCCGCCAGTGGTGTAGCCGCTACCGTTCGGCAGTTCGTCCGAGTTTCCAGTCAGCGTGCTGTAGCTAGTCGTAGCTGCGCCATACGTACCCGACCCAGAAGCTGTGGCCTTCATCAAAGCAATCTTGAAGGTGTTGCCAGTGGAGGCAGTAAAATTGTGAACTGCCTTTAGAATCTCTACCTTGAACGAGGTAGGCATGGCAGTGGTTACAGAAATAGGCATATCAGTCCTCCAAAAGTTTTACCAGTTCAGGATGCCCCGCTTCGCGAAGGCGGTTTGCAATCGTAGTGTTATGGGACGATACGGCTTGCCGCATATATCTCACCAACACCGCACGTATTTGGGTTTTAAAAGCCTCCGCCTGATCACGAATAACCGGATGAGAACTCTCCCCAACATAAACAATCTTCTCCAAGGCCATCTCGGCAACTTCTTCCGGAGTAAAACCACGTCCGGAAACCGCAACCGCTTTGATCTCTCCTAGTAAAGCGCCTCCGCCTATCATGGTCCGGGTGACTCCGATTTAAGTTTTTGACGAAGCATGCCATCACGGAACTCATCACGACGGCGACGACCTTGCTGCTCAATTCCAAGACCTTGCAGCGCTTGGGCGTAGCTTTTCTCAAAAAAGTTCAACATTTCCAAAGGACCTTTTGTATAGCTGTAAGCCTGAATAAGGCAAGCATACAGAAGAGCCTCAGGGGCATTGTTACTAATCCACGTCGTATTGTTAGTGGACGAAAGTTGCGCCGGTCTGTAGATGTACCCCAACTCAGCTGCATAGTTCGACGAGGGGGTAGGAGCTACATAAAACGTGTTTTGATCCCATACAGCGTAATACTTGGGAACCCCTGTATCCGTGCCATCCGCCCAATATTCCTTCATGAACGACGTGTCCCGGAAATCCAAGAATATCTGTTCCCCACCTGCACTTGTCAACAACAGATACCTGTGCGTCAAAAGATCAGTCGGCGTGGTCAAAAACTTGTTACCCGAGGTCATCGTACCTGTAACTTCTTTTTTGAAAACGTCCAGATCAATGTCACGCATGATCCTGTTCTCAGCCATTGTGATGAACGTGTTGATCACCGAGTTCGTGAAGACATTGCTTCCGACCTCTGTGTAGTTCCTGATGTTAGTGACCAATTCGTCGTAAGTCATGGCTCAGTTATCACTATCGTTACTGCACCTATTGCCCCATACCCAACAGGAGGCGACTGCTGTGGGTATGGACGCATGTCCGTAATGTTCTGGGCAGCATAAATGCTACCCATACTCTGAAATGCCGAATCCGCTGGCATTCCCACAAATACTGTAGTTGGTTCAATCCTATCAGGCCTCGGACCCTGCAACGCAATCGCATCACCCTTATAACGAAGCGGCTCTAACTGAGGCTCTTTAGGCTCGTAATCATCTGGACAAACCTTAAACCCTCTCCAGTTCATCCTTAATACATTGTACGGGTAGCGTTGACCGCAATAGTCACACAGCCCGAACGAAAATTTACCTGTAGCAAACGCCACACTACGCCCCTACCTCAGGGACAAAATAGGCACTTGCAGTGTCCCTGTCCTCTGCAGCTGCACGCGCAAACTCTTCCTCGTACAGCTGTTTCATCATTACAGTGCGATCAGGAGCGTACTTCAAGGACAAGTAGTACGACAGTCCTGCCGCCAAACAAGGCAAAAACCTGAAGTTCACATCGGCTGTATTGGTGTAGTCGCCCGCGTCCTGCATGCGACGAATACGGTAATACCGCAACTGATATGGCTGATCAGGTGTGGGATACAAAAATACCTTCGGAACATTTGTACGCTGGACGTAATACTGCGCAGGCTGCGCCTGATCTGTCTTGTCCGGTATGTTCAAATACTCTGCACGACTGATACGCTCGATGATGATATCGGTCGCAGGAGACTGACCAGTCAGACGAATCACTGCTGATAGCACGTTGACCGTATCAGTTGGCAGAGATATTTCTGTATCGCCTTGCACAAGGTTGTACGTCGCTAATTCAATGGTCCACAAGTTCAATCCGCGATTTGCCCACTCCAAAAACATGAGGTTCAAAGATCGACGAGCGGTAGAAAGCTGTTTGCCGTTGGTCATTTGCATGCCCAAACGCTCAAACGCCTCCTCGACCAGATCGTCGATCTGTAGGTCAAATACGGTTGTACCTGAAGTAGTCATTTAGCACATACCACCTTTTTTATAGCCCTTGACCATGCCGCCACCCATCATCTTCTTGCCCATGGCCATCTTCTTGTGCTGATTAATCGCACCCGAGCTTACCGAACCGCCCTTCTTGTAGCGTCCTGCTTCAGCACGTATTCTTTCGTTCCTAAGGTCCTGTGCTGCGGCTTTCATGCCTGCATTTGAGGCCCTCTTGTACATCTCTTTTTCTGCTTCCTTGTCCAGCTGCTTGCCTCTTTCAGTGCCTGCAATACGCTGAACATCTTCACCGACTTTTTTAACGCCCTCTGAAAGGACTTCTTTCATTCCTTCGATAATGCCGCCTTTTGCCATCATGACAGGACCGGAGGTCTGACTTGTCTTTGAAATCATCTTGTTGCGAGGACCGCTCTCTACGCAACCGCCGCCTTTGGTAGCGGCACCCATTCCACGTCCAGCCATGATCACATTCCTTTCTTAGCTTTACCGCCTTTTTTCATGCCCATGGCCATCACGCCACCATAGCCCGTTTTACCACTTTTCATAGCACGACCTTTAGCGTCAGCGCCTTTTTTCTTCATGGCACGGCCTGCCATATCAGAATTTTTCATAAGAGAGCCGTCTGGCATCTTGTGCATACCCTTCGGAGCAGACTTTTTCATGTTAGTTCCTTCTTTCAATGAGTCGATCAATTTTCTCTTCCAGCCGGTTAAAACGCTGGTCGATATGCTCAGTAATCTTTTCCACTTCAGCTTTGGTCACATTATCGCGAGCGATTTCCTCGCGAGTGCGATTAAGGAGGATAGTCACACGTGCGAGCTCACTGAACTTCTCATGCATGATGTATCCCAAGATACCCACAAGAAGAGTTAAACCAGCACTCCATAGTTCCACTAACTGCACCACTGTCTCCTTAACATTTCCATCTGCGCCGTGCTTGGCGGATACGGCTGTTTGGGTCCTTTGCTGCCTCTGGATACATTTTCATCTGTCCGGCAGAACGTGCACAAAACGACTTGCGGCGCTTTGCACGATCAGGTGACGGATTGCTTTCAGTCACAGCAGTCTGAAGTTTGCTACCCGGATTTGCACGACGATAAGCTGCAACACCCTGCTTAGTCATGCCCGCTCCGGACTTGGTGGGTCGAAAATTACCTGACTTCACCGAAGTAGCAATCCCCATTCCTTTGGACTTTTTGGTCGCCATGATCAGGCCGCTGCCCCACCAACAAACAACAAAGTCACGCTCTTTACTTCAGCATCTGCAATATCAATATAGACGCCGTTAGTAAACAAGATGCCGTCATCAGGGAAAATCAAATCAACCGCTCCTGCCGCAGCAGGGGTATTGATAGTGATCAAAGCTGTACCGGCACTCGTCGTACCATTTTTTAGCGAAAACGAAGACGCGGTATTGCTACAGGTGTAATACACGCCTTGAACACGTGTCCTACCGCTGATGGCATCATCCGAAGCGGTCTTCGTTACCGCCGAGATATCACTTGCAAAGCTCATAAGACCCCCTATTAGGCGGTTGCTTTGATCACCGTGACCGTATACGTACCGGAAGCAGGATCAATGGGCGATGCTGTGACGTTAGCAGCACGAACTTTGACAGTGTCTGCCGCAGAAACATAACCCGTAACCACGAGTCCCGCCGCAATAGTTGCTGGAACCCCCACAATGACAGGGTCGCCTACAGCAGCACCAGTAACAGTAATACCGGAAGAATCGGCGGTGGTGTTAGCAGAAAGGGAAGTAAAATCAATCGTAGAAGAGGCCTTGAGCACAGCCGTCATTGTTGCACCGGTGCCTCCAATGAAGCCGTTAGTAGATGCAACTGGCCCCGAGAACGTCGTTCTTGCCATTTTGATATCCTCACATGTGAGATTTGCAGCATATCTGTCTACATGTCGTCAGCCGGGACTGTCAGATATGCCGGATAACCCCGGAATAATGCCAATATACACGACTGGCTGTAAAAGAAAAGGGGAGCCGAAGCTCCCCTTTTTTCTTAGGCCGCGCCGGGCGAACCGAAGATACCGCGCCAGTCGGAGAAGCCGAAGCTGTAACGCTCACGCGCTTTGTAGCGCATGTTGCCAGTCTCGAAATCACCTTCAAAGGCGGTCTTCATGCTTACACGCTCAAACATCTTCATGCCGTTCGGAGCGTCGGTCTTAACAAACCATGCGTCCGGATCGGTCAGGTAGTGGTTGACAGTGTAACCCTGCGGAATCATGCCCATGTTCTTCAGAGCGTTGATGTCGTTGTCAGCAGTGCCAACACGCAGAGTGGACTTCATGATGCGATCCGCAGTGAACTGAAGCTCTTTCGGGATGATCAGCTTCAGACCTTGGATTGCGATCTTCAGGTTGCGCTCGTCAACCAGCGACTGGATGTCGATGATGGCCTGTTCCAGAGAAGTCTCGGAAAGGTCAGCAGCAGTTGCCAGTTCGTTTTTCTGGTCAGGACCACCAATGATCGGGTGATTATCTGCGCAAAGAGCAACACCGTCACCACCAATCGAGGTGGTGAAAGCGCCATTCAGGACAGAAGCAGCCTTGATCTGCTTAGTGGTTGCCATCGAGCGGGCCAGAGCGAGGGTATAACGACGAGCCAGACGGTCGTACAGGTTATCTTCCACCGCTTCTTCCGTCAGAGAGAATGCCAGAGCAATCGTCTCGTGGGTGTAGCGAGCGGTAAAGACTTCCTGAGCCGTGTCGTAAGCCAGACCAGCACCTTCGGTTTTGACCGGAGCCTCACCAAAGCCTGACAGCATGACTTCCTCTTCAAATGCACGATCAGACGATTCAACGTCGTAAATCTGCAGATGCTCTTGCTCATAGTTTTTGTACTCAAGGCCGAACAGAGCGTTCAGGCCGGGCTCCAGCTCTTTTACGAGTTGTGCGCGTGAAATAGCCATGATTTAGCTCCTATTAGGTCAGGCCAGCAACACCAATGCTGCCGTATTGATGCGCATTGATCTTTACGACGACTTGGGCGAAGTTTTCACCTATCGTATTGTTGGGCGCGTTATACAGGCCAACAATCTTTAGGACCAGTGTGTTAGTAGTCAGAATGGTGGACGAATCCAGTTCCATTGCAGACAGACCAGTAATGTTGCTGCCTGCGGTAGCTGTAACGCCAGCGTTCTGGCCAATATCGGCTTGAACGATGTCCTCATCAGCCTGAATAACATACAGCTGATTAGGGTCATCAATCACATCGGCAATGATTTGGCCCGAAGTGATGTTCACCGAACCCGGATAATAGTTCTTCCAAGTCGGCTTGCCGGTAGTGGGATCAATGTAGTTGCAACCGTTAAATACACCAACAGCCGTAGCATGAGTGCCGGTGACGTATTTAACAAGGTAGCCAGCTACAAGAGTGACTAGGTCACCCTGATAGATAGCGCCCGATTGGTTGTCCGCAATGACATAGCCATACTGCTTCTGAGCACCAGTAGCAGACAGGTTGCCAAGAGGACGCAGACCAAAGGCTTTATCGACGTTTGCCATTTGTCTATTCCTTAAAAAAGATTACTCATCAGCCTTCGGACTTCCGAAGACTGTTCTTGACTGACGTGACGGCTTGTTGATGCGCATGCTGTCATGAGCATTTGCCTTCATCAAGTCGTTATCAACAGCCTGCATTTGATCTCGTGAACGCGAGGTGTAATACGCATTGCGCTCTGCTACTGTCTCCTCAGGAATTCGTGCCAGCAGCAAACTTCCCACGCCGAGAACCCCGGCATGTCGGTTGCCATCCATCGGAGTGCCAAGAAAGTCAGGGTATTCGTCGGCACGTACCAACTCATATCCCTCACGCAGGCGAGAAGCAACATTGATACGATCATCGTATCCATTAGCTTCTGCTCTGATCCAACGATGCTTATAGCCCGGAGGAGCAGGAGGCGCATCCAGTTTAGAAGGAGGAGCCCACGGCTTACGGCGCGCAGTTGCGGTACGGCTATCAGCTTCCCGCGACTTGCGATTTAATGAAGGCACGTCAATTTTGTCCATGGTCTTAGTCCTTAACGTATTTAGCGTATTCCTCTAACGGAACACCGAGTTTTTTGGCAATCGCTACCTGACTTGGGGTCAGTTTCACGCTGCGGCGCGCACTACTAACTCCCGACGAACGGGTTGCAGGAGCAACGGAATGCGCGGACCGTGCTCTCTGTTGTTTTTGCTGCGGCGCAGCAGGAGCGTTTTCAGATGGGAATCTGTGAGGAAACGCTTCGCGCATACGCCTGTCTAACTCATCATAATACTCATCCGATTCAGGGTCAAATCGTTCATTAGCAACTAATTGACGATGGAGCCCCAAAACAGCATGGGTCATGGCAGTGTCCGTCCCAAACCACGGGTTTCGTTCTGCCCATTCCTCGGCACGAGGGTCAGGTTCGCGGGCAGGCTGCTGTACCAGCTGCTGTTGCTGTACCGCCTGACGCTGCTGTTCCTGCTGCGCCGCAACCTCTTCTTGATGCTGCCTTTGCGCCGCTGCCTGCTGAATCTGGCGCTGATCCATCATGATGGCAGTCAACCGCTCCTGCGCATCAGTCTCTGTATCCAGATCACCCTCTTCGCGGGCCTGCCGAATAATCTGTTTCAAAGCAGCGATTTGGGTATCTATACGGGTTTTTGCCTCGTATAAACGCTCCGTATCCGTCTGGCGGAACTGCTGCTCTAACTGGGCCGCACGGCTTTGAACGCTTTTGGCATACTCCAATGCCGCCTGCTCACGACGCTCAGTCTCCCGTAGCCGCGCTGTTAACTTTTCTATACGCTTTCGGACGTTGGCGCTGTAATCGTCCATTTCCTTCGACTGCTGCTTCTGCTCCTCCGAATTTTGAGGCGCGGAAGACTCAACCTCAACCTCTGGAGCTTCAACAGCATCGGCTAGTACCGCTTCCGAGCCGTCTTCGTTCATTTCTACCGTGGCAGGATTCTCATCCTCGCCAATATTAAACTCTAGTTGTTCATTTGACATGGTATTTCTCCTTATTGCAGATGGATGATGTCTTCAGGATCACCAATTGTCGCCAACACTTCGTCATCGTTGATGATGCGGATTTCTCCGCCTTCAATTGGGATACGCGAACCCGCATATCGCCCAAAAACAATCCAATCCCCTGCCTTGCACCACGGGCCGTCAGGAAACTTGCTTTCATCACAGTACGCCAAAGGCCCAACCTCAAGCACATAAGCACAGGTTGTGGCCAACTGCGTCTTTTTCTGTGTTTCCTCAGCTATGGCAATGCCACCCTTGGTCATTCTGGCACCGCGATAAGGCAAAAGAGAAATACGCCAACCAGTCGGACGAGGCAAGCGGTCACGGATACCCCCGTTTAGCTTTTCTTCATCCAATTTCCCCTCATCAGTAAACACATCGTCTACTGTAGGTCCTTTATGCTCCTGCTCTTCCATCCACTTGCGTTCCAAAGCAGTCAAACCGGCCTGCCTTTCTTCTACCGCTTCCATGTAGCCTCCTTCAGGGTTAATAGTCTTCACTACTCTTCTTGAGTCGATCTTTAATAATCTCCTCAAGCAAATTCAACCCTTCCAGACGGCCCATCAGGAAACGATAACGCTCCATGTTGGCAACAGAACCATTTAAAACCATTGATTCAGTGTCCGACCGTAAACTTCTCAGGTCCTTGAGAATTGCTTCCGCAAATTCCAGCATGGTAAATCTCCATGAGAGCAGACGGTTTAAAGCCACCGTCTGGAAAGCTTGAAAATCAATAAATCTTGACAGGGTTGTTCCCGTCTTTCTTCTTCACAATCATCGCAGGGCCCTGCACACCCTTCATCGCCCCGCCTTTTGCCATCTTTTTCGACTTGCCCGCAGTAGTCAATGCAATCGCTACCGCCTGCTTGACCGCCGCCTTCTTACTCTTAGGCTTGCTGGTCCCTATCGAACCACTCTTCTTGTACTTTCCAACCATCTCACTGATGTTGCCAGAGATAGTCTTCTGACTAGACCCTTTTTTAAGAGGCATTTCTAGCTCCCTGTTGTTGGTTAATCTGATTTAACCGCTCTCTTGCTACATCCGCGCGCAACACAGCAATGTTCTCTTGCGACTGAACACGCGCCATATTAGCTCTTTGCACTTCCGCCGCCTTTTGCTTCTCAACCTCTAACTTTGCTGCATCCAACTGAATCCGCTGCGTGTCAGCCTGAGCACGTTGCTGAATCTCAGCTTCTTTGAGTTGGACAATCGGGTCAGGACCCTCGCCACTAAGCTGCGATTGGATTTGACGTAGCTCCATCATGCCCTCTGCAACCTTAACAGCGATCATGCCCTCCTTCTGGATCGCAGAAACCATCCTATCCGGGTCAGCACCATACTCGGTAAACAACTGCGCCTCCACTATCTCCTCAGCCTTCTTGCGGACATGCTCCAAAATGTGCTTCTGAAGCGTCATCGCAGCCTGTGGATTAGCCTGCAACATGGGAGACATGCCCATAACAAGATGCGACAGGATATGAGCGTCGTGCTGCTGCCCCGAAAAGGCCTTCAACTCCATCATGTCCAAAACATCTGCGTTTTCCTGAGCAGGGTCCTTTGGCATCTGCGTATTCTGCGGCCTCAAAATGCCGTCTATGTCCCTGACATTCATTGCAGCATATACACGGTAGTACGCTTCGTACATGTTGTGCATCATGGGCGCAGTTTGCGCCAGCTGCAACTGCGTTTGCGCCAAAGTGATCC
>Ga0315904_10011635_pt1 | contig 11203 bp, 9 predicted proteins | sample LakEriMetagenome_6_FD_203529 | JGI IMG/M metagenome (GOLD analysis project Ga0315904, IMG submission 203529) | Freshwater fungal communities from buoy surface, Lake Erie, Ohio, United States - Buoy 12 MA120 | ecosystem: Environmental > Aquatic > Freshwater > Lake | place: USA: Lake Erie, Ohio... | reverse complement strand
GGCGGATATATTTCCGGGTTGAATCCCATCTCCACTTGTTCCATTCTCAGTCGGGCAAGAGCCGAAATATTGATGTTCTGACGATACAATCCCTGCTCAATTCCCTTACGGAGATTGGCTTCAATCATCTGCATCATGTTCTGATTCTTGAATTCCTGAAAAAATTTCCAGACTTCAGGATGGTATTTGCGCATATCGTAAAACAGGTTGGGATTCATTTTCGAAAACATCGATTCCAGATGTTTCATCAGCATCACCAATTCCTGAATCGGATCCTTCGCTTCGTCAGCCAGGTTGCGGAAAATGCATTCACGACCCTGCATGTCGTTCATGCAGCATTTCATCACCATCTCGTTCTTGTCGCGGAAAAACTTGTACAGTGTTTTCTTCGACATGGCCAGGTGACGCGCCACATCGTCCATCGTAATGCTCTTGACCCCGAACCGGTAAAACAGTTCAGTGGCCGATTGAATGATTCTTTCTTCTGTCGCTTCCATTTTCATTTCGGGGTGCAAAACTATGGAAACTATTTTCGTTTATAAAGTTTCCAAATTTTTAAATCTTATAATATATTGAAATTCAATATAATAATATTTTTTGTAGCAGTTTTGAAGGTGAATAATGAACGTGAGTTTCCCTTTCGGGGAAAGAGGAGGCAGGGGAATCGTATCTTTGCGCTTCAATTTCAGAAATCATGGATATTGCACTTTTTGATGCCATTTCGCCGGTGGACGGCCGTTACCGGAAAACCACTGCTCCGCTGGCCGGGTATTTTTCCGAAGCTTCGCTGATCAGATACCGGATTCGGGTGGAGGCGGCTTACTTTGTGGCCCTTTGCAGGATTCCATTGCCGCAACTGAAAGATGTTTCACCTGCTACAGTCAGCTTGCTGGACAATCTGGCGGCCAATGCTGATGGTGTTGATATCAAAGCGATCAAGGATATTGAAGCGGTGACCAATCACGATGTAAAAGCCGTTGAATATTACATCAAGCAGGTTTACGAACAGCAGCTGGGAACCGGAAGTGAATTCATTCATTTTGGTCTGACGTCTCAGGATATCAACAACACCGCCATTCCCTGGTCGGTGAAGGATGCGGTGGACGAAGTGATGCTTCCGGCTCTGACCGAACTCAGGAACCGTATTACTGAACTGGCCAATGAATGGCGCGATATTCCGATGCTGGCACGTACTCACGGACAACCGGCTTCACCAACCGGACTGGGAAAGGAAATCGCGGTTTTTTCGGAGCGACTGAACGCCCAGATGAGATTGCTCCAAAGCATTCCCTGGTCGGCGAAGTTTGGCGGTGCTACGGGGAACTTCAACGCTCATTACGCGGCTTATCCGCAAATCGACTGGGTAAAATTCGGCAACACTTTCGTAGAAAGTCTCGGTCTGCACCGTTCACAGATCACCACCCAGATCGAACACTACGATAATCTGGCCGCCTTGTTCGACAACCTTGCGCGGATCAATACCATTCTGATTGACTTCAGCCGCGATGTATGGCAATATATATCCATGAACTATTTCACACAACAGGTGAAGAAAGGCGAAGTGGGATCGAGCGCCATGCCGCATAAAGTGAACCCGATTGATTTTGAGAACGCGGAAGGCAACCTGGGTATGTCGAACGCGGTATTCCATCATCTCTCCTCCAAGTTGCCCATATCCAGGCTGCAGCGTGATCTCACCGATTCAACCGTGCTGAGAAACGCGGGAGTCCCGTTCGCTCACATGCTGATTGCCATCCGTTCGCTGATGAAAGGCCTGGGAAAGATTCAGGTGAACCGAACCGCCATCGAAAACGATCTCGAAGAAAACTGGGCAGTAGTGGCCGAAGCCATTCAGACCGTGCTGCGTCGTGAAGGCTATCCCAATCCTTATGAAGCACTCAAGGAACTCACCCGCACCGGAGAAAAAATCCGCAAAGAAACGCTGCATGAATTTATTGGTAAGCTGCATGTCAGTGACAGTGTTAAGAAAGAGCTGATGGCCTTCTCACCGGGGAGTTATATTGGAATGGCTAAGGCTTTTTAAATAGGTACGGAGTACAGATAATCGGATATAGGGATTACAGATTTACAGATGTACAGATCTGCGTCAATCCGCTTAATCCGCCAAATCCGCGTTCTATAAATGTGCTGAGTACTGATGTAGCGCTGATGATGAGATTTGATTTCATATTCTGATACTCATAAAAATCAAAAAGTATTTAAAAGAAATTTAGTTGCCTGTGAAAGTTTCAGGATTTACATTTATCAGAAATGCCGCTAAGTACGATTATCCCGTTCGGGAGGCGATACTTTCCATTCTTCCGCTATGTGATGAAGTGATTGTGATGGTGGGCAACTCCGACGACGGCACCCGCGCCCTCATCGAATCCATCGGCGATCACCGGATTAAAATTTTCGACAGTGTGTGGGACGACTCTCTGCGTGAAGGCGGCAAAGTGCTGGCGCATGAAACCAACAAGGCATTCGACAAAGTGTCTGCCGATTCCGACTGGGCTTTTTACATTCAGGGCGATGAGGTATTTCATGAGCACGGCATGGAAGCGATCAATGACGCGATGCAAAAACATCGTGACAACAAACAGGTCGAAGGGTTGCTTTTCAATTATCATCATTTCTACGGATCGTACGACTATGTAGGTGATTCTCGGCGATGGTACCGCAAGGAGATCCGCATCATCCGCAACGATAAATCCATCCGGTCGTACCGCGATGCGCAGGGCTTCAGAAAGAATGGCAAGAAACTTAAAGTAAAACCCGTGTACGCTTTCATGCATCATTACGGCTGGGTGAAACCTCCTTCGGCCATGCAGGCCAAGCAGGTCAGCTTTAACAAACTCTGGCATTCCGATCAATGGGTGAAGGAGCACATTCCGGATGTTACCGAGTTTGATTACACCGGAATCGATTCACTCAAACTTTTCCGCGGAACCCACCCGGAAGTGATGAAACCCCGAATTGCCGCTCAGAACTGGAAATTCACTTTTGATCCCACCAAACGAAAACAATCGGTAAAAATTCTGGTGCTGAAGCTCATTGAAGACTTCACAGGCTGGAGGGTAGGGGAGTATAAAAATTACAAGTTGGTGAAGTGAGGGGTGTAACCATCCTTCAAACTAATACTTGTTAGATAAGGGTTGATTTTCCGAATCCCAACTCATCACTCCACCTTCACCAGCTTCGATCGGGCGTTTTCAGCTTCTAGGAAATAAATGCCTGCTCGCAATTCACTACAATTAATGGTGTGTTCGTTTGTGCCGGGATGGAGCATCAGAGGTTGTTTTTTAACTACTTTGCCTGACAGATCGGTGATTTTTAACTCGGTGCCGGCAGGTCGCGCTGCTTCCACCGATAGCCGAAACTCATCCTTTACGGGATTCGGTGAAATGTTCAGCTGATAGATGGCTGATATTTCCTGAACCGATCCGCAAAAGAGATTATAATAGGTACATGAATCTTCGAAAAAGAAACATCCCCACAACTGGGCCTGCTGGTAAGCACAGGTATCAAAATAAATATTCTGATTCGATTGCTCAAAACAGGTCAGTGTCTGAAAGAAATCCCGTGGAATGCCGTCATTGCAAGAGGTGAACCATCCAAAACCCCACGATGCATTTTCTGAATAGGTAAAAACCACATGTCCCGGATGCCCGACGCCTTCAATCCACATCAAGGGATATGCAGGGAGTGGGGCGGCATAATTTCTGAGATAGAATACCCGGCGTGGTCCTCCCGTAATGGTCATCACTGAAATGCTGTCCACTTTGAAGTAGCCGTCGTAATAGTATCCGGAAGACTGTAAAAAATCATAATAAATACTGTCGCCCACCTGAAGCGAAAAATCATACAACAATACTTCGGGAGAAAACTGGTTGTCCATAAAATACACCTGCTGAGCTGCAGTGTCCTCCCGCATAAAACCGAAAAGACATTCGGAACCGGCTCCACCAATATAGGGGTGTTCTTCCAGCTTGTAATACGTCAGACCGTTCATTGATGTATCGCCGCTTGTTTCTGCCGTGTATCCAAAAAAACTAAACTGGGATGGATAGAAGCAATTGGTTGCAGTTGCGTTGGTCCTCACCGGAATCACATTACCTACATGGTGCCAGACATTCGAAACGCTGTCGAGCATCGGGTAATAGGACTGGGCATTAACAGTTGCACAAAGCAGGCAGAGCGTTAAGATGACACAAAACTTTTTCATGTTGTTTGATTTGTTGATGATGATTCTGTATTGGTGTTGTTGATAATTCCAGATCCACAGGAAGAACAAAAAGGCAAATGCGCGTAATTTTTTTGTCCGCATTTATTACAGTTCCTGAATAGCTCCAGTCCGCAGTGCCGGCAGAAGTTGGTTACCAGTTTGAAAGTTTCTGAATCCATATTTTTATTCACCGGCGATTCCCACTTTTTAAGGATGAAATCTTTTCCGCACGACGGACAAAAATGATTATCCAGGGCTTTTTCAGCCGTGTCGGTCTGCACTTTTTTGGCTCTTTCCTGAGTCGAAGTCTGCAATTCAGCTTTCTTCAGCTCCATGTAGGTTCTGATTTTTTTAATGGAGTAGTAACCCAATCCGAGCGACAGTAAAATACCAACCGAATTTCTCACATAACCGCCGTAGCTGGGCAGATAGGGAAGGAGTCCGAAGAAGAAGGCGTACACGGAGAACAGGGTAAAGCCAAAATAGAGTGGCCAGAATTTATTTTTGCGTTTGCGGATAAAAAAGAACACGCCCAATGCCAGCACCGGACCTACAAAAAGAAGCCTGATCAGAAATACCTGCAACTCATATTTTTCATAAGCGGAGTAATACAGATCATAGGCATCGGCTTTTTCTTTTTCGATCAGCTCATTGATCTCATTGCTTTTGTTGTTTTCATCAGCGATCTTCGACTGAACGGAATTCAACTGCTGCCGCCAGTCCTGTTCGATCTTATAATAATCATCAAGATTTTTTGCCCGGTCAATAACTTCCTGGTCCTTGTCTGGTGAGCCTAATGTGGTTCTGGTTTGTACCCAGTTGTCGAAAGACTGCTTTTCATTATTGTAGTTGGCTTTGGCAGTGGAGATGGTTTTCTCTATCGTCTGTTTTTTCGACTGCAGATTTTCAATTTCCAGGTTTTGCACTTCCAGTTGCTTGTTCAGCTCAAGTATTTTTCCGTTGTTTTCATAAGCTTCCAATTGCGGCACGGCAATACTGCTGTCGAGATCACGGATGATGTTGTTCGACAGCAGTATCAGAAACAGGCACAGTACCGTTGAAATGGAATAATAAATGATTCGGGAGGTTTTCTCGAGCTTTTTACTGTTGAGTTCCATTTGAGTTTTGAATGGGTTACGAATTACTAATGTTTACCAATCTACGAATGATAGATAATGGATAATGAATAATGAATAATTTATTTCGACAAGTTTACATCATCCTTGGTAATATCGACCTTGTTATGTCGCTGTGTTAATTACCACGGTGGTAAGGAGATTTTATCGCACACTGGTGCAACACCGGAATGAGTAAATGTAAAAATTTATCCGGTTTAACCGAAAAACAGATCAGAAAAATGTCATTAAATGCTTTGGGACTATCGGTAAAGCGTTCAGGGTTTCATATCGGCTTCCACTTCCAGCAGGTAGTGCATGTCGGAAGGCAACAGTGACAGAATGTTTTCATATTCTGTAATCACAATATGTTTCGACAAGACTTTGTAAACGGCTATTACCGCGTCCCTTACCTCAGTTTCATTTGAAAAGTCGCGCCAGGCAGACTGATCGTCTTCCCTGAGCACTTCTGAGATTATATCCCCTGAGGAATGGTTGGCAGAAGCGTTTTTAACAGGATTTTTCCACCCATCCACATAAATGCCCTTGATGGCCATCGGCAACTGTGCCAAAAGTCCGAATGAGGCCTCCGGAGTCAGTTTATTACGCATCGCGCGAAGCACACAACGAAACATTCTCCCAGCCTTGTCCACATCACCTGACTTCAGTTCGCGCGCTACTTCATCGATAAATTCGTAGCCTTTTCTCGCGTAAGCGTAAAAATGTAATGACATAACCTGCAGATTTAATCACAACAAATGTAGTCGCGACTTATCTGCGGCTTTATGATTGAGGTCAGCGAATAGTGGTGACTTTTATCAAAAATACGATTACGTGGCAGGGCAGGGAAAATGTCAGTCTTTCATCAAATCTCTGGCAATCACCAGTTTCTGAATTTCAGACGTTCCTTCACCAATGGTGCACAGTTTGGAGTCGCGGTAAAATTTCTCGACGGGGAAATCCTTGGTATAGCCGTATCCGCCGAAAATCTGAACGGCTTCGGTCGAAACCTGTACCGCAACTTCGGAGGCGTAATATTTGGCAAAAGCCGACTGGCGGGTGACTTTTTTGCCGCGGTTTTTCAGATCGGCAGCCTGAAGGGTGAGCAATTCAGCCGCTTCAATTTTGGTGGCCATATCGGCAAGCTTAAAGCTGATGGCCTGAAACTCGGCAATCGGTTTTCCGAACTGCTGACGCTCCTGGGAATATTTGAGTGCGGCATCAAAAGCTCCTTTGGCAATACCGAGCGAAAGTGCGGCAATGGATATACGTCCGCCGTCGAGCACTTTCATGGCCTGGATAAAGCCGTCGCCGACTTGTCCGAGCACCTGACTCTTGTGCACCCTGCAGTCTTCAAATATCATTTCAGCGGTTTCTGAGGCACGCATGCCCAGTTTATTTTCTTTTTTACCTCCTCTGAATCCGGGTGTTCCTCTTTCCACCACAAAAGCGGTGATGCCGCGTGAGTCGAGCAGTTCGCCGGTGCGGGCCAGTACTACCGCCACATCGCCGGTAATGCCGTGTGTGATCCAGTTCTTGGCTCCGTTGATTACGAAGTAGTCGCCGTCGGCCTTCGCCACACACTGCATGCGCATGGCATCGCTGCCGGTATTGGCTTCAGTCAAACCCCAGGCACCGATGTGTTCCGCCGTAGCGAGTTTGGGGAGGTATTTTTTCTTCTGCTCTTCGTTCCCGAACTGCATAATGTGTCCGGTGCAAAGGGAGTTGTGCGCTGCCATCGACAAGCCTACAGAGCCACAGACACGCGCCAGTTCGCTGATGGCGGTAACATATTCGAAATAACCCAATCCGGCTCCGCCATAGTTTTCAGGAACCAAAACACCCATCAGCCCCAGCTCACCCAGCTTTTTGAAAGTCTCCACCGGGAAGTGCTGACTCTCGTCCCATTCCATCATTTTCGGACGAATGTTTTTATCGGCAAAATCGCGGACAGTTTGTGCGATGAGTTGTTGGTTTTCACTGAGTTGAAATTCCATGACGGGGGTAACTGTTTGGTTGTTAAAAGTTTGTAAAAGAGCTGGTTCAGAAGCGGTGCAAATTTATTCAAACACGAGGTAAGGAGCAAGTTTGCGGATGGTTTCGTCGTTAAGCACCGTGACTTTGTTAACATCTTCAAGCCCCCTGAAGTTTCCATGTTGCTTTCGAAAGGCAACGATTACATGGGCCTGTTTTCGGGTGAGGTAAGGATGCCGGATGGAATCGGTGTTCAGGCTCAGCTTTCTGATTTTTTCCTGATCAATGATGAGATGGCTGCGCAATGCCTCCACCACCGTTGAATCGATGGTGAACACTTCGAGTAACTGTTCAGTTTGATGAAAGCCGCCCAGTGCTTCGCGGTATTTGAAGATCATTCTGGCCCTTCCCGGACCAATCAGCGGCAGTGTGGCCAGCTGCAGGGTATCGGCTGTATTGAGTTCGATGAGTACCGGTTTCTTTTCTTTCTTAATTTCCTTGCCGGGATGAATGGTTGCAGTTGAATTTTCAATCTGAATAAACGGCTCGAGTTCTTTGTACTGACTTTCCGATATCACAAACATTTTCGCCACATCTTCTTTTTTACGGAAGCGACCTCCTTTGCGGAGATAATTTCTGATCACGGCAGTTTGCTTCTCACTCATGCCAAGCTGTTGCCACTGATCATCGGTGATGGTGTTCGGATCGAATGGAAATAAATTTTTCGTTTCCGTTTTTTTTGTCAGGTTCTCAGATGAATTCCCGGCGCGTTTTGACGCTTCAAATTCTTTGATCAGCAGCGCATGCTTTTTTACTTCCGGCATCTGCGAAAGCGGACGAAAGTTCATCCAGAGCAATACACCCATTTGAATGATGATCAGTGAAGCCAGAGTCAAAGCCCCACCGCGTTCGCGACTGGTAAGCGTGAAGTAGTCGCGGAGAAAAGAGTTGAGTTTTTTGTTGAACATGAGAAGAAAAGTTTGAAAAGTGAGATAGGTGACAGGTGACAGGTGAGAGGTGACAGGAAAAAGGGTCAGGAGGGCGCCGCCCTGAGCTTGTCGAAGGGTCAGGAGGGCGCCGCCCTGAGCTGCACTGCGATGCACTGAGCTTGTCGAAGTGAGCTTGTCGAAGTGAGCTTGTCGAAGGGTCAGGGAAAAAGGTCAGGGGGTCAGGATGTATTTCATTTTTTTTGATGGAGTAGAGACGCAAGGCCTTGCATCTCTACTCCATCAAAAAAAACGACTAACGACTAACGACTAACGACTAACGACTAATCACTACACTTCATCATCATTCTCCGAATACGAATCCGGCTCCGGACGATGCGGTGCGGTGAGGACACGCCAGAAAAAGTAGGCGCTCACAACGGTTACCATGAGCATCACTACCACCATCAAAATAAGTGCATCAGTATTCATCAGTGTATCCTCCCTTCTTTAACGCGTTTTTGATAAGCCATATAAACCAGTATCGACAGGAAAGCAAACAAACCAAGAAGCATCAGTCGGGCGAAATTAATGAAGCCTTTTCTTTCTTCCAGTTCGGCTTTTTGCAGCGGATCGGTAGCCGCCGCAATTTGTTCACTGAGCCCTGACTGACTGATTTGTTTGATGATGGAACTGTTATCGAGGGTCCAGCCGTTCGATAACGCACCGATCCAATCATTGCCAAGCGGTGTGATCAGCGAGCCGATGAAAACAAACAACAGCAGGAAAGGGGTCACCCATTTAATGATGAATTTGTAGATATCGGGCACTTTGATGTCGCCGCCACGATTGATTTCTTTCCAGCCTTTATCCATTCCGAAAATCCAGGCGAAGAGTATGGTTTCCGCCAAAGCGAACACCACCAGAGAGACTGTTCCGGCCCAGTAATCATATTCATCAAATACACCTTGCTGGAAGAAGATCACGGTTGGTAAACCCATGATGAGAGTGATGAGTCCGAACGACCACGCACCTTTTTTCTGATCCCATTTGAATTCGTCTCTCATGAAACCGATCCATGGTGTACCCATGGCGAGTGATGAGGTAATGCCGGCAAAGAACAGTAACCCGAACCACATAACTCCTGCCAGTGTGGAAAGTAGTGGTCCCCACTGTTCAAACAGATATGGCATGGTTTGGAAAGCCATACCAAATCCGGCGTTTTCTTTCAGCCAGTCAACACCAAGGTAACCGGCAGCGATTGGAATAACGATGAGTGAACCGAGAACCACTTCCACAAACTCATTCATGAATCCTGCGGAAACAGCATTGAGTGCAATGTCATCTTTCGATCTTACATATGCTGCGTAGCATTGGATGGTTCCCATTCCGACCGATAAGGTGAAGAAAATCTGTCCCGCGGCAGCGAGCCAAACTTTAGGATTGGTGAGCGAATCGTACTGTGGTGTCCAGAGGAAATTCAAACCTTCCCAGGCACTGGCATCAGGATGTTCTGCTGTGGCGCCGCTTGTGCCGAGAGTCAGTCCGCGGAAAGCGAGGAAAATACCAAACAGGATCAGCAGTGGCATACCAATTTTGGCCGCTTGTTCCACACCTTTCAGGCCCTTGGAAAGAATGTAAGTGTTGAGCAGAAGACAAACGATGTAAAAAATAACAGCTTCGTAAGGGATGCCTGTAGTGGAGGTTCCAATGTCAATGTAGTGGTTGAAAAATTCCGCCACTTCACCTTGCTTCATGGAATCGAATGTTCCGGCAATCGAATGATAGACATAGGCCATGGTCCAGCTTTCGATGTAACAGTAATAGGCTGCTACGGCTATATTGGTAAAGATGCCGAAGACACCTAAATATTTCCAGAAGGCTCTTTTATCCATGGAGTGAAGGATAAAAGGAGTGGAGTGATGTCCGTGTTTACCTCCTAGCCTTCCCGAGGCCCACTCGATCCAGAGCAATGGAATTCCCATTAACAGGAAACAAACGATGTAGGGAATGATAAAAGCCCCGCCGCCGTTTTCTACAGCCTGAACAGGGAAACGAAGGAAATTACCCAGTCCGACCGCGTTACCGGCCATCGCCAGCACCAGTCCGACTCGCGTTCCCCAGCCGTCTTTTTTGATTGTACTCATAAAGCAAATGTTAAATCTGAGTCAACAATGTTCTGAAATAAAATTGAAACCACCAAATAACCTTCCGATATCAAGGAGTATGAGTAAATGAAAAAGGCCCCTGATGTGTATCAGAGGCCTTTTAACTTACTCTTAATCAGTAAACTTATTCAATAATGAGGAATTCTACCCTTCTGTTCTTCGCTCTTCCTTCGGGAGTGGCGTTGGTGGCAACCGGCTTGTCTTTGCCGTAACCGCGGGCAAAAATTCTGGAGGCATCCACTCCTTTGCTTACCAGGTAATCTTTGGCCGCTTTGGCGCGTCGGTCGGAGAGTGTTTTGTTGGAAGCAGCAGAACCTACGTTATCAGTATGTCCGTCGATCTGCAGCTTGAAGGCCGGCTTTTTTACCATGAGGGCAGCAAGATCATCGAGTGAAGAAAAACTTCCAGCTTTGATCACAGCCTTACCTGTTTCAAACTGGAGGTTAGAAAACACTTTGTTGATGATTTCCTGCTCTTCGGCGGTGAGCTGCACTTTTACGGGTTCTGTTTTGACAGGAGCCTGAGTGACTTTTACAGGACAGCCTTTATTGGAAACAGGGCCTACATCAAATGGACAATCATCATTGTTGTCAGACAATCCATCGCCATCGGTGTCAGGACATCCTTTGAATTCAGGCAATCCTTTTTGAGTGGGGCAGTCATCTTTTGGATCGGGGATGCTGTCGTTGTCGGTATCAGGACAGCCATTATAAAGCTGAATACCGGGGACACTTGGGCACTCATCTTCCGCATCGCGAATGCCGTCGCCATCGGTATCAGGACAACCTTTGAACT
>Ga0315904_10011634_pt1 | contig 11203 bp, 10 predicted proteins | sample LakEriMetagenome_6_FD_203529 | JGI IMG/M metagenome (GOLD analysis project Ga0315904, IMG submission 203529) | Freshwater fungal communities from buoy surface, Lake Erie, Ohio, United States - Buoy 12 MA120 | ecosystem: Environmental > Aquatic > Freshwater > Lake | place: USA: Lake Erie, Ohio... | reverse complement strand
AGCACATAGGTATACGAGAGCGATTGCCATTGGTACAACAGGAGTGAGCCCACTTGGGGGCAGGAAGAAGGCGCATAGAAGAGCCCCGGAGACAATGGCGCCATTGACGACGACGTCATAAACGGCGAAAACGCGCCCACGAAATATGTCATTGGTTCGCTGTTGCACAATTGCATCATTGGTAACTTTCACAGCCTGTCCAGCCATGCCGGTAAAGAACCCCATCGCGATCAACGTAGTTTCATTTTGCGCGAATGCAAAAACAATTGGCATTACCGCGGCAGCAGCCATTGCCCAACGGCTCCAGAGGAAACGATCTACTATGCGGGTAATAGGTGGCGTGATGACAGCTCCAAGTGTGATGCCAAGCCCAGAGAGCACTAATGCAAGCGCAAAACCACCTAAGCCAGCATCAGGATCCTGAGCGTCATTGAAAGTATTTCGTTCAAGAATGAGCGCCATTAGCGTCAACGCAGTGAGGCCGCCACGTTGAATCGCTACTACTACGATGGCGACAAAACTCGTCTGTCTCGCCCATAAATATGAGAAACCTGCGCGCATCTCATTGAAACCTTCAAACCATGCCGGAGCAATTTGATGGGGCTCTGGGCCGAGCTCGCTCTTTCCCATTCGTAACGCAAGGAGCGCTGCCGCAAGATAACCAAGTGCAGCAACTACCACCAATAGCGCATCAGCTTGATCTGGATTTGCAATCGTATTAAATACCTTACGAAGTCCCACACCCAATCCACCGCCAAGCACAATCGCAATAGTTCCACCAGTGACGCTGAGCGCATTCGCGCCAATGAGATTTTCTTCGCTCACCAAACGTGGTGTTGCAGCTGATAGACCAGCGAGAATCAATCGGTTAATTCCAAATGAAACGAGAACAGTAAGTGTCAGTAGCGAACCAGTATTTCCAAATACAAGAACGAGCGCGACAAATACTAAAGTGAAAGCGCGGAGTGAATTCGCGGTCAAGAGAATCTGTCGTCGTGAATATTTATCGAGGAGTGTTCCCACAACTGGTCCGACGAGAGAGTATGGAAGCAACACAACGGCAAATGCGAACGCAGCGCTCTGCGCACTTGCCGCTCGCTCAGGTGAGAAGAGCAAGAAGGCCGCTAGCGCGCTTTGATAGAGACCATCGGTACCTTGCCCCATCCACCGGATGGCAATCAATCGCCAGAAACGACCAAAGTGCGGAAACCACTCGGGTCGCAATTGAGCGGTGAGCTTTGCCATGTGGCCAAGCCTAGAGCGTTATTTGAGATTACCCTTATCCCATGTGGTCGCAACGTTCGATAATCGACTATTCGCTCCAGAAGCGAGCGACGATTTTCAATTTCCTCAAGAACGCTTTTCATGGCACCACCAGCGATCCCACTGACGCAGACCCCTATCTATTTAAAGCAGCAAAATTTCATGGTGAAGAGACAGATCGCGAGTGTCCACTATGTCGTCGTGAGAAATTGGTGGAACTAAATTACATTTTTGGCGACGAGCTGGGTCAATATTCTGGTCGCCTCAAGTCGAATAAAGAATTAGAAGAGCTTGAGAATGAACATGGTGAATTTCGAGTATATGTAGTTGAGATCTGCCAACGATGTCGATGGAACCATCTACACACCTCCTATCTCCTAGGGGATGGCCGTTCACGGAAACCGCCTCGAAAGGTACGAACCCTTGAGGATGAAGATTTCGTCAAATAATCAGTAACCTACTCATATGGCTGCACCGAAGGGAAAACCACGACGCGTCTCGCTCAAACGTTTGGCGTTGCGCTGGATGCTTTTCTTGGGTGGACTTGGTTTCTTCGCGGGATCTGTACTTCTGGTTTTTTCGTACTTCACCGTTCAAATCCCTGACCCGAATTCATACGTCACTAGCCAGGCAACCATCCTTACCTACGATGATGGTTCTGAGTTTGCGCGCATCGGAGCGCAGAATCGAACTAGCGTCCCCTTAGGAAAAATCCCACTTGATCTACGCCATGCAGTGTTGGCCGCAGAGAATCGAAATTTCTATAAAGAGCATGCGATTAGCCCGACAGGAATCATTCGCGCTCTCTTTAACATGGCACGAGGCGGGGCTGTCCAAGGTGGATCTACAATCACACAGCAATACGCAAAGACAGCATTCTTGACTCCTGATCAAACTATCAAACGTAAAATCAAAGAGTTAATCATCGCAATCAAATTAGAAAACACCATGACTAAAGACGAAATTCTTGAGAGCTATCTCAACACTATTTATTTTGGACGTGGCGCGTACGGGGTTGAAACTGCATCACAAATATATTTTGGTAAGAGCGTCCGCGATTTGACGTTGAGGCAATCTGCTGTACTTGCATCGGTACTTCGTTCACCTGGTTATTACGACCCAGGGTTACGTGATGGCAACGCCGAGCGATTGGCAGCGCGATACCGGTACACAATTCGTGGGATGGTCTCAGCCGGTTGGGCAGATAAGAAGCTCTTGAATAATCTTGAGATGCCAGCGGTTCAACCGCGCTCGAAGACTGGAATTCTTGCTGGTCCGAAAGGTTATCTCGTTGCAGCGGTCCAGAAAGAACTTAATCAGTTGGGCTTCCCGGATGAGAAATTATTGGTAGGTGGTCTGCGCGTGACGACCACTCTCAATAAAAAAGCGCAAGAAGCTGCAGTATTGGCGGTAAGTAAGCAGGCGCCAAAGAAAGCTCCGGATGATCTTCATATTGGTTTAGCTGCGGTCAGACCTGGAACTGGCGCAATCCTTGCTATGTATGGTGGGCCAGATTATGTAGAGCGACAGTTAAACAATGCGACGCAAGGAATTACCCAAGCGGGATCGAGTTTCAAGCCATTTGCATTAGCAGCTGCGCTCGAAGCGGGCATCTCCGTTGATACCGTGTGGAATGGCCAGTCACCCCAAACGTTTGATGACAATGGCAAGCCGTATCTCGTAGCAAATTATGGGAAAAAGTCTTATAAGAACTTAACGTTGCTAGAGGCAACGGAGAAATCAGTTAATACTGTGTACGTTCCACTCGGCATTGCGGTTGGACCTGAGAAAGTTATTGATGCTGCTCGTCGAGCAGGAATTCCTGAAAAAGTAGAGATGGTCCCAACTCCTTCAGTTGTGTTGGGTGTAGCTAGTCCGCATGTTCTTGATGTAGCAAATGCGTATGCCACATTCGCGGCAGAAGGAATTTATGCCAAACCATTTTTAGTAGTTGAAGTTGGTAGTCGTAATGGCGGTCTGCTTTACAAGGCAAACCCACAGGGCCAAGAAGTATTCTCAAAAGAGGTGATGGCTGACCTCACGTATGCGTTACAGAACGTCGTGAAATTCGGCTCTGGTTTTGCAGCGCAAAAGCTTGGTCGACCAGCGGCAGGAAAGACAGGTACGAGCCAAGAAAATAGCTCGGCATGGTGGAATGGATATACGCCACAGATAGCAGCATCGGTTGCTTTCTATCGAGATGATTCAACTGAATCGTTACGTGGCATCGGTGGAATGGCAACGCTCACCGGTGGATCATTTCCTGCTCGAATCTGGACCGAGTTTATGAAAGGTGCGCTAGCCGGTGAACCGGTATTGGATTTTCCAGAACCTGTTTTCATCGGAGAGGATGCGCTCGCCGATGGTTCGATTTATACCTTGATTCCAAAGCCACCGGGATTCGAGGATGTGACAACGCCACCTACAAATCCTTCGCCAAGTGCAGCACCAAGCAGCGCTAACCCTTCCACCCCCGCCGCTACCCCAACTAAATCTGGTAATTAATGCGAGTTCGTTCAGTTGCACTGGGCGTATTCATACTCGCGCTTCTTTCGGCAATTTTCAGTTATCTAAAATTTTCCCGATGTGTGGAGAGCGGATGGATATCTCCTGCTGTCTATCAATTGGGCTGTTACACCGATATCACAGCCCTCTATGAGGCTAGAGGGTTTTCCGTAGATAGTTTTCCGTATAGTTCAGGCAGCAATTCATTGGAATATCCAATCCTCTCCGGGATTGGCATCTGGTTGATTTCATTAATGACAAAAGATGGTTCCGCGGGGTTATATCAATTTTTCATTCTTAACATCATTACGCTCTCAATTTTCTATTCATACCTAATTCATTTAATCGCAAAGATTGAGCGTAAGAGCGCTCTGCTCTATGCGCTATCACCAGCAGTAATTTCTGCGCTCTTCATCAATTGGGATATCTGGGCGATTACCCCAATGATTGCATCGCTCTATTTTCTGAATAGCAATCGTTATCGATTGGCTGGCGCCCTACTGTCCATTGGCATTTTTTTAAAATTCTTTCCAGTTATTTTCATCATTCCCATACTGCTTTTCATACGGCGCAGACCATCAGCGAGTGCAGAATTTTTGCAAGGTTTAAGCGTAAGCGCCTTAGCAATAAACGTTCCCTTCATGCTTATTGATCTTAATGGCTGGGAGAAGTTTTACATTTTCAACTACCAACGCGGTGTAGATTTCGGCTCGCTTTGGTATGTGATCTCCCTAAAAGGCTCCTGGATCTCTGCGTTGAATTGGATAGCCACCCCACTAGTGCTCGCGCTTTTGCTTCTAGTTTATTTCAGATTTCGAGATTACCTACTCGGCAGCATCTTTCTCGCCTCAGTAATTTTCTTCATCTTGAATAAGGTCTATTCACCACAGTACGTTCTCTGGTTAACGGTCGTCGCGCTACTTTTCTTTCCAAAAACTCGAATCTTTTACGCGCTATTTTCGCTATGGCAAGGCGCAGAGCTTGGCTATCAGATCGGAATTTGGCGCCATTTGTTGAGCATTCTTCAAGAGAGCGGCGGGATATCTACCGACACTTATATAGGAATTACGGTACTTCGAATATTTACCCTATTGCTATTAGCAGGTTATGGACTCTACTTACTCGAAAACAACTTCGTGAAAAGTGGTCGTGGTGAATCGAACCGTCAATCCGATCTCTTCGCCCACCTCAGGCGGAACTCCTGACTTCAGATACAGAAGCGAATTATGCATATGAGGCGCCTCTGCAAATGAAAGCACTTTCCCATTCCAGCTGTATGGACTGGGGTTCCAACCAAATAATCGAAAGAGCGCTTTCAGTAACTGCTTACCACCGCGAGTGGGAACCTCTAACCCGATTCCCTCGGCGGTACCGCCTGCAGCAATGATTAACCAACCGCGCCCGGGAGTGCGTTGTCGATAGCCGATTTTCTCACCAGCTGATACTTGATGACAATCTAAAACACGCGCTGTCGCCGTAAGGCTCGTGCGAGCGCCAAGCCATAAATCTGTTCCAACTCGTACACGCCATCGGATATCTGGCCAACGCTTGCGTACCTCTACCAAATCATCTGGCGCGATATGTGAAATCCAGAGAGTCTGTGAATACTCGGATGGATTGACGCCGACTTTTGTTAGTTGCGCTAATTGACTAGCGATCCAGGTAATCGCATCGCCCTTCATTCTCCGTTGATCAATCGGAAGATGAAGCGCTAATCCCGCACACTTTCCTGTTTGAGAATATTCATCGAGGGCGTTTTTAATATCGGTTATTACGAAGCCATGACGTTTTACTGGTGAGAGAATTTCTAAAACAAATCGCGCTGGTCGCTTTTCGATAAAATCTTTACTATGCGGTGCAACCGTATGAATAATCCATGATTCATCAATCGATTCTTGTGGTGACAGCAGCAGGACATCGCCGTTGTATTGAGAACGAATAATCGCTGCCTCTTCTGCGCTATAGCAGGCTACACATTCTGCGCTAAAACCTTCTGACTCACGGGCAAGTGTGGGAATACCGAAACCGTATCCATTTCCCTTGATTACCGGGACCAGATCACCTTGATGACGTGCAACGTAATGCGAGATGTGATGGCGCCAGCGCTCCCCATCAACGTGCAAGGTCAGTGAACTCATATAGCTATCTTCTCACCGTCTGTTGAGATATGCACGGAAGGCCATATAGAGCACTGGATTAAATGAATAATCCCACTCACCCATTACTTCGACAGCGCGGCCTCCAACACCGACTTTGAATTGCAGAAGACCAACATGAGAGTTGTTCTTATCCAAGGTCGCCGTTATTCCACGTAAGTCATATACATCCGTTTGAGAGCTAATGGCACGTTCCATCATCGCCCACTGAAGTGCGTTGCTTGGTCGAGCTTCACGACCTTCGGTGCTGGATGCACCATAGAGATACCAACTATGTCCACCAAGCTCGATATAAATTGATGATGCAACGACTTTGCCCTGCCATTGGGCGAGGAAGAGCACTAGATCAGGTTGTGCGCTATCACTATTAAATGCATCCCACATTTTGTGAAAGTAGGAGAGCGGTCGCGGTGTGAAATTGTCACGATGCGCTGTCTCAATGTAGATGCGGTGGAACTCACCAAGATCATCTCGTGTTCCAATACGTACCTGCACTCCTTCGCTCTCGCTCTTTTTAATGTTTCGACGCCAGAGTTGATTAAATCCTGAGAGTAAATCTCCACGTGATTTTTCTTTGAGCGGAAGTTGATAGAGAAAACGCGGCTGTCCTGCACCAAATCCGTTGGGATCGTCATTACTTGAAGTAAATCCATTACTTTTCAGAATATGTTCCAGAGAATGTGCAACTGGGTTAACAAATGATGGAGTGATTTCGTTGAGCGAAGAGATACTCTCATCGGCGAGCGCACTTTTGATGAGATCAGCTTCCCATCGAGCTTTGACAACCATTGGTCCGATGCGAAGTGCGAATGCACCTTCTCGCTTTGCATACGCAGTGAGCGCTTGCAATGCACGTTCGTACTGTTCGGTTTTTTCAACTGGGAGCGTGGGGCCTTCGGGAATGTAAAAGAAGTGGCGATTAATCTTTGGCGCTTTGCGGGTGAGCACTAACGCGGTGCCAATGAGTTCTTGCGTACCTGCGCCCTCGAAGAAACCAATACTCCGGTAGCCCCAGGCGCCCTTCTTGACCTCGCCCCAAGAAGGAGATTGGAGGAAGGAGGGGTCGAGATCTCTCCTATATATAAGGAAGGATTGGTGCTCCTGGCCGGATATTTCGCGGATCTCCACAGGGGGAGCCTACGGCCCTCCCCAGCGATTTCGCCCGTGTCGTCGGGGGGCGATAGATTACGCCCTACGCAATAACCCTCCTGCTACGGAACGACCGTAGCCGTTTAGTCCAGAGGAGGTGGGGATTATGCGACGTTACGAAATGATGGTCATCCTCGACCCAGAACTTGAGGAACGGACCGTTGCTCCTTCACTAGAGACATATCTGAAAATCATCAAGGATTCTGGTGGTTCAGTAGATCGTCTTGATATTTGGGGTCGCCGCCGTATGGCATTTGAGATTGCAAAGAAGCCTGAAGGCATCTATGCGGTCGTCGATATGCAATGCGAGCCGGCAGCAATCAAAGAGTTGGATCGCCAACTCAATCTCAACGAAGCAGTGCTTCGTACAAAAGTAATCCGTCCCGGTAAGTAACTAGTAAATAACTAGCACGTTATAACTACGAGTAGATAGAGAAGAAGGTATACAGATGGCTGCTGGAGATACAGTAATCACCATCATCGGCAATCTTGTTGACGATCCAGAATTGCGCTTTACACCAAATGGCGCGGCGGTTGCGAAATTTCGCATCGCATCAACGCCTCGTTACCTCGATAAGGGAACGAACGAGTGGAAAGATGGCGATTCACTCTATCTTTCATGCAATGTTTGGCGACAAGCTGCTGAGAATGTTGCCGAATCACTTACCCGCGGAATGCGCGTCATTGTCCAAGGACGGTTAAAGCAACGCTCCTACGAAACAAAAGAGGGCGAGAAGCGCACTGTCTATGAGATTGAGGTCGACGAAGTCGGTCCATCGCTAAGAAATGCAACTGCCAAGGTTTCCAAGACCAACCGAACTGGCGCTGGTTCATCCGGTGCAGCTAGTGGCGCAAGTGCCGGCGGTAACGATGATCCATGGGCTGCATCAGGCTCCTGGGGCTCATCCGTTGGCGCCAATGACGAGCCACCGTTCTAAACCAAATATCAGATAATTTTTCTTAATATTTAAAGGAGAGAAAATGGGATCCAAAGAGAAAAAGGGTAAGGCCCCTCGTGGCAAAGCTGCAGCGCAGCTCAAGCCATTTAAGAAGAAGCCAAATCCTCTCGATAAACTTGATTACATCGATTACAAAGATACGAATTTGCTCCGTCGCTTCATCTCTGATCGCGGCAAGATTCGTTCCCGTCGTATTACCGGTGTGAGCGTGCAGCAACAGCGTGAACTCGCCCGTGCAATCAAGAATGCACGCGAGATGGCGCTTCTTCCCTATACATCGACGGCTCGCTAAGGGGGAGTGACAATATGAAACTAATCCTTACTCAAGAGGTATCAGGTCTAGGTCACGCTGGCGATGTTGTTACCGTAAAAGATGGCTTCGGAAGAAACTTCCTTATTCCACGCGGCAAGGCAATTGCCTGGTCAATCGGAGGCGAGAAGCAGATCACTGCTATCCGCCGCGCACGTAAGGCTCGCGAGATTCGCGATGTTGAGCATGCACGTGAGATTAAGTCTGCGCTTGAGGGCGCTGGCATCACAGTTGGCGCAAAGGTCGGTAGCGCTGGTCGTCTCTTCGGTTCCGTCACCGAAAAAGATATTGCGCTCGCCGTTAAGGCAGCTACAGGTGTTGAACTTGATCGTCACCGCATCAAGACCAATGGCCACATCAAGAGCCTTGGTCGCCATGTTGTGAAGATCTCGCTTGCATCAAATGTCTCGGCAAATGTTGCAGTAGAGGTTGTTCCTGCCTAAGGCGTCACGACGCACCTTTCGATTACGGCCCTCGATTATGATCGGGGGCCGTTTTCATTGGTGGCGAAGGCGCTGCTGTTTCACTAGGTGAGATGGCGATTTATTTCTCTCTCCACAGGAGCTATCAGCTATTTCCGCAGGTAGTAGCGAGAGGTGTTGGAGTTCTCCCCAGTTCTTCCTCTTTCATCCACAGGTCATCAACAGTAAAGCGCGCCTTACCCACACCGACTCCAACAAGGCAGCGCACACCCTAGGCCGCCTTGTCACCAGCCACTTCTATAGTCGCCCTACAAAGAGAGTTGAGTGAACGATTCGGAGGCCTCCTATGTCTGTTGCAGAACTTCCGCAACGTGGCGATGGATTCGAGCGCGTTCCACCACACGACACCGTTGCTGAGCAAGGTGTGCTCGGTGGAATGTTGTTGAGTAAAGATGCAATCGCAGATGTTGTAGAAACTCTCCGTGGCAACGATTTCTATCGCCCCGCTCATCAAACTATCTTCGAAACAATTCTTGATCTTTACGGGCGCGGCGAGCCAGTTGATGCTGTCACTGTCTCTGCAGAGTTAACAAAGAATGGCGATCTCACTCGCGTTGGCGGCGCGCCATATCTCCACACCCTTATCGCATCTGTACCAACTGCTGCTAACGCTGGCTACTACGGAAAAATTGTTCGAGAGCGCGCAATTCTGCGCCGGCTCGTCGAAGCAGGAACAAAGATTGTGCAAATTGGTTATGCAAGTGAAGGCGATGTCGATGATGCAGTCGATGTTGCACAAGCCGAGGTATATGCCGTCACAGAACGACGAGTGAGTGAGGATTATCAGCAACTCAATACCTTGCTCGCCGGAACGCTCGATGAAATTGAGGCGATCGGATCACGCGGTGGTCAACTCACTGGCGTGCCAACTGGTTTCAAGGATCTAGATGAATTAACCAATGGTCTCCATCCAGGAAATATGGTCGTTCTTGCAGCTCGTCCGGCGATTGGTAAATCCACCCTTGGCCTTGATCTTGCTCGTAATGCATCGATCAAACACGGTCTCACCTCAGTGATCTTCTCCTTAGAAATGGGGCGAAATGAGATCACCATGCGCATGCTCTCTGCAGAAGCGCGCGTCTCCTTGCAAAACATGCGCTCTGGAACGATGAGCGATGATGAGTGGGATCGCTTAGCGCGTCGAATGGGTGAAATCTCTAGCGCGCCACTCTTTATTGATGATTCACCAAACTTAAATATCATGGAAATCCGTGCGAAAGCGCGCCGACTTAAGCAACGCCACAATCTCAAGCTCGTCATCATCGATTATCTCCAGCTGATGTCGAGCGGTAAGCGTGTGGAGAGTAGACAGCAAGAGGTCTCTGAATTCTCTCGCCAGTTAAAGCTTCTTGCTAAAGAGTTGGATTGCCCAGTCGTTGCAATTTCGCAGCTCAATCGCTCACCGGAACAGCGCTCGGATAAGCGGCCGATGCTCTCTGATCTTCGTGAATCAGGTTCGATTGAACAAGATGCAGATATGGTGATCTTGCTCCACCGCGAAGATGTCTATGAACGGGATTCTCCTCGTCAAGGTGAGGCAGATTTAATTGTTGCTAAGCACCGTAATGGTCCAACGAAGACTGTCACTGTTGCATTCCAAGGTCACTTCTCGCGCTTTGTTGATATGGCGCAACAGCTGTAAGGAAGTGCTACCAGGTTTCTATCCGTGCGCTCCTTGACGTGCGCGTTCGGTCAAATAGATACCTACCAACACAGTGGCCCCGCCGAGTATTTGAAGTGGTGTGAGCGCTTCACTAAGAACGAGCCAGGCAATTCCACCAGCAATTACAGGTTCCAGCATGGCGATGACGCTCGCCTGTGAGGCGGGGATTCTTTTTACACCATAGGTAATGAACAGATAGGGCAAAATCGAACCGAAAACAATCAGCACGCCAATTAGCTGCCAGCCGACAATGTAATTGCCAGGGCTTAACTCTTCGAGTGAAAGTTGAGCAGTGAAGATTTCAGTCGGAAAGTTCCATAGCGGTTGCACGATGGCAAGGGCGAGCGCAGCAAAACCAAATACATAGACCAGCAGACTCAAACCATCTCGAATTTTTACCGTCGCCTCTAACCGTAAGAAGTAGTAGGCGAGAAAGAGCGCATCAATGAATGCCGCGATTACTCCAATGCCATCAAGTTTGAGACCACTCCAAATCTCGGTCACAAGGAGTAGCCCAGCCAGAGCCGTACCGATTCCCCACCACATCATTGGTTTGACGATCTGTTTTCGGAAAAAGCGGATGAAGAGCGCAATCCAGATGGGCGCAGTGAACTCGATGACCAGAGTGATGCTCACGGGCATACGGGTTACGGCAAAGAAATAAAAGGCCTGGACTCCCGCGATACCAATGATTCCCATCATCAAAAGGTTAGGTA
>Ga0315904_10011629_pt1 | contig 11206 bp, 9 predicted proteins | sample LakEriMetagenome_6_FD_203529 | JGI IMG/M metagenome (GOLD analysis project Ga0315904, IMG submission 203529) | Freshwater fungal communities from buoy surface, Lake Erie, Ohio, United States - Buoy 12 MA120 | ecosystem: Environmental > Aquatic > Freshwater > Lake | place: USA: Lake Erie, Ohio... | reverse complement strand
CCGATGGACGCGCCGAGCTGCACGCCGGGGTCGAAGCTGTCGAGGTGGGCGTAGCGGGTATAGACGCCGTGCCCGTGATCGAGCAGGACCTGGAGTCCGTAGCCGGACGAATTGCGTGCCTCGATCACCCGGCCGGGCGCCGCGGCATAGATGGTGGCGGGCGGCTGGCTGGTGAGATCAATCCCCATGTGCGGGCGCCCGGCCCGCAGGCCGAAGCCGGAGGCAAGGCAGACGTCATTGACGGGCGCCGTGACCAGCACCACCTGCCCCACCAGGATCACCGGCTTGTAGTCAAGGATCCAGCGCTCACTATCCATAGGCGGACTGTTGGAGACGGTCATTCCGGGACATATCCGCAGGAAAGCGTTCGGCTGGAACGGACCCTGATGCGGATTGCGGACATCTCCCGGCGGGCCATAATCCACCGGAGGACCGTAGACGATGATCGGCGCTGGCTGCGTGGCGCACGCGGCGAGCAGCATCAATGCAAACCAAAGCCCCCACAGGCGAAAGTTCACGCTCGGACCTTAACCCGTTTTGAACCGCGTTCGATTTCCTTCATCAGGTCCTTGCAGTAGCCGAAAAAGTCGACCTGCATGCGGTGGCGGGGGCTATCGTAGAAGTGGCCGAGATGCGCCTCCTCGTCGGCCTTTGTGACCCGGTCCATTTCGTCCGAAGGCGGAAAGGCATAGGCGCCCGTGAGGGCGGCCGCGACGAGCTTCGATTGCTGCTCGGCGAAATTCACCAGCGTCGGCAGGGGCTGAGCGAGGCCGAGGAAGAACAGGCTTTCGCGGCCGGGCTTCACCATGCGCTTGAACAGCGGAAAAACGTTGTCCTTCGGGGTCAGCTCGTCCTGCTTGAAAAATGGGAAGCTGGTATTGTAGCCGGTGGCCCAGACGATGGCATCGACCTTTTCGCGCGTACCGTCGGTGAAGACCACATGGTCCCCATCCAGGCGCTCGATACCGGGCTTCGGCGTGATGTCGCCGCAGCCGACGCGCGTGAGGAATTCTCCGGACACGGACGGGTGGCCGTCGAGCGGCTCATGGTCCGGCTTCGGCAGGCCGTAGTCTTCCATGTTGCCGATGGTCTTGCGGATCTTCGCCTTGGCGAGCGAGCGGCCAAGCTTGGGCGGCATCCAGGCCGGCAGCACGGCCTTGTCGGCAGGCTTGCCGTCCATGTATTTCGGCAGCACCCAGACTCCCCGGCGCATCGAGATGAACAGCTTTTCCGCCACCGGGCGCTGGGAGAGCTCGGACGAGATATCCATCGCCGAGTTGCCGGCGCCGACGATCATCACGCGCCTGCCGCGGAAGTCATAAGGCGCGAACGGATCGCGGTAATGGTGCGAGTGGACCTGATAGCCGTTGAACGTGCCAGGATATTTAGGCATCCGCGCATCCCAGTGGTGGCCGTTCGCCACGACTACAGCGTCATATTCACGCACCTCGCCGGTCGACAACGTAACGCGGAAGCGCCCGCCCGGAAGGTCAGCCACATCGTCCACAGACGTGTTGAACGTGATCGTCGGGCGCAGGCCGAAATGGTCCACATAGTCGTTGAAGTATTGCAGGAGCTGGGCGTGGTGCGGGAAGTCCGGCCAGTCGGCGGGTACGGGATAATCCTCGAAGGCGAGGCGCCACTTGGACGTGTCGATATGCAGCGACTGGTAGCAGGACGAGACCCCGTTCGGGTTGTTGAAATACCAGTTGCCGCCGACGTTATCGGATTTCTCGAAACAATCGTAGGGCAGCCCGAGATCCTTCAGGCGTTTCGCCATCGTGAACCCGGAACATCCTGCCCCGATAATGCAGGTTTTCGGCTTTGCCGCTGCGTCAAAGGCCATACCCGTCTCTCCTTACCTTACGCGAACCCGTTTCCTTGAGTCCCGCGCGATGTTATCCGGCTTCCATAGGGCGTCAAATCGGAAAGCGAGCCGGGCCGCATGAACGACAAGCCGAAACAGCAATATGACATCGCGGCCATCATGAACGAGAACATCAACGTGATGCGCGACGTGGTGCCCTGGGCCAACGAAACCCGGTTCAGGGTGACGAAGGTCGAAAAGGGGCATGTGTTCGGAATCCAGCCCTGGGAGGCGCATCTGGTTGGCGACCCGGAAACGGGCGTCATCCATGGCGGGGTGATCACGACCTTCCTCGACAACCTGTGCGGCATGGCCTGCACCTCGGCGATGACCGAGATGCGGTTCGTCGCGACCATCGACCTGCGGATCGATTACATGCGCCCGGCCGAGAAAGGCCGCGACATCATCGGCGAGGCGGAATGCTACCACCTGACGCGGACGGTATGTTTCACGCGGGCCTGGGCCTATCATGAGACGCGCGACAAGCTGATCGCCACGGCGGCGGGGACCTTTGCCATCAACAAGGCGCGCCTCGGCGGCGGGAGCCGGAAATGAACCCGCAGCTGACCAATCCGAGGGCGGACGAAATCGACGCGATCCTGAAGCGCCTGCCGTTCGCGCAGACACTCAGCATGCGCTGCGAGGTGCTCGGCGACGAGATGACGGCGATCCTGCCCTTCCAGGAGAAGCTGATCGGCAATGTGGCGATCCGGGCGCTGCATGGCGGAGCGATCGCGTCCTTCCTTGAGCTGACGGCAATGCTGCAGGTGTTCCTGGTCTCCGACATGCCGCGTCCGCCGAAGCCGATCAACCTGACCATCGATTACCTGCGCCAGGGACATGCAAAGGATCTCTATGCACGGGCCTACGTGCTGAAGATGGGGCGGCGGATGGCCTCTGTCCGGGCGGAAGCCTGGCAGGAGAACCGCGCCGAGCCGGTGACCGCGCTGATGGCGCACTTCCTGGTGGCGGCGGATTAGGGCGCGCTCAGTTCCGGGCCTCAAGCCCCTCATCCCCAACCCCTTCTCCCCAAGGCAGAAGGGCCTCATCCATGCGCTGACGGCCGGACCGGCTTAAGCCGTCCGGATACTGATAGAGCGCAGCCAAGCGCGGCGGATGCCGCCGGGCGTCCGGAAGAAGACGTGGTTTTGTGTTGAACGTCCTTCGTCCGCCGCGCCCGTCCCGGGGTTCGGGCAGTTCTCGCGATGACTTCGGTGCTGGCAGGCCTTGACAGCTTACCCGCGCGGACCTCGGCAAACGAGTTGGTCAGACGGGGTTCTCTGCCGGCTTACCTCGATCGGCGTCCCCGGGGGCCGTGCGGGCCGTTACCTCACGCACGGTCGCGCTTGCGGGACGGTCTGCCGGGCCAACCGAACGCTACCGGTGCGGCTCCTGCCAGGCAGATCGGGAAAGATTAGACAGGGTGCAAAAGCTGCCGGACCGGGGAGCTGCGGAAGTTTTTGGGGCAGGCGACGGCGCCAACGGAGCGGTGACCAGGCTGCAAACTGCAAGTGTTTGTTCTGCTTGGCTGTCTGGATCGAGGTCTTCGCCTGCGGCGGAACCGCGATGACGACAAACAAGTGCCGGGAACGGGGGCAATGGAGGCGGAAACTTAGGCGCAAGGCAAAACCTGCGCCGCTATTGTACCTCCGGAAAGGCGCGCGCAATGCGCTGGTTCCATTCATAAAGGGCGGGCCAGTTCTCGCCCTCGTTGGGCATCAGGCCAAGGCGGACGATCACGAGGTCGCGGCTGGGCACGACCCAGATCGTCTGGCCCTCATGGCCACCCGCGTGAAAGGCGTCGCGCGGATCGGAATCGGCGTTCTGGCGATGTGTGAGCGGTCCTTTGGCCGGGATGATCCACCAGCCGGCACCATAGACGTTGGTGTTGGCCGCGGGACCCGGAGCGCGGGCGAAATCGACCCAGCCCTCAGGAAGGATACGCTGGCCATCCCACACACCATCGCGCAGGTAGAGATAGCCGAACTTCGCAAAATCCCGCGCGCTGGCCCAGATGAGCGAGCCGCCAAGATAGGTTCCTTTCTGATCGAACTCGGCGACCGTGTCCATGCCGATCCGGTCAAACAGTATCCGGTCAAAGGCGGCTTTGGAGGCTTCCGCGTTCCCCTCCGTGCCGAGCGTGACCTGCAAGGCATGCCCGATATTGTGAAAGGTGGGTGTGGAATACGTCCAGAACGTGCCCGGCGCATGCACGAGGGGGAAGGCGCGCATCGCGTAGCCGAGCGCATCGAACCGTCCATCGCCGTACATCAGTTGGACCACATCACTTTTGACCGGGTTCGGATCGCCATCGAGTTCGTGGTAATCCGTGCCGTCGACGGCGTAGAGCCACTGGCGCCAGGTAATGGCGGCCTCCTTGCTGCCCGCGGGATAGAGTGTGGGCATGGGAGAATCGAGTTCGATGTCGGCGCCGGCTTGCCTGGCCGCGCCCACGAGCGACTGCGTGACGGATTTGGCCATGCTCCAGGAAATCTGCCGGGTCTGCGGCGTGAAGCTCTTGCCGTAGGCTTCGGCCACGAGGCGGCCGCGCCAGATAATGACGAGCCCGCGCGTTTCGCCCATCACGTCTTTGACTGACTTGCCCATGGCTTCGGCGACCAGGGCGTCAACAGCCGCCCTGGAGTCCGGCGGCAACTCGCCCGTCTGCCAGCCGCCGGTTGGATAGGCGAGGCCTTCGGGCTGCGCCGGCAGCGGGGTAAGCGACTGCGCGCCCGCGCCGAACGCCAGCAGGGCCGCGGCGAGGAGTCCTCCAAGAATTTTGGCCTTCATGCTGGCGCCCTCCCCGGTTATGGTTATGCTTGATAAAAGCTGTTGTGGACCGGGACATGAAGCTCGTCAAAGCCTTCGCCATCGTGCTCGTGGTTCTCGGCGTCGCCGGAGGGCTCGCCTGGCAGTTCTTCCTGAAGGATCAGGTCGCCTATGCGCAGATCGCGACGGCGTACGGAGCCAAGATGGTCTGCTCCTGTCGTCATGTGGCGGAGCGACCTATGGAGAGCTGCCTGACAGACTTCACGGTGGACATCAGCCAGATTACCTTTGATGTAACCGCAGATACCGTTCGCGCCAGTGTGCTCGGCGGCCTTGTCTCGTCTGAAGCCCGGAAAACCGGTCCTGAAACCGGCTGCACATTGGTGGAAAAATGAAACGCTCTCTGGTTGCCCTGTCGCTAATCGCAGCGTCAGCGATGCTGGCCCCCACCGCTCATGCGGACGAAGGGCTGAAATGGATGACCGGGTGCTGGCGCACGGCAGACAAGAGCTACAAGGAAGTCTGGTCGAAACCGGAATCGGGATTCCTTTTCGGCTATTCGCTGACCTATGACGAGACGGGCGCACTGAGCTTCTTCGAGCAGGCGCGGATCGATGGGGGGGCGCCGACGGTGTTCAATGCCTATCCGGGCGGCTTTGGGCCATCGGAGTTCACCGAGGAAAGCCGCGCCAAGAACACGGTGACGTTCGCGAACTCCGCGCATGATTATCCGCAGCGCATCGTCTACGCGCGCAAGGGCAGCCGGATGAGCGCGACGATCTCTCTGGCGAACGGCGCGCGGGCGCAGACCTGGGACTTCAAGAAGTGCTAGGCTGAGGCCGGACTTACGGCTCCGTCACCGGCGCTTCTTCGGTAACCACCGGTTCGCCGCCGAAGCGGGCCGACCAGTCTGCAGTGAGGATCGGCGCGAGGTCTGCGGCCGTCAGGGTGACGGTGTAGGGTCCTTCGGCATAGGCGCCGACATCATAAGGCGAGAAGACGACCGTGAGGCCGCCGATCTTGCCGGGCTCGGAAGACGGCGCGAGCTGGACCTTGCCCTTGTAGATTTCGGGATATTCCGGGGACGGAACAAGGATTTCGCGCAGGCCGGATTCAATGGCGCCGGCATCGGTGTCGAAGCCGTTGGCGAGCTTGGCGGCGACGAGGGCCTTGATGACGAGGTCGTTGAAGGCGGCCTCATCGGCGATGAAGGTGGCGAGCGGGAGCGGCGCTTCCTCTCCCTTGCGGTAGGTTTCGCCGCCGAGAAAATAGTTCGGGTGGGCGCCGCCGGTATAGGTGTCGGTGGTATCGGCAAGGCTGATCACATCCTCAAGGACGAGCGCAGCCTTCTGCGTAAGGCTGAGCGAATAGCCCATGAAGCCGAAGGCTTCCGGGTCGGCGTCCGAGGCGGCCTTGTCGGCTCGGGCCTGGGCGACGAGGGCGTCGAGGGCGGCCTTGTTGGCGGTCCAGAGCCGCCAGGCGAGCGCGGGATCGAAGGCGAGGATGGCGGGATCGATCTCGGACTGGACCGTGTAGGTCTCATTCTCGAGCATGTAGGAAAGCTGGAAGCCTTCCGGGGCGGCGGGCGGAGCAGTTTCGGCGCTGGCGGTTTCGGCCACCGCGTCCGCTGCGACGGGTTCGGCCGCCTCCGGTGTGCAGGCGGCCAGTAGCAGCGCGGCGAGGGAGACCGTGGAAAGAAGGCGGATCATGGAGCGGGGACTTTCTAGAGGCTGAGGAGTTCGGCGTCGCCGCCCTGCGCGGTGATGTTGACACTTACCACCCGTTCGGTGGCGAAACGATGGAGATAGTGCGGGCCGCCGGCCTTCGGGCCGGTGCCGGAGAGGCCTTCGCCGCCGAAGGGCTGGACGCCGACAACGGCGCCGATCATCGAACGGTTCACATAGGTGTTTCCGGCGGGCATCGCGGCCTTGACGGCGGCGTGGAAGCTTTCGAGGCGCGAGTGGATGCCGAGCGTGAGGCCGTAGCCCTTGGCATGCAGGGCGGCGCCGGTCGCGGCGATATTATCCGGATCATAGCGCAGGATGTGGAGGACAGGCCCGAAGGTTTCCTCCATGATCTGGTCAAGCGAGGAAAGCTCGACCAGGGCCGGGCCGAAGCCTGAGCCCTTCTGCGCGAGGAGGCCGGGATCGATCTGGTGGAGAAGTTTCGCCTCCCCTTTCATGCGGGCGAGGTGCTTTTCAAGAACGCTGCGCGCTTCGGCATCAATGACCGGGCCAGTGTCGGTGTCCGGCAAGGCGGGGTCGCCCATCTTCAGTTCGTTCATGGCGCCGATGAGACCTTCGATCAGGCTGTCGGCGGTGGCATTCGGCAGGAAGGCAAGGCGCAGGGCGGAGCAGCGCTGGCCGGCGGAGCCGAAGGCAGAGGTGATCATGTCGTCGATGACCTGTTCGCGCAGGGCGGTGGTATCGACGAAGAGGCCGTTGAGGCCGCCGGTTTCGGCGATCAGCGGGATGATCGGGCCTTCCCGGCCCGCGAGAGTGCGGTTGATCAGGCGGGCGGTGGAGGTGGCGCCGGTGAAGCAGACGCCGGCGATGCGCAGGTCTGCGGTGAGTTTTGCACCCACGGTTTCGCCGCGCCCGGGGAGCAGATGGAGCGCGTCCACGGGCAGGCCGGCATTGTGGAAGAGGCGGACGGCTTCGAAGGCGATCAGCGGGGTCTGCTCGGCGGGCTTGGCCGCGACCGTGTTGCCGGCGGCGAGGGCGGCGGCGATCTGGCCGGTGAAGATGGCGAGGGGGAAGTTCCAGGGCGAGATGCAGCAGAAGACGCCGCGCCCGTGGAGGGAGAGGTGGTTGGTCTCGCCAGTCGGGCCAGGCAGGCGGACGGGCGCAGCGAACTCCTCCGTAGCCTGATGAGCGTAGTAGCGGCAGAAATCGACAGCTTCGCGGACTTCGGCAATGCCGTCCGGGAGTATCTTGCCGGCTTCGCGGGCCATGAGGGCGATCAGGCGGGGCGCCTGCGCCTCCATCGCATCGGCCATGGCGTGGAGATGCTCGGCGCGCCTGGCGCCGCCGAGGCGGTCCCAGGCGGGCTGATAGGCGGCGGCCGCGTCAAGCGCTTTGCTGATCGCCGTATCATCCGCTTCAAGCGCAGCGCCAAGGGCGCGGGAATGGTCGGCAGGCGCGCGGACCATCTCGCCGCCGCCGGTGATGGCAACGCCGCAGACGACCGGGCCGGCGGCGATAACGGGGCCGTCATCGAGCGCCTTCAGGGCTGAAGCAAAGCCGCCGCGCACGCCGAGCTGGCTGAGATCGTGGCCGAGGGAATTCCTCCGTGCACTGCCATACAGGCGCGGGGGCGTCGGGATGCGCGGATGGCGGCGCGGGCCGATCTCGACCTTGGCGATGGGATCGGTGACAACCTGTTCGGGCGGCACACTTTCATCGAGGAAGGAGTGGACGAAGCTGGTATTGGCGCCGTTCTCGAGCAGGCGGCGGACGAGGTATGGCAAGAGGTCCTCGTGGGCGCCGACGGGGGCATAGACGCGGACGCGCGTGCCGGCGTCGGCCGCTTCATAGAGTGGCTCGCCCATGCCGTGCAGGCGCTGGAATTCGAAGCCGGAGACACCGGCGGCGCCGGCGAGCAGGTCGACTGCGGCGAGCGTGTGGGCGTTGTGCGTGGCGAAGCAGGGATAGATTGCGGGCGAGGCGGCGAGCATGGCTTTCGCGCAGGCGAGGTAGTGAACGTCGGTGCCCTGCTTGGTCGTGAAGACGGGGAAATTCGGATAGCCTTCGACCTGGGCGTTTTTGATTTCCGAATCCCAATAGGCGCCCTTGACGAGGCGGACCATGAAGCGGCGGCCGGTGACATTGGCCAGCGTGCCGAGGCGTTCGATGACGGCGAGGGCGCGCTTCTGGTAGGCCTGCACCGCGAGGCCAAGGCCGGTCCAGCCTTCCAGCGACGGCTCGCGGGCGAGCTTCTCGAATATCTTCAGGCTGATGACCAGGCGGTGGGCCTCCTCGGCGTCGAGGCAGAGGCCAATATTGGCTTTTGCGGCCTGTTGGCAGAGCGTGAGTACTTTCGGATACATCTCGGCCATGACGCGCGCTTCCTTCACGGCGAGATAGCGCGGGTGGAGGGCGGAGAGCTTGACCGAAACGCCGTTGGCAGATTCCGGAGGGAGTTTCGCCTCCTTGTCGGCGGCGACGGCGCTGATGGCGTCCTCGTAAGCCTTGAAGTAGCGGGCGGCGTCGGCGCTCGTGCGGGCGCCCTCACCCAGCATGTCGAAGGAGAAGTGGGCGGCCTCGCCGGACTTCACCATGCGGCGGCCACGCTTCAGAGCTTCCTCGACCGTCCGCCCAAGGACGAACTGTTCGCCCATGATGCGCATCGCCTGCATCATCGCGGCGCGGATCACCGGCTCGCCGCTCTGGCGGATGAGGCCGCCGACGAAAGAGGCCGGGCCTTTCTTCGCAGTTTCAGGCGCGCCGATGACGCGGCCCGTTAGCATCAGGCCCCAGGTAGAAGCGTTGACGAGCCAGGAGTCCGACTGGCCCTGATGGGCGCCCCAGTTTCCGGAGCGGATCTTCTCGGCGATCAGGTCGTCCTTCGTGGCGGCGTCCGGCACGCGCAGCAGGGCCTCGGCGAGGCACATCAGCGCGAGGCCTTCTGAATTGGTCAGGCCGAACTCCTCGAGGAAGCTTTCCATCATGCCTTTGCGGCGACCCTTGGCGCGGGCGATGGTGACAAGCTCGCGGCCCCGGCGCACGGCAGCCTCGCGCACGGGCGCCGGCAGCACGCCCTGCTTGATCAGGCCCTCGAGCAGGGCTTCCTCATCGGCAAACTTCAAGGCGTCGAGCGCGTCCCAGTCGACCGGGAGCGAGGCGAGGGTATCGGGCATGAGAATCGGCGGCTCACTGGAAAAGAGGCAAGGATTTGCGCCTGCCGAAGCAGGTGAAGCATGAAGATACCTGTGGACGGCGCCCTCTGCGAGCGGAATTTGACGGCAGTCAGCCCCTTTACGCCCCGGTGCAACGCCGCCACATTGCGCCGCGAACGGCCCAAGGGGGCCCCCGACAGCAACGCTCACCAGGAGCTGCAATGCGCATCATGCTTGTCACCGACGCCTGGGACCCCCAGGTCAACGGCGTCGTGCGCACGATGAAGCGCATCATCGCCGAGACCGAGGCGATGGGGCATGTCTGGGAAATCGTGCATCCTGGTGCTGGCTTCATGACGATGCCGCTGCCGACCTATCCCGAGATCAAGATGGGCCTGTGGGGGCGGCCGCGGATCAGCAACATCTTCCATGAGTTCGAGCCGGACGCGGTGCATATCGCCACCGAAGGCACGCTCGGCATGGCGGCGCGGGCGGTGTGCCTGACCGAGAAGCACCCTTTTTCGACGGCCTATCACACGCGTTTTCCGGAATACGTGTCCGCGCGGTTCCCCGTGCCGGTCAGCTGGGGCTATTCCTTCGTGCGCTGGTTCCACAAGTATTCCGGCAAGGTGATGGTGGCGACGCCGTCCCTGATGCGGGAACTTGAAGCCGAACGGTTCACGAACCTCGTGGCGTGGAGCCGGGGCGTCGATACCGAAGCATTTCATCCGGCCAAGCGTATCGCGGAAGGGGCGCCGAATGATCCGTTTGCGGGGCTCGCGCGGCCGATCTTCCTTAATGTCGGGCGTGTCGCGGTCGAAAAGAATATCGAGGCGTTCGCGGAGCTTAACCTACCCGGCACGAAGGTGATTGTGGGTGACGGGCCGCAACTGGAAGAGCTGAAGCGCAAGTATAAGGACGCGGTGTTCCTGGGCGCCCGGTTCGGCGAGGAACTTGCGGCGATCTATGCGAGCGCGGATGTGTTCGTGTTCCCGAGCCTGACGGACACGTTCGGGCTGGTGGTGCTGGAAGCGATGGCGGCCGGCACGCCGGTGGCGGCGTTTGATGCGACGGGGCCGCGCGACGTGATCCCCGGCTCCGGCGCGGGCACAATCACGCCGCTGGACGGGGACCTGGCGAAAGGCGCGACCGACTGCCTTGCGCTCAGCCGAGAGACGGCACGCGCGCATGCCGAGACCTATAGCTGGCGATCCTGCGCTGAAGTGTTCCTGGAGAACCTGCAGCCCCTCCCCCCGCCGCTGCGCCGGCGTTTCTGGCACAAGATCCGTATACGGAGACACAAGCCAGCGGTGGAGAAGTCGGAGGGGTAGGGTTTTCGGACTTGAGCCGCCAGCATTTTTCGCAATCGCCGCACCTTGCTTCAAGTCCCTCACCCCTGCCCCTCGTGCGGGCAGCCTCAGTGCGATTGCTGATGCAAACAAGCCCGCAAGCGGGAGAGGGGTGAGTTCAGATCTTCTGCATTACGGCGTAGCGGTGGCGCCCGACTTCAGGGTGGCGGCGACTTCCTGGGCCTTGCCGAGTTCGGCCTCGTGCAGGGGAATCAGGCCTTTCTCGATCATGTAACCGTCTTCGCCGGCGGCGCCGTCACTGACAGATTCGACGACGAATTCGGCGAGGCCCGGCACGAGCGGGATGTTCTGGTCCTTGACGTAGAAGTACATCACGCGGGCAAGGCCGTACTGGCCGCTGGTGATGTTTTCGAAGGTCGGCTC
>Ga0315904_10011628_pt1 | contig 11207 bp, 11 predicted proteins | sample LakEriMetagenome_6_FD_203529 | JGI IMG/M metagenome (GOLD analysis project Ga0315904, IMG submission 203529) | Freshwater fungal communities from buoy surface, Lake Erie, Ohio, United States - Buoy 12 MA120 | ecosystem: Environmental > Aquatic > Freshwater > Lake | place: USA: Lake Erie, Ohio... | reverse complement strand
GGTACACTAAGTAAAATGCTGCTCACTGTACCGGTTACTCCTTCCGCTATCTGTTGTTGGTTACTGCTCATATCTCTTTTAATAGAGTGTAAGTAAAGCTCTTTTTATTCGATTTGATACAAGCTTGAATAAGCTCTTTAAACTGAGTTGGATTATTTAATACTTGACAGCCAGCGCTCCACTTATCTACATTCTTAGATTCAGTAGATTCATTTGCACGATGGATGTTAATACCAAATAAGCCTGTATCTTCTTTGCCTTGCTCCTCAGCTACGCTATCCTTATCAGCATCTCTGAACACGGTTACTTTTTTAGACTGCACTAAAGCGCTGTATTTGCCCTGATGCAAGCCTATAACCCAAGTGTCTACATATTGCCCTGCCTTAAGTACAGCAGTTCCAAGTTTATTCATGGGATTATTCAGCCAAAAAGTACCTGGATTAGTTGTGCCAGTGTACCACTTAACCTCATTACCATGCACCAAGCCTATTAGATCATCAAACTTATTAGGCTCATTAGCTTTGCTGCGGATGCCCACGATATGAATAGTAGGCCACTTGTAGCCAAGCTCTGTGAATTGAGCCTTAAGCTCTTCTATTGTTGGTGCTTTCATTTTTTCTTAGTTCTTTATCGCGTTTAGATAAGTAGACCTTGAGCTTTTTCTCATAGTCCTTGCGTGTTTTCTCTTCCTTTGTCATGCTTTGTTAGTTAGTGAAATCTCTTACGTTGAATCTGCTCCAAGCACTATCGTAATTTCTTCCCTCGCTAAATGCCACAGTGCTCTGCCTGTTTACTTTGCGAAGAGGATGGATATCAGGGAAGTTATTAGATGTGTATTCAGGATAAGAAGTGCTATTGTCGCACAAGTAATCTACTAATCTCTGAGTGTACCACTGAGCATTCTCACGTGCCTTCTCCACTAATGAATCCATCTCACCCTTTGTGATGGCTGTAGTATTTTCAGATTGGCGAGTAACAAGATTTCCGTTATCGTGCTTATACATTAGGAAAGGATAAAGCTCTACCATTGTCCACCAAGCTGTTGGCTTTACGATATACTCGTTTAATAGAGTCTCATACACTCCTGTTAAAGTACCATTCTCAATTTCAGATTTAATCTTGTTAGTTAAATCAGTTCCAAGGTAAAGAGTCATGTACTTATCTTGTGCTAAATACATAGCAGGACGAATAAGGTTAGTGTCTACAGCTTCATTTAACTGAGTGTATTTCTTAAGAAATTCCTCATTGATAAATAATATTTCCGGTGCTATTGCCATTGTGTGTTAGTTTTAATTTGTTCCTGGATATCTGCCATGTAAAGAGGATTGATCATAAGTAGCTGTATTAGCTTGGCCGAATCCTTTAGCTATATCTTTTAAAGGCATTCCTGCTCTGATTGCTTTAGCCACTGAGATTGGATCAGATGACTCTAAGCCATTATCTGCAACGAATCTACCTTTCTCTCTCTTGCGGAAATAGACTCTGCGTTCCCAATAGTGTTTACAATTTACCCCACCATGATAAAGCCATACTGAATAGGTAGCGCCATTATGGCCCATGTTAGGATTAAGGCTATTGCTATCCGTTTCCATTTTAGTTAAATCTTCATAACGGTAAACATAGCCAGCCTTAGCTGCGCTTACCATCTGTCTGCAAAACTTGCGGCTATTACCACTTAAATTCTTTGAATAAGAATAACGAATCTTATAAAGTCCGCTATCCATTTCAGATGGCTTATCAGGATCGGCATAGCTGCGAACTGATGCAAGATTAACAGGCTCAGCTTCGATTAATTCCCATTCATCCTCATCTACTATCTCACCTTTATCGGATAAGAATTCACACCACCAATTCTCATCATCTTCTGTGAAGATTGGAGGCTTCTCTTGTGGATCAGTAGATAATTCAGTCTTATATCTATTGTAGATAGCAGTAGCCCAGTCTCTCCCTGCATCACCTCCCCATAATTGCCATGCTACTCTGCCTGCTGATGGGAAGCCATCCTCTCCCTGATTCCATCCTGTAGCTTCCTTATCTACTGCATGTCTTTCAAAGTAGCTGTACATGCGTGTGATGGTCTCATAAGATAGATTACGCTTATTGCTAATGTCGCGTGCTCTTGCTACTCCTACTTCAGTACCTCCTCTGCCGTATTCCTCTCTCCACTTTAAACCTAACTCAGCCTCTGCGGCCATCTCATTAGTAGGCTCAAATGACTCAGGGATTTCTAAATTAGTCTTTTTTTTTTGAGCGCTTAGTTGAGTTGTTGCAGTTTGTGCAACAGTTGTAGTAGTGATTTCTTCACCGAAAATATCATTAGACTCAATGTATAAATCAGCAACAATGCCCATGCCTTTAAATATCTCTTCAAGGCTATCTGTTATAATTTGTTGGTAAGGCTCAATAATGTTTCTATTGAAGATGCGGTAAGCGCTCTTCATTTCATCAGCGTTACTACCTAAGCCGCCTGCATCTCTAATACCAAAAAGCAGAGGTGAAGTTACTCGGTGAGCTGCTAAAATGTTCTCTCTTGACTGCACGCTTAATTCCTGCCATTGCTTATCTGCATCACTCATAGGCACAAGGTCTAAACGTGGTGCTCTATCAGCTGACTCATTAAACGTGAATACTACCTTACCTGCTTTCTTTGCACCTACCATTGTTTCCCAATTTCTGCGGATAGCCATTTGCTCTTCGGGATCAGGGATGCCGTTATTCATGTGCAAGAAATAGCTTGGTGCCATTCCATTGCTTAAGAATGCTCGGTAAAACTCACTGATATCTCTTGTGATTTCAATGTAGTTAATAGCAGAATAATAATCAGGCTTAGGATAGTAAGCGCTGCCTGGTGTCATAACTCCAACGAATAGCACTTGAGAAGGCTCATCTGCTTTCGTTGTTGGATTGTACATCGGGATAAACACAGGAATGTTTTTCTTCTTACGTGTGTCGCTCCAATCTTTAGAGTAATAAATGCCCGGTATAATATCTTCATCATTCGCCACAGCTAATCTGCAATTCTCATAAGGCAGATGGTTAATCTTAGCAATGGTGCTTCTATCTACGCTCCAAATCACTTCTAAGTAGTATCCTCCCTGCATCTTAGCATCCAATGCTATTGGTCTGCGAATAGTGTTAAGCTTTAATCTATCTATCTCACGCTGAGCAGCAGGATTGTTACTCTTAATTTCCTTCCCTGCTATCATAAATGAAATGCTCATGGTTAGAGCAGAGTGCACAGGAGAGGCATAGTATAAATCAATGAGATAATTACTAAACAAGTTAGCCTCGCCTAAAGTTACCCATCCTTTGGGAGTCTCTTTTTCTGTAGCTTCCTGAGGCATTGCTGCTCCAAGATTCACTAACATTGGTGCTGAGGTCTGTGCTATATTATCCATTGTACGTGATGTCATTATCTATTGTTAAATTCGGCTCAGTAAAACGAGGAGTAGTAATATCTTCTACTATCAAATACCCTTTCTCTATTACTCCTTCTACTGCCGCGTTTGTAGGATCTAAATTAGTGCTGCTATTTTGACCATAAACTATGTACGAGAATCTCGCTGGATAGTTAATTAATAGGCTTGCAGCTGTTGGTGTGTTGGCATTCGTGCCGATTTGAATGGTAGTATATCTATCATTCTCTGCTATCTTGGTAGGGATAGCGTAAAGCTTCTGAAGTGTCTGCTCGTTAGTTAATTCAAGCAGGTAATGAGTGTATGTATTAGACAGCAAAAGCTCCCCTTGCTTGAGTGTCAAGTAGAGGAGCTGTGCTGCTGTATTTTTTAGTAAATAAATCATGCCTTAAATATAGCACAATTTAGTTTACAATGTACCTGCTACTACAGTAACAGTTGCGAAGTCTTCAAATGGAGTATCTCCAGCGTCTTGGTCAAGCAAGTATGCCTTATCTTTCTCCTCGCCTGTGAAGGTAACGGTGTAACCTACCATGTCGCCTTTAGCAGTACCGGTAGTAGTAGTGAATGCAGTAACCTCAACACCATCTTTGTAACCACACATCCAAATATTATCGTTATTGTCCTGAACGAATAATACGTTACGGCCTTTAGCGATGTTTTGAAGTTGTAGTGCACGTGCAGCGCTCATTCCGTGGAAAGAGGCAACGATAGTTTGAGTGTAGAACACTGTGCCATTTTCAATAGAGATTGTTCCCTCTTCAGTGAATGAACCAGTGTGCTTAGGTAATTCGAATTCGTAAACGCTACCTGTTGCAAGAGCAGTAACTAAGTTACTTGTTCCATCAATAGTAGCAGTGTTAGCAAATGTAGAATAAGCTCCAAGGTAGATTGCTTTAATCCCCCCGATAGCCTCTTTACAATTTACTAAAAAGCCTGCGGTAGTAAGACAGCTCATGTGTTTTTTATTATTTAATTAGTTAAATATTCTTTGCAAAGAATGGGCGGCTCTTAGCCAACCCACTCTTTTAACAAAGGAGTATTAATTAGGGATTCATGAATCCTAAGATAGCCTCAGCAGGAACTGCTACTTGCGTACCAGCGCGGAACTTCATAACCATTCTTACGTTGTCTGATCCATCAGTTACAGACATATCTACAACCTTAACTTCATTGAAGTCAGATACAGTGTCAGTACCAAAGAATAAGTTCTCAGGCTTAGCGAAAAGAGCTACGTTGTCAGGAATACCTGGGCATACATAGATTTCGTATCCATCAAACATCAATGGGTAGTTAGAAGCAGCGTTGAATTGTTGCAAGTAACCTAAAGCAGACAATGCTTGGCGGTAAAGTTGAGCAGTCTTACGGTTAACGTAAAGCTTAACTGAAGCATCACCGATTAATGTAGCAGGAAGTGCAGCCATCAAAGTCTCAAGAGATGCGATTACGTTAGCAGCAGTGAATGCGTTAGCGAAGTCAACATCAGGAGTACCACTCTTAGCAGTATCCAATACTTTCAAAATACCATTGAAAGAAGTGTAAGATGAAGATTCGAAGTTACCTTGCCACAAAGTGTATTCGATATTCTCAGCTACTTTACCTGAAAGGTGAGCAATCAAGAAATCAGCGAAGTTAGCAGGGATAGTGTCATTAGCAAATCCACGGCCTGTTTGTGCAGCTTCCCAATCTTTTGCGAATTGATCCTTGCACACTTCAACATTCACCTTAAGGTCAGTAACAGTCAATACACGCTCAGCCAAAGTCAAGGTAGAGTCAGCATTGTCGAAGTCACAACCCCATGCTTTTACGATGTCAGTAGAAGCAAGAGTCTTAAGTACCATCTTGTACTTAACATTCTCTTTTACTGTGATGTAGTTGTTAGCAATAGTGTCTCCTGACAATACTGCTGCGCTGATATACGGCAGAGCTAACTCGCCAGCATATGAGCTTGAAGAAATGGTTAAATTAGTTGCCATTTTTTTTGTTTGTTTTTATGTTTGTTTTTATTTGAGTTTAGTAATCATAGCGTAGGCACGTTGCTGTGCAGTCATGCGAGACATATCTACGTGTTGTGTTGGTGCTGTTTGACGAGCTTGCTTAACAGTTACTGCTGCAGGTGCTTGTGAAAGCTCTACAATTTTCTTTTCAGCAGCGCTAAGCTTAGCTTCGAATTCAGCAATGATGTTGTTAAGTAGTCCTTCAACCTGCTCTTTAGAGTAAGTCTCAGCTACCTCTTGCTCTATGGTAACTTCTACCTCAGGCTTCTCTTCCTCTTTTGGTACTTCAATAGCGCTTGCAATTATGCCAGCTGCTACCACGATTACCATACCGTTGTCAAGTGTATACTCGCCATCGGCTAAAGGTGTAGGATTGCCATCTGCATCCATTACAAAAATCTCTACTCCCTCAGCCCATACTTCAGCTGGTGAATAGATCATAGTGCCATCAGCTAAAGCGCCCTCTACCATCATCTCTACCTTGGTAGATTCTTCAACGGCAGGAGTCTCTTCTACTGACAATTTCACCCCATGCTTTGAAAGCTGTGGAGCGAACTTTTCTAAAATTTCAGAAATCATGTTCATGTGTTATAATTATTAGTGGAAAAAATTAAGAATTCATTTCAAGTGCTTGAGCCAATTCAGCCAATAGCTTCTCAAGATCTTTCTCTTCTACCTTAGTCTCAGCCATTGGTGTAAACCATCCCTCAATAGAAAAGCCTTTAACCTCGCCATTCTTTACAGCTGCCCATGTAGCATCATCATCTACCTTAACCCCTATCATCCACGTGCCATCTGGTAACTCGAAGCCGTAGTTATCACCTTTATCTGCTCCAAACTTTATCCATGATTCTACTACTGTAAGATTATTCACAGGCATCTCATGCTGAATAGTGTGATTGTGGTGCATGTTTCTCTTTAAGAATTCCTGAGCAGTTTGCTCTATAGTCTCTTTAGAATAAGTGATAAAGTACTTCTCACCATTGCCATCATAACGCACTATAGGCTGATTAGGAATTAAAGCAGGACCGTATAGCATGCGCTTTTCTCCATCTTCTACGCGAGCAAGCATTAAATTCTGCTTACTAAGCGCCACGAAGTCTACCATTATGGCAGGCTCAGAGACCAAACTTACTGCATACACCCCCATGTTAGAATCATCTTCTCCTAATCCGTATTCAATTAACTTTAATTTATCATTCATTATCGTATGTTTCAGATATTTCAAAAAGTATAGCGTTAATCACTTCATCTATTATGAGCTCAGTATCCTCAAGCTCTGCCTTATCAATTTCAGATAAAGCATTTCTCACTCCTCTTGTGATGCACTTTTTAAGTAGTGGAAAGTTTGCCATATTTGTTATAGGTAAGATTGATCAATAATCTTTTGACGTGCTTCCAATGCATTGGCTACGTTGCCTGCTAACACATAAGTCTCTACTGTGCCAGGTGCGTTGTTCATCATATTAACTCCGCTAAAGTCAATAGCCGGAGCATTGCCCATTCCTGACGGAGCAGTTAGGTTACCACCATTAGGTGAAGGCACGCTGCCATTAAATTGAGTTTGATTAATCTTAACTATGTTAGCTATACCTGCTGCTGCTAATGCTGCTGCCTTAGCAAAGTTCATCCCTGTTAACTGATCTTGTGGAACTGCTAACTGTTGAACTATACCTGAAGCCATGGCTATAGTAGCCTGTGCTTTCTGAATCATCTTATTACGTTCAAACACTTTGCGCTGGCTTGCCTCATCTCCTTTAGCCGCTGCCTCGTTTAATGAGCTTAATGCATCAAGTGCAAGGCCTGCCATTTCAAAATTAGATTGAATATTAGCCATGCGTAGAGCTGCCTTTTCTTGCTCTAACTTTTTAGCATCTTCTAATTCTTTAGCTGCTAAGATTGCATTGGCCTCATTCTGCTTCTCTCTTGCCTCTTTCTCCTCATCTGCATATTTCTTCTGAATATCAGCAATCTGCTTAGCTAAATTCTCGGCTATCAGAGCCTCTGCTGCTGCATCTTCCCCTGCTAATTTGTAAAGCTCTTCACTTGCCTCAATGGCTGTAGTAATCTCTTTCTCTAATGCAGATTCTTGAAGCGCCTGCATTGCTTTGTACTTAGCATCTTCTGCCGCTATTTCTGCATCTCTCCTTTCTTGGTAGAGTTTCTTTGCTGCTGCTAATTCATCCTCTGCTTTCTTTCGTGCATCCTCTGCTAACTTATCTTTCTCTTTTTGAGCATCACTATCTATCTTTTTAATAGATAGTTGAAATCCTGCATAATCACTTTCCATCTGAGCAATCTCATGGCGCTGCTTATCTAAAGACTCCTTTAATTCTTTCTCTTGAGCTACAGGATCAATTAAAAATTCAGCAGCCATCTTACTCCCCATCTCGGTAAGCTTGGTGATTTCATCATTTAAGTTAATAGCTGTTATCTTTCCAAAGCCTAATGTTTCAGATACCTTATTTGCAGTTGCTAAGACAATATCAATAGGTGCTACTAACAACCTTAAACTAAGGGCACTTAATTCTAATGAGCCTCTAATAATCTTCTCTAATATCTGAGCATTACGTGCTCCTGCTTCTATCTGATTCTTAGCCTGCTGCTCTTGAATTTCTAAATTTATCTTCCCACTTTTGATAGCACTTTCTAATCCTGCCATCTTAAACTGCAGAATTTCTTTCTCGCTCTTGCCCTGAAGCCTTAATGCATTCTCTTGTAGTAATGAATTATCATAAGCTTTCTTAGCTGCCTCAGCTTGAGCTTGTGCATTCTTTGCTACTTGCCTCTGCTGTTCGTTAATTCCAGTTAATGCCGCTTCAAAGTCAGGAAAGAATTTAATTATCTTTTCAAAGTTCATAGCAATACCTACAATAACTGCGGCCACTGCTAATAATGGATTGGCTAAGATGGCTTTACCTATTGCTTTGAATGCATTAACTCCAGCCTCAGCCATTGACTTTAAACCTTTGCTAATATCTTCAGGCTTTAATCTTGCCAAGTTGCCGCTAACTAAGTTGAGAGATTGGCTCAGCCCTTCAAAGTCTAAGTTAGCAATCTGCTCACCCATTAAGCCAAATGATGCACGTGCTCCCTCAATAGCAGGACCTGTATTACCTCTTACTGCATCGGCTGCATCATTCATCCTATCCTTAAGCTCACCCATCTGAACGGATAGCTCTTGGAATTTCTTAGTACCTGGATCGTATTGATCCTGCTCTTTTTTCAGCGCTTTATATTGCTGCGCCAAAGTCTTAGTAGCCTCTTCTACCTTAGTGGTATTCTTATCTGTTTTTTCAAGCTCTTTATTAATCTGCTCTAATCCTACAAAAGTTCCATCATCATTGAAGAGGAGCTTTAATACCATCTCTTGTGCTGCCATTATATTACGCTATAAATTGTTAATCCTATTAAGCTTACTCCTGTTATTAATATAGTGTAATTAATAGCCCTTATTTGCCACACCTTTAAACGCGCGTGATGGATGCCACTTGCTTGCTTAAATTCTTGACTCTTGCCAGGTACTCCTGAGCGCAATAAAGTCATACTATAGATAATGTCTTCGTAAGGATTTGTCATATTATAGGTGTACGTTGGAATTTAGTCTGAGTGTATTGAATCGTTGCGCTGATTACAGCAGTCTTACCTGTGGTCTTACATGCGATGTATGGCGCTACCTTGTTACTAACAACAGGAATGTATAAATCAAATAGGTTAGCACCCCATCCATTACTAAACTGATTAACTAAAATTGGATTAGAGCTGTATTGAGTTGTTTTATCCTTCCACATCATGCTGCTATATTCAAGGCTCGCTACCTTACCTGTGAAATCAGTTACGTTGTAATCATATTCAAGAATAGAGATGTACACCTTAACCATCCACACCGTCTCAGTTGGCATAGCAATAGTGCCACCATTCACACCATCCAATAACAGATTCACGTTAGTTGGATTAGCTGTGAGTGAAGCTAACCCCATAAGCTGAATAAAGCCGTGCTGCGAGCGCCCTGGTATTGTTGTTCCAAAGTCAGAAGCACCATCGTACCAAGTGCCTCCACCAAAGTGCACCCCTCTTACATCAGCTTCTGCCCATCGGCCCATAACTGTAGTACCTTCTAAGTTAGGCCTGATGAAGTTACGATATCCCATGGCTTGGCTGTAGTTATTGTTAGGACTAATGCCATGGCCTAAGCCACTAACAAAGATGCGCTCATTATTATTCTCAATCTCAGCTCTTACTACGTTGCCCATTCCGGTAGCACTCTTTTGATTGCCACTTGTGTTGGTGATATTGCTGCCACCAACAGCGTTAGGTGAGCTGATTACTCCATTAGTTCCATTCGTTAAAGTAGATGCGTAGCACTTGCCCTTTGTTGTGTTCCATGTATAGCCGTAATATTCACAGCATGTTTGAGATCCGTAGCTTGTAGCTCCATCGTAATCTAAGAATTCTACTGCTCCTGTGCTCACGTTAATGGTAGATGGTGTGAACTCGCATAGCGCTCCGATGTCAAGTAAGCGGATAAGCTTGCACTTAGTTACTTGCTCATCAGCTACTATGTAATCAGTTAACTCAATTACTCTCCACCATGAGTCCTTAATCCAAATCTTATCATTAAACTTTAAGCCGAATACATCAGTTACGCTAAGTTTAAAATAAGCCTCCATTATCTTCTGCTCACTGTCATAAAGCTCAGAGATATACTGCCTCCAATATCTATCCCATAGCGTATGCAATGGCATGGCCTCAATTGGATGCGGAGGAATCTCCTGTCCAAAGTTTAGGTCATCTGTGCCTATAGCTGTTGGTATAGATTTGTAATGGCTGAGTAGTGGAATAATGGTAAATGTAGATTCTTCTGCTACCTCATCGTAAACCATAACCACAGCCGCCTCTTCGTTAGCTCTTCTGTAAAGGATACGCGGCCCAGGTGCCATGAATTCACCCTTACTATTAAAGTATTTTGGGATGATGTAATTCGTGTTAGGGATAAGGTCACACGGTGAAGCTCCGAATGTAAGTTCTACAGTATAATCACTTGTACTAAAATCATTGCCCGGATCAGTTAAGCGAAGTTCACCATAGATGCGCTGCGCTCCTGTCTTATATTTAGCATTAAAGAAATCACCCTGTTCTTTGTAGCTCCATTTAAGGAGGCGCTTTCTGATATCAGATGCAGGAGTTAATACAATGTCTTTTGATAGATCAAGCTTACCGGTCCAATCGTAATCCTCACCGCTACCCAAATATTCCACCATTGGAATAATCTCTACTGAGTTTGGCATGTTAGGATTAGGAACGAGCACTGCATTAAACATCTTTAAGATATCGCGCAAATAATCTACCTGCTTCATCTCAGGAGCATTGAGAGCTATCTGAACTGGATAGGCATAGCTTAAACCACTAACATAAGAGAATGCAGCGTAACTATCTGCCTTAATTTCTACACTTTGTGAGCTTCCTGCGTGAGCAAAAATATACAGTGTATATACGTCACCATCTTGCACATCTAACTGAAAGTTACTCGCTACGTTAAATGGATTAATTGGAGTAGTAGGCTGCCATCCTATACCTTGCGTGTATTGCAAAGATGTAGGTCCTACTCCCATAGATAGCGGAAATGGAAAGAATAACTCAGTTCCACCTCTCACTCTCTTGCACATAATATCATAAACGTGCTGAGTATCGGCAGAATATCCTGTAGTGTCTACTTCAATAGTTAAGTCAATTTCAATAGATGCCTGAAAACTACCCTGAGCAGTGTATGCATTAGATGCCCAGCTGTTAGATG
>Ga0315904_10011626_pt1 | contig 11208 bp, 9 predicted proteins | sample LakEriMetagenome_6_FD_203529 | JGI IMG/M metagenome (GOLD analysis project Ga0315904, IMG submission 203529) | Freshwater fungal communities from buoy surface, Lake Erie, Ohio, United States - Buoy 12 MA120 | ecosystem: Environmental > Aquatic > Freshwater > Lake | place: USA: Lake Erie, Ohio... | reverse complement strand
TCGAGTGACTGGCGAGGTCTCGTCCGTCGACCGAATCAATGGTTGGTTGTATTTGAAGGGAGGCACAACAGGACTGATCCGTTGTGCCCTCGCCGGGCGAGATGGCGAACTGCTTTGGGATGAGGACCTTCAATCCGGGGAGTGGATCGAGGTGGTAGGGCAGGTTGTTGATGGGGATCGCAAACAAGTCATTCTGCAAGGGTGCCTGCCTCCCCGTCGGAACCTGCAAACGGCCGCACTCCCTCCAGTCACTGAGTTGCGGCGGCACGGTCCGCCCCGGACACTCGGGGTGCCCCTTGCCACCACGGTTCGCTGAATAACCCATGGCTTCTCCCATCCGTGGATTTGCAGTGTCTTCACCGAAGCTTCATCAGGGCAGCCTACGATCGCTGATGCAGAATTCGGTACCAGCGCCGTCTTTTTCGGAGGAAATCGCTGGACCGCAGCGACCTCAGCCGGAACACGGAATGTCGAACCGAGGAGCACCACGGGACTCTGAGATCGCCCCCAAGCGTGTCGTTCCCCGAGTCAACAACCCATCTCAAGCTCTGCCATCAGCCGCGGAGGAAGAGCAGACCGCGACTGCTTCAAAAAATCATTTGAAACCTCGGGAGTCGAGGGCTCAGCGATCTGTTGCCCCCGGCCCCGACTCAACAGCCGATCTCTCCAAATCCCTGGTTCCTGAGAAATCTCCCGACCGCCGCGTGGAATCGTGGCGGGTCCTGCTGTGGAGATCGATTCTCCTCCGCCGAAAGGGGGGATCCTCACGACAGGCGACTCGGCGAACTGAGGTCTTGAAAGCGATCGCCTCTGCGGGCGATTCCTCGCTGGGGCGAATTGTTCGCCCCAGTCTTCAGGATCATTGGGTCGTCGTTCGCGAGGCGGCCGCCAGAACGCTGGGCGAAATCGACGACCTGGATGCGGTTCCCGAACTGTTGAAAATTGTCGATGAAGACGAAAACCCGGCGGTGCGACAGGCTGCTGCTCAATCTCTGTGTCAGCTCCAGGATCCGAGTGCCATTTCGAGTCTGCTGAGATTTGTCCAGTCTTTCCCCAAGCATTCGCAGTCGATCCCGGCAGGCCTGATGCAGATGGGAAAGGGAAAGGATGGAGTCACCCATCTGCTGAAGGTACTGGAAGATCCGCACACCCCAGGCCTCTCCGTGGCAATTGATGTCGTCGGGAGACTCGCCGACCCCAGGGCAATGCGGTCCTTGGTGGCATTGACAAATCACACCTCCGAGCCGATTCGGAATGCCGCGATCCACGCACTCGGCCAGATCCGTGACCCACGTATCGAAGGATTTCTGCGGGGACTGCTTCGTCGGAGCCCACCATCCACCACGCTGACAACGGTCATTCAGGCACTCGTCGCGCAGGGGAGTGACAGGGATCTGGAAGAATTCATTCCGCTTCTGGAACATCCGTCGGACGAATGCCGTATGGCCGCCTGTCAATTGCTCGCACGAGCCACGGACAGCGGAAGCATGGCGACGCCACTGGCGCAGCGACTGAAGGACAGTGACGCCGGGGTCCGGCGAGAGGCCGCCGTGGCGCTCCGGCGAGTGGGCGGACGAGAGGGCATTTCCGGGTTGATCGAATCGTTGCAGGATTCATCCGAGCAGGTTCGGGCGGCGGCCTGCCAATCTTTGGGATCCCTGGGAGATTTCCGATCACTTGATCCCCTCTGCCGAGCCTTGGGGGATGACCATGAGTCTGTTCGCATTGCGGCCGCTGCAGCCCTGGGAATGTTGGGTGACAACCGAGCCGTACCGGTACTCTGTTCTGCCGTGCGAAAAGAAAGAACACTCGAACCTCGGATCGCCGCCATTCGCGCACTCGGCCAATTGGGCGACTCACGAACACTCCCTGTACTTCGCGAACTGCTCCGACAGCCAACCGCAATCAAGACACAGGTGGTCGTGGCGATCGGGCAGATTGGCTCATCGGCGGCCGTCGATCTCTTGATTCCCCTGCTGGCTGACGCCCAGCCCATCGTGCGCTACCACGCCGCCCTCGGACTCGGTCACATTGGTGACCCGCGAGCGATTCCCCCCCTCGGGCGGCTTGTCGAAGATCCCGAAAGTCTTGTACTGCGGGGAGTGGCCAAGGCCCTTGGACAGTTTCAGATGTCTCAAGCGCGGGTCTTGAAGGGACAGGCCGAGGCAGCTTTAAGACTCGCTTTGGATCGCACCACAGAATCCAAGGAGACCACGTCGGGTGGGAGCCCCAGTTCGTCTTCAAAATCATTCCGTTCGATCGAATTGGTCGCTGGCGGTCTGTTTGCCGTCGCCTTGCTGCTGGGACTCGGTTATGTTTGGCTTTGGAGCGCTAGAGCCGTTCCACAGGGAGTTTCTTCGGAGACTCCACTGGCGTTTTCACGGGGGGATATCGCCGGGCTCGGCGGATCTTCTTCGTCAGGAGAGTTGCGTGTCGTGACTACGGGGGGGTGGGTCGAACAGTGGAGTCTGACCAAGAACACTCTCCTCTCGCGTAGCGACCGCCGTCTTGACGTAGGCTCGACGGTTCGATTCTCGGGAGATGGATTGGTCTTCGCCACCGTACTGGGGCGGAAACTGAAGACCATTGACAGCACCACCGGCGAAGAGTTGACCATGGTACCGGTGTCAGACCGGGTTCGCTGGTTTGCTCTGGATCGGACTGGCCAGCAGGCCATAGTCTGGGAATCGGATCGTGGACTGACCAACTGGAACCTGAGGACCTCCACACCTCAATGGCAGATTGAACGAGACCCCCAGTCCCACTGGTCGACCATCGCCATCACGGATGACTTTGAGCGGTTGGCGATTGGCACCGCGAATGGTGAGATCGTGGTCCTGAACCCTGGTTCACAGCAGAGGGCAGCACGGGCGCCGTCTCCCGTTCCTCAACTCTCTCTGATCGAATTCAGCCCCGATGGAAAACTACTTGCCGTTTCCGATGTTCATGGCAACCTGGCAATACTCGACCCGGGAGGGAATCGTGTCTTGGATCGGGTTGCCTCACATGTGACTGGGATGGGCGCGCTCCGTTGGAGTTCGGAGGGTGAGTGCGTTGTGGGGGTGGGAAGCGAATCGCTGGTCGCCTGGCAGCACCGCGAGGGAGTCCTTCGACGCGTGTCTGTGGATGCATCGACTTCGAATGGAGGGCACGTTCCGGAACTTCTCTGGATTGATAGCCGCGGTGACTTTGTTGCCGCAGCCAGCCCTCAGGGTCGAACCGTGATGAGTTGGACATGGCCGGATCTCCAGCCTCGTCCAAGCCTGCTCCCTCCCTGACAGCCATCTTCCCCGATGACTTCCTCATGATTCGGAAGGCCAAAGAATGAAGGATCTCCCGTTGCAGCACTCCGTGCACATCATGGAGAGGTATGGCCGTAGAGAAATGGATGCGCAACGCGAACAGACATGGCACTCAACTCTGCTACGGGTCGTTTTGCTTTGTCCTTTCCTTTTTGGAATGAGCGGGTGCGGTGATGAGACCAGGTTTCGCCCAAAGATGGGAGGCGGACTGAAGCGCGACGCCGGAGATGATTCGCCCGTCACTCCCCCACCAGCCGAACCGGTGGTTTCGACACCGGGCACCCCCACCTCACCGAATGCCTCCTCCCCGCCGAGTCCGCAAGCCACCGTTGTCACAACCGAAACGGTGCGTGCAGAACCGCCTCGCGCTGGAGTTATGAATTCTTCGACTGGCGGTGCGATACCGTCCACCAAGCGGGCGGCCCGCCCCCGGCTGAGGCGCCCCGGCGAAACTCCCCAGCAATCCCGTTTTCAACTGGAGTGCAATGGGCAGGTGGTCATCAAGCCCCTGATGCTCAAGAAACTTCTGCAGGCACCTGGGCGCAACATCGTCTGGATGTTGACCTCCTCTCCCGACGAAGATCGTGCCCGTCCGCCTGCCGTCTGCCTGCAATTTGAGACCGAGGACGATTCCCCGGAAACTTTCCTGGGCCGTCGCGTTCACGGACGACTGTTCGTCCAGGCTTCCGCCAATTCCCAGATTTTTTACACACCTCACGATACCGACGTGATCCTGGAATTCTCGACGTGGGATGACGAGGGGGTGGAAGGGCGTATTCTCCCCGGGGAATTTCTGGCGACAGGGAGCGACAAACCAGTCTCCTACACCGGGACATTCATTGCCGGGCCGGCCAACTCCGCGGGATCTGAAGGAGAATCGGAATGACGAACCACTCCTGGAACACTTCCATTTCCGGGCAGTGCCTCAGCGACTTGTGGACTTTCGTCCGCACATTCGCAGTCCTGTACTGCTGGGTCTTGGTTCTCGCGGTTTCCGGCACAACAATGGCGCAGGGTCCGTCCAGCAGTGCTCCCGAGCAATCACTGGCAGTTCGGACATTAGACCCACTTCCGAACTGGGTTGATGAACTGCAGAGACTTGATGCTCAACTCCGGGACCGGCTTCGCGAGTTCGATTCCGATCCCCCCAAACTCTCCGGGGTCGCCGAAATCAATGAGGCGTACGAGACGACCGTCCGAATGGCACGCCTGGCGAGACGATTGACAGACGTTCGCGAAGTCGCCGGTGCCGATTTTCAGTCGCGGGCCGAGAGCGCCCAAAAGCGGCTGAAAAAATGGGCCGACCAGGTTCGGCAGGATCCTGATTTCTCCCGGGTACAGTCCCGAATCCGGAAAGACTTTGTCACCACCGTCAAGAACCGAGAGAAGAAACTCGGAAAGGTACGAACGCTGGGCCGGGAGGGGGACTGGGAGAGTGCCGATGAGGCACTTGCCGACCTGCTGGACGATCTCTCCTCGGCTGGACTCTGGCTCGATTCCGCCCTTCTGCAACAGGGCCTTGAGGTTTTTGAGACGGATCGCCGCGATGTCGCCCGGGGACTCAACCGGTTTCTGCAGGAGAAGCTGTCCGAGTCGGTCGCTGACTCTCCAGTAGCACAAGCCCCCCATGTTGAATCGCTCAGCCAACGGATCGAACAGGCCGTTCTGGCGTACCGGATGTCTCCCGAGGTGAGTTTCGAGGGAGAGGTCGCAACTGGTCCCGGGCTCGTCCGGAAGTTCTTTGAGAAGTGGAGTGACCTGCAGATGCAGTTGCTTCGTCATGCGGCGGCGGGCAGCTATCAACAAAAACCACGAGCCATTGCCGCCGAGCAGGCACTCGATACCCTGGCCGACCGTCTGCCCGCATTACTTGAAGACCTCACGCGGGCTGATTCTGCACGGGGTGGGAATCGCGAGGATTTGCGGCGACTCTACGCCGGGTATATTGAGTCGCTGTCTCCGATTGCCGCGCGGATGTTCGACGAGAATCGGGTCGCCTCCCTGCAAAATGCGCTGGCTCCCCTCGCGAACCATCCGGAGATCCGAGAGGAGGTCCAGGGATACCGCATGGCCTCCGACGCAGTGCTGACTTGGAGACAACGAGTTGCGGAGGCCCAGGTTCCGGGTCAGTCCGGTGATACACAACCACTCGATCAACTCGTTCAAAGTTCTTGGCGTGACACCTCTGGGCGCGAAGAAGCATTTCGCTGGACCAACGCCCCCGGTGAAGTGGCCGATCCCCTGGACCAACTCCTGCCATTCCTGGGCCGAGGCACCGTCGGCAAGTCAACTCGGGTCAAGGCGATCGATGCGAGTCAATCTCCAAACCGGCTCGGCGAAACAATTGTCCGCAGCGGACTCTACAGTGTTGTGTCAATCCCTCAAGTCGCCCCGGCGTCGATTGCCGGCCTGCGACGCGACCTGCTGGTGGATGACAACAATCCTCCACTGACACTGCGGGCAGCAGCAGCCCTCTGGAGCCTGGAACATGGTTGCGTCTCGGAGATCGGCGGGCAAATCACTGAAGTGACCTGCGAGGCAGTTGCCCCCACGTGGCTCAATCTGACGAGGCAAAACACAGCCTATTTGCCCGTAGGATCGCAGGTCTCCCGTGACTTCCGCAGTCTGGACAAGTCCATCTGTCTCAAGGTGATGCTTCAACCGACCTGGCTCCGATATGGAGCGCTCTTTGTTCGCTTGCGCTGATCACGATCTCCACCTGTTGGTTTGCAAAAGTCCGCAGGTTTCATCCTCGGTCACGACAATTGCGCGGTCGACCCGAGGCAAAGCCAGGTGGCAATTCAGGGAGCATCAAGTCAACCACGCCTTGATGAGGGCCAACAAGCCCCAACCGCTGAATACACCGAGCAGGTAGGTCCCCAGGATCAGCAACACCTTGGGAATGGTCGCCGACCAGATGAGAAATGAGACCTCAACCGAGCTGAAGTTCTGGATGGCAAAGACCAGCACCACCACGGCAAAGACAGCAGCCAGAACACCGGCAACGTAATGCATGACTCGACATCCGTTGTAAAAGGGAACTGCAACTGACTGAAATTGAAAAGTCCTGCGGGAGCTATTCCAGCAGTGAGGGGTCGCGATCACGCATCCGGCTCAGTTTCAGCCGCCAGTAGGGGGTGTTGCAGAGCAGCAACCGACCGGTTCCCTCATAGACCCGCGACAGTTTTTCACCCGACATCCAGTAGCTCAGCAGTGATCGGGCAGGACGCCGCATCGAGAAGCGGATCCCGTTGGTCCGGGCGAGCACAAATGGCCCATCCACCACCAACCGTCCCTCCCGGAGTTCAATTTCCTCGACGGGCCCATCCACGCAGAGCACCGCCTTCCCCTCCCCCCGTAGGAAGGTCTTGAACCAAAGCAACCCTTCCCCGGCCCAGAAAGACGTCGTCATCCATTCGCGATAAATTCCCAGTGTTACGCCAGCATCTGCCGCCCAAAAACACCGGTTGTCGAGGACCCATTTCTCGTCCGCCCGCACGTCAAACACGTGATATCCCCCCAGCGTGGAATCGAGAAAGACATCGCCGGTGCCGGTGAACCGGGGCCGAATGAGGGACTCTTCGGAAAACAGCGAAACCCACCAGGCACGCAGCGAGGGCAGAGGGACATCCATGACCACGGCACCACTCATGTGATGCAGGGCGCGATGCTCGGTGCGCACACTCTGGTTCTCAAGGTGGATCTTGACCCACCGCATTCCCTCAGTCTCTTCGATGCTGAATTCAGCCATGATTCTGCGTGCCTGTTTGTCAGCCTGAACTGGAAAGTGGGCGGACCGTGAAGTCGCCGTCAGGAATCCAGTGGGACCTCCGCTCCCCGGACCAGCCCCTCCTGAGTCCAGTCGCAACTCCATCCCGGAAACGCGAACTGGGGGTATGGATCGGGGGTGATCACTTCCGGGGACTCGTGAATGATCTGAAAACTGCGATCCTGCCCCACCTTGCCGATCCGGAATCTCTTGGCACAATGCTGCGTCCGAGGATCAATCTTGAGACTGCCCGCGGGTCCGTCAAACTCAACCTCCGCAAGGGCCTGACGCACCGACTTGGCATCCAGAGCCCCGCATTTGCGCACGGCGTTGGCCCACAAATGAACCAGCGCATATCCCGGTTCCATGGAATCACTCAAAACCCGGTCGTAACCAAATTCTGCCCGAAACCTGGAAACCCAGTGCTGATTGACCTCGCGATCCAACCCCTGAAAGTAACACCGTGCCGCGAAATGCCCAGCCACTTCGTCCGGGAGCAGATTTTGGAGTGAGTTTTCCCCCACGTCGGTGGCCACAACTGGTATCTCGGATGGCTTGATCCGGGCCTCGGCGAGTTCCCGATAGAATCCCAGATTGCTGTCGCCACTGAGCGTACTCAGGACGCAGTCTGCGCCGCTGACACGAATCTGATCCACTGTGGTGGTGAAATCACGACTCCCCAGGGGGACATAGACCTCCCCCAGCACCTGCATTCCCTTCGACTCGAGGTACTTGCGGGCGATGTAGTTTGAGGTTCGTGAATCGAGCAACTCCGTTCCGATCAGGAAGATCCGGGTGCGTGATCCCTCGGCCGGGCTTAACAGCCAGTCGATCGCAGGCAGCAATTGCTGGTTCGGAACCATCCCTCCATAGATGACATTGGGATGGGTCTCGTTACCCTCGTAGGCCTGGGGAAAAAAAAGCAGCCTGTTGAACTCCTCCAGGACCGGGAGTACCGCCTTTCGCCCAGGTGACGACCAACCACCGAACAGGGCGGCTACGTTGTGCTCAACCAGCAATGAGCGGGCCCGTTTCGAATACAACTCCGAGCGAGACTTGGTATCCGGACAGACAATCTCCAGCGGACGGCCCAGAAGTCCCCCGCTCGCATTGATTTCTTCAATGGCAAGGGTTTCCGCGTCGCGCACCGGGTTCTCGTTGAGGGCCAGGGGACCTGTCTGCGAGTGCAGCAATCCCACCCGGATCGATGCCCGACGGGACGGCAGACCAACCATCTCAGGACCACATCCCGAAAGCAATCCCGCCGCCAGCCCGGGGCATCCAGCCAACAACCCCGCGCCGGCAAGTTTCGTGAGAAACCGCCGACGACTCGGGGATTCCGCACTTCCAACTCCCGCTGCCTGTGTTGATTGCGACTTCATTTCATTCCTCCACCATGTGCTGATACAGCGAGATGAATGACTCGGGATCCACACTCACGTCTCCACGGAAGGGATTGTCCATCGCCGCAATCAGGAAGATCATCGTCCCCAGGTACGACGCCAGCAGCCCTCCCAGCAACAGGTGGGTGATGAGTTTCATGTCAAACAACCAGACCATCGCGATATTGATGAAGGCTCCAAAAAAAAGCACATACCACATCACCGCCGGAATACCTGTCTTCACGGCAAACAATCGCATCCGACGATTCTCAAGGAACGTGTTGAATTGCCTCAAGGCCTCGGCATGCAGGATCTCTTCCGATTTCGTCTCTGGCTCAAACTCCAGCAGTTTCTCTTCAAACGCCGCCACCCGGATCCCCCCTTCGGTGGGAATAATCCCCCTGCGCTGAAGCGGCCAGGCATATTTGATGACATAGCGGGTGTAATCCCGGAGCAGCCAGCGGAGGTTCTGACCGTAGGGGGCCCGATAATACGAGACATCCTGGTACAGGGCCGAGAGGGCAGCCGCCTCACGCGTCACAGCCTCCTCGGTATCAGCGGCGTTCTGATAGGCCGTCACCGCCACCAGGCCCAGCAAAAGCCCGTAGAAAACACAAAACGATGACAAGACGTAGCCAACGACGTCGTTGCAAAAGGGGGTCGATTTGACGAATTGGCGGAGGATTGGCCGAAAAAACAGGGCCCCCATCCAGTAAAAAATCGTGAATCCCACCGCCGACAGCACGGCAAACTGGTAGGAAGGAATATCGTAGACCCAGTAGAACATCCTGCACTCCGGTCCATTCTTCCGGAACCACCACCACCGAAACCCATCCGTCTTGCCCAGCCAGAGCGGACACCAAGTTACCAGATGAACATCCCCGGGTGAAAGGGAATCCTCACGTCCACCTGCGGGATTGGTCGCCTGCCCCATCTGTACCAGCCGTCACAAACTGCAACCCTGTCTCTATCATGCGGTGCGAGTGTCTCACCCTGGCCGACTCAGCCAGGGATCCCCCAATCTGCGGACCATCGAAACAGCACCACCGCGAGATCTGCATTCTCGAGGATGATCAAACCCCTCCCTCGGCCGCAATCGGTATCACGAGGCCTTTCGCCGCTGGTGAACCCCAAGCCCGATTGGGATCCTGAAACGGACTAAAACCGTGCCTGCCGTTGCGAGAGATATTCCACCAGAGCCCGATCGAATGGTTGACTGGTATCAATTCGAACGTAGTCAATTCCGGTGTTGAAACAGGCCTTGCGATACAACCCGCTCAATTCGGCGAGGGCCTCGAGGTAGTCGGTACGGATGCCGTCGGCATCCAACTCCATCCGCTCGTCGGTCTCGGGATCCCTCAAATCGACCATGCCTGAAAAGGGAAACTGGACCTCCGCTTCATCGAGAATGTGAAACACAATTACATCGTGCCCGCGGTGCCGCAGTTGCTTCAGGGTGTCAATGATCGGCTGGGGCTCGGCCAACAGGTCCGAAAAGATCATGATCAGGCTGCGATGCCGCACCATTGCCGCCAGGTTTTTCAGATTGCGTGCAATTTCTGTTGGACCAGAAGGCTTCAGCTTCGAAAGAACCGCGAGGATGTTCCCCAATTGCGTTCGCTTGCTGCGGGGGGGGAGACAATGCCGGATTTTTTCGTCGAATGTGACCAATCCCACGGGGTCCTGCTGGTGAATCATCAGGTAGGCGAGGGCCGCCGAGAGGCAGACTCCGTAGTCAAACTTGGTCAACTGCTGCCGATACGTGTAATTCATGCTGGCCGAAAGATCCATGACGAGATAACCGCTGATGTTTGTCTCGGCCTGGTACTTGCGGACATAAAACCGATCGGTCCGGGCGTAGACCTGCCAGTCGATGTCTTTGAGATCATCCCCCTGGGAATACCGTCGATGCTCGCTGAATTCGACACTGAATCCCTGGAATGGACTGGCATGCAGACCGGTCAAGAATCCTTCCACGATAAACCGAGCCCGCAAATCCAGTCTGGCAACATTGCGGATCACCTCGGGCTTCAGGTACTGCTCAGCGGCGGGCACGGCAACGACTCGTTTTCAGGAATGGGCGAAGTGGAAACCGGGGGCCAAGATCACCAATCCTGACCCCCGACCACAGTTGGAAAAATCTCTCGGCTCCAGGAACGAGGGAGCCCCCCCAGGCGTACACTACTCCTCAGAAAGGTTCAGGCTGTCGGCCCGAGTCCCCCGGGGCGTCGCCAGGCAATCGAATCACCCCCGACCACTTTCTGAAAGGAGCTGACTTCCTGGGGCGGGCAAAGCTCATCTTCCGTCATCTTGGCAGAACAGCACCGCATCCGCACCACACTGGCCGTCGTTGAGTGGCAGTCGCATCGTACGGAGCCATTGCGAGTTCGTCGTTCAGATCTTGTCGGCACCGTCCCGACGACAGCGACGTCGCAGGAGACCGCCAGAAGCCATGCCCCCCGCAGTGTCGCTTCCAGCAACCACGAACACAGGATGCATTGAAACCTCACGGTTTTGGGTTCAAGGCAGCATTTCTCGGCCAACTGTGGTTCACAAACCAGCGACTTGTTTGTATCAGCCGGAGTTGCGCAAGTCATCAGTCTGCGTCCGATGGAATGGGAAATCGGCATTCGGTAGCATCGAGAACGTTGTCATCCCGACATTGGCTTGCCTGGCCGACCGAACCTCCATTCCAACCCTCGCCCCGCAGTTTCTCCATGAAGATCGCGCGCGTCATCTGCCAGATCCTTCGAAT
>Ga0315904_10011625_pt1 | contig 11208 bp, 13 predicted proteins | sample LakEriMetagenome_6_FD_203529 | JGI IMG/M metagenome (GOLD analysis project Ga0315904, IMG submission 203529) | Freshwater fungal communities from buoy surface, Lake Erie, Ohio, United States - Buoy 12 MA120 | ecosystem: Environmental > Aquatic > Freshwater > Lake | place: USA: Lake Erie, Ohio... | reverse complement strand
CATGGGCTTGTGATGGTCCTCCCAATCCGCCAGCCATTCGCCATCACTGGTGAAAACTTGCACGCGATTGTTTTCACGATCCGCCACGGTCACGCGGCCATCGGGCAGCACCCAAACTGAATGTGGCGTGGAGAATTCGCCAGGCCCCGAACCAGGCCGCCCCCAATGGCCCATCGGTGTGCCATCCGCGCTGAAGCGATGCACCACTGAAGCGCCATAGCCATCCGCCACATAAATTGACCCATCCGACCCGAAGGCGACATCGCAGGGCGCGTTGAAGGGCTCACCTGGACGGTGCCGCTTGCCAAGCCCGCCGAGCCTTTTGCCGTGACGATCGAAAATGATGATTTCCTGCGCGTCGCGATCCACGACAAAAACGCGCCCATCGGGATGTACAGAGAGCATATGGCCATCCGCCACTTCTTCCCCGCCCCAGGCAGCGATGCGCTTGCCATCGGGGGACAACACCACAACGGCAGGACCCGGAGCACCCACGTAAGAGTCTTGCCGCAACTGGCAATAGACATTGCCTTCCGCATCGCACGCCACATCGGAAGGCGAACCCGCCCCTATCGGCACATCTCCCCAGGGGCGTTCGATGCGATAGAGCGTCTCGGCAAGGCGCACGAATATCGTATGGCGGGTCATGCTTTGGTCCTTCATCGCTGGCTGGGGCGCATCATGCATGAAGCGCGCCATGGCGTCGAATGCTGCACCCTGTTTTAGGGCTTGGAAGGCATGGCCCAAAGCTATACCTAATGCGTCATGGCCAAAGACCCGCTGGCAACCCTGCAAAAGCTCCGACGCCTGGAAGCCCAGGCGGAAAGGCGCGCCTTGGCCGAAAGGCTGGCCGCAGAGGAATCCGCGCGGCAGGCCACGGCTGCGGCTGACCGGGCGCTCCGCCAGGAAAGTTCAGAAGGCTTGAACCCGAATCTCGGCGCCTTCATCCAGAAAGCGCTGCATGATCGCGCTGCCGCCCAAGATGCGGAAGCAAGCGCGCGGCGCGCCACTGATCGGCAGCGGCAAATGCTGGCTGATGCGCGCGCCGCCGAACGTGTGGTTGAAAAGCTCCGCGAAAACCGTGCGGCAGAGGCAGCGCGGGAAGAAGCGCGCCGCGAACAGAACCTGATGGATGAAGCGGCGCGCAAGCCTGTGTGAAGGGCGGCGTCACCGCCCCTTGAAGATTGGCTTGCGCTTTTCTGCGAAGGCGCGCTGCGCTTCCTGCGTATCTTCCGTGCGCGACAGCGCCGCGGTTTGCGTCTGTTCGTAGCGATAGCCCTCAGACAGCGGCAGATATTCGGTCAGCGTAAAGCCGCGCTTGGCCGCTTCCACCGCAAGCGGCACCTTGGACGCGATCTCCCCCGCCATTCCCTGCGCCGTCGCCAGCAATTGATCCTGCGGCACACAGGCGGAAGCGACGTTCATCCGATAAAGGTCCGGCCCATAAAAACGCCGCGCGGTATAGAGCATGAGCCGCGCATTGGATTGGCCGAAATGGCGCAGCACATGGCGCACGCCACCAGCGAGGCCAACCTCCACCTCCGTCATGGACATGAAGCTGTCTTCGGCAACCACGATGATGTCGCAGACCAAGGCCAGCACGCAGCCCGCGCCAATCGCCGCACCATTCACCGCGGCAATCACCGGCTTGCCGCATTCCATCACGCAATCAAACCCGGCGCGCACCAGGCGGTTATGGCGCGGAAAGGCGCCGGGCCGCGTTACATCGGGCCTGTCCTTCAAATCTGCACCGGCCGAGAAATTCCGCCCCTCACCCGTCAGCACAATTGCCCGCACTTCCGGCATTTCGTGGAAAATATCGAAGATGCGCGTGATTTCATCGCGAAAGGCACTGTTCTGCGCATTCACGGGCGGGCGCGCGATCATCACCGTTGCGACGTGATCGGTGATGCTGACCTTGAACGCTTGCAGATCGGGAAAGGGGTTCATTGGCTACTCCAATTTGATATTGCCGGCGCGGACCACCTGGCCCCAGCGCGCGCTGCCTTCACGAATGGCTTGGGTGAATTCATCCGGCGTGCTGCCCACCAAGGTGCCGCCTTGCGCGGCGAAGGCCTGGCGCGTTTCAGGGTCGTTGATCGCGGCCACCATGGCATTGCGCAACAGAGTGATGCGTTCAGGCGGCGTGCCGGCAGGTGCAACCAGCCCATAGCTGGTATCACAAATCATATTCGGCAGGCCGGCTTCGACCAGGGTTGGCAAATCCGGCAGAATATCCAGCCTCTGCGGCGCGCTGATGCCAAGCGGGCGCAGCGTGCCGCCACGAATTTGCGAGAGAATGGCCGGCACATCGGCCATCAGAATTTCAATACGCCCCGCCACCGCATCGGTCACCGCCGGCGCCGCACCGCGATAGGGCACATGCACCACATCAATGCCACTGAGTTGTTTCAGCAATTCCATAGACATATGCAAGGAAGACCCAATCCCAGCCGAGCCATAAGAAAGCTTGCCCGGTTCAGCCTTGGCGCGGGCGATGAATTCGCGCAGGTCGCGCACCGGCAGGTTAGGGTTGACGGTCAGGATTTGCGGCACGGAAATCACCATGCCAATCGGCGCCAGATCGCGCAAAGCATCAAAGGGCATTTGCTGCGTCAGATGCGGCTGCACGGTGAGCACACCAGAACTGGCAAGACCGATGGTCAACCCATCAGGCCGCGACCGCGCCACCGCTTCAATACCAACCAAACCACCACCGCCGGAGCGATTTTCCACAATCACCGGCTTGCCGAGCTTGTCGCCCATGACGCGCGAAATCAGCCGCCCAATGATATCCGCAGGTCCACCAGGCGGAAACGGTACAATCAGCCTTATCGGCTGATCCGGAAATGCTTGAGCAAATGCCGGCATGGGCAGGGCCGCCATCAGGCCAAGCGCGCTTCTGCGGGAAAGTTTCATGACCTAGCCTCCGATTTTGTAGCGCAAGACTGCATCAAATACGGGCGTCACACGGCGCATGGGATCAATCATCCACCACGGTAGTCGCCAGGAAGGAAGGCCGCGCCACCGCTGCCGCATGCCATGCGCTCAGCGCTGGATTTCCGTCACGCCATTGCAACGCGTCGAACCGGAAATCGAGGTAGGATAGCGCGCAAGCAATCGCGATATGGCCAATGCCGAAATCATCCTGTGCCAAGGCCGGTGCCTCGGCTTCCAGCGCCTTTATCGTGGCCGCGTGCTTCAATTCGGACCCTTCAATCATGCCCGGATTCGGCGCAGCGCGAGAGGCTTCATTGCGCCAGGTCAGCAGCATATCCAGATAGCCATTCCCAAGCGCATGGCGGCGCAGCGCCTTGAAGCGCGCGGGACCTGAGGGCGGAAACAGCTTTGGCTTGGGGGCGATACTGTCCAGATATTCGCAGATCACCATCGAATCATACAAGATCGTGCCATCGGTCAGGATCAGCGTTGGAATCTTGCCAAGCGGGTTGTCGCTGAGCAGCCCCTTATGCACCTGATTGGTCGCAACGCGCGTGCGCGTCGTTTCAATCTGATCCGCCAGCCCCAATTCATGCGCGGCGATCATCACCTTGCGCACAAAAGGTGAGCGTGGCGACCAATGCAGTCGCATCTTATTTGTGGTGGCCATGTGGCGGCTCCGGTTCGTTTCCTCTGGGCCAAGCTTCCGCGCTCGCCGCCTGGCTGTCCAGCCCTGTCAACTGATCGAAAGCCCTGTGGCCGCCACAATGCGCCGCGCCACTTCGCGGTCTTTCGCAATCACAGCCTGATAGGCGGCGGGGGAGCTTATCACCGGGTCTGCCCCGGTCGCTTCCAGTCGCGCCTGAATCGCCGGGTCTTTCAGCGCGTGATGAATGGCCGCGACAAAGCGATTCTGCGCCGCTTCCGGCGTGCCGGCGGGGGCGAAACACCCGGTCCAGGACACCAAATCATAGCCGGGATAGGTCTCAGCAATCACAGGAATTTGGCGAAGGCTGGCTTGCCGTTCAGCAGCGGTGCTCGCCAGCAAAGTGGTGCCACGTTCCACCGCGGGCCTCAGGCTTGAAAAGGAAATGATGCCCGCATCCAGCCGCCCGCCCGCCAATTCGCGCGCCACATCGGCACCGCCGCGATAGGGGATGTGTTCCAGCTTGATGCCGGCCATCAATTGCAGCAATTCGCCCATGAAATGGCCGATATGCGCCACCCCTGGCGTGCCATAGGTGATCTCGCCTGGCCGGCGCTTCGCTTCCGCCACAAACCCCGCCAGATCGCGCGCCGGAAAACCCGCGCGCACGGCGAGCATATAGGGCTGGGTTGTCACCTGCACGACGGGCATAAAGGCCGAGGTATAGTCAATCGGCAGGCTCCGGCTCACCAAAGGCAGAGTCGCGAAGGTCGCACCTTCAAACAAAAACGTATGGCCATCGGCGGGGCTTTGCGCGACCGCCATGGCGCCGATGGAACCCGATGCGCCGGTGCGGTTTTCGATGATGAAGGATTGGCCGAGATGTTCCGCCACTTTCGGTTGAATAATGCGCGCAATGGTATCGGCAACACCGCCCGCGCTGTAGGGCACAATCATGCGCACGGGCCGATCCGGATAACTGCCCTGCGCCCAAGCCTGCCGCGCCAGCAAAGGTGCGGCCAAACCCAAGCCTGCAAGCCCGCGCCGCGTAATCCGCGCCATGTTATCCCTCCCCAGCTTGACCGCGCATCTTTGGCGCGGCGTGATAGGGACTGACGGTGCGGCGCCAGTGGTGCCGCCGTCAAGCATTAGGGGAATGAACATGCCGGCGACGCTGTTTGACAAGATTTGGGACCCGCATGTGATCGCGGATCTTGGTTCCGGCTGGTCGCTGCTGCATTGCGACCGCGTGCTGCTGCATGACCTTTCCGGCGGGCGGGCACTGCGTGAAGTGGGGGAAGCGGGCTATGCCGTGCCGCATCCCGAACTTGCCTTTGCAACGCCGGATCATGCCGTGGCGACATCCCCCGGGCGCACTTCCGAAAGCTTCCCGAAAGGTGGTGAGCTGATCGCAGGTTTACGCAAGCGCGCCGCGGAAACCGGCGTCCGGCTTTTTGATCTTGGCCAGGATGGCAATGGCATTGTGCATGTGATGGGGCCGGAGCTTGGCATTGTGCTGCCCGGAACCACCGTGGTGTGCGGCGACAGCCATACCTGCACCAATGGCGGGCTTGGCGCCTTGGCCTTTGGCATTGGCGCATCTGAATTGCGCCATGTGCTGGCCACACAAACCCTGCCGCAGAAAAAACCAAAGCGCATGCGCATTCGCTTTGAAGGTGCGGCACCTGCAGGCGTCACGCCGAAGGACATGATCCTGCATGCCATTGGCCGTTTCGGCACCGGTGCTGGCACAGGTTACGCGGTGGAATATGCGGGTTCGGCGGTGCGCGCGCTTTCCGTGGAAGGGCGACTGACGCTGTGCAATCTTTCCATCGAAATGGGCGCCAAGATGGGCATGGTGGCGCCCGATGATGTCACCTATGAATGGCTGGCTGGCCGGCGCTTCGCGCCCAAGGGCACGGCCTGGGATGCCGCCCTCGCCCATTGGCGCAGCCTGCCAAGTGATGCCGATGCGGTCTTCGATTCCGATCTGTTGATTTCCATGGCGGATATCGCGCCGCAAATCACCTGGGGCACCAGCCCGGAACAGGTGCTGCCCATCACGGGCCATGTACCAGACCCTGCCTCAACGCCTGACCCGATCCGCCGTGCGGCTTATGAGGCAGCCTTGGCCTATATGGGCCTGAAGCCCGGACAACCGATTGCGGGCACAAAGATTGATTGGGTCTTCATCGGTTCCTGCACCAATTCGCGGATCGAGGATTTGCGCGCTGCCGCCGCCGTACTGCGCGGCCGCAAGGTGGCGCCGCATGTCACGGCCTGGGTTGTGCCTGGTTCTGAACGTGTGAAGCGTGAAGCCGAAGCCGAAGGGCTGGATGCCGCCTTCACTGCCGCAGGCTTTGAATGGCGAGAGCCTGGTTGCGCATTATGTGTCGCCGCGAATGGAGAAGCCGTGCCGCCTGGCGCGCGCTGCGTTTCCACCTCCAACCGCAATTTCGTGGGCCGTCAGGGGCCGGGGGCGCGGACGCATTTGGCATCTCCCGCCATGGCAGCAGCGGCGGCGCTGGCCGGCGCCATCGCCGATGTGCGGCAATTCGCGGCGTAAAGGGGCGCAGAGATCATGGAAAAATTCACCAAACTTGCTGGCCCTGCCGCGCCCTTGATGCGCGCCAATGTGGATACGGACTTGATCATCCGCATCCAGCGCCTGGTTGGCACTGGGCGCACAGGGCTTGGCCCCTATGCTTTCGAGAATCTGCGCTTTCTGCCGGATGGTTCGGAAAATCTGGATTTCGTGCTGAACAAGGCGCCTTATCGCGAAGCGCCCATTCTGCTAGCCGGTACGAATTTTGGCTGCGGATCATCGCGCGAAGGTGCGGTTTGGGCGCTGATGGGGGCGGGCATTCGCTGTGTTGTCGCGCCAAGCTTCGGCGATATTTTCTACAATAACTGCTTCCAGAACGGCCTGCTGCCGATTGCCCTGCCCGAGGAAGTGGTGAAGCAAATCGCCGCCGAAACCGAAGCAAGTCAAGGCGCCCGCCACACCGCGATTGATCTGGTGCGCCAAATGGTGATTACGCCAGAGGGCAAGGAAATTCCCTTCAGCATTGATGCGCGCAAGCGTGACGCAATGCTGGAAGGGCTGGATGATATCGCGCTCACGATGCGCCTGAAGGACCAGATTGAAGCCTGGCAAGCCGCGGATCGCGCCAAGCGCGCTTGGGTCTGGGACAGTGTGAAGTTTTAGCGGGCGCCTTATCGGCCCGCCTCAACTCCCCTCCACCGCGACTTCCAAGCGAAGCGGCGGCACATCGCGCCCGATCCATTGTTCAGAACGAATCAGCACGCGATCAGCGGCGCGGAACCAGAAGCGATTGGTGAAAAACGCGGCGCCCTCGCAAATCTCGACCCGTTCGATCAGGCCGCCAATGGCGGGCTCCTCGGCCTCAATCCGGCATTGCACCACCTGGCCGAAGCGCATCTGTTCCGGGCGCCCCTCGGCGCCGGACAGATCGAAGCCATGCGCCAAGCGAATCGGTGCCGGGCCAAGGGGGGCCGCGCGGCGCAGCGGGTCATCACCAATCGGCGCGCTGGCCAACAGCATGGTGGGAAGGCCGGCGGTGGCGACCACCCTTGCGCCTTCGGTCACAAAGACAAACCCTTGATCCATGCGCCAAAAGCGCCGCGGGCCTTCTTCGCGCACCGGGCGTGCTGGCCCGGCATCCTCGCCAATCTCTGCCCAAAGCGCTCGGCCTGGCGGCGGTGCGGCCAAGGGCGCCAGGGCTTCCGGGGGCACAAGTTGGCCCTGTGGTGCCGGCGCCGTCAGCCCTGCGCCTCCCAGCACGCCGCAACCGCCCAGCATCAGGGCCAATAATAATGAAGCAGCCTTCATTGGCGAAGCTTCGCATATTCGCGCTTTGGTTGCGAGAACTCCCTCACCATTGACCTGCGTCAAGAATCGCTGGGGCAAAACCCGCTATTGAAGCGGCACAATCAGGAGGGATAAACCATGTCCACACTCACCGCCCGTGATCTGATGACCACTGAACTTGTTACCGTGCCGCCCGAAACCCCGGTGATCGCCGTGGCGCGGTTGCTCGCCGAACGCGGCATTTCCGCCGTGCCGGTGCTGGCCGCTGATGGCGCCTTGCTTGGCATGGTGACCGAGGCAGACCTGATCCGTCGCCTGGCCGGGGAGGAAGACAAGCCCGCCTCCTGGTTCTCTGGCCTGTTTGGCGACCCTGGCCGTGGCGCTGAGCATTACGCCCGCACCCATGGCGCCAAGGCGCGCGATATCATGACGGAAAAGCTGGTCACGGTGGAACCGGACGCGACCGCCGCCCATGTCGCGCAAATCATGGAACAGCACGGCATTCGCCGGGTGCTGGTGGTCGCCGAAGGGCGGCTGCGTGGCCTGATCAGCCGGGCCGATTTGCTGCATGCCCTGCTGCTGCCCCCCGAAAAGGCCGAAGGCATCCCGGATGAGCGCATCCGCACCGCCGTATTGGCCGCCATGCGCAAGGAACCCTGGGCCGATACCTATTACATCATGGTGGATGTGAAGGATGGCGCGGTGACCTTCCACGGCTTTTCCCGCTCGGATGCCATCAAGCGCGGGCTTAGGGTGTTGGCCGAGGGGGTGCCCGGGGTGAAATCGGTCACGGATGAGACGCAGCCGCTGCCGATGTATCTTTACGCCGCGAGTTGAGGGGGTGTCCCTGGCCGAAGGATTCTTCACCAAATCCCCATCTGCAGCCTAGGTCGCCCGGTCAAAGCCTGCGTGGCTGTGTCGCCACGGGGCAGCGTTCGCGCTTGGCTATTTTCCGGGCGACAAGGCAATGATGCATCTGTTACGCTTCTGCCGCGTTTGATATGTCAAAGGGTGTGGAAAATCGCCGCCGCATGTTACGAAGCCGAATTCCAGTCTGCCGCCTTGCTTGCCCAAAGGGCCGGAGTCGGATGGACGAAGCCGGCCGTGCGCAGGAGTTTTCGATAGGTCCCCACCAAACCGCAGCCAAAAGTCAACCTTAGGCTGAAGCAAATTCTCCGCATCCAGCCCGCCAGCCGGTCTCAAGGAATTTAACGAGGGACAAGTATCACTCAATTGGCAGACGATGCGACAGTCTCCACCTTACTTACAAACAGTCGCAGACCGCGATCGAGAGTGCGATCGCGACGCAAAACCACCCCCAAACTTCGATACGCGGCGGGCCGAAGTCTTTTACGCACCGCTCCAGGTACGTCAGCAGCTAGTGCCATGCCAGGAAGCACCGCAGCCCCAAGACCGGATGCAACCAGAACCTTGATCGCCTCGACGCTTCCAAGTTCCATCACTGGGGCAGGGATAACCGAGGCTTTTTGGAACCAATCGTCGGTCGCCACCCGCGTATTTCCGTCAGCATCGTAGAGGATCAGCGGTAGCGAGCTCAACTGCGAAGCCGTGACGGTATCACCAAGCAGCGCCATATCATTCGGAACCAGCGCCAGCAGGGGATCTCGAAGCACAACGCGGGAGGTCAACATCGGATTTGGCGGAACCGGCAATGTGACTAATCCGACGTCCAACTCTCCTGTCTCAATTTGACGAACAATATCCGAAGTGTTGCCGATGCTAATGGCGAGGCGAAGCTGCGGCATGGTTGATCGAACAAGCGAAAGGACGGGTGGGATTAGGTAGATGCAAGCGGTAGCGCCCATCCCGACTCTGAGAGGCGCTATTTGCCCAGCGCGATAATCGCCGGTGGCAGCTACGCCATCGCGCACTGCGGCCAATGCGCGACGCACCGGCCCCAGGAAAGCTTGCCCTGCAGACGTTACCCGCATCCGCCTTCCCGACCTTTCGAGGAGGCGCGCGCCGATAAGTGCCTCCAGTTCACGCAGACTCTGGCTGACCGCCGGTTGGGACACGCCTAATTCCTGTGCTGCGGCAGTCAAACTCTCGGTCTCTGCGGCCAAAACAAAAACCTGCAGATGACGAAACTTGATGCCTTCCATCGCGCTACTCCTTGTAGGCAATCTGCTCTCTGCGAGAGTTGAAAATTGAGAATGTCCCTCTAAATAAGCCAAGATTATTTTTTTGCCCAGATATATAATCAATGAGTTATTTATGAATGAAAAAAAGGTATTTTTCTCAGCAGTTTAGACATTAAGTTTCTCTGACAGAACAATACATGTTTGAGGTTTGCCCGCTTGCCCAACAGATGCGGAGAAGCACATAGAAAATATCAGCCGCAGACATGGGCTGACTTTCCAAAAGGTTCGACGCGCAGATGGGCAATGACTTAATTCCGGAAACCGAAAAACGCACAAACATGACCACACGGCTCGGCCGCGTTCTTGAGCGCGGTAACAAGCTCCCCGTGTTCTCGAACGTTGCCCCCCGACCGAGAGAGGCGCTTGCGCCATGAGCATCCAAACTTGGCTACTATTCTTCCTCGCCTACGCTCTGGTTACCTATTCCCCGGGTCCGAATGTGCTGGCAGTAGTTACACACGCGGTACGATACGGTTACAGATCAATCGCGGTTACGATCACGGCTAATCTCGTCTGCCAGCTTATCATCATTACGGTGGTGGGCCTCGGTGCCGGTGCGCTGCTTACGACCGACTCGTTTCTCTATAAACTCATCAAATGGGCCGGCGCCACGTATCTATTTTACCTGGGTGCGAACATGATTTGGAAAGCAGCAACAAAGCCTGTTGTGCCCCTTGAATTGAAATTTCGAGCGCGCGAGCCTGAGGTGGTCCCGCCTGTGTACCAACGCTTCCGAGAGGCGTTTCTCGTATCTGCCAGCAATCCCAAGACAGTCATCTTTCTTTCTGCCTTCCTACCTCAATTTCTGGAGCCGGATAGGCCTATACTTCCACAGTTTGCTCTCATGTTTGTTACCATATCAGTGATCGTGGCGTCGGTTCATAGTGCCTACGCCTATATAGCGGTGAGCTTGCAGCGGCGGGTGTCTGGCACTGGCTCGAACAAGGCGGTGTCGCTTCTGTCGGGCGGAGTTTTTATCGCTTTGGCTGTGCTCTTGGGCTTGTCCCAAGGGTGAGAGGCCCACTGCCATTTCTAACAAAACCGGCCCACTGTCCGCCATAGCCATTAAACCTTGGCTGGGATCGCGTAAGGCTAGCACCGCACGGGCTCGCGCGGGTTAAGCCAGTCCAGCCGCCCCCATTGCGCTTAGCGCGGCTCCTCGCTTGCGCGCGCCCACTGGACCCATCAGGCACAGGTTGCATCGCAAATTCAAGGCGGACTGACGCTTTTCTTGCCGGAATCTTGACCAAACTACCCTCCCCAGCCTAGGCCCCGTGTCACAGCTATGTTAAGGCGACGCCGCCGGGCGGGATGGGGCGCGAGTCCCAGGCCATCGGGCAGCCAGCCGCATTGTTTTGGGGAGCGCGGGCCAAGCCCCGCCAGATGGAGAGTTACGCGATGAGCGATACCGCCGAGAAGGTCAAGAAGATCGTGGTCGAACACCTTGGCGTCGAAGAAGCGAAGGTTACCACTGAGGCATCCTTCATTGATGACCTGGGCGCGGATAGCCTTGACACCGTTGAACTGGTGATGGCGTTCGAAGAAGCCTTCGGCGTGGAAATCCCGGATGACGCCGCGGAAAAGATCACGACCGTGAAGGACGCGATCGACTAGATCGAAAAGCACAA